>Ga0335085_10004548_pt1 | contig 22887 bp, 57 predicted proteins | sample Lox_Sample_45_FD_206712 | JGI IMG/M metagenome (GOLD analysis project Ga0335085, IMG submission 206712) | Soil microbial communities from Loxahatchee National Wildlife Refuge, Florida, United States - Lox_Sample_4.5 | ecosystem: Environmental > Terrestrial > Soil > Wetlands | place: USA...
CAGCCAGGATAAAAAGAATGGCGCGGGAGGTCTTTGTGTGACCATTCCCGCGCCATTCCTGGCCGGCATCGCTACCGTGGGGCGATGCCGGGTCTTGCACTCGGTGCGCGGCGAGATAGGGAGCCAGTCAACAGGGCTCTGGCCGCCCGCCACATCAGACCCACGGCGCGTGGCACCCCTTCCCTGAGCATCCCGCCTAGTGGGAGCTTCGCATTGCCCCTGATCTAGCTATCGGGGGCCTTCGGCTTTCACCGTCTACTCCACTGCTTGCCGAGTTCCCGGCCAGCAAGAGCCTTCGCCAGTTCGGCCAGCTGGCTCTTGCTGAGCACGATGAACGGCCCTGGCACGCCGGTTCGCCCCCAGTCGAGCGCCACGCGGCCATCGCTCCGGTCGGTGATGGTCATTGCCCTAGCTCACTCTCGGCGGGGATACGGTCCTTATGGCTGTCTCGAACCTCTTCATGTGCCTGAGGTGCTTAGACCAGTCGGCTGGCTTGGCCCATTCAGGGGTTGCCCACAGGCTGATGCCGCACAGGCAGACCAGGTTGCTGTTCATCCGCTCTTCGGCCCCCAATGGGGGTAACAGCGATACGCCAGGATGGTTCGCTCAGTCGAGGTTAGATAGCCAGACTTGCGCGCACGATGCGTCCACGCTGCACCGCGCCCTGTGACCGTCACGCATGGACGGCCGACGCTAGCCCCGCAGAATAGGCAGTTATGCTCTTGCGGCGGGCAATAGGCTCGCGAGCATCCGTGGCGACGGCACAACTCTGATTTCACTTGCTGTGCCACCTTGGGTCTATGACGGAAGAGATGTCGTAGCCGGGGGTCGTTGAGTGCTGCCAGGCAGCCAGCCGGACAGTCTTATACGGTGCCAGCTCGTCCTGTATCGACTGGACAGCGGCCAGGCTAGGCTCTGCGCCGAGCCACCAGGCGAGCCAGATCCAGTAGTCCAGCCCGGAGCACGCACGGAGCACGCTGGCCAGGTTGCTCTCATCGACATAGACCGTGGCTGATCCGGGCCGGAAAAACCCGCGCTCCCTGATGAACGCCCGCGCCTGCCGCGGCGTGAACGCGCCGCTTTCGACATCGACGACAGAGGCCAGCTCAGCGTTGGGTTCGCGGCCGGCCACAGTGATATGCACGTGCGGACGATCGGGGAACCGGGCGAATCCCTCTGGCCCCAGCCATGCCGCTGCGTACCGGCTGGGGTAGACGTAACCGGCCACCATCAGCGCGCCGTTAGGGATTGCTGACGGGTTGGCTGAGTCGTACATCACTCGCCAGCTGGCCGGGTCATTCATCTCTTGGCTCACGATCCGCTCCTTATCGATCCGATGACGTACAGCAGCCCGAACAGCACTCCCAGGGAGGGCAGCACGATCAGGACCACGATCAGGACCATCTCAGCTACCGCCGGCCAGATCCGCTCAGTCCGCGCGCCGTGCCACTCGCCTAGGTCGTTCACCGGCTCACCTGGCTTATCCGCATGTGCGGCTGGCAATCCGCGTACTCGCCGCTGAACAGCTCGGCGCTCATCGTCCGCGCCGCGATCGTGTCGCCATTCTCGAACATCGGGCCGAAGTAGGTAGTGACAGGCCGGGACCACCAGTGCTTGCGCGTCGTCTTAAACGTCCACCACCAGCCGCAGCCGGCAGGACGTTCGCAAACGATCGTGCCAGTCATCACAGCTCCTTGCAAAGTCCTGCTTCTTGCCTGCTATTCTACCCGCATGACGGCTGTAATAGAGGAAAGTACCGGCATTAACCTGGCCGATGACGCGCTGTACGCCGACGACGACGACGAGCCGGGCGAAGTCCCAGGTCAGGACGCACCGCCAGCACCCAGCGCCGATGCCCCCTACGGGTACACCCTTGACCGGGAAACCCGCGAGTGGCGGCCGAAAAAGAGACCGGGCCGTCCCAAAGTCCCGGCAAGCGCCGAGGAACTAGCCGGGCAGCCGCCGGTAGACCGCCCCGCCGACCGGGCGCCAGGCCGGGGGAAGAGCGCCAGGCCGCCCGCCGAAGAGGTGCCGATGCCCGCCGGCGGGGTGATCGCGCGGGGCGTGAACAAGCTGTACCGGCGGGCCGGCAAGGTCGTGCGGGCGATGGACTACGACATCGGCACGGCCATCATCGAGTGCACCCGGCCCGAGCAGCGCCCTGATGACGTGGACCCGGCTGACTGGGAGCCTGACCTCACGGTCGGGGAGGCGTGGGAGAACCTGTGCAAGGTCAACCCGCGCATCCGCCGGTTCGTGCTCGGCTGCCTCAAGGGCGGGGCATGGTCGGATCTGCTGATGGCGCACGCCCCGATCGGCATGGCGATCGTGATGAAGCCCGCCATCCTGAGGTTCATCCCGTTCAAGCGGCTGATCGAATCGCTGGCCGAAGAGGACGAGGACACGCCAGAGGGAGAGGGCGGCTTGCCAGGCGGCATGACCGCGGCCGACGTGGGCGACATGGAAGCCCTGGCCAGGGACATGGCGGCCAAGGCGGCGGCGAAGATGGGGGTCAGGGTGACCGATGCCGACCTGGACCGGGCGGCAAGATCAGGGGTGCAGTTCGCGCAGCAGAGGCAGCAGCCGAGACGGCAGACCAGGGCCCAGCGATCGAAGGCAGGCGCGAAATGAAGAACTGCGCGGGGCCTTGCACCGGCCATGATGGCGGCTGCAACTGGCTAGACGGCATGGTGCGCGATGCTGGCGGCGTCTGCCCGCACTGCGGCGGCCCGGTCACCGACATAACCACCGTGACCCCGGCTGGCCGCATCATGGACGCGATGAGCCTGGAGGTTGCTCGATGATCGGCCGGCTTGCGCGGTGGCTGTCTGTCCGCTTCGGCGCCTGGGCTATCGGCCGCGGCGTATCGGCTGCCGAGCTGCTGACTGCGATCACTAAGTCATTCCCTCACCGTGACCAGGAATGGCGGCTGGAACTGCTGGGGGAGATCACCGACAGGGCGCATAGCAGGAAGGCGCTGAGATGACGGAGCCACAGGGCGATAGCGAGCGCGTAACGACCTTTACGGTCGTGATGCAGGTGCCTGGAATGGTACATGGTGCCGCCGAGTTCTTGCGCAAGCTGCTGGTGAATGAGTGGTGGGAGCCTGGCAATGGCGTGACCGTCCGAATCGAACGCGACAGACCGGAGGCTGATTCGAATGACCCCGACTGAGACCGCGCTGGTATCGGCTGTTATCCCGCTGATCCTGGCCCTGACGGCATGGCTGAGGGCCGAAGTAGCGAACAGGAAGGTCAAGGCTCACCAGCAGGACCATGCCTGATTACCGGATTCCTGAGCCGCCGCCGGACGAGTACGCCCCGGTGATCCCGTTCGACCTGTTCATGGAACGGGTGTTTGACTGGCGGCAGGATCAGCATGTGGCGATCATCGGGCCGACTGAGCAGGGCAAGACGAACCTGGCCTATCACCTGCTGGCCGCCAGGGCCTATGTCGCGTACCTGGGGATCAAGTCCGAGGATGAGACCCTAGATGCTTTCGCCGGGTCGCATGGCTACCAGCGGGTGTATGACTGGCCGCCGATGGTGGGCCGGTTCCGCAAGCATGCGGCGTCCTGGCAGGAGATGCCGCGGCGGCTGGTGTGGCCGGACGCGCGGGACCGGCGCAACGCGCGGCTGGTGCAGGAGCGGGTGTTCGGGAACTGCCTCGATGACTGCTGGTCTGCCGGCGGGGTAACGGTGGTGTGGGATGACTTCTGGTACCTGGTGCGCATCCTGGGCATGGAACTCGACGCGAAGCAAAATTTGCTCAACGCCCGGTCGGCCCGGTCCCCTCAGATGATCATCGCGCAGCGCGGGGGAGGCACCAGGACGGTGGAGCTGTATGACCAGCCAACCCACCTGTTCCACGCCAGGGAAACCGACGCGAGGAACCTTCAGCTGCTAGGGCCGGCCGGATCGATGCGGCGAGGGTTCGTGCAGCATCTAGACCGGTATCAATTCTTCTACGAGAACACCCGGACCGATGCCCGGTACCGGATCACCGCGCCGCTACTGGAGGGCTGATGCCCTGCACTTCTTGCGTACTGTGCTGCCAGCTTTGCGGTGATCCTGAACTAACGGATTGCCGGAACTGCCGGGGCGAATCGCTGACCGCCGAAGAGGTGCGCTCGATGCTGGCTGGCATGTTCATCTTGGCGCTGCTCTACAGGTACTTGCGGCGTCCCTGACCTGCCAGCTTTACATAATGTGTTAGCGTGGCGGGGTGCCAGACGAGTTCCAGGCCGTGCCCGCTGACCAGTGGCAGCGACTCCGCGACCACGTAGGCAGCCTGCGCTTCCTCGCCCTGGCCGCATTCATCCTGGTAGTGCTCCTGGTCAAGACGCTGATTGAGAAGGGTGTCTTGTCAGGGTGGGGCGATCTTGCCCGTGACGTGACCACGGATTCTGGTGTCTGAGCCTCAGGTGGCTGTCGCTACCGCTGATGCCCCTTCGGTCGATGAGCAGGCCGCCGGGCAGGCGAGTGCCGCAGCTGGCGCGTCGGCTGTTCTCGCTGAGCAAGCGGGCGAGGCCGCCGCCGTTGCCAGCGAATCCGCCGCCGTTGCCGCTGAGGCGGCCAGCCAGGTCGAGGGCGCAACGGATGCCGCCGCGATCGCAACAGCCGCCGCTGCCGAGGCCGTGGCGGCGCGTGACGACTCCCGCGCCATGTTCGCTGCGCAGGAGCAGTTCTACGAGCGGATGTTGGCGCGGCTGGATGCGCCGCCGCCAGCGCCGGCATTGCCTGAGCCTGCCGAGCCTGAGCCTAAAGAGCCTGACCGCAAGCCGGCTGAGAAGCCGCACTGGATCAACCGCAAGATAGGCGGCAAGCGTTGACACACTTCCATATCGGCTTTTTCGAATTCCTGGTCTGGCTGATGTACTACTTCATCGCCAAGGCCGTCCTTCTCTTCATCAACATCGAGGCCCGCCGGAACAGCTGGCATGTCCCCAGCGCCGTCAGCGGGCTCATGGCCTAGGAGTAACAGCACATGGCAGCAGCCCCCGGCGCCGTCAAGGCAGGCGACGCTACCGAGCGCGATACCGGCGCCGGCGTCTCATTCATCCGCGGCTCCGGTGAGGGCCGCTACACGTTCGAGGTTCAGTCGGGCCTGGTGCTCGGCGCGGCCCAGGACATCGGCCCGATCGATGTCAAGGCATACGACTACATGCGGTCGATCTTGCTGAAGGTGGAGACCACCACCGCTGGCGCGGGCACCGTCACCGCGGTCGGCAGCAAGGACTATCCCTTCAACATCATCTCCTACGTGCGGGTGAAGCAGCCCAACGGGCAGACGATGTACTCGGTCAGCAACGGCCACCACGCCGCGATGATCCACAAGTACGGCCTGGTGCGCCCGCCGATCAGCTCCGACGTGCGCGGCGATCCTGAGTTCGTCGCGACCGCGGGTACCGCGCCCACCGTGACCTTCGGCATCCGCATCCCGTTCGAGCTGGACCTGAGGGACGCGCTGGGCGCGCTGCCGAACAAGGACGCCGCCGCCCCGTTCACGCTCGAGCTGGGCCTGAACTCCACTTCGACGATCTTCTCCACCGCGCCGCAGACCGCGCCGACGATCAAGATCACCCCGATTCTCGAAGCATATGACCAGCCGCCCGAGACGCTGGACGGCAAGCAGGTCGCGACCACCCCGCCGAACATGAACACCCTCCAGCGGTGGACTGAGCAGACCATCACCATGGTGTCCGGTGCTTTCGACGCGCGGGTTCGCAAGCTCGGCAACTACGTGCGCGAGCTGCTGTTCATCAGCAAGAACAGCTCCGGAGTCCGGATCGTCACCCCCGTCGCATCGTCGGGGTACTCGACTTCGACGGGCTGGTCTGACCCGGTTCAGATCGTGCTCGATGAGGACGTGAAGGACAACATCCCGCTGTGGCTGTGGGAGCGGGACATCTGGGAGATCTGGGGTTACGGCGGCCTCCTGGGGTCGGGTTCGATCCCGGCGAACGACGCCGCGTACGGCCAGGACGACGGCGTGTTCCCGTACCAGTACTGCGTGAGCAGGGACAACCCCACGGTCGAAGAGGTCGCGAAGTACCTGCCGACCATCGAATCCGAGGACTACCTGCTCAGGGGCCAGTCGTTCGGAACGTCCGTTTCCAAGATGGTTGTCCTAAAATGCGAGGTTTTGCCTCGTGGGGACATCTTCGGCGACGCGTGAGACAAGGAGAACCACGATGACGCGAGCCCACCTGGCCAACGGCGAGCACTTCGACTACGACGAGACAGTGTGCGCCCACCCCACCCACGTCAACGACCAGCGGGTCGTCCGGCTTGAGCAGCTGCCCGACGCCGAGCCCGCTGAGGATGACGGGTGAACGGCGACGATTCCGGCTGGGGCTTCACGCACCTGGCCGGCCTGCCCATCACGATGACGTTCGGCATGGTCCTGCTGGCCGTGCTGATCGTCCTGATCCTGCTCCGGGTCCTCTTCGGGGAGATCCGGGTTTCCGGCGGCGCGAAGGTCTAGGAGGCCAATGATGCTGCGTGACATGTTCCGCCTTCCGGCGCTGATCATGTTCGTCCTGGGGGTGCTGTTCTCCGGTACCGTCATGTCGGTGTTCTCCAAGGGCCGTTCCAAGGTGACCGGCTGATGGAAGCCGCCGACCTGGCGAACAGGTTCACTTACCACCCGCCGAAGGACGGCCAGGCGGCGAAGTACGAGGCGATCCGTGAGGAAGCCCACGGCACCGCCGCCACGATCAACAGGCTGTGTCCCGAGTCGCGCGAGAAGTCGCTTGCCATCACCCATCTTGAGGATGCGGTGATGTGGGCCAATGCGGCGATTGCGAGGAACGAATGAGCGTTAAGGGCCTGTGGGATCTTCTCGGCGCTATCGTCCTGGTGGCAATCATCGCGGTGGTGCTGACCAAGAAGAACACCGCCTCGGATATCACCGCGTCGGGCAAGGCGTTCACCGGGGCGCTGTCTACCGCGTCGAAGGGGTAGGCCGGTGCCGGCGCAGACGGTCAAGCGCCGTACCGGGCTGAAGGGCAGGTCACCGCGGGCCGGCCTGCCTGAGCCCGGTATCGGCGGCTACGACTACCCGGCCGGTCCTTACGGCGCGACCGGGTTCCCCGGCTCGACTGCCGCGGGACCGGTGACGCATACCCAGATGCCGCCTGAAGGCGCGCGGGGCACTCGCCAGCTGACGCCGGGCGGCAACCAGGACGAGTGGGCGCGGCTGCCTGCCCGCCGGCCGGGCGGCGATCCGTCGCAGCCGACCGCCAGGACCGGCAGGGAGACCCGCGGCGAGCGTCGCATGTCCCCGGTCATCGGCGGCGCGCCCGGTTCGCAGAACGTCCGCAACACCTACGCGCAGCGGTACAAGGCGGTGCCCGGCCAGTGGCGCGGCTACCGGCCTGCCCCGAATCCTGGCAAGACGGGCGCGACCCTGATGGGCGCTTCGCAGTTCCACCCGGACGCCACCAGCTACGGCAATCCGGACGGCAAGCCGGTTCCGGGCATGCCCAGCCAGCCGGGCTACCCCGAAGTCGAAGTGTGCTCCAGGTTCGTCAGTGAGCACGGGTCGAACGACGGCTACGCGATGAACCGTGACCTGGCATTCGACAAGGGCGGCGTCGCGGCGTTCCCTGAGCAGTACGAGGGCGTGCGGCATCTGCGCGGCGGCCGGCTCACCGGGCAGCGGTACTTCGGCGCGCTCGAGCAGCAGCAGAAGATCGGGCTGGAATCCGACGCCTTCGGGATCGCGCGGGCGAGGGGTCCGAGGCACCGGCCGCTGCGGTTCGAGGTTCCGCCGCCGCGCACCGCGAACTACTACGACGTGCCGCCCGATGAGGGAACATCAGCGCCCGACATGATCCACCGTTCACCGGGGCAGTCGCACCGGTCGCACCGCACGACCGGCAAGCCGCCGCGCAGGAAGGGGAAGCCGCGCCGTGGCTGACAATCCAGCGCCCGAGAGCGGCGGGTCAAGCTTCGGGTTCCTGACCCGCAAGCTCGGTCCCGCACCGGTATGGCTTTGGGCGCTGCTGGCGTTCGGCGGCTACTACTGGTACACCCACTACGGGCCGGGCGCTTCAAGCTCGGCGGCGACCACGGCTCAGACCGGGAATGCCCCGCCGGGCGCGATCGTGGTCCCGCGCTCCACTGGCGTCGCGACGGTGCCGAGTGTCGTCGGCTACCAGTACACTGCCGCCGCCGCGAAGGTGACAGCGGCCGGGCTGCGGCCGGTGCGCGCAGAGCCTGACGTCGGGAAGGTGACCAGCCAGAAGCCCGAACCTGGTACTCAGCTGGCGCGCGGATCCACGGTCACGCTGTCCGGTCAGGGCGCATCGAGGAAAAAGAAAGCCCCGGTGTCGCGTGGCAAGCAGACGCCCGTTGCCCAGCCGCAGGCCGCCGCGGCTCCTCTTACCGCGGCTGACATTTACGGCAGCTCTCCCACGGCTACGATGGCCGGGACCACGTATGACAGCGGGACTCCCGCGACCGCGATGGAGGGTGCGTATGTCCCCGCAGGCTGAGACCGTCGAAGATCGCGTCGAGAAGCTGGAGAGGCTTATCGGCGGGATCATTACCCGTGCCCGCGAGCACGCGGTGGGCCGCAAGGTTCTCGCGTTCCTGGGGTTGTGATGCGCGACCTGGCCGTCATCGTGCCGACCCGCGGCCGGCCGTGGCACATCCAGCGGCTGGCCGACGCGATGCAGCAGACCTGTCTCTTGCAGACCGACCTGATCGCCATGGCCGATGATGATGATCCGCGGCTAGAGGATTACCGGTCGCTGGGCCTGGCCGCGCTGCGCGTCGGTGAGCGGGACACCCCGGCCGCCCTGTCGAACGCTGTCGCGCTCGAGGCGGTAAAGGAATACCGGTTCGTCGCCTCCTACGGTGATGATCATGTTCCGCGTACCGAGGGCTGGGACAAGGAACTGTGCGGCGAGATCGATGCGATGGGCGGGACCGGGTTCGCCTACGGCGCGGGGTCGCGGTGGGTGGTCCCTGAGGGCGTGGTGGTGTCGTCGGATATCGTGTCGGCGCTGGGCTGGCTGTACCTGCCGGGCTGCGGCCATTACAAGGTCGATGACGCGTGGCTTCAGCTGGGCCTGACTGCGGGCTGCATCCGCTACCGGCCCGACGTGCTTGTCGAGCACATGCAGTTCGGCATACCGATCGACCCGCTGGACCCTGAGGCCGGGTTCAAGGCAATCAGAGACCGGACCTACGCCGAGGAGCTGGTCACTGAGAAGATCAACCGCGACGTGATCGCGTGGCACCAATGGCAGGACGACCCTGGCGGGCTGATCGCGGACGCCGCGAAGATCAGGGCGCTGATCGAGGTGAAGCGGTGAAGGCCGGCCTGGTGTCGGTGATCATCCCGGCCAAGGATGAGCCGTCGATCCCGCTCAGCCACGCCGCCGGCTGGGATCTTGTCGTAGTCGTCGATTCGGCCACCGACACCACGCCGCTGCCGCGTTATGAGCAGCGCGGGTCAGGGCCGGCCGACGCGATCCGCACGGGCATCCGCGAATGCCGCGGCGACGTGATCGTCACCATGTGCGCAGACGGTTCCGATGATCCAGCCGCGCTCGATGCGCTGGCCGCCGCGGTGCGCGGCGGTGCTGCGGTGGCCGTTGCCGATCGGTACATGCCGGATGGCGGCCGGATCGGCGGGCCGCGCGTCAAGGGCTGGCTGTCCAGGCTGGCCAACAAGCCGCTGCACCTGGACGCCACCAATCTCTACAAGGCGTACGACGCGGCATGGCTGCGCGGGCAGATCATCGAGTCCAGACACGGTTTCACGATCGGCATGGAGCTGACCGCCAAGGCCAGGCGTGAGGGCTGCCGCATCGAGCGGGTTCCGGTGATCTGGCGGGACCGTACCGCGGGCCGGTCGCACTGGCGGTGGTCCTGGCTACCCTCCTACCTCTCCTGGTGGGCCTACTCGATGACGAGCCCGCAATGACAGCCGTAACGGTGATGATCATCGCGGTGGTGCTGTACATCATCGCCCGGTGGACCCGCAACGAGCCTGCCGTGACCCTGGGAACTGTCCTGTCCGGCGCGTTCGCGATCTTCGTGATAGCGCTGCTGGACCAGGGCCGTACCGCCGAGCTGGCGCGCGGGTTCGCGTGGCTGTTCGCCCTGGTGGCTGCCTACGCTGCGCTGCCGGGCCTGCTGAAGTCGATAGCGTCGGGCGGGAAGGCCGCCAAGGCGAACGTTCAAGACACCGTGAAGGGAGGCTCGCATGCCTGACGGGCTGAAGAGCGACGTGAAGCTCGGCTTCGGGATCGCCATCGGGTTCCTGCTGCTCGGCGTCGTGCTGATGATCGCTCAGTTCGCGATCGGCAAGGCGAAGGGCTGATGGCCGGGGCTGGCGAGCGGCTGGCCGTCGCCGGGCTGGCGGGCATGATGCTGGCCGAAGTCCCGCAGGTCATGTCCGGTTTCCTGCCGTCCCCCTCCACTGCCTACGACAAGGCGGCCGGCGCGATCGACACCGGCCCCGAGTCGCTGCGGGTGCTGCGGCGCAGCCTGATCAAGGGCGGCGTCGTGACCGTGATCATGGCCGCGTCGGTGTCGGCCATGACTTACCCGGTGATCGGGCTGAAGTCCATCTGGCTCTTTGTCGCCGCTATGCTCATCCTCGGGCTGTTCTTGCAGGACTTTTTCCAGGCGCAGCGGGAGGGAAAGGCGGCGGCCGGTGGGAATTAAGAAGGTCTTTGTCTGCGACATTGACGGAACTGAAGGCGAGCAAAGCACGATGGCCCGCATCGGCTACCGGACCTGGGACGACAGGCCCGACGCCGCCGACTGGCTGCTAGTTTGCACGCCCTGCCAGGACCGGCCCATCGGCGCTTTGCTGGCCGCCGCGTATGCGAACCGTCACCTCATCGAGACCGGGGAGCCGCTGAATGCCACCTAGGACACGGCACCGCCCCCAGCGCGGCAGTTCGGGCGGCAACCCGCTGGTGACCGGCGACACCGGCAGCTACGCCGGGCCGCAGGGCGGCGCCGACCCAGGCCCGCACATCTCCGGTGATCTCCAGTCGCGTGAGTTCGGCGTTCCTCAGGCTGACATCCCGGGCGGGCAGAACCACCTGGTGAACCCGCAGGCCAAGCCCGCGGAGACGGCCCGCAAGCCGCTGCGGCCGGCCGATTACCACAAGTACCACGGGGTGCCGCCGATCGATGACGGCGAGTACGAGACGCCGCCCGATGACGTCACCAGCCAGGGCAAGCCCGCGGCCGAGCCGAAGGAGCCGGTTGACGCGGTGCCCGTCCGCATCGTGCAGGACCACCCGAACACCTACCGCGACCTGTTCGCTGATTCCATCTCAGTCGCCGCCTCCACCAGCGCCGAGCCGACCCGGCTCTGCAACTACGATCCCGACCGGTACGAGGTCTGGCTGCTGAACGAGGATTCGACGAACAACGCCCGGATCGGGTCGCGCGCCGACCTGATCGAAGGGCATGGCGCGATGCTCCCCGCCGTCACGAACTCCTACATGAAGCTGAAGACGCAAGGCGAGCTGTTCGCGCAGTCCCTCGCCAGCGCCGCCGTCAAGGTGTCGGTGATCATCATCACGAGCGTGGAGAACAAGACATGATCTACGCCGTGGGCACCATCCTGGCGATCGGCCAGTACGCCCCGGCCAACCAGGCGACCAAGACGGTCAGCGGCGGCGGCGTGACCACCTTCGCCGCGTTCGACACGGTGAACCTGACCACCCCGTCCTTCGTCGCGCCGCCGTCCGGCAACGTGATCGTTGACGTTGACCTGAATCTTCAGACAAACTCGGCGTCCGGCAAGATGTTCCTGACCCTGGGCGCGCACGGCTCGGTCACGCCCCTGTGCAACAGGTGGCAATGCACCGACAGCGCCTCTGGCGCGGCGAGGATGTACCGGGCGCGGTTCTACGTGACCGGCCTGACCGCGGGCACCAGCTACCAGCTTGACCTGCTCGGCGCGGGCACGACCGGGACAACCGTGACCATCCTTGCCTTCGGTGACAACGGCGCTACCCCGTCCACCAACGGCGGTTCGCCGGTCACCTTCACCGTCACCTCGGCTCCGTGAGGCAGCCATGGCTAGAGTGCTCTGGCATGGCATAGGTCCCTGGCATAAAACCGGCTACGGCCACCAGACCGCCCTGTTCGCCCCGCTGCTGCGCGAGCTGGGCCATGACGTGGCCATCGCCTACATGGGCATCCGCGGCGTGCACGACAAGCCGGCGACCGCGCATCCTGACGCCGCGGAGCACCTGAGAGCGGGGCACTGGCACGGGATACCGCTGATCGGGCCTGGCCTGACCGAGTTCGCCATGCCCGGTGTCGGTGATATCCGGGCGGCGTTCGGCGGCCATGATCCTGACCTGGTGATCGTGCTGAAAGATGCATGGGTACTCTCGCCGGGTCACTACGCCAGGTACCGGACGGCGCTGTGGCTGGTGTCGGATTGCGAGCCGCTCGGCGCGCCGGACCGGGCGTTCTTCGCCGCCGCGCCGCACGTCGTGCCCGTGGCCGCCTCGAGGTGGGGGCAGTCGCAGGCCCGCCAGGCCGGGCTCGACGCTCGGTACGTGCCGCACGGCATCGACCTGGCCGCGTGGGCGCCGGGCAGCCAGGGTGACGCGCGGGATCTGCTGGGCCTGCCCCGCGGCGTGTTCATCGCGGGCATCGACGCGGTGAATATCGGGCCGCGCAAGGGCTGGGGCGAGCAGCTGAGCGCGTTCGCGATGTTTCACGCGAAACGCCGTGACTCGCTGCTGCTGATCCACTCGACTCCGGAGCATCCGGAGGGCATCAGCCTGCGTGACCTGGTAGCCCACCTCGGGCTCGAGGAAGCGGTCAAGTTCGGGTCTCAGGCCAACATGACCCAAGCCCAGATGCTGGGCTGGTACCGCTCCCTGTCGGTGCTGATGCAGGGCAGCTACGGCGAGGGATTCGGGCTGCCGGTGATCCAGGCTCTTGCCTGCGGAGTGCCGGTGATCGGCACCAAATGTTCGGCGATCACCGAGAAGATACCGCCTGGCGCGGGCTACCTGGTGGCCGGGCAGCGGTGGTGGAACCCGCACCACCAGGCGTGGTGGACGATCCCGTCAGTGCCCGGCCTGGTGACCGCGCTGACCAAGACAGCCGCCAGGCCGCCGCGGCCAGGACCGGAGCATGTCGCCGAGTATGACGCGGCCAGGATCGCGCGGGAATGCTGGAAGCCGCTGATCGAGGAGCTGACCGATGCCGGCGCTTGAGCGGTGGTGGATCATCTGGCGCGCCGATGCGCAGGACAAGCTGTCCGGCACGATCGTGGAGGCTCAGTCCCGGCCGCCGCTGCCGCAGGGCGCCCGGTCGATCGAGGGCCCGCTGCCGACCAAGGCCGCGGCACAGAAGGAAGTCAAGCGCATCGAGGGCGCCAAGCCGGTGACGGGCGGCGGTCCCCTCAACCCGGTCATCGTGGCGGGCAGCGCGGCGGGGATCACTGACCCGCTGGGCTTGTTCGCGATCGGCCACTGGATCGGTAAGCTGGTCAGCGGCCTGACCGATGTGCACATGTGGATATCGCTGGGATGGATGGCGCTCGGCGTGTCCCTGTTCCTGGCCGGCCCCGCGCTGCTGCTGAAGCTGCCGCAGCGCGGGGCGGCGATCGGCGCGCGGCTGGCGGCGGCGTGACCAGCCCCGCGCTCCGGCAGGCGCAGGCCACCACGCGGGCGCTGCCGGGCTCGGCTGTCGTGCCGGTGCTGATGATGGGCATCGGCGGGTACCTGATGTGGTTCGCGGTCAAGTACTGGCGGGGCACCGGCCCGGCGGTGTGGCCGTCGTACCCGGTCAAGTCCGTCTTGCAGGGCAAGGGACTGCCGCCGAATCAGCCCGCGCCGACCGCCGATGCGAATCTTGCGACCTTCGAGTCTGATCTAGGGACCGTGAAGGGCGGGGCGAAGGGCGGGCCGCCGCTGACCACGCCGGGCGGCCCGAACGTGCACGGGAACGTGACGCCGCGGCAGGCATACGTGGCGCTGAGGCAGGCCGGGGTGTCGGCCGGGGCGTCGGTGTACCTGGTGGCGATCGCGGGTGTCGAGTCGGGCTACCGGACGACGGCGCTGAACACCGATGCGGGCACGGGTGACTACTCGGTCGGGCTGTGGCAGATCAACTACTTCGACGGGCTGTACGCCGAGCGGGCACCCTACATCGGCACGCCGCAGGAGCTTCTGTCGGGCGGGCTGAACAAGCAGGCGGCTGCGGCGGCGTGGCTGTGGCGGCAGGATGGGTTGCAGCCGTGGGAGCCTGACATCACGTCAGGGAAGATCAGCGCGTTCATGCCGGGCGCGCTGGCCGCAGCGAAGGGAGGCCCGTGATGGACTGCTGCGCGAGAGTGAAGCGCACCGAGTGCCATTGTGCCCGGTGCCATCAGACGTTCAGCGGCATCGGCCTGTTCGACCGTCATCAGGATGTGGAATACGGCCGGCGGCCGGCTGTTGAGTGCCTCGCTGAGCGGCGTTCTGCGTGAGCGCCATCCTGGCGTTTGCCGCCTGGTTGGCCCTGTCGCTGATGCTGGCATGGCGCTTCTGGCCGTGGAAGGCCGTTTCTGCGGCCGCGGAAGGTGCCTCAGACCCGCACGGCGCTACCGTGGCTGAGTTCCGCGCGCAGATACACGAGTGGGACCGTGGCCGTAGCGCCAGCGCCTAGGCCGCCATCCCAGCCCGCCGCGCCCGGCAAGACAGCTCCGGCGCCGCGCAAGGCCGAGCCCGCTAAGAGCCAGCTGTACGTGCACTACGGCCAGGGCGGCGCGAAACCAGGCTGGGACCGGATAGGGCCTGTCCGCCGCCGGGCCTCGGTCAAGCTCGATGCTTCGGGCGACGGGTCGGTCAGCTTCGACGTGTTCACCGCTAACTCGCGCTGGGTCATCGAGTCGGTAGTGTGCTCGGCGTCCGGCGCGACCCCGGCGCTCTACCCGCAGGCAGTCCTGTATGTCGGCGGCCAGCAATCCGGGGTCAGCGAGGGAGCGTCATGGATCGGCAATCAGGAGACCTTCACCGGGATCATCGAGATGACCGGGGCCGACACCCTTACCGTGGCGTTCTCAGGCGGCACCTCAGGCACGATGATGACGGTGATCATCGAGGGCACGAACTTCCTCTGGCGCTGAGCCGGCGGGGTTTCATCGCGGGAGGGATGGCGGTCATGGCGATGCGGCCGACAAGCCAGCAGCCGTTCTACGTGCTGGTTGTTAGTGGTGGCGCTGGTTCAGGCGTCTTCGTCTACTCACCGACAGCCGGCGCAGGTAATCTCGTGGCTTCGGTAGCGGCTGCGGCTGGCGATGATCCCTTCGGCAACGCTTATCTCGCGGGTCAGGTCACCTATGTACAGGTGGGCCCTAACGATTTCGAGGCGTTGCAGAACAACGGCGGCCAGCTCAACTTCTACTCGGCTACAGCCGCTGCCGGCCCGTGGGCCAATCAGTACTCGCTTCAGAGCGATTCGTCCGGCGATGTCACGTTCGCCGCGAACGGGACGATGGAACTGAACCCGGCCGGCGTGGCGGCCATCACCGGGCCAACCGTCATCGGCGACACCCCGAGCTCACGGGCCACCCTGGCGCAACTGGAAGTCCATTCCATGATCGGGCTGAAGGCCAGGGCACAGCCGGCGGCCCCGGCGGCGGGGTACGGGCTGCTGTATGTCAACAGCGCGGACGGCGGCTTGTATTACAAGGGCGCGGGCGGCACGAACACGAAGCTGGCCAGCTCCTGAGATGACCTTCCGGCGCGACCCTGTTTCGGTGCGGTGGGACGCGGCAGCCGCCCGCATGCTCGAGCGGGCCTACGCGGCTAAGGGCGAGTGGGCGGCCAGCCGCCTGGCGGACCCTACCCCGGCCCAGCATGCCCGGTTTTACGTGATGGGCATCGACGTGAACGGGCCGGACAACGCATCGACGATGAGCGGGAAGCGGGACAATGCCCGGTCACGGTGGTGCCGGGGTTTCGTCCGGTCGGTGTATTACCAGGCCAAGGGCGGCCGGCCGGTCGAGGTGGAGATAGGCCGGCACATGCCCGCGGTCGGCACCATCCCGGCCGGGCGCGTCGTACGGGTGCGGATACTGCGCGGCGGATCGGTGGCGCAGAGGGCTGTACGGCGTAAAGGAGAGGACGCGCGGATCTTCGCCGATGACGGCAGGCCGGCGGGGCGCTGGTCAGACCCGGCTAGGCGAGACTGGTGAGGGGCGCGAACTGGCGCGTTCTTCCGCTTGATGTGGTAGCTCCACACGCATATACTGGAGCTACCACAAGGGAACAGGAGCCCGACATGACCAGCACCGCCCAGATCTTCGGAATCCTCACCGACTACGTGACCGGCGAAGCCATCCGCCCGGCCACCCCCGCCGAGTGGCGCCAGACCGCCGACGCCCTGCATGACCGGACCTCGGACAGCTACACCGGGGCATTCGAGCAGGACGGCCGCGCCGTGTGCGTGGACGGCGGCCCGGACACCGACATCACCGCCGCTGACCTGCAGGCCCTCAGCGACGAGGCCGCCAGTGCTGGCGACGGCCTTCAGGTCGGCCTGTGCGAGCAGGCCCTCGCCTGGGCAGACGGTGACAATGAGAGGCTCGGCGAGTACGCCTGGGACAAGTGCCGCGCCGTCATCTTCGACGCCCGCATGGAAATGGCATGATCACCGCCGCCGCCTGCCACGCCGGCCGGCCCTACGATTTCGGTCCCGTCATCATCTGGTCTGCCCTGATCTTCAGCATCGCGATCTCCCGCGCCGCTTATTGGATCAGCCAGCGATGACCGACCGCCACAAGGTCAAGCCGCTCAGCATCCGCCTGCCGGAAGCTGAGCGGCGCTGGCTGTACGCCTACGCCGAGCAGCACGGCATTCCGGTGCGAAACGTGATCTTCGATGCCATCGCGGAGAAGATGGAACGCGAGCCGGCCTGACCAGGCTTAGGGTGGCCATCATGACGAGGTTCACGTGACGACGATGCCTGACCACACCGAGATCCGGCTGATTGACATCTACACCAGTGTCGTCCGCACGGAGACCAAGGTGAGCGCGATCGAATCCCAGCTGCCCGACCATGAGACAAGGCTGCGGGCACTGGAGCGGTTCCGGTGGTCGCTGATGGGCGCCGGGATAGCGTCAGGCGGAGTATCAGGATGGATAGCTAATCTGCTGCTAACGCGGCGGTGATTAGCTGGCCGACCGGGTGACAGCGCTAGAGCAGAGACGGCGCTAGCCGCCATATTTCGCTTCCAGTGCCGACCGGACGTGATCGCTCACGCTGTGATCGCGAGCCCAGTCGATCAGGTCGCCCCACTCGCTCTCGGTCAGCCGGCGCGGGTTCGGGCTGCCGCAGCGGATGCAGACCGGCGTGCGCAGACCGATCGTGCGGGGCGCGATAAACCAGTGCCGACCGTAGAAGCCAGCACATCTAGCCATCGCTGTGGCCTGCCTCCTGCCCGTTCTCCAGCAAGGCCGTGATCTTGTCCCGCCGGAACCTGCGCTGCCCGCTCGGCGTGCGCAGCACGGCGCCCGACTCGAACCGGCCGGCCCGGTCCCACCGGCCGATGGTCCTGGGGTCCACGCGGAACAGTTCGGCCATCTCTCCCGTGGTCAGAAGCTCATGTTCTGTCATGCGGTAAGCGTACCATGTTGCGGTATCTGTCCGCACGACATAGGATAGGTGGTGACAGGCAGGGATACCCAGGGAGGCATCGGGCATGATCCGCGACGACGAGCAGGACATCAGGGACATCCTGGACGGCAACTGGTCAGCCGCCAGCGACGAGATGACGAACCTCGCCGCGGGCCTGCTCCCCGGCGAGCTCGAAGCCAGAAAGAAGGCCGAGCAGGGCATCTGCACCGTCTGCGGCGAGAACTGGTCAGCGAGAGATGACCACACCTGTGCATGCACCCGCTGGACCAGGGGCTATTTCAGCGCCCGGCCCGACCTGCACGTGAAGGCCGTTGACCTGGCCGACAGGATCGCCCAGCGCTACCCCGATGACGCCGAGTGCATCGCCCTGGCCCGTGCCCTGGCCGAGTCACTGGACCCGCTCGCCTTCGCTGCTCACGCTCAGGCAGGGGTAGAGGCAATAGCAGAGGCATCGAAGTGAGCCCCGCCGACCACATCAAGGAAGCCGAATCGATCCTCGCCGAATCGAGCCGCGACTGCGACCGGCCGACTCGCGCATTCGCAATCGCCGAAGCGCAGGCCCATGCGACGATCGCGCTGGCCAGCATCGCAGCGGTCACGCACGCGACGCTGATTGAGATCCGCAGCAATCTTGAGGCATTGCGGTGAGCCTCACCCGCGAAGAGCTGACACCAGAGAGCGAGCTCGAAACCTCGACCTGGCAGGCGATGGAGCGGCACCGGGTGACCTGCCCCGAGCCGCTGGCGTTCCAGGATGCGGTTCTCCTGGCCGCCAAGGCATACGCCGCGGGCGACAGCGAGCAACTGGCCGAGATGCGCCGCGCCGTCCTGGCCCGGCCCAAGCTGAGCGGCTTCGCGTCGGTGAGCTTGTGCGACTTCTGCCGCGATGCCCACTTCCGCTCATCACCAATCGAGCGGTCCAATGCATGTCTCAAGATCCCCTGCCAGTGCTGGTGCGGTGACAGGGACGACAAGCCACTAGAGGTGGACTGATGGAAGATCAGATCACGATCCGCCACGAGGACGACTGGCGCGCATCGTACTGGGCTGATGGGTTGCCCGGCCGGCAGGCATGGTTTGTAAGCTGCGCTGATCACCCGAAACTCGGGCTCTCGCACGGAGAGCCCTGGGGATACGCCACCAATGCGCGAGCCCTGAGCGTTGTAACGCGGCATGGCCGCAGCGTCCATCGCGGCCATTACAGAGTAGTTCGGCTATGACCGGCCTTTCCCGCTGCGGCAAGCGCTACGCACTCCTTGGCGATGCCGTAACAGCCGCCGACGCGAAGAGCTTCAAGAGCGGCCGGCCGTGGGTCGCGATGTCCTGCACCTTCTGCACCGGCTGGCACGTCAGGGACAGCACCAGGACAGAGAGCCGGCCTGACCCGTTCCCGCCAGCTGTAGCCAGGCTCCTCGATGCTCGTGATGAGCACTGCCAGAGGTGCGGCGCTACAGGGCGGCTGGAACGCCACCACAGGCGCGCTAAAGCCTCAGGAGGGTCAGGGGCAAGAGCGCATACGCAATGCGCCTGCAACGGCGTACGGCTTTGCCGTGGCTGCCATCGGTGGGTGCATGAGCATCCGGCTCAGGCGCGCATGGAGGGATTCATTGTCCGGCAGTCGGTTGCCGAGCCCGCCGGCGTCCTGATGTCGCGCCTGGCTGTGATCGGCGCGGGTGAGCGCACCTGGTGGAAGCCGCGGTGCGATGGTTCGTACTGGCGCGTCGGGGTGAGCGAGTGCCCGGACTGCGGCGAGCCGGGCAGCTGGGGATTCGATGACGACTGGTGCCACGACACCACCGAGGCGGCCATCGCGTGCCCGCGCGAAGGCTGGTACCCCGGGAAGGATGACGAGTGATCACGATAAGGGTGAACGGCACGCCAGCGCCTCAGGGCAGCAAGCGGGCATTCGTCAACAAGGGGACCGGCCGGGTGAACATGGTTGAGTCCAGCAAGGGCGTAGGGCCGTGGCGGGAGGCGGTCAGGGCTGAAACCCAGCTCGTGCTAGGCCAGCTCGGTCACGGCTTGATACCAGCCCCCGGCACGCCGACCGCGGTCGATGTGCAATTCCGCCTGCCGCGCCCCAAGAGCGCTCCTAAGAGCGTAATGCTGCCCGCCAAGCGCCCCGACCTGGACAAGCTGGCCCGCGCCGTCCTCGACGGCCTTGTGGCCGGGGGAGCGATCGCGGACGATGCACAGGTGACGTGCCTGAACCTGACCAAGACATTCGCGACCGAGCAATCCCCACCCGGCGCCCTGATCTTCATCGACGTAGATGAGGCCGGCCGATGATCTTCCGCTGGCTTAAAGGATGGGCCTACAGGCCACAGCACAGGCGATCGCGGCGAAGCCCGCTGGAAGACCTGGGGATGGCCCGGCCGAGCGGCCGGCTGGCCGCCAGGCGCCGAGCAAGGCAATACATGCCGATCGACCTGACCATCAGGTTCGACCCAATGAAAGGAGCGTGGGTGTAGATGGCGATGTGCAGGGAGAAGCGCGCCTACGCCAGCCGCGCGGCGGCCTTCGGCGCGGCCCTGCGAGCGTCAAGGCGGTCAGGCAAGCCGCTGCGGACCTACAGGTGCCCGGTCTGCTCCAGGTGGCACCTGACCTCGCAAGAGCGAAAGGAGAACTAGATGAACTGCGCTGCTCCTGCCGTCCCGGCAGGACCCCAGGAGAGATACCCGACGTTCTTCGACCTCACACTATCCCGGCCGGATTACGAGGCTCTGGCTAGAGCCTACGGGTCAGAACTCCCGTGGGAGACGGTCAGGACACAAGATCAGCAGCAAGAAGGGAGCGCACTCGGTGACGACTGAAGCCATCGACCCGAAGGCGGCCAAGTACGACATCGCCATGTGCCCGCTGCCGCGCTGCGGCAAGCCGCTGTACGTGCTCTGGGAGGTCGCGCACGAACTCTACCTGTCGTTCACCGCGGCGGACCTGGCTGAGCCGACCGGAGAAGCGAGTTGGCAGGTGAAATGCGAAGACGGCCACCTGATCATGATTCCCAGGAGCGACGGGGACAGCGGGCACGTATTCGGCCGCTGCGACTGCGAACCTGACGCCGATGAGGATGAGCGGGAATTCTGCCAGCACAACGACCTGACCAGGCTGCGCGAGCTGCTTGGGATCAGCCATGGCTAGCCCTGTTGTCCTGCGCGCTCAGGCGGCTTCTCTCAAGCGGGACTACCCCGGATGGCACTTCATCGTGAGCTCGGCCGGGAGGATCTGGGCACAGCGACGGCAGCCGAACTTCCTGGCCACCGCCAAGGCGCTCGGCGGCGACATCATCGCCCAAGGCCGCGGATTCGAGGTCTACGAGATGGTCGACGGTGACACTGCCCTGGAAGTCAGGGAGAAGATCGCATCGAAGGAGGGGCGATGAAGGCCGCCGACATGTTCGAGGATCGCGACGGCGCGGCCAACGGGGTGCTGCGCGTCGGCCCGAGGCATACCAGGCCGGTCACTGACGACCTGGTGCTGAGCGTCCGGCACCGGACTACCGGCGATGGCCGATCGTTCCTGCTGGACAAGGACAAGGCTGTCCAGCTGCGCGACTGGCTGAGCCGCTGGCTCGATGAGGGCTGGGATGGTGTACGGCGGTGAGCGCGGGAGAGTGCGGCGCTCAGCCCGTCGCCATCGAAGGATCACTGACCCCGACGTGCATCCGCCGGGTGGACATGCACCAGGGCGTGCCGCACTGGGACGGCGGCGACTACACCTGGCCTGCCTGCTCCCAGTACTGCGCGCAGGATCACAACCACGGCAGGTACAGGACTCACATGGGGCAGGCGGCCGGCCCGGCAACCGTGGCCGCTCGAGCGCCGAAGGCCGACAAGCCGTGGAAGCCGCGGCGGGACCGGTGCTCTATCTGCCTCGAGCGGGCCGAACTCGAGCGCGGCAAGTGCAAGGACCGGGAAGCCTGCCAGGCCAGGGCACCTCAGCTGGACATCGGATTGGAGGCATAGCGAGATGATCACCGCCGCTGAATACTGCTCAGCCTGTGAGCAGGTCACGCCGGCCGGTCCGTGCGAGATCCACGGCGAAGGCATGCGCTGCATGTTTTGCGATAGCTGCGAGCAATGCGATGCCGAATGGTTCGATGCCGACGAACGTGAGTACGACGATGACTGATCTGACCGCCGGCCAGGCAGTGATGCCCTACCTGTACCGGGGCAAGCCTGACTTGCTGGTACTCAACGCCAGGATCATGGAAGCCAGGATCGCGGCAGGCCGGCCGCTGGTCAGCGAGCCAAGGAAGCGCGGGATGCCGCCCGGCCACGGAACCCAGGCGCGGGCGGTCTGGGACCGGCGGCGCGGGCACAAGCCGTGCGCTTCCTGCCTCCAGGCCGAGACGCTAGCTCACAAGATGCAGGTAGAGAGGCGGCAGGGGCGGTGAAGCGCTGGATACACGCACTGTCTGGAGTGCCATGGGCGCGGACCACGGTACGGATCATGGGCGAGCGACAGATAGCGGCCTTCGAGCGGATGTGCGAGGTCACCGGCCGCAAACCGTACGAGTTGGCCTCAGACATCATCCTCGACGAATTGTGGCTGGCTGGTAGCACGCCAGGCTTGAAACGGCAGGCGCGCGACAATCGCCGCTGGCGGCAGGATCGCATGCTAGGCCTGGGAGATTAACGGTGTAAGCAAAAGTGAACACGTGCAACAGCCCCCGGCCTAGTGACCGAGGGCTGCGCGGCCGGCTAACGTCGGCGGAATGATGTTGGACGCATCGAGGCCAGCTTACCCGATATAGGGCACGAAGCTGTTGCGTTATTACTCCTCGATTCGCCTGACCGCAGAACCACCGGCCAGCCGCCGGGAAGCTACCGTCAGAGGGGGTGGGGGACGTATGCGCTCTTACAGGAAGCAGCGCGGGCTAGACGCCAAGGCTGGCGGCCGGACGCGCCGCGCGATCCAGCGCCAGGCCGAGCTGCCGACTGAAGACATCCGCGCCGAAGACCTGGCCGCGCTTGAGCGATCTGCTCGGCGGCAGATGGACCGTAACCGGCGGCTGCTCAGTCAGCCAGAAAATGCGCGGTATGAATGGTGAGCGAGCGCGATTGACAGCCGGGAGCGCCCGAACCTGGTAATTGCTCAGTTAACGGTCGGTTATTCAGGAAAACGCTCGGTTATTGAGGCCGAAAAACCACCCACGTCTAGCGGTCATGGGTTAATCGAGCGGCGGGCCGGTATGCGGCGGACCTGCCACTTATCCACAAGGCAGGCCGCGAGGGTCGTCAGCAACGTGATGGGCGTTG
>Ga0335085_10004549_pt1 | contig 22886 bp, 25 predicted proteins | sample Lox_Sample_45_FD_206712 | JGI IMG/M metagenome (GOLD analysis project Ga0335085, IMG submission 206712) | Soil microbial communities from Loxahatchee National Wildlife Refuge, Florida, United States - Lox_Sample_4.5 | ecosystem: Environmental > Terrestrial > Soil > Wetlands | place: USA...
TTATTTTCTGGTTCGGTTCGTCTCAAAAATACCCGTGGACCGAGGAATCTTTGAAAGCAACTCATTGTAATGTGGGCAAAACCGCTTGAATATGAAGCAATGCACATCGCGCAGAATCAGAATGACGTAGCATGGACGCGCAAAATCAAAGGTTGTTCTGCGGGCGATTTGGCCGTCAAGTTCGGGGCCGCGGAAAGAGGCAAAATGCAGGCTTAAAGACAAGATGCTACGACTCGGCAGAATAAAGAAGCGGGGACGGGCTTTGACCCGGTTCCGCGAACTTGACCGCATTGTTAACAGGTAATCGCGTTCAGCTTGTAAAAATCAACCAAGTCGCCGTATGGCTAAAGCACGCAAAAAGCGCTCCACGAAAACTCTGTTTAGCAAACTATTGCCGAAGAGGAAAACCATCAAAAAATCTCCTGACATAATGGACTTTCCTCTCTTGGGGAAACTTGTCTTCTTGCTGGCGGGCGCGGTTCTACTGCTGATCTCCGTCGATTTCATACATTTAGGCCATTCAAGGCTCACCGCACCAAGGTTGGTCGTGCTCGGGCTCGGGATTGTGTTCCTCTGTATGGGCGTATTGACTTTGATCGCCAAGTATCGTTACTCGTACCCCGCGCTCTATATGCTGGTTGCCGCGCTCATGTGCTCTACGTTCGCGGCCATATTTTCATGGGCCGCGGTATGGGCACACGTATCTTCTGGCGGAAGTTTTTCCATCGAAACGCTGGCCTTCCTAAGCAGCACGCATGATCTGTTGGAACGCATCGGCTTTGGAATGGGCGCAATCATGATGATAGTGCTATCGGCCCTGGCCTGGTGGCGCTGGTGGCGCGCCGTAAACGGTAAAAAGATTGACCTGAACTGATCTTTCAATCCACCGGAGCATTTGCCGGCGTCGCAGCTACAGTTTTCCTAATCATCGAAGGTGGGAGTTCACGCTCGCAATTCGCCTCACATTTCCGCTGAGCCGTGAAAAGTAACAGGGGTTCGCTGTTGATTTAGATCAAGGCGCCCGGGCTCGCTCTCAGCTATAAAAATTCTTTGCTGCAGTTGAGCGCCGAACGGGTGCGCTGACCCGGCAAAATAGCCGCTTACTGCTTTTTCAAACAATAAAGACAACGGGGCTCGCTGATGGTGTGACGATGAAAAGAACCCTGCCTTTGTCCAGGGTCTACCGCCTGCTTGAACCGGGGCCGGTTGTAATGGTGACCACCGAAAGAAATGGGCGAGCCAACATCATGACCATGTCCTGGCACACGATGATGGACTTCGAGCCTCCGATTGTGGGCTGCGTAATCGGCGACCAGAGCTTTACCTTCGGCATTTTGAAGGCAACCAAAGAGTGCGTAATCAATATCCCGACAGTTGAGCTCGCAATGAAGGCGGTAGGCTGCGGAAACACGTCAGGGCGAAACGTAGATAAGTTCAAAAGATTTCGTCTGACGCCAGTTGCAGCGTCGCGCGTTAAGGCACCTCTCATAGCCGAGTGCCACGCCAATCTCGAATGCAAAGTCGTCGATGCGCGGTTGGCTGTAAAATACAACTTTTTCATCCTCGAGGTTGTCAAAGCGTGGAAAGAACCCTCGCGGAAAGACCCGCGGACCATACACCACCGCGGCGGGGGCAACTTCATGGTGGCGGGACGAAGCATCAAGCTGCCTTCAAGAATGAAATAGCGTATTAACTCACCTGCTCTGCGAGGAGGCATTATGCGACTCAATGTTATCGCTTTGACCATCACAACCGGATTGCTTTGGGGCGCCGCGGTCCTGCTTACTACTGTGGCAAATGCAATTTGGCCGCCCTACGGCCAGGCTTTCCTTGATCTCGCTGCTTCAATATATCCGGGCTACAACTCCGGCCCCACAATCGGCCAAATCATAATTGGAACGATCTACGCGTTGGTGGATGGTGCGGTTGGAGGCTTGTTGTTTGGTTGGATCTACAATTCGACATTGAAGTGCTGCCCGGGAAAAACGGCTTGACTTTAGGTTACGGAGAGGGCGAGCGGCGGGCGGCCCGGCGCTGAGTAACGTCTTGGGCGCCATGGAGTTGCCGGCCGGATTGACGCCGGGCCCACTGGGTCACGGAAAACAGTCGTGCAGAATCTGACTAAACGCCTTGGCGTGTGTCGTGCATGGCGTGTTGCCCGCCGCGCAGTTCACGGTTGATTTTTGGCTTCGCGGCCTGACGATCCGCGAGTACTTTGCGAGCAGAGACTCCAGAGCGGGAACGGTGTAGATAGTGACGCTCGGGGTTTTTGCTATCATGCCGCTTCTCGTGGCCGGCATATAAAATCATATCCCGTTGCGCGATAAAAAAAGCGGATGCAAAATGCCTGACGTAAAATCGCTTTTTGGTGTGTAATTTGAAGCTGGCGCCGCGCACTGCACGATAACCAATAAGGATGTAATCCAATACCGGTGAAACTCTTATCCGTCAATGTGGGGCTTCCGCGCGAAGTCTTTTGGAACGGAAAGCCGGTGCGCACCTCCATCTTCAAGGCACCAGTTAACGGCAGTGTTCAAGTTGCGAAGCTCAACTTAAACGGCGACGAGCAATCCGATCTGTCGGTACACGGCGGAGCCGATAAGGCTGTTTATGTTTATCCATCCGAACACTATCCATATTGGCGCGAGGAACTGCCGGAGATGGATTTACCTTGGGCGATGTTCGGTGAGAATTTCACGACCGAAGGCATGCTTGAAGACAAGGTTCACATTGGCGATCGCATCAAGGCTGGATCTGCCGAGTTTGTGGTCACGCAACCTCGAATGCCGTGCTACAAGCTCGGCATTCGGTTCGGCCGTCCGGATATGGTAAAGCGCTTCCTGCACAGCGGCCGTACGGGTTTCTATCTTGCTGTCCTTCGGGAAGGAGAGGTTATCGCCGGCGACCCGATAGATCTTCTGGCCCACGACGAGCATGGCGTTACGGTAGCCGATATCGTCAATCTGTATACGGCTGATGCAGCAAATCAGGACACATTGCGCCGCGTAACCAATTTGCCCGCGCTTCCCAAAGGTTGGCGAGATTACTTTCGCAAGCGCATCTGGGACGCGGATTCTTGATTTACCTGACCACATCTAGGATCGGTTGCGTCTTTAGCAGTTCTTTACCACCACCTGGCGACTCCACTGAACACTGTGCAAATCGATTAGAGAAGGATGCATGTGTTGATTTCGCGGCTGACAAAAGCACATCGTAAGACGACCATTCGCGCCGAATTGGGACCGTTCTCGGCGGTCCTACGGTCATGACTATTTCGACCTTGAGACTCAATCCGCAAGACTTGGAAAAAATCTCAAGCCTCACGCTGGAACATTACAACCGGAGCGCCGAGGATTTCCAGGAGGGCACGCGGGATCACGACGTCAGCCAGAACATCGCGGCACTTTTGCAATACATCGAAAGTAAACCGCCATTCACGATACTCGATTTTGGGTGTGGACCGGGGCGCGATCTCAAGACATTTGACGACCTCGGCCACGTCGCCGTGGGTTTGGAAGGCGCGCCGCGCTTCGTCGGAATGGCGCGCGCATACAGCGGCCGCGAGGTATGGCAGCAGGATTTCCTCAAGCTCGATCTGCCCGATAACCATTTCGATGGCGTGTTCGCCAATGCTGCGCTGTTTCATGTGCCCAGCCAGGAATTGCCGCGCGTCCTGGCGGAATTGCATGCGACACTGAAACCGGGCGGGGTGCTATTCAGCTCGAACCCGCGCGGCCATAACGAGGAAGGCTGGAACCGTGGGCGCTATGGCGCGTATCATGATCTCGAAACCTGGCGCTGCTTTGTGTCGGCTGCGGGATTCGTTGAGCTGACGCATTATTACCGCCCTGCCGGCCTGCCGCGCGAACAGCAGCCGTGGCTGGCGAGCGTGTGGCGCAGGCAAAAATGAGCGAGCGCCTGCTTAATCGCAAACTTTATACTGCAATTGCCACAAGGAGAGCATATGCATCGACAAATTGCCAAATTAATTATTTTCGCGTTATGCGTCGGCAGCGGGTATGCTGCCATGCAGGAATTTCGACCGCCAAAGAGCGCGTTTAATTCCCGTTGGGTGGTTATTGTTAACGGCACCACGGTCAGTGAAGAAGCAGGACAGCTGGCACTGATGCTGATGCTGAAAAACAAAACGGCACGGACGCTTTGGGTCAAGGTCACTTTTTCTTCGCCTGAGTCGAGCCAGAGTTGCGCAATTGTAAAAAAACTCGCTCCGCAGGATGCGGCCGGCTATACCTGTTTGCAGAAAGAGATGGTCACCAATTTCGATTATTCCATCTCGATAACCACATATGCGGATAAGGCCTTGACCCAGAACCTGGAAACCACAGAAACAGAAATGCGCTTCAGGCCTGGAAATATGGCAGACATCAAAACTTGGACGACTCCCGTGAAAATGAACCCATTGCGGGATTTAAGCTCGTTTGATTCCTGAGAATATGCGCCGCCCAGGAATATCTTCGGCAATACGTTGGCTAAGCGAGAAATAACGATCGCCATTTGATCATGGCGTGCCGTGAGTCCGTCCTTTATCATATAAGCCGCCAAAAAAAGGAGCATGCATTGACCTCGCGGCTTACGGAAGAACATCGCCAGGCGGCAATTCGTGCCGGGCTCAATTACGTAACGGACGGTGTTGCCGGAATCCGGCGGCAGCGGGCGGGGAAAGGGTGGATTTACTTCGCTCCTGACGGCTCGCGTATCAACAGCGAAGAGAAGAATCGTATCAATTCGCTGGTGATTCCGCCGGCGTGGACCGACGTATGGATTTGCCCCGATCCCAAAGGCCATATCCAGGCGACCGCGCGCGATGCGCGTGGGCGCAAGCAATACCGCTACCATCCTTCATATCGCGCAGCGCGAGACCGCTCCAAGTTCAGCCGCATACTTGAGTTCAGCGAAATCCTTCCGGAAATCCGAGAGCGGGTGGAACACGACCTGCGCGCGCGCGACCTGACGCGCCGCCAGATTCTCGCCACCGTCGTGCGCCTGCTGGACAAAACGCTCATTCGCGTCGGCAACTACGAGTACCTCCGCGAGAACCGCTCATTCGGGCTCACCACGCTGCGCGACCGGCACGTCGAGGTCAAAGGTGCAAAACTGCGCTTCAATTTCCGCGGCAAGAGCGGCATCAATCACACGGTAGCCATCACCGACCGGCGGCTTGCGCGCATCGTTCAGCAATGCCAGGATTTGCCGGGGCAGGAATTGTTCAAATACCTCGACACATCGGGCAAGCGCCAGATCATTTCATCGGACGACGTTAACGCCTATTTGCGCGAAATTACCGGCCGCGACATCACCGCTAAGGATTTCCGCACTTGGGCCGGGACGATGCTGGCGGCCAAGGAACTGTGCGCGATGGGGCCCGCAAAGACCCGCAGAGACGCGGAGCGAAACATAGCCCGGGCAATCGACGCGGTCGCCAAGCGGCTCGGCAACACGCGCGCCGTGTGCCGGAAATACTATGTGCACCCGGGGCTGGTGGTGGCTTATCTCCAGGGACTCATCGCCCCGCTCCCCTCCGGTCCGTTACCAAAACCCGAACGCCGCGAGCGGGGCACCGCCGCGCTGCGGCGCGACGAGGCTGCGGTATTGCAGTTCCTCCAGCAATTAGAAGAAGTGCTGCAATAGTTTCTGATTTTGTTGCAACAAGGCAATCAACTTGCTTGCGCTGCAGTGGATCCAATTCGCCAATGCTCTTTAAACTGCAGCTCCATCTCCCGCCTGAAGCGAATCGCAGGATCTTCTTCCTTGATTGCCACATCGCCCCAGGTTAGAAGCGCGCCGGCGCGAATCGAATTCTTAAGTTTCACGCCGTGTGCAAGACCGATGGGTAAGCAGCCCATGGCAAGCGAGTCGCGCGCAGGTGTGAGCTTACCGTAAACTGTATAGCCGCCCTCCCCGTCAAGCATTTCTCCTTGTTTTAAATCGCGCTTGGCCACCGAAGCCACGTCGCCGCGAAAATCGGTGGGCGCGCCGGTCGGCTCATTGCGCAGGCCGACCGAGGCTACGCTGATGCCGAGTTCCAATCCGATCAGGTGATAAGGCTTGTACATCGCGGCGTAGCGTCCCGAATCATCGGTCATCAAGCCATATTCCTTGAAGCAGCGCGCCACATATTCGCTCGACGCGGCAAAAACGACGTATACGCCCCAGCGCAAATCGCGCGCAACCTGTGTCCCGTCGCGCTTCAAGCTGGAAACCACTTCCACCATTCCGGGATTTTCAAGCACGCCGCCTGCCGATATCGGGCGCAGCACCTGCGGCAGCTCATTGGCGCCACAGGGCGGAAAACTCAGGCCCTGCCGCGGCGGACTAAGCCCCGTGGCGTTCGCTACTGCCGCCATTTCAATCGCCGACTTGGTCCCGTCCAAGAACGAATTGAACATTTGCGCATTGAAGCCACCGTATTTCACCATATCTTCGCTGAAACCGTAATAATCCCATACGGTGTCCGGAGTGGAAGCATGGTACTCGGGCAGATACTTCGTTCCCTTTCCCGCTGCGATGACCTCAAAGCCGGCAGCACGCGCCCAGTCCACAAGCTCGCAGATCAGCGCCGGCTGGTCGCCATAGGCTAGCGAATAAATGATCCCGGCTTCGCGGGCACGGCGCGCAAGCAAAGGCCCCGCCAATGCATCCGCCTCAATATTGACCATGATGATGTGCTTGTGGTGGTCGCAGCACGCCAAAACATGCTGAATGCCCGCGGTCGGGTTGCCGGTCGCGTCGATCACGATTTCAACGCTTTCCGCGCCTATTAATCCCAGCGCATCGCCGCCAACATAAACCGCGCGGCGCTTGGCCGCCTCAGCGAAACTCGCGGCATCGAACTGGTTGTCCTTCCATCCGCAGCGGCGCAACGCCTCCAGCGCACGCTCCGGCGCTACGTCGGCAACGGCCGTAACTTGAACTCCCGGCATGCGCCGTGCCTGCGCGAGAAACATCGAGGCGAACTTGCCCGCTCCGATCAATCCCACGCGCAGCGGTTTGCCAGATTCAGCTCGCAGATTCAGCAAATGGTACAAATTCATAAAGCCATTTTACCGGCTGCAGCGCTATAATGGTGTGGCTTCAAAGCATCTATTAACCAGCCAAAAAAACTATGATTTTTTCGCTCGGGGAACACAAAGTCAAATTTATTGGCGAGCATCATTTCGTCGCTGACAACGCCGTGGTCGTCGGCAACGTGGTTATGGAGAACAACACCAGCGTCTGGTTCAATGCAGTGGTGCGTGGCGACAATGAAACGCTCACTATCGGCGAGGGCTCGAATGTCCAGGACGGCGCGGTGCTGCATACCGACAAGGGCGTCGAATTCACTATCGGAAAGCATGTGTCCGTAGGTCATCTGGTGATGCTGCACGGCTGCTCCATAGGCGACAACTGCCTGATCGGCATCAAAAGCATTATTCTCAATCACGCCTCCATAGGCAAAAATTGCATCATCGGCGCGAACACGCTGATCACCGAGGGCAAGGTAATTCCCGAAGGTTCCGTGGTCATGGGCTCGCCGGGCAAAATCGTGCGCCGGGTAACGGCGGATGAAATAAAGCTAATTAGATGGAACGCGGACGATTACGTAAAAAATTTCAAACGATATCAGAAACAGCTCAAGATTGAAACGCGTTGATTTTGGGAGTGCACAATGCAAAAAAAAGCCCTGACACTGGAAATGGCCAAGCGCGTTGCCGCGGCGGCCGAAGCCAAGGCCAATGCCAATAAATGGAAAGTAGTGATCGCCATAGTCGACGACGGCGGTCACCTGGTCTATCTGCAGCGTGCCGACGGCACACAGTTCGGCAGCGTCAAAGTGGCGATTGGCAAGGCGTATTCCGCAAGTGCGTTCAAGCGCCATACCAAAAGCTGGGAGGAGCGGCTTGCCGACGGTCGCATGGGCTACCTTTCGCTACCGGGCGTGGTATTGCTTGAAGGCGGTCTGCCACTTAATGCGGACGGCGAGGTGATAGGCGGCATCGGCGTTTCCGGTGTGAAATCGGCTGAAGACGCCCAGATTGCCGAGGCCGGGGCAGCGGTATTGCAGTAAATTCGTCAATGACTAAATTCGGTTTCGTAATCCGGACCCGCAACGGGCTCACCATACAAAACTTGGTGATCCACGGAAGAGATCAGGCCGATGCGGAACGCAAGCTCGGCCAAATGTATCTGCATTTCGAAATTCTAGAGCGCAGCGTTATTCCGGAAACAGGAAATACAGCAGCCAAGGAAATCACGGCCAAAGAAAAAGTAGCGTTTGAGGACATTGTTTCTCTTATTGCCAACCAGGATAAGGCAGGCTAGCGTTTTATTCAACGAAGCCGCAGGCGATCAATTCGCAAAGCAACGCGTGGTAATCCTGCGCGCCGCGACTATCCGGGGCGTGCGCGAACACATCCTTGTTGTTGTACGGGCTCTCGGCTACGCTGACGTTCTCCGAAATACGCGTCTCGCAGACGTCGGAACCGAATTTGTCCGTGATCTGCCGGCAGACCTCCCACGACATTTTGCGCCGCGCATCGAAGCGGGTGATCACGAAGCGCCGCTCCACCCGTTTTTTTAACACATGCTCCAGGGCTTTGAGGGTCTTATCGACCTGCACCACTCCCTTCAGTGCAAGATAATCAGCCGAAACCGGCACCAGCACTCTGTCGCTTGCGAAAATTGCGTTGAGCGACAACACCCCCAACATCGGGCAGCAGTCAATTAATATCGGCCGGCCCGTGTTGAGGTTTTCGTTGACAATACCCGTGTTCAGCCGATTGAGCGCATTCGGTCCCTTGCCGAAATGCGTATCCACCTTCGAGAGTTCCAGGTGCGAGGGGATAATCTGCCAGCCAACGCTGGCGTCGCAAATCAGCGCGGTAAGCGTGCGCCCATCGTTGTAGAATCCATAAATGCTGTCCGCGCTTGAGGCTATCTGCACGCCGCTGATCGACGATAGGTGCGCCTGCGGGTCGAGATCTATTGCCAGCGGTTCGCGACCCTGTCTGGCAAGAGCCGACATGAGATTTAGCGTAGCGGTGGTTTTCCCCACCCCGCCCTTCTGGTTGAAAACCGCAAGCTTGGCCATGACTGGATAATCCGGATTTTCTCCACGAAAATATAATATCCGCCAATTTTCAAAGTTTGGCAAAGATGCATTTCACACTTTAGCGAAGGAGACAAATCATGCTGCTCAAGGGCTCTTGTCACTGCGGGGCTGGCCGTTTCACTGTTGAATCCCGCACTCCATATCCCTACATGTACTGCTACTGTTCAATCTGCCGCAAGACTGCGGGGGGCGGTGGTTATGCCGTTAACATCCTGGGTGAATCAGACACTCTCAAAGTGACAGGCCGCAAAAATCTTTCCGTATATAGGGCACGGATTGAAGGCAAAAACGGGAAGAATATCCTCAGCTCTGCGCGCAGGTATTTCTGCAGCAAATGCGGCTCCGCGCTATGGCTGGCCGATCCGCGTTGGAAGCAATGGGTCTACCCCTTTGCTTCGGCCATTGACACACCGCTTCCGGTCGCACCCTGGCACGATTACGTGATGCTAAATTACAAGGCGCCCTGGGCAGAAGTCCCGAAACGTAAGCGCGACAGATATTTCGGCGAATTTCCCAGAGAAGCTATTATCAACTGGCACAAGCGCCACCGGTTGTACGAGAACCAATGAAATATCATTTGCGCGCCCAACCCTTGGCGCGGTGAACTGCTTTTTGCCATTTTGCCTGCATCTGCCGCGCTTCAGCGCGGTTCATTTTGGGTTCAAACTTGCGCTCCGCCCGCCATTGCGCTGCGATTTCCTTCCGGTTTTTCCAATAGCCCACGGCCAGACCCGCGAGATAGGCCGCGCCCAAAGCAGTGGTTTCGAAAATCTTGGGGCGGACCACCGGCACACCGAGCAAATCCGCTTGGAACTGCATGAGGAGATTGTTCTGCGTCGCACCGCCGTCCACCCGCAGCTCCGATAATCCAGTCCTGGAATCTGCCCGCATGGAATCGAGCAGATCAGAACTCTGAAAAGCGATGCTCTCCAGTGCTGCACGGGCAATGTGCGCGGCATTCGTGCCACGCGTAAGACCTAGGATAGCGCCTCGCGCATACGCGTCCCAGTGCGGACTGCCGAGGCCTGTAAACGCCGGCACCAAGTACACCCCGCCGTTATCGGGAACCTTCGCCGCCAGCGTTTCCGCCTCGCGCGAGGAACGAATGATGCCCAAACCTTCACGCAGCCACTGTACCACCGCGCCCGCGACGAAGACGCTGCCTTCAAGCGCATATTCGAGGCGCTTACCAAAGCGCCACGCGACCGTCGTCAAAAGTCGGTTATGCGATTTGACCAGCTTGTGTCCAGTGTGCAATAGCATGAAACAGCCGGTTCCGTAAGTATTCTTCACCATGCCCGGCCTGAAGCAGCATTGTCCAAAAAGCGCCGCCTGTTGGTCGCCCGCAATTCCCGCGATCGGGATGCGGGCGCCCAGCACGTCCGCCTTGGTTTCAGCGATTACGCCGCTCGACGGGCACACTGCCGGAAGCACAGCGTGCGGCACGTCAAGCATTGCCAGCAGCTTCTCGTCCCAGTTGCCAGTGCGAATGTTGTACAGCAAGGTACGAGACGCGTTGCTGGCATCGGTGATGTGCGCGGCCCCTCCGGTAAGTTTCCAGATGAGCCAGCTATCCACTGTTCCGAAAGCCAGGCTTCCTGATTCGGCGGCTTTCCTCGCGCCGCTGACATGATCTAGAATCCAGCGCAATTTTGTGCCTGAAAAATAGGGGTCGAGGAGTAGCCCGGTGTTGACGGAAACAAGCGAGCTAAAGCCCTTGTTCTGCAGTAGCTCGCAGTCAGTCGCCGTGCGGCGGTCCTGCCAAACGATGGCGTTGCATAAAGGTTCGCCGCTTTTGCGTTCCCACACCACGGTGGTCTCCCGCTGGTTGGTGATGCCTAACGCGGCGATGTCGGATGCCGGAACGCCTGCGCGCTGCAGTGCCAGGCGTGCCACGGCTAATTGCGTTGACCAAATCTCGTTCGGATTCTGTTCCACCCAGCCCGGTTTCGGATAATGCTGCGTAAGCTCATGCTGCGCCTGTGCCCGAATTGATCCGGTATGGTCGAAGACTATGGCTCGCGAACTGGTCGTGCCTTGGTCCAGAGCCAGGATGAAGGACATGGATTTACTTTTTCAAATATTGTGGAAAATCGGTAATCAGGCCCGCAAGGTTCAATTCGGCACAGCTCATATGTTCGGATGGCGTCACTGCGCCGTATACAAATGAACTCCATCCCTCGGCTGCAGCGCCTCGCAGCATATCTTCGTCGAGCGTATTGTAGTCCCAAACGATGCTCCGGAGCTTCGGGTGGTTGCCGTGGCCGCCTAGCAATTCCTGTAATTGCACGGGGCGATGCGCGACGAGAAACCCGCAGTCCACATCCAGCAATTCAGCGCAACGCACGACCAACTCGTGCAGGAATGAGGTCACAAATAGCTTGTGGCTTCGTTGATAACGCCGCAGAACTTCCAGTACTCTCGGAAAAACATCCCGAGTTTTGATTTCGACATTCCACATGACGTGAGGGAATTGCTCCAATGCGTCGGCCAATGCCGGAACAGGGTGGGCGAGCGCCTGCTCGATTTCACGCCGGGTCAGTTCCGCCACCGCTTGCCGATCGTGAAGCACGCGGTCGTGAATCAGCAGGACTTGCCCGTCGCGGCTTAAGCGCGCGTCGGTTTCGATCCCATCCAGACCCATTTGTACTGCAGCCTCAAAGGCGGCAAGCGTATTCTCCGGAACCGAGTGATGGTAGCCGCGATGGGCTATTAAGAACATGGTTTGTTCGCTCGTGGAAATATTCCTGGGGCATCGAAAAAACGCGAGGCGCGAAGAAGATCATTGCCCGGATTACCGAGCCGAACAGCGCTCGCGTAGCGTCGCTCCTGTGAGACAGTACGGCGAGGCGGACTGCAGAGCGCACTCTTGATTGTGCATACGCAGGCCAACGCTCGCCTACCGGTGGCATACCCGGAGATTCCACGCTCCTGGGAGCACGAGGTAGGCTCTGCATTTTACCGCAACTCGCATTGGTGAATTGCCCCTTTTCCCAGTTTACGCTGCGCGGGCCCGATGCCGGGGCGTCCACGGCATGGCCAGTAATGCCTGGAGTTCAGAAGCGCATTCCCGCTATCGGTAAGACCCTAAGGTGCATATAATATGGGCTCAAAACCAATGAGCGCGGTCGGGCACGCCCGTTAATCACAGTTGTCATAGCTAAAGTTCGGAATCGTCAGAATCTATTTGAGCAAATGAATCTGAAAACTATATTCACCAAGACCGGCAAAGGCATGCTCGAAATGAAGAACAAGGCCTTGCCCAAGGACATTAGCCGGATCTTGACGCTCGTCGACGGCAAATCCACTGTCGGCAGTCTCCTCGGCAAAGACGATAAACTTACCGAGAGCAAACTGCGCGATATGCTGAAAAAGCTGGAGGACGAAGGCTACATCCGCATATTTTCCAGCGGTCCGGAAACCCTGTTTCAGGCTGACCTTGACTTCACCAAAGGCGGAAAGGGAATTGACGTCTCGGAAGTCAAGGCCGATGTTTATAACCAGGCTAAGGCACGTCAGATAGAACAAAGCCAGCCACCTCCTAGAGTAGGAACCCAGCCACCTCCTAGACCCGGATTAACGCAACCGCCTCCTAGACCCGGATTAACGCAACCGCCTCCTCGGGGCGGATTGACTCAGCCCACGAGGCCGGCGCCCGCTGCACCTTCAGTTGCCGACCTGGCGCGCGCGGAAGCGGAGGCAAGAGCCAAAAAAGAGGCTGAAGAAAAAGTCAGGAAAGAAGCAGAAGCCCGTGCGAAGGCGGAAGCCGACGCACGCGCCAAAAATGATGCGGAAGCGCGCGCTAAAGCGGAGACGGAATCACGCGCACGTGCCGAAGCGGAAGCAAAAGCAAAGGCACAGGCCGAACTGAAAGCAAAGGCGGAAGCCGAAGCACGTGCCAAGGTAGAGGCAGAAGCAAAGGCAAAGCGAGAGACCGAAGCGCGCTTGCGGGCGGAAGCGGAATCACGCGCACGTGCCGAAGCGGACGCGAAAGCAAAGACAGAGGCCGAAGCGAAAGCAAAGTCGGAAGCCGAAGCCAAAGCAAAGGCAGAGGCCGACGCTAAGGCAAGGGCTGAAGCGGAGGCCAGGGCGACGGCGGAAGTAAGAGCAAAAGAAGAGGCCGCAGCCAAGGCGCGCCTCGAAGCAGAGGCCAAAGCCAAGGCCGCGGCTGAAGCCCGCGCGAAAGTCGAGGCCGAGGCCAGGGCACGGAAAGAAGCTGAAGAAAAAGCCGAGGCCGAAGCACGTAGAAAAAAGGAGGAGGCCGCTCTAGCAGCTAAGTATGAGCAGGAAGCCAAAGCTAAAATAGAGGCAGACGCCCAAATCAAGAGAGACGCCGAGACCAAAGCCAAGGCAGAAATGAAAGCAAGAGAAGACGCCGAGGCTAGATCGAAAATCGAAGCCGCTAAGTACGAGCACGAAGCTAAATCCAAAATAGAGGCAGAAGCCCGGAACAGGAGAGAGGCCGAGACCAAAACCAAGGCGGAAATGAAAGCAAGAGAAGAAACCGAGGCGAGATCGAAAATCGAAGCAGAAAGACGCATGCAAGCAGAAATCCAGGCGCAGCTTGGAGCTGGAGAAGGCGCACCGGTCAAACCTCAAGACGAGGAAAAATTGCGTAAGGAAGCACGCGCCAAGGCGGAAGAGGCGGCCTGGGCGAAGGCCGAAGCAGAAATCCGGGAAAGCATTCGAGAAAGCGCCAAAAAAGAAGGGAAAGCAAAATCGAGCCGGATGGAAGAGGCTGAAAAAGAGGAAGAACGAAGAAAAGCCAAGGAACGGGAGGAGCTCCAGGCCAGGGAAAGAGCCAAGGCAGAAGAAAAAGCCAAGGCGGACGCAGAGGCCTTGCGTGTAGCAAAGGCGAAAGCCAAGGCCGAGGAAGAGGCCAAGGAGCGGGAGGCGGCAAAAAAAATGAGAGCCTCCAAGAAGCCGTTCAACTGGAAACCCGCTGCGTTAATACTTGGACTGCTTATTGCCGCGGCCGTCGGCTTAGTTCAGTTGATCCCGCTGAATAATTATATTCCGCGTATCGAAAAACTGGCATCCGATACGTTGCATGAACCCGTCTCGATTAATAATCTGTATGTATCGCTTTTTCCATCCCCACAAGTCAAACTCGAAGGCTTCACGATCGGCACGCTTAAAGATATCAAGATAGAAACGGTGCGCGTGCCTGGATTGGATCTGGTGCTGGGCGGAAGCACCCAGTTAGGCGATGTGCAGGTCGATACCATCGCGTTGGATCAGGACGCACTCCCCAGGCTTGCGCGGTGGACTACGGCAACGGGCGGCACGCCAGCGCTGCAGATCAGCCGCGTCGACTTTAAAAACGTGAGACTTGCACTGCGAAATATTCCCTTGGCGCCGTTGCAAGGAATAATCAGCCTGGCGCCGGACGGAGCAGTTCGGCAAGCCTCATTGCAGACTTCTGACGGCAAGTTGAGTGCGGAAGTAACCGGGAAGGACCGGCAGTACGAGGTTAAGTTAAGCGCGAGGGGTTGGCAATCGCCAATCGGCCCGGAATTCGCGTTCGATTCCCTGGAGGCCCAAGGCGTGGCGACAAGCAGTGAAATGCAGTTGAGCAGTATCCGCGCAAGACTTTATGGGGGCACGGCAACAGGTACCGCCGACATCCACTGGGATAGCGGGTGGGGGCTAAGCGGCGACTATGATGTCAAAGGAATGGACGTGGAGCAGGTGATGGTCGTTTTCAGCAGCCACATCATCGCGAGTGGCACCCTGGCAAGCAAGGGCAATTACAGCATGCAAGCGCAAACCCCGGAAAAGCTTTTCGATGCGCCGCGCCTTGAAAGCACGTTTAACGTCAGCAAGGGGTCGCTCAATAACATGGATCTGACGCGCGCTCTGCAAATGCCAAGCAGGAACGGCGTGCGCGGCGGCAAAACGCTGTTTACGGAGTTCTCGGGAAACTTGTTGTATGGCAAGGGCGCTTATCAATTTAAGAATTTGCGCCTTGTTTCCGGCCCGTTGGGCGCTACCGGCAGCGCGGATATTTCGCCTAACCATCTGCTGTCAGGACGAGTAACCGTTGAACTGAAATCAGGCGCGACCTTCATCAAGAACTCGTTCTTGATATCAGGCAATGTCAATGATCTGGTGCTGCGCACCAACTAATCAAAACCACCGCACACGCTTCCACTCCTGTTCTCTGCCGAAGGGAAAATTATGAATTCCTTGCCTGCGACCATGCGCGCGGTGGAAATCGGCGCGTATGGCGGGCCGGAGGTGTTGAAGCTCGCGAGTCGCCCGGTTCCCGCGCCAAAAGCGGGCGAGGTATTAATCAAAGTCGCGGCATCCGGCGTTAATCGCCCCGACCTGCTGCAACGCCAAGGACACTATGCGCCGCCACCGGGTGCGTCCGATCTGCCCGGCCTGGAAATCGCCGGCACGATTGCCACGGTCGGCGAAAAAGTCAGCGGCTGGCAGGTTGGCGATAGCGTTTGCGCGCTGCTGGCCGGCGGTGGTTATGCCGAATACTGCGCGGTTCCCGCCTCGCAATGCTTGCCTGTTCCCAAGGGCCTAAGTCTTGTGGAAGCGGCATCTCTTCCAGAAACATTCTTCACTGTGTGGAGCAATGTATTCGAGCGCGCGGCGATACAGCCCGGTGAAACGTTACTCGTTCAAGGCGGCACGAGCGGCATCGGAGTAGTTGCAATTCAAATGGCGCGCGCTTTTGGACATCGCGTTTTCGCCACCGCGGGCAGCGCTGAAAAATGCGCCGCTTGTGTTGCGTTGGGCGCGGAGCGGGCTATCAATTACAAAACCGAAGATTTCGCGGAGATTATTAAGAATTCGACCGGCGGCAAAGGCGTCAATGTGATTCTAGATATGGTCGGCGGCGATTATATTCCGCGCGAATTGAAAGCACTCGCCGACGACGGGCGCATTGTAATGATCGCCTATCTCGGCGGATCCAAAGCGACTGTGGATTTAGGAGAAATTCTACGGCGCCGGCTGACGATTACCGGTTCCGCCCTGCGCGCTCGCCCGGTCGAGTTCAAAGCACGTATTGCAAACGCCCTGCGCGACAATGTATGGCCGCTGATCGAATCGGGCAAAATCAAACCCGTCGTTTACGCCACCTTCAAGCTTGCGGATGCTTCGAATGCACATCGACTCATGGAAAGCGGCGTGCACATCGGAAAAATCGTTCTGGTTGTATGAAACCGGACTTAGGCCACCGCAATAGCCGGTCGGTCGGTCTCCTCGACTTTTGCCGGGGCGGACTCTGAATTTGTGTTTGGCAGTTTGCGTCGCAGCATCGATAAATCACGATTTTCCGCTATGGTTCTGGCAAAACGGATATTTCGCTCCATTTCTTCAAGGTAAAGGTTCTGCCCGCCGAAGTGGCGCTGCACGTAGCGGTATGCGCCGCCTAATGTTTCGTCCATGCGTTTGCTAGCTGAGCGGTGAAAAACCGGGGTTTTGAAAACCAAGTCGTCGCCCGACTCAAAAAGCACTTCCTCGCTGCCGTCCTTCTTGCGCCTGCGCGCAATTCCTCCCAGCACAAATTCTGGATACAAGCGCTCGCGGCATTTCTCCAAGTAACAACGGTCAGCCATCTGCGCGATGATATCAGCGGAGCCAAGCAGGTTGCCGAGCAAGCGGAAAGCCAAGCTCGGGACCTTGATTTGCTGCACCGGAACCTCGTAGCCTGTGAAATGCAAAAGCTGCGCCGCCACGCCCGCGAGATCCGGCATGCCGACCTTGGGCATGTATTCTTCCAAAAAGCGCGCTCCACGGGACACGTGGTACAGCGTATATTCGGCGCCGTTCTGGTGTCGAGTATCTTTAACGTGCCGGATATAGCCACAGTCGTGAAACAACGCGGTGATAATTCCCAGCCGGAACAGCCTTTCCCCAAAGTGTTCGGTCCCATGCGCAGCGCGTTCATACCCATCCATCAGGCGCGCCATTGCGAGGGTCACGTCAAGTACGTGTTGGAGATCGTGATATGAGGTGTCGCAAGACACATATCCCGGGTATTTGCCGGCGTAAAGACGTGATACATCGCCAAATGCTTGCGATAATACGTCGGGATTCGGATCAGGATACAGCTCCTGGTAGATCTTGCAGATTTCGTTGCTGACGGCAATCGAATCGGTTGTTTTAACCTGGTTGGTAACATCAAACTCATTGCGGCGCGTTTGCATTATTATTCTCCATAAACGCAAAATCATTGCGCCCAATTAGACCCGGAATTACTGAATATTTCAAGAAAATTTCAAGCGCGCCAAAATCGAGCGAAGAAATTTATTCTTTTCAGCGGCTTCTCGGCCGAAACGCGATGATTGATCAATTTTTATTGGTAAATCCTTAATCCAATTGCGCAACCAATTCAAAACAAGCTGGTCGATCTTTTGCTATAGTAAAATGTACGGAGGAAAACTGACGATGGACGAAGCCGATATTATAGCCATCAAGCACAGGATCAGCGAGCTCAAAGTGGAACATCGCGACCTGGATGAAGTCATCACGAGGTTGGCCGAGTCACCAGCGGTGGATCAGTTGCAGTTGCAGCGCTTGAAAAAACGCAAGCTGCTATTGAAAGATCAGATCTTCATGCTCGAGGGCCAGCTCACTCCCGATATTCCTGCATAACGCGGCGCGCCGGCGCGATCCGCAGGGCTCATGTGGTCCGGCGATTTGTAATCAAAGTCTATCCGGACCCAACAGAACACCTATTTCCCAGTCGCCTATGCCCGGTTAATTAACGGTGAAGCGGCTTGAGCAGCCCGTTTTCCCCACCCTCACGGCGCATTCTTTCGCATTGCGCGGAATCGAGCTTGGTGTTGCGCGGCGTCGTTTCATCCCGCATCAGGTTTTCCGGCTCATCAACATGTTCACCGCTGTTCATCAACACGTGAGCCAGCTCATGGGCCAGGCTAATGCCCAGGTCTCTAACACCGAATGCGATCCAAATGGTGTCGCGCAGTTCCGGGCGCGTCCGGCTGTTGGCCCGACCGATCGCTTCAGCGTCAAAACGTTCCACTTGCAGGGTGTCCTTGACGAAGTACACGGTGGGTTTGGGAAATGGCGCAAGGCGCGCCAGCTCTCTTGAAACCGGTGTATCGTAATATTTGAATCTTTCCGGCGCGTCTAGCAGGTGCAATTGCGCGCCTTGAATTTCAATTCCACACTGGCTAAGAATTTTCGCGGTTGTTTTTACGGCATCGAAAATGTTTTTCTTGCGCCAGCCGGTGGAAGCAAAAAAAACCAGCGTGGGACTGAACCCGTATGCCGCGTTCGCGAAACCGCCTGCGGTATATATTTGTGCCGCTCCAAGCGAGTAGCTTTTCACCTCTCGAACCGGGTTTTCGGCCCACCCCGCGCCTTGCAGCAGGGCCAACATTAAAATTGCCCCGGGCGCGCGCTTTAGTGCGGATCTATACATTTCGGCCTTTGCAAGCCGGGACGCGGGCCGGACACGCCTCGGAGATTGCGAATCGCTGCCGATATTCTAAATTTCGACTTCGATGTCGCTGCCCGAAACCCTGACGTGGTAACTAACAACCCCTACGGTCGCTGGCGGCCCGAGCACTTCGCCGGTAGTCACATCGAAAGCCGCGCCGTGCCAGGGGCATGTTACTTCCTTGCCGTTGAGATCGCCCTCCGACAACGGGCCGCCATGGTGGCTGCATGTGTCGTTAATCGCAAAGTATTTCCCGTCCACGTTAAACAGGGCGATCGTCTTTTCGCCCACCTCGACTGCTTTACCCTGCCCTGGAGCAATATCTTCGGTTTTCGCCACCTTTACGAATTCTGCCATGACTCACCTCCTTTGGAACCTCTGATTAAGTCCCGTGCGGTTGCGACGGTGTGCAATCCGAGTGCAGGACGAGGCGTGAGGAGCGCCGTTTGCTTGGGGGCAAACCAGCGACGAAAAACAACGACATGCGCCGGGATTGTCCCGTCCCTCCGGGTTGCAGCAAAATGCGGCGTTTGCATCGTTGCGCTCCTCGGCTTCGTAGGCCCGGCTACGACCTTCGTCGCGCGCCTTGCATCCATCCGGATTTTGCCAGCAACGCAATTCGCGGAGGACTTAATCAGAGGTTCCTTAGTATCCATCAAATTGTTCAGCCCGGATGCGAGTTGAATCCACACCCGCTAGGCTTACGGCTTTGGTAATTCCTGCGACCATACCCGGTGGTCCGGCGATATAGAACACCGATGTCATGATATCCCCAACATGCTGACGCAGGAAGTCCGCGTCCACAAAACGCCGTTCGCCGTCCCACGGCTGGCGCGATTTCTCGGCCTCCGTCATTGTCGGAATATATTTGAAGCTTACATAGGCACGGGCAATTTCCAAGAACTCTTTGTGAAAAGCCGTGCCTTCCGGATTTCGATTAGAATAAACCAGAGTGATTTGCTGCGCGAGCCTGCGGGCAAAAGCGTCGTTAATCATGCTGCGAAAAGGCGTGATGCCAATTCCGCCTGCGATGAAAACAGCCGGCATGGCATTGTCCTTGTGCAGCGTGAATGAGCCGGCCGGGCCGACAAATTCTGCCGATGTGCCGAGCGATATTTCTGCAAGGCTCCGCTTTAACGCGCTTCCGGTCATACGCGTCGCAATTTGCAAACGCCCGGTCTGCTGCGGCGGCGAAGCGATGGAGAATGTCCGGCGATTGCCCTTGGCATCGTTATATGGCGGATTGGCAAGAATTAGCGTCAGGAACTGGCCGGCAGTGAAACCAAAAGCGGCCGGCCGCTCAAAAGCGAAGGCCATCGTGCCCTCGGCCACTTCAGTGCGTTCAATCAACCTGGTCGTGAATTTTGGCACGTTTTTTTCGCCGGTAAGGTTTGCGCTCCGCGCATTTGCCTAGCCGCCGCTCAAGGCCTGCAGGATGATCACCTCATCCGAAATTCGCAGCGGCACTTCGAGCCCGCGCACTTGTTCGCCATTAATAAATATGCGGATGTGGCGGCGGATCGCATCCTGCTCGTCTATCATGCGGAACCGAATGCCGGGGTAGCGCGAATCGAGATCAGCGAGCAGCGCGGCGAGAGTCGCTCCGGCGGCTTCCACCTTGCTGCGATCTCCAGTATATGATCGCAACGGGCTGGGAATCAGCACTTTCATAGCGTAGGTTCTGCGGCCTCGACGGCATAAATGTGCGGCAGATGGCTGGCGATGCAGGACCACTTTTCTCCTTCATTTTTGCTCGCCCACACCTCGCCGCTTGTCGTGCCGAAGTACACTCCGACAGGATGGTGCGCGTCGGCGGTCATCGCCTGGCGCTTTACCGTGAACCACCCCTGGTTGCGCGGCAAACCGGCATCCAGCCGCTTCCAGCTCTTGCCTGCGTTGCGCGACACGTACGCCGCGGGTTTGCCGCCGGGACTGGTACGCGGCCATACCGAAGTTCCGTCCATGGGAAAAACCCAAAGCGTCGCCGGATCACGCGGGTGCAGCACTAGCGGAAAACCGATATCGCCGATTTTCTTCGGCATGTTCATCCCGATTCGTTCCCAGCGCGTTGCAGGCCGCTCCAAACGGTATATGCCGCAGTGGTTTTGCTGGTATAGCAAATCCGGCTGAAGCGGGTGCCGCCGCACGCAATGCGGATCATGACCGTATTCAGGATTGGGAATCGGCAGGAAATCGGCGGCGACGCCGGAATTGAGCGGCGTCCAGTTTGCGCCTTGGTCAACGCTTTCAAACACACCACCGCCCGACATGGCAAGGTAAAGGTGGCGCGCGTCGCGCGGGTCTACCATGATCGAGTGCATCTTCGGGCCATCAGGCGTGCCATCCTGTTCTCCCCCCGTCCACTTCGCGTACATCGGATTCTCATTGAAACCTGCTACAGGCGCCCACGTGTCGCCGCCGTCTTCGCTCTTGAACAAGCCCTGCGGAGACGTCCCCGCATACCAAACGCCGGGTTCGCTTGCATGGCCGGCAGTCAACCAGAACACGTGATCCACCACGCGCCCCTTCTGCCCTTCGGCTGCCTTGGGAAAAGCGGGCGGTTTGGACGCTTCTTTCCAGGATTTGCCCAGATTGGTGGAGCGGAACAGGGTCGGGCCTAAATGACCCGTGCGCGCGGTCGCAAGCAAGGTGCGCCGGTCGCGCGGGTCAAGCACCATGTGGTGCACGATGTGGCCGAAAAACATGGGCCCCGCGATTTTCCACTCGCGCCTGGCCTTGTCTGATTTGAAAATGAAAGCACCCTTGCGCGTCGCGATAAGCAAAGCAACGAGCCCGGTCGCCGGTTTTGGCACCGAAGGTTTTACTGGAGCGGCATTCATAATATTGGCAAACGAATTTGAGAGGGGGAAAAGCGGCTACATTTTCTCACTATTGGCGAAATAATTCGAGTTCTAGAACGGGTTATGCCGCGGCCTAAAGTGAAAGCAAAACCGCGCGTACGGCTGTGACAAAACGCTGTGTATAGGCGCTGCTCCGGAGCGCTTTGGTAAGCTCAAGCTGCACGCCTTTGTTCGATTGCCCGCGGTTGCAGATATTTTCGGGATTCGTTGCCTGGAAATGATGGCCATCGTTGCGGACATCGAGGCCTGCCTGTCGAAGTTCGGCAGCCACTTTATTCTTTAACCAATGGTCGAGACCACCGATTAAGATGCGCTCGTCATGTCCGACACAGCCGTGAATGGTGATCACGAATGAGCAGGTCGACAACAGCTCAAGGCATGAAGGCTCGTCAAAGCGCCGGCTGGTAATATGCAAGGCTGCATAGTTGCCCCGTTTTTTGATGCCTTCAAACAGGTAGAGATTGAAATCCTCTCCGGCGATGGCACGGGCGATTTCTGAAGTGCTCGATTCGATCTTGCCTGCATGCGGAGCGATGACCGCTACGGGCGAAAAAGGACGCCGCAACACGGTGCGCCTGAAATCGATTCCCTCGACCTCATGCTCCACGAGCTCGCCAAAGCTATGGTAGCGATCAATGTGCATGCGCACCAGTATCCAGCATAACGTCGCACTCACCGGGCCCAGCGAGTGCAGTTCGTGAGGACCCGGTGTGGCGACAAGTTAGCCATTCGCATTTTCACGGAATGCTGAAGACTTCCTCAGCGGACTCGTCTGAGCCATGCTCAACCCGAATGACCTTGCAAAAATCTGAGCGTCCATGTTTCCAACAAAGAGACGACCAGTTACGAAACAAATAATATGCGGCTCCAGACGTTCCCCATTCTCCCAATCCGGCGCACACGAACAACGCGTGTTCGGGATGACGCTGATTCTTCATCCGAAGAAGAATCCCGTGGTCGTGCTTCGCGCTATCCGTGATTCTTAAGGAGCCGGCAAACCGCTTTTATGATTTCCGATTCGGTAAGCATAGTGAGCTAATGTAAATTACGCGAAAAGAAGGATGACGAACTAGATGACAATTTAGTTGACATTTTATGCGACAACGACCGCCCCGATCTCACCTATCACTTTTGTCGTACCCTGTCATCCTTTTCCCCCGATTCATACGTTACGCCGGACAGGAAATTGATGCAACTTCACCGATACTTTCACTCTTGAAATTTGTGTTTTTGTCATGCATTTCTTCGCGGTCTAAAATAAGCTTCATTTCCGTAATATGATTCACGCTCATTTTCTGCGTTCCATCCCGGAATGCCGAGGATGGGAACCGGCGCCAGTTCGGCGGTGCGGTTAAAGTGCCGCGCATCGCTGAGATATCTAGCGAGCTTCTCGTCGAGCATCTGCAATCGCTGTTCCAGGGCGGCGGCGAAGAAGTCCGCATCCGCCGAGATAATCACCGCGCGGCCGGTGACGCCGGTAAAAGGCTGC
>Ga0335085_10004551_pt1 | contig 22879 bp, 17 predicted proteins | sample Lox_Sample_45_FD_206712 | JGI IMG/M metagenome (GOLD analysis project Ga0335085, IMG submission 206712) | Soil microbial communities from Loxahatchee National Wildlife Refuge, Florida, United States - Lox_Sample_4.5 | ecosystem: Environmental > Terrestrial > Soil > Wetlands | place: USA...
GGCCAGCGTCACCGGGCCGCCCAGAATCGCCACGTCGCCGTCCACGCCGCGCGCGATCGGAATGCGCGTGGCGCCGGTCATGTGCAGCGTGCCGGGCGCGTTGAAGAACCGGATGGCCTCCTGGGCCGCGTCGCGCGGGAGCTGCTGCACCGGCAGCCGGTCGGCGTTGCCGCCAAACCGGATGGTGATGGTCGTATCCTGGGCGGACAGCGCGGCCGCCGAAGTGAGCAGGGCGGCCAGCGTGGCGAGGGTGCGCATGGGAAGGCTCCTTGGAATCGCACTGTGACCTGGAGCACGGCGCATGCCGAGCTCCGCGTCACCATCCAAGTCGCTGACACCCCGGCGGTTAGGAGACGACATTGCGCTCCCTACGAGCGGTAGTTGATCGAGCCAAACGACACGGCCGTGTCCGTTCGACACGTCACGCGGGCGGCTCGATTCCCAGACGGCGCATTCTTCTATAGAGGTTCGCCCGGTCCGTGGCCAGCGTTCGCGCGGCCTCCGCGACGTTGCCGTGCGCCGCCGACAGCGCCCGCGTCACCAGCGTGCGCTCGAACTCGTCGAGCTGCTCGCTGAGCGGCTTGCCCGGCGCCGCGGGATTGCCGAGCGGCACCGGCGCCCCCGCCGCGTCGCCGCCGGCGGGCAGCGCGGCGCGAACCTCGTCCTCCGTAATCTCGCTCACCGTCGCCAGGATGACGAGCCGCTCCACCACGTTGGCCAGCTCCCGCACGTTGCCGGGCCACGTGTGCCGGACCAGCGCGTCCATGGCGCCCGCGCTCACACTGGCCGCGGGCCGGCCGATCCTCGCGCAGGCGAGCGCGGTGAAGTGGGCGACCAGCTCGGGGATGTCGCCGGGCCGCTCGCGCAGCGGTGGGATGTGGATCGGGAACACCTGGAGGCGGTAGCGCAGGTCCTCGCGGAAGGCGCCGTTCTGCGTGGCGCGGGCGAGGTCCTTGTTGGTCGCCGCCACCACGCGCACGTCCACCGGGATCGGCCGCTCGCCGCCCACGCGCTCGATCTCCGCCGCCTCCAGCGCGCGCAGCAGCTTGGCCTGCGCCTCGTGCGAGAGATCGCCGACCTCGTCGAGAAACAGCGTGCCCCCGTCGGCCAGCTCGAAGCGCCCCAGCCGGCGCTCCGTGGCGCCGGTGAACGAGCCCCGCTCGTGCCCGAACATCTCCGACTCGACCAGCTCGCGCGGGATGGCCGCGCAGTTGGTGCGCACGAACGGCCCTTCGGCGCGCGCGCTCGCCGCATGGATCGCGCCGGCCACCAGCTCCTTGCCGGTGCCGGATTCCCCGGTGATCAGCACCCGCGCCTCGGTCGGCGCGACCCGGGCGATCAAGGAACGCAGCTCCGCCATCTGCGGCGAGGAGCCGACCAGCGTGGCGGTCGGGCCTAACGCCTCACGCAGCGCCTCGGCTTCGGCCCGCGCCTTGGCGAGCGCGATGGCGGAGCGCAGCGTCAGCAGCACCGCTTCCGGCGCCAGCGGCTTCTCGAGGAAGTGGAACGCGCCCAGCTTGGTGGCACGCACCGCGTCCTGCAGGCCCGCGCGCCCGCTCATCATCACCACCGGCACCCCCGGCGCCTCGTGCGCCAGGCGCTCGAGCGTGGCGATGCCGTCCGGCCCTCCGGGCATCTGGAGGTCGAGCAGCACGGCGTCGGGGCGCCGCCGCTGCGCCGCGGCGACCGCCTCCGTGCCCGAGGCGGCCTCCACCACGCGAAAGCCGTCGGCCACCAGCACCGCGCCCACCATGCGGCGCAGGTTCGCCTCATCGTCGGCGATCAGGACCAGCGGCTGGCGGCTCATGCGCCCGCGGCCGGCAGCGTCACGGTGAACGTGGTGCCGCGGCCCGGTGCGCTCGCCACGCGCACCGTGCCACCGTGGTCCTGCACCGTCTGCCGCACCAGCGCCAGCCCGAGCCCGGTCCCGCTGGCCTTGGTCGTGAAGTACGGCTCGAAGATCCGCGCCGCGACCTCGGGTGGCATTCCGACCCCCGTGTCGGTGATGGTCACTTCGATGGTTCCCGCGCCGCCGTTCGGGACCGCCCGCACCGCCATGACGATTTCCCCGGGCGCGGCCTGAAGCGCGTCGCACGCGTTGAGAAACAGGTTGAAGAACGCCCGGCGCAGCGGCTCGTAGTGCCCGTTCGCCATCGGCGCGGCGGCGGTCGCGCGCTCGACGCGCACCTTCACGCCGGGGGGCGCGCTGCGCGCGATGGTGTCGAGCAGCTCGGCCAGATCCACCGGCGCCGCCGGCCCCTCCGGCAGCCGCCCCAGATCGGAGAAGTCGCGCGCCATCTGCTCCAGACGCGCGCTTTCCGCGTCCAGGATGGCGAGTAACTCCTTCGCGTCGGGGCCGGCGTCCGCCTCGAGGCGCCGGATCGCGAAGCGCATCGGCGTGAGCGGGTTCTTGAGCTCGTGCGCGACCTGGCGTGCCATGTCACGATAGCTGCGCAACCGGGCCGCTTCGACTTCCTGCTCGCGGGCGCGGGCCAGCCCTCCGGCCATCGCCCGAAAGCTGGCGCGCAGCGTCTCGAACTCCGGCGCGCCCCTGGCCGGCGGCTCGGCGGGCAGCGGCGCGCCATCGCGCACCAGCTCGGTCCACTGCACCAGCTCGTCGATCGGGCGCGACAGCTGGCGGGCGAGGTGGCCCGCGAGGCGCACGGCGCCGCCACCCACCAGCACGATCAGCGCGAGCGCGACACCGGCCAGGGGCGCCGCGAGGCTGGCGCGGAGCCGGTGCGCCTGACGGGCGCGGCGAACCGAGTTCGAGAGTTCCTGGTCGTGGCGGAGCACGGCGGCGCGAACGTTGGGCGGCAGCGCGTCGACGTTCAGTCCGGCCCGCGCCACGCGCCAACTGTCGGCGAGGCGCTCCCAGGCGTCCGCGCCGCCGGCCGGCTCGACGATCTGGGGCGAGAGCACCCACAGGGCAAGCGCCGTGGACGCCGGAATCAGCGCGATCGCGATCAGCCAGGCGAAGATCTGGCGCCGGAATGGGAGGGCCACGCGCCAATAGTCGCCGTGACGGGCACGCCGCTCAAGGGCACGTGGCGCTGGCATGCCGGCGCCTGCGGCTGTAAGTTTAAGGCTTGGCGTTAGTTGGGAGTTCACGGCTGAGTTCGACGCACGTGGCGGACGGGTTCGCGCCTGCGCTGGCGCGGAAACCGGACCGTCTGCTCATCGGGTCTCCTGCTCGTCCTGAGATGGTCGGGCAGATGGACGCAGCGTCGCGCACCCTCACCGCGCAGTTCGCCGATCCCGGCGTCGCGTTCGCGAGCCGTGGTCCGCACTCGTTCTTCCCAGCTGGCCCAAGTGGCTCACCAGACTCTCCCGTGGCCCCGCTGATGCCCGAACCGGGCAGGCGGAGCGCCGGAGGCTGGTGGAGGCCGTGGCGCTAGAACTCACCAGTATTCCGAAAGGCAACAGAGTGGCACTTCCAACCATGCGACCGGCATCGAAGCAGCCGCCGGTCCACGCGCCGAACGCGGCGCTGTTGATCGATTTCGACAACGTGACGATGGGCATCCGGTCCGACCTGCAGGTCGAGCTGCGACGCCTGATGAACTCCGACATCATCCGGGGCAAGGTGGCGGTCCAACGCGCGTACGCCGACTGGCGCCGCTACCCGCAATACATCGTCCCGCTGTCGGAAGCCTCGATCGATCTCATCTTCGCGCCGGCGTTCGGGTCGAACAAGAAGAACGCGACCGACATCCGCCTCGCCATCGACGCGCTGGAGCTGATCTTCACGCGACCCGAAATCGGGACGTTCATCCTGCTCTCCGGTGACTCGGACTTCAGCTCGCTGGTGATCAAGCTGAAGGAGTACGGCAAGTACGTCATCGGCGTGGGCATCCGCGAGTCGAGCAGCGACCTGCTGATCCAGAACTGCGACGAGTACTTCTCCTACAACGAGCTGGCGGGCCTGACCCGGGTCGGCGACGAGCAGGCGGAGCGGCGTGACCCGTGGGAGCTGGTGGTCGACGCGGTGCTCGAGATGAAGAAGCGCGGCGACGTGATGCGCTCCGACCGTCTCAAGCAGGTCATGCAGGAGATCGACCCGAGCTTCGACGAGAAGAACGCCGGCATGAACCGGTTCTCGAAGTTCGTGGACGAGGCGCGGCGGCGCGGCCTGATCGTCGCCACCAAGCTCGAGAACGGCCAGTACGAGGTCGACCTCGGCGCCGCGGCGCCGGGCGGCGCGAAGGCGCTGCCGGCGATTCCCGGTGACGCCGACGAGCGCCGCGAACAGGAGCGCGCCGAGACGGACGTGCCGAGCGGGCGGGGCCGGCGGGGCCGCCGCGGCGAGCGCCGCGGCGCCGCGCCGCCGCCCTCGGGCGGCGAGGGTTCCGGCAGCGCCCTGCCGCTGGCCGAAGCGTTCGAGCTGATGAAGCGCGTGCTGGTCGAGAAGGGCGCGCTGGCGCCGACGAGCGTCGGTGAGGACGACGTCCGCGCGCGGATGGCCGAGATCCACGGCAACGGCAGCGCCGAGATCTTCCACCGGCCCAGGTTCGGCCGGTTCCTGCGCCAGGCGCATGACGCGTCGCTCATCGACCTCAACAAGACTCCGGGCGGCTACGAGCTCTCGCTCCGCCCCGGCGTCGAGGCGCCGCCGGCCGAGCTGCCCGCCGATGAGCCCGAGCGCCGCGGCCGCCGCGGCCGTCGGGGCGGCAAGTCCGCGGCCGAGGGCCGCGAGCCGCGCGAAGCGCCTTCGGCCGAAGCGCCGCCTCAGTCCAAGACGGCCGCGCCGTCCGCGCGCGAAGCGGCGGGCGGACCGCGGCGGTTTGGCCGCCAGCGCTACGGCTCCAAGGGCCCCGCGCTCGGTAAGCAGATTCCGCTGGTGGGCGTCGTGGAGGTCGAGGAGTCGCCGGCGCCCGCGGCCAAGGCCAAGCGGGCGCGTGGCGCCAAGAAGGCCGCGAGCTCCTCGCGGAGCCGGGGCGGCCGCAAGCCCAAGGGCAAGGGCGCGCCGCCGAGCGCGTGAGGGCGGCCCTGCCGCCGTCGTTCTTCGCGCGCGACGCGGCGAGCGTGGCGCGCGACCTGCTGGGTCGTCTCCTCGTTTCCACGGTCGGCGGCCGGCGCTGCGTGGTCCGGATCGTCGAGACCGAGGCGTATCTCGGTCCCGGCGACCCCGCCAGTCACGCCGCCGGCGGCCGCCGGACCCCCCGCACCGAAGTCATGTATGGCACGCCGGGCCTGGCGTACGTGTACTTCACCTACGGGATGCACTGGTGCTTCAACGTCGTCACCGACCGGGTCGGCGTGCCCGGCGCGGTGCTGGTCCGGGCCGGGGAGCCGCTCGCGGGGCTGGCGGCCATGCGCGCCCGACGCGGCACGGTGGACGACCGGCTGCTCGCGGCGGGGCCGGCCCGGCTCGCCCAGGCGTTAGGCATCGGCCGGGCGCAGAACGGGCATCCGCTCGACCGGCCGCCGCTGTGGCTGGAGCCGGGCGTGCCGGTGCCGGCGCGCCGGCGGACGCGGGCGGTGCGCGTGGGCATCCGCGTGGCGACCGATTGGCCGCTCCGGTTCTTCGAGCGCGACAACCCTCACGTCAGCAGGCGCTGAAGGAGGCGGTATGAAGGTCCTCATGGCGGTGGCGGCGGCGGCCGTGGTCTTCCAGACGGGGGCGTGGCGCGCGTCGACCGGCACCGACCTCGCGCTCACCGAGCGCGGCGACACCCTGCATGTCGTGAACACGGGGAACGTGAGCGTGGACCTGTGGCGCGCCGACGCGCGGCCGCTGGCGCCGCCATACATCGTGCGCGCGACCCTGCGCAAACTCGCCGGCCGGACCCACGAATCGTACGGGCTGTTCTTCGGCGGGCGCCTCCTCGGCACCGACAGCGCGCAGTACGGCTACGTCATGATCCGCGGCGACGGAGGCGTGCTGCTCAAGAAGCGCGACGGCGCCACCTATACGCTGGTCAGCGACTGGCGCGTGGCCGCGGCCGAGACCAAGGACGATGCCGAGCAGCGGGCGACCAACCGCCTCGAGATCCGCGTCACGGCGCAGGAGGTCGTCGCGCTGATCAACGGGACCCAGGTCGCCAGGGTTCCGGCGAGCGACATGCCGACCGCCGGGGTAGCGGGTGTCCGGCTCTCGCACCACCTGCGGGTGGATGCGGTGGAGTTTCGCGCCGGCAGATAGGGCCGGGTCGGGTCGCCGCTGACGGGTGGGCCACGAGGTAAAAACGAGGAGGGTTCCGGTGGCAGCGCGAGCCGGCCGGAACCCTCCCTGTTTTTTGCACTTCACCCCGACGGCTTATCTGCCGTTGTCGACGTCATCCTCGCGCGCGGGCAGGAACGCGTAGCGGATGCCGGCCTCGAGGCTGTTGGATGATCCCGCGAGCAGGAAGTCATGGCCCTGGGGGCACCCCTGGTAGTGTGCGTAAATGGCCAGCTTCCGGCCCATCCGCAGCTGGATGCCCGCGATCACGAGCGCGAAGCCGCCGGACGACGCGTTGTTGATGGCGGTGCTCACGGTCGAGGAGATCGCGGCGGCGCCGGTGTAGCGCGCATTGGTGAGGGTCTCGATCACGAACCCGCCGCCGACGTACGGCTGGAGGTTCCCGTTGGTCGGGAACACCATCACGCCGATCTGGATGCGTCGCATTCCGTCGAACGCGATCTGGTAGGGGCCTCCGGAAACGCTCGCGAGGCGGAACGTGTCCTGCTGCGCCGTGGGCGACTGCGAGAACCCCACGTACAGCGCCGTCCGCTTCGCGGTGACGACCCATTCGCCGCCGAACTGCGGCGTAACGGCCTGACCGGTGGTGGGGAGCGAGTAGGTCAGCATCCCGCCCTTCACGCCCCAGTACCATTTGTACTGCCAGTCGTACGTCTGCGCGGCGAGCGGCCGTGCCGCGGCCTGCGCAAGCACAGCGAGCACGATGCCCGCCAGCACTCTGTGCTTAACCATGGCCTACCTCCGCATCGCGGTTGGTGCCGCGCCCACGCTCGCCGGGGCGGGCCGGGGCGCGTGCCGCCCCGTACAGTATGGCGTTCGTCAGGAGCCGAAACGTCGCGTACGACTGACCGCGATGCTGCGGCCGGAAGCCGAACAGAATCACCCGGCCGCGTCCCACCGGCGCATCGATCAGCGCCGGCTTCCCTTCGAGCACCGCGCCGCCGTCGACGAAACCGGACCGCAGCGCGGACCGGCCCACCGGATACCGCAGCACGACACGCGCGTTGGGGCCGGCCTCCAGAATCACGCTCGAGATGAAGTACACGGCGACGCTGTCGCCGTACCCCGACGCAATCGGGTGCGACCGGTCGACAGTGGCCTCGAAGATAGAACCGGGCGCCGAAAAGCGAAATACTGACGCGCGGTCGGCGACCGCGCCGCTCCCGGTCGGCACCAGCCGCGCCGGCGCGCCGAGGCGGTCGATCGCGAAGGCGCACGCCTGGTCGAGCGCGATCACGGTGCCGCCGTCCTCGACGAACTGCCGCAGCGCCTGGACGCCCGGCTCGCCCAGGCCGCCGGTGTAGCGCGCCGGTGCGGTCGCGGGGGCTCGCCCGCTCACCAGCGCGCGCTCGGTCTCGGAGGGCAGCACGATGACGTCGAAGCGCCGCGCGAGGCCGCCGCCGCGGATCAGCGAATCGGTCAGCGTGGCGTACCCCACGCCGAGCTGCTCGAAGACCCAGCGCGTCCACCCCTCGTCCATGCTCGCGTTCCAGGACCGATAGAGGCCGACCCGCGGCACGCCGCGCAGCGCGCGCGCCTCGCCCAGGTACCCGACCGTGGCGGCGATGCCATCGACGCCCAGCGCGTGCGCGGCGGAGTCCAAGGCGCTCCGCCCGCCGCGCAGCACCAGGGTGCCGGCGGGCCAGCGGCGGGCCGCGGCGGCGAACGGTGCCGGCGCGACGACCAGGCTCGCCCCGCCCGCCAGCGCGCGCCATACCGCGGTGACATCGGCGTTGGCGGTGTTGTCCAGCAGCACCGCGTCCCCGCGGCCGACGATCGCCCCCGGCGCGACCGTCACGGTGTCCACCGCTTCCAGATCTGCCGCGAACGGCGCGGCGATGGAGTCGGCGCGCACGCCCATCTGCAGCGGGAGCGTCCAGCCCGCCACGTCGTAGGGCGGAATCGCCGGGCCGCCGGGATACGCCGCTCGCTCGGGGTAGACCTGGCGCTCGAGCAGATCCTTGGCGTGCGCCCTGAACGGCTGGTCCATCGGCACCACGAGGGTTCCGGTGGGATAGCGGCGGCCGCCCGCGGTGAACGGCGCCCGCGCCCGGCGAACCTCGACGCCCGCGGCGATCAGCACGTTGGCCAGCGTCGCGCGCGCACCGGGGTCGCCCTCGGGCGGCAGCACGAACGCGACCGGCGGCGCGTGGCCCGCCGCGATCTGCCGGCGCCCCAACGCCACGAACCGCGCGAGGAACCAGGCGCGCCGCCGGCTCACCAGGTGGATCAGGGCGGTACTGGTGACCAGCTCGTAGCGGACGATGTCGCCGATGCGCCAGCAGCCCGGCGTCCACGGTTCCGGATAGTCGGCGCCCCGAGCCGGCTGGTGGACGTCGGCGGCCGGCAGGCACAGCGGCGTTGCCAGGCGCGCGCTGGCCGCCTCGCTCAGAATGCCGATCATGTTGTGCCGCGCCGGCACCGTGCGCGCGCCGCCGTCCCACCACAGGTCGAATTCCTGCCGCTGCACCACGCCGGTGAGCCCGGAATCGGCCAGTGCGGCCGCCATGGCCGTGCCCACGGTGTCCGTCCCGGCGACCAGCAGGCTGTCGAGATTCGGATCGACCGGACCGGCGAAGGGCGGCACGAACATCCGTGCGCCGTCGCCTCCCATCTGATGGAGGTCGTAGACGACCAGCGGGAACCACTGCCGGTACAGCAGGCGGGTGATCTCCCGCGTTTCCGGCTGAGTGAGCATGTACCAGTCGCGATTGTCGTCGTGCCCGGCATACGCGTTGTACAGCCATGGCGGCGCGGTCCCGTCCCACGCGGTCCACCGGCTGGCGCGATACCAGTCGCCCACGATGTCCACGCCGTCCGGGTTGGGCGATGGGATCAGCAGCACCACGACGTTCCGGAGGTCACCGGCGAGCGCGGAGTCGGTCGCGAGGCGGTAGGCCAGCTCCATGGACATCTGGCTCGCGGCGACTTCCGTGGAATGGATGGAGCACTGGATGAGGATGACCGCCGGCTCGGCGCGCTCCAGGCGCGCCTCGCCCGCCGAATCGAGCGTCCGCGGGTCGGCGAGCCGCCGCTGCGCCGCCATGATCTCGGCCCGCCGGGCGAGGTTCGCCGGGTCGCTGATCGTGGCGACGATGACGGGGCGGCCCATTCCGCTCGCCCCGAGCGTGTCCACCCGCACCCTGGGCGACGCCGCCGCCAGCCGCGCGAAGTAGCCGGTGGTCTGCGCCCAGGACGCGAGCATCGAGTCCTGGCCCACGTGGAAGCCCAGGTACGACCGCGGCGTGGGGGCCTGCGCACGGGCAAGCGACGCGTGGGCGCACAGCCACGCGATGCACACGCCCAGCCCCGCCGCGGACACGGTGCGCCGGTGCGGTCGCGCGGCCGTGCGCGCCGTCAAATCACGCCCAGCTTCTTTCCCACCTTCTTGAAGGCGGCGAGCGCTTTCTCGAGGTGGTGCCGCTCGTGCGCGGCGCTGACCTGGCAGCGCACCCGCGCGTGTCCCTGCGGCACCACGGGATACCCGAACCCCGTCACGAATACGCCCTCATCGAGCAGCATCTCGCTCATCTGGATGGCCCGCGCCGTCTCGCCGAGAATGACTGGGATGATGGGCGTCTGGCCGGGGAGCGGCTGGAAGCCGGCGTCGATCAGCGCCGCGCGGAACCACCGCGCGTTCTCGTGCAGCTTCGTGACGCGCTCCGGGTGCGCCTCGAGGTAGCGCACCGACGCCAGCGCGCTCGCCGCCACGGTGGGCGGCAGCGCGTTGGAGAACAGCTGCGGCCGTGAGCGCTGGGTGAGGTAGTCGCACAGCGCGCGCGAGGACGCGGTGAAGCCGCCGGCGGCGCCGCCCAGCGCCTTGCCCAGGGTGCTCGTGATGATGTCCACTTCGCCCAGCACGCCGTAGTGCTCGGCGGTCCCGCGGCCGTGCGGGCCGAGGACGCCGGTAGCGTGGGAGTCGTCCATCGCCACCACCGCGTCGTAGCGGCGCGCCAGCTCCAGGATGTCCGGCAGCTTCGCGATGTCGCCTTCCATCGAGAAAATGCCGTCGGTGAAGATCAGCCTGGTCCGGGCGGCGGCGTAGTGCTTGAGCTTGGCCTCGAGGTCGGCCATGTCCGCGTGCTCGTACACGGCCGTCTGGCACTTGGTGATGACTTTGGCGATCCGGATCGCGTCGATGATGGACGCGTGGTTCAGGCGGTCGCTGATCACCACGTCCGGTTCGCCGAGCACCGTGGGCACCAGGCCTTCATTCGCATTCCAGCACGACACGTAGCTCAGGCTGGCCTCGGTGCCGGCGAAGCGCGCCAACGCCGCTTCCAGCTCGCGGTGGATCGTGAAGGTGCCGCAGATGAACCGGACCGAGCCCGTGCCCGCGCCGTACCTGTCGAGCGCCGCCTTGCCGGCAGCCACGACCTCGGGCACGTCGCACAGGCCGTCGTAGTTGTTGGACGACAGGATGACGACGTCGCCCTTGCCCTCCATCCGGACCACGGCGCCCTGCGGCGAGTCGAGGTGGTTGAGGCGCTTGTAGACGCCGTCCTTCCGGAAGCCCTCGAGTTCGGCCTCGAGGCGAGCGGTAAGCGTCGCGTTCATGACGAAGCTCCGATGTCGAGAATGACCTTGCCCGCGCCGCCGCCGCGGATGGCCGCCAGCGCGTCGTCGATCTTTTCGAGCGGGAAGCGGTGGGTGATCACCGGCGTGGGGTCGAACAGCCCCGAGCGCAGGAACCGCTGCATCTGGTTCCAGGTCTCGTACATCCGCCGCCCGATCACGCCGTAGATCGTGATGCCTTTGAAGATGATCTCGGTCGCGAAATCGACCGGCACCTCCACGCTCGGAATGCCCAGCAGCTGCACCCGGCCGCCGTAGCGCACCAGGTCGAACGCCTCGTGCAGCGCGGGCGGGGCGCCGGACATTTCGCACACGACGTCGGCGCCGTTCCCGTCCGACAGCTCGAGCACGGCCGCCGCGACGTCCTCGCCGGGGCGCAGCGCGCGCGTGGCGCCCATCGCGTTGGCGAGGGCGAGCCGGGCGGGGTTGATGTCCACGGCGATCACCGCGCGCGCGCCCGCCGCGCGGGCGATGCCCACCGCGAAACAGCCGATCGGCCCGCAGCCGAGGATCAGCACCACGCTGCCCGGGATGTCGGCCGTGAGCACGGTGTGGAAGGCGTTGCCCATCGGGTCCATGATCGCGCCGATCTCGGGGGGGATGCCGTCGAGGCGCATCACGTTCGTCGCCGGCATCGCGATGTACTCGGCGAACGCGCCGGCCCGGTCCACGCCGATGATCTGCGTCTTCTGGCAGATGTGCCCGTTGCCGGTGCGGCACTGCATGCAGTGGCCGCAGGTGATGTGCCCTTCGGCCGTGACCAGCTGGCCGGGCGCGAACTCGGCCTTGACCGCCTCGCCGACCTCGATGATGTCACCGGCGAACTCGTGGCCCAGGACCAGCGGCGGGCGGATGCGCCCCTGCGCCCACTTGTCCCAGTCCGCGATGTGGAGGTCGGTGCCGCACACGCCGGCGTGCTGCACGTGAATGAGCACGTCGTTCGGCCCGCACACCGGCTTGGGGACGTCGCGCACCGCGAGCCCGGGGCCCGGGGCGGCTTTGACGATGGCTTTCATTGGTTGGTCGAGTCTGGAGGTGGGAAGGCGGGGAGTGCCGGGACACCGGACACGTCAATCGGCCGGTTCGATGCGCACGGCGCACACCTTGAGTGCGGCCATCTTGGCGTGCGGCTCCAGTACCGGGCTCGTGAGGAGGTTCGCCGCCGCCTCGCGGAAGTGGAACGGCACGAACACCTGCTTCTTCGCCACGCGGTCCGAAACCCGCGCCGCGATCAGCATCGCGTTCCGCCGGCTCGCGATGCGCACCATGTCCCCGTCCTTGATGCCCATCGCGGCGGCGTCGGCCGGGTTGATCTCGACCATCGGCAAGGGCTCCCGCGCGTCGAGGCCCTGCGAGCGCCGGGTCATCGTGCCGGTGTGCCAGTGATAGAGCAGCCGGCCGGTGTTCATCACGAAGGGGTACTCCTCGTCCGGCAGCTCGCCGCTCGGGGCGTAGCTGACCGGGTTGAACGTCGCACGGCCATCCTTGGTCGGGAACCGCTCGCCGAACAGGAACGCGGTGCCCTGATGGCCGCGCGCCGGGACGGGATACTGGAGGCCGCCGCCTTGCAGCGCTTCGTAGGTCATGCCCGCCCACGCCGGTGCGCCGCGGGCGATCTCGTCCATCACCTCGGACGGATGCCCGAACGCCGTGGGCAGGCCGCACCGGTTCGACAGCTCGACCAGGATCTCCCAGTCGGCCCGCGCCTGTCCGGGCGGCTCGATGGCCTTGTGCGCGACCTGGACGCGCCGCTCGGTGTTGGCGTAGGTGCCGGTCTTCTCGGCGAACGCCGCGCCCGGCAGCACCACGTCGGCGTAGCGCGCGGTCTCCGTGAGGAACAGATCCTGAACGGTGAGGAACTCGACGTGGGCGAACCAGGCCTCGGCGTGCGCGATGTCCGGGTCGCTGATGATCGGGTTCTCGCCCATGATGAACAGCGCGCGGACCGGCGAGCCCTCCCGCGCCATCTCGGTGACCTTGAGCCCCGGCGTGAGCGACATCGTCTCCGCCGGCACGTCCCAGATCGTCGCGAACTTGGCGCGGATGGCCGGGTCGGCCACCGACTGGTAGTCCGGGTAGACGAACGGGATCGCGCCCATGTCCGAGGCGCCCTGCACGTTGTTCTGCCCGCGCACCGGCAACATCGCCGCGCCCCACCGGCCGATCATGCCCGTCGCGAGGATCAGGTTCAGCAGCGACGTGACCATGTCGTGGCCGGCCAGGTGCTGGGTCAGGCCCATCGCCCACAGCGTGCTCGTGTTGGGCCCCCTGGCGTAGCGCTCCGCCGCCGCGCGGATCGTCGCCGCCGACACGCCGGTGATCGCCTCGGCCTTCTCCGGCGTCATGGGCGCGACCGCCTCGCGCACGGCGTCGAAGTTGTGGGTCCGCGTCGCAATGAATTCCTGGTTCTCGAGGCCCTGCTCCAGGATGTGGTGCAGCATCCCCCCGAACAGCGCGACGTCGGTGCCCGGCTGCATCTGGAGGTGGATGTCCGCGCGCTGGGCCAGCTCGGTGCGGCGCGGGTCGGCCACGATCAGGAACGCGCCGTGCTCGTGCGCCCGCTTGATGGCTGCGCCGAACACCGGGTGCGTATCGGTCGTGTTCGCGCCGGCGATGAACACCACGTCGCACGCGTCCTCGATCTCCCGCATCGAGCCGGAGGCGGCGGCGGTGTTGAGGGCGTCGCCCATGGCCGAAACGCTGGTCGAGTGACACAGCCGGGTGCAGTGGTCGATGTTGTTGGTTCCGAACCGCGCGCGGAACAGCCGCTGGAGCAGGTAGTTCTCTTCGTTGGTGCACTTGGCGCTCTGGAACACCGCCATGGCCTGGGAGCCGTGGGCGCCATGGATCCGCACCAGCTCCTGCGACACCAGCTCGAGCGCCTCATCCCAGGTCGCCTTCCGGAACGGCTCGTACCAGGTGGGCGGCGTGGCGACACGGTCGCGGATGTCGTACAACAGCCGCTCGCTCACCGGCAGGTCGCGCAGCTTCTTGCCCAGCGAGCGGGGTGGCGACGACGGCTTGTCCTGCGCGCCTTCCTGCGTCATGGTGCGCCACGGGCCGCCGCGCCGCTGCTCGCCTCCGGGACCCTCGTACACCCAGCGGCCGCCGCGCTTCACCCAGCCCGTGCGGATGAGCGGCGTGGTGAGCCGGTCGCGGTGCTGCGTGAAGTCGTAGCCGAACCGGCCCTTGACGCAGGTCGAGCCGAAGTTCGGCGTGTCCTCGTCCATCGACGGGCTGGTGACCCGCACCACGGTATTCTCGCGCACGTGGAGGTCCACCTGGCAGCCGACGCCGCAGTACGGGCACACCGAGCGGACCGCGGTGGTGTCGCCGATCTCCTCGATCGAGAACCGCGCGCGGGGCAGCACCTCGTGGATCGCGCCGGTGGGACAGACGCGGACGCATTCGCCGCACCAGGTGCAGCCGGCGTGGTCCGCGTTGCCGTCGCCGCCCACGATGATCTCGGCGTGCGATCCCCGCTGCGCGACGTCGAGGACGCCCACCACCTGGATGTCCTCGCACGCGCGGACGCACCGGGTGCACAGGATGCAGGTGGACATGTCGTGCTGGATCATCGGGTCGCCGGGACGTTCGTCGCCGCCCCGCAACGGCAGCTCGCGCGCCGCGTCCTCTCGGGGACGCACGTCGTAGCGCCGGAGGTACCGCTCGAACTCGGTGAGTTGCGCGTCCGGCAGCGGCGGGTGGCCGTTGCCGTAGACGCGGCCGACCAGCCCGTCGGCGGGGTAGCGGTCGAGCAGCAGCGACAGCACGCTCTTGCGATTCGCCACGGCGGCCGGCGACTCGGTGAGGATGTGCATCCCGTCCTGCGCGGCCGTCGCGCACGCGGGCAGCATCTTGGTCGGCGCAGCGGGGGTGGCGGCGGGTCCGGAGCGCTGCGGGTCGATCCCGTTGGTCACGAGGCACAGTCGGCACGAGCCGACCGACGGCAGCTTGGGATACCAGCACAGCGTGGGAATCTCGATGCCGACGGCGCGCGCGGCGTCGAGAACCGTCGCACCTTCCCGCACCGTCGCGGTGCGCCCGTCGATCGTGAGCGTCGGCATAGTGATCGTCGAAAAACTACCGCCAAGGAAACGCACGCGCAAAACTCGCGCCGGAAAAACTATTGCGCGGCATTCGGCATCTTATATATTCGCGTGCAAGGCGTTACGCCTTCACGGAGAACTGGTTGACGGTACCTCCAAGACAACTGAGCAAGAGTAGTTTGGCCGCTCTCGCGACGATCGACGTCGCGCCAGGCAGCGGCCACGGTTCGGCCTCCCCTGTAGCGCTCTCGCTTTCACTCGCCACCAACTTCGACGCGACCGCGCGCCCGCCGCGCGGCAGGCACGCGCGAACCGCCGCGCGCGGCGCGCGCTGGATGCAGTGCAGCACCGCCGGACCATTCGGTCCGGTGGCCCTTCCCACCCTCTCTTAGGAGGCCATCCAAATGGCAGCCAAGAAGAAGAAGGCCGCGAAGAAGACGGCCAAGAAGAGCAAGAAGAAGAAGTAGTAGCAGATGATGCACAGGGGCCGGCGCAGTCAGCCGGCCCCGCGCATTTTCTCCCCCGCCGGCCCGCCGCCGTTCGTATATTCGATGCGTGTTTCTCCACGACGAACGCCGCCAGCGCATTTTCGAGGTCCCGCCCGCGGGCGCGCGGTTGGGCCGTGATCCCGACGTCGAGATGGCGTTTCCGGATGAGGAAACCCTCGTGTCGGCGGTGCACGCCCGCGTCTTTCCCAAGGACGACGGCACCTGGTGGATCGAGGATGCGGGGTCCACCAACGGCACCTGGGTGCGCGGCCGGCGGCTGACCGAACCGGTGCGCCTGCGCACCGGCGATCGCTTCACCCTTGGTCAGCGCGGCCCCGCGCTCACGGTGAACGTCCCCGGCGAGATGAAGCGCACGCAGGAGGAGCGCCCGGTGGACGTGTCGCGGCCGCTGCTCCGGTTGCGTCGGGTCAAGGGCGGGGAAGATCTCATCGCCAACGGCACCGAGATCGTGCTGGGCCGCGCCGCCGACGCCGACATTCCACTCCGCACCGTCGCCGACACGGTCGTCTCGAAGCGCCACGCGGTCGTGGACATCGCGGACTCGGGCGGCGCAACCATCCGCGATCTCGGGAGCCGCAACGGCACCTGGGTCAACGGCGCGCAGGTCTCCACGGCCGGGTCGAGCCTGCGTGTGGGCGACCGGATCATGCTCGGCTGGCACGGGCCACTCTTCGAGGTCCGTATCATCGGCACCTCGGCCATGCCCGAAAATCAGGGGGCCGAGTATCGGCCGAGGCTCGAGCCGGCCAAGACCTTCCCCGGCATGGTCGGCGCCGCGCGCGCGGTGGCGCGGTCGGCACGGGGTGGCCACGTGACGGCCTTCGTGCGCTCGATGGGCCGGCAGATGGTGCGGGAGAGTTCGGCGGTCTTCCGGGTCACGGTGCTGGCCGTGCTCGCGGGTCTGGCGCTCGCCGTGGGCTACGTGTGGCGGGTCGCGGCCCGGCGGGCCGACCAGGCGGAGCATCGCCTCGCGAGCGCCGAGCGCGAGTTCAGCGCGCAACTCAAGAACGCCACCGAGGCGCAGCAGAGCGCGCAGCGTGAGATCGCGCGCCTCACGCACGACCTCGACGCGGCGCGCCGGGGCGCCGTCAACCAGGCGCAGGTCGATAGCCTCGAGCAACGCCTGCGCGACGCGGAGGCGCGGGCCGCCGCCACCGGCGCCCAAGGCGGCGACTTCGAGCAAGTCGCCGACGCCAACCAGGGTGCCGTCGGGCTGGTCGTGGCGCACTACGGAGCGGACTCCGTCATGGGCAGCGGCTTCGTCATCACGCGCAGCGGCTACTTCATCACCAACCGCCACGTGGTCAAAGACAGCCTCCGCCCGCCGGCGCGCGCCGTGGAGGTCACCATGGCCGACACCCGCGCGCCGTTGCCCGCGGACGTCGTCGCGGTGAGCGATGTCCCCGACCAGGACATCGCCGTCCTCAAGATCCGCGGATTTCACGGCAACCCCGTCCGCGCGATCGACTGGTCCGGAACCGACATCCACCAAGGCACGCCGGTGGTCCTCATCGGGTTCCCGGGCGGCACCGAACTCGGCATCGACGCGCGCGGCTTCGTCCGCACCAGCCTGTTCCCGGGTACGATTTCCAAGACGCCGGGCGACTGGCTCCAGTTCAGCGGGACCACGCTGAGCGGATCGTCCGGGAGCCCGATCTTCAACGCGGCGGGCGAAGTCGTGGCCGTGCACTTCGGCGGGTACATCGGCGGCCCGGGCATCGGGTTCTCGGTGCCGGTCGCGCGGGTGCGGCGGTGGTTGCCTCAGGATGCGCGAAACGAGCTGGGTATCTGACCAGCGCCGCATGAGAAATCGAAAGCCGGAAATCGAACGAGGGCCTGCCGTCCCTCGATCAACCTCCGACTTTCGACGTGCGACTATGACTGCCGACTACTGCAAGTCCGTGGTCAGTCCGCGAGATCGGCCGGGTCAACGTCCTTTTCGTCCGCCCAATACCACATGGCAATCTGCGGATGGGTGTGGGGCTCGCCGCCATCCTGCACGACCAGGCCCAGAGGTTCGTTCGCGTTCACCGGAGGCATCTCCCGCTCGCTGAATAAGAGGTAGAGCAGCCGAACCCGTTGTCGGCTCTCCGCTCCTGTCCTGCTGCAGCGCTCGTGCCGCAGGGTATCAATCGTGAATGCGTTGTGAATGAACGACTTAAGGGACTATGTGACGGTTGGCGTAGTCGCGATCGTGTCGCTGTGACACGGACAGCGCCGTTTCAGACCGACGCGCCGTTCCGCGTGGCGAGGAAGCCGATGTGGTTGTGCTGGTTGGCTGCGGGAGCCATGTCGACGGTCCAATCGGCGTACAGCGTGCGCAGCGCGTCCGCCGAGACGTGGCGCGCGCCCGCCGGACTGGTCACGGGCATTACGACATGCCTGCCGGCCGTCGGCGTGGCGTCCTTGAGCCGTTCCACCAGCAGCCGCCGCTCGGCCGCGCCCAGATCGACCAGCGCCGCCGCCTCGATGACGCAGGCGAGGAACGGATGGCGGCCCGGCACGTAGTTCGGCAGCGGGGCGACCTCGCACTCGACGTGGCCGCCCAGGCTCTCGAGCACGGCGCGGTTCTCCAGCCCGCAGATGGCAGCGAGGTCGGGATCGATCACCGTGACGTGGGCGCCGCGCGCGGCGAGGAACAACGCGCAGGCGCCGTCCGACGCCCCCACCACCAGGACGGCGTCTTCCTCTTCGACCAGTTCGGCGAGCATCACCACCGGGTCGTGCGCGGCGAGACCCCAGTGCCCCGGTTGGATCTGGGCCGCGCGCAGCGTCAGGAAGTTCTCGCGCCAGCGGCGGAACGAGGGCAGCTTGAGCCGGCGGCGGATGATCGCGTCCACCTGTTCGGACAGCACCATCTCGGTCAGCTGGATTTGCTCCGTCCGCGTCAGCTCCTGTGCGGCTTCGTCGCCGATGCCGAGAATGTCCTCACGCGGCAGCTGGTCCTTGTACTCCTCGATCCGCTGGTCGATGAAGTGCTGGTACTCCGCGTGAAGGCTGCGGGGCGGGCGCCGCTTCCCGCTCGACCGGCGCGCGCTCAGCACGGCTCGATGTGGACGACGACTTCGTCCAGACTGAGGTCGCGCTTGAGCCGCGCTTCGACCTGGTCGGCGATATCGTGGGCGCGGGCGACCGCGAGGGAGCCGGCGACGCCGATCGTCAGCTCGGCGAACACCACGCCCGAGGCGTCGCGTGACCGGATCGCGTATGCCGACGCGACGCCCGGGATACCCTCGGCCGCGGTGCGGATGGCGTCGGGCTTGAGCGCGCGCTCGTCCATCAGGATGGGCAGCGCGCCGCGCACGATCTGGTAGCCGATCCGCGCGACCACGATGGTAACGACCAGCGCGACCACGGGATCCACGTGCGGCACGCCGAGCCGCGTCAGCATTGCGCCGGCGATCACGCCGCCGGTGATCATCACGTCGCCGCGGGTGTGCGCCGCGTCGCTGACCAGCAGCCGGCTGCCCAGGGCCCGACCGCGTCTCGACTCGTACCAGGTGACCCACAGGTTGAGGGCCAGCGTACCGACCAGCAGCAGGAGGTCGGCATTAGTGAGGAGGGGCGGGGCGCCGGCCGTCCCCAGCCGCTCCACCGCGCTCTTCAGCAGTTCGAAGCACGACACCGACAGGAACATGGCGATGCCGAGCGCGCCGAGCACTTCGAACTTCCCGTGGCCGTACGGGTGTTCGTCGTCGGGCGCGCGCGCGGCGACGTTGGTCAGCACGATGAACACGGCGTTGTTAAGGGCGTCCGCCGACGAGTGGACCGCGTCGCCGAGCACGGACAGGGAGCCGGTGCGCACTCCGATGACGACCTTCGCCGCCACCACGGCGAGGTTCGCGGCGAGGAGGCCGAGGAAAACGCGGCGAATGGCGGTGGTGCGGTCGGGTGGGGGCGACGCGGCGGCATGCGCCTCAGCCATGGACACAAGCTAGATTGCGGTCGGTCACTGTCAACACCACCATGCGCCTGGACCTGCACCTCCACACCACCTGTTCCGACGGCCTGTTGCGCCCGGCCGATCTGGTCGCCGCGGCGCGCCGCGCGTCGCTCGACGTGATCGCCGTGACCGACCACGACACGCTGTCGGGGATCGCCCCCGCCCGCGCGGCGGCCGAGGCGCTGGGCGGCATCCGGGTGGTGCCGGGCATCGAACTCACGTGCACGCTCGCGGGCGCCGACCTGCATCTGCTGGGGTACGGCATGGACCTCGCGCACCCGGGTCTGGCGGCCCTCGCCGGCGAGGTGACGGAGCGTCGCGTCCGGCGGGTCGCCGCGATCGTCGGGAAACTGGCGGACCTGGGCGTCGGCATCAGCGTGGCCGACGTCACCGTGCCGGAGGGAAACGCGTCGGTGGGCCGGCCACACGTCGCGCAGGCGCTGGTCAGGCTGGGGCGGGCCGGATCGGTGCAGGAGGCGTTCAGCCGGTGGCTGGCCGACGGGGGCCCGGCGCACGTCCCGAGCGACGGCCCCGACGTGCGGGATGGGATCGCGGCGATCGCCGCCGCGGGCGGCTGCCCGGTGTGGGCCCATCCCGCGCTCAAGGACGCGGACCGGTTCGCGGTGCTGGCGGCCGCCGGGCTGGTGGGCGTCGAAGCGCTGCGCCCGTCGCTGGATCCGGCGGCGTCGATTGCCATCGAGCACGCGGCCCGCGCGGCCGGCCTGGTGATCACCGGAGGCTCCGACTGGCACGGCGGGCCGCGGCCGGCGCTGGGCAGCTGGTACCTGACCGAGCGCCACGTCGGTCCGTTCCTGCGGCGCATCGGCCTCGTCGCCTAACGAGCAGCGAGGTTCGGCGCCGCCGGCTAGCCGATCGCCCGCAACAGGGCGGCCTTGAGGTAGCCGGTTTCCGGGACGGTCAGCAGCTCCGGATGGTCCGCCGAAGCGCCGCGGATGTCGACCAGCGCCAGCCGGCGGCCGGCGTCGGCGGCGGCGTCGGCCAGCATCGCGAAGAAGTCGCCGCGGTGGACGTGGAACGAGCACGACGCCGTGAACAGCCAGCCGCCGGGCGCCAGCAGTCGCATCGCCCGCAGGTTGAGCTCCTTGTAGCCCGCCAGGGCGCGCCCGAGCGAGCGCTTGTCGCGCGCGAACGCCGGCGGGTCGAGCGTGATCACGTCGTACCGCGCGGCGTCCGGCGAGGCGGCGGACAGCCAGTCGAACGCGTTCGCTTCCACCATATCGACAGTTAGGCGGTTGGCCGCGGCGTTGGCGGCCAGGGCCGCGAGGGCGTCGGCCGAGCTGTCGATCGCGGTCACCGCGGCGCCGCGCCGCGCCAGCGGCAGCGCGAACCCGCCGTGGTAGGCGAACAGGTCGAGCGCGCGCGCCCCCGGGCGTGCGAGCGTGCCTACCAGCGCCTGATTCTCGCGCTGGTCCAGGAACGCGCCGGTCTTCTGCCCATGCCAGGGATGCGCTTCCCACGCCAGATCGCCGGCCGCGTACGGCACGCGCTCGGGGACGCTGCCGAACGCCAGCTCCACGCCGCGCCGCAGGCCTTCCCGCTCCCGCACCGGAGCGTCGTTGCGCAGCAGCAGGCCGTGCGGCGCGAGCACGTCGCGGATCGCGGCGACCACGTCGGCGCGCACCGCCTCGAGCCCCGCCGACAGCAGCTGCGCCACCGTCACGTCGCCGTAGCGGTCCACCACCAGGGATGGCAGGCCGTCGCCTTCGGCGTGCACCACGCGATACGCGGTGTCGGCGATGCCCGCACGCCGCGCCGCGGCCGCGGCGACCATCGTGCGCCACCAGGCGGCATCAATCACCACACCTTCGGGCGCGAGCCGGCGGGCGCGGATCTCCGAGGCCGGCGAGTACAGCGCGGTGCCGAGCCCCTTGCCGCGCGCGTCGGCGAGGCGCGCGAGCCCCGGCTCGGCGCCCGCGCCGCCGGTGACGTCGCTCCGGTACACCCACGGATGGCCGGCGCGCAGGCGGCCGACTCCCTTGGGGCCGACCGTCAGAATGGGGAGTTCAGCCACGCGTCAGGCGCGCCCCGGCACGCAGTCCACCGCGTTCCGCAGCTCGCGGACCGCCGCGGACACGTCGGCCGCGCCGAGCGCGGCGCCGATCACGGCGACGCCCGAGGCCCCCGCCGCCATGAGCGCCGGCACGTCGCGCGCCTGTACGCCGCCGATCGCGACGCACGCCGTCGCGCCGGCGGCCGCGCGGATGGTCGCGAATCCGGCGGCGCCGATGGCGGCGCCCGCGTCGTGTTTGCTCGGGCTCACGTTGATCGGGCCGATGCCGAGGTAGTCGCAGCCTTCGCGCACCGCGCGCTGCGCCTCCTCGGCGGTCCCGGCCGAGCCGCCGAAGATGAAGCCGGCGGGCGCGAGGCGCCGCGCCGTGTCGATCGGCAGGTCGTCCTGTCCGAGGTGGCAGCCGGCGGCGCCGGCGGCCAGCGCGACGTCGAGCCGGTCGTTCACGACCACGGGCACCGGGCCGGCCGCCGCGATCACCGCACGCGTGAGCGCGGCCAGCGGCCCCGGGCCGTGCGTCTTGCTCCGGACCTGGAGCATGGTCGCGCCGGCGTGCGCCGCCAGGCCCGCGAGGCTCGCGAGATCGCGGTCGCCCGCCGCCGCGACGTCGAGGATGACGATCAGCCGCAGGGCTTCGGTCGGCGGCGCGCTCACGGGCGCGGCGCGGTCCCGGGCGCGGCTGTCGCGACGCGCGGCTTGAGGCTGTCGCGCGCGGCGGCCGCGATGCTGTCCTTGCGCGCCTCGTACTCGGCCCGCAGCACGCGCGCCACCGCGACGGAATCGGCGTGCTCGCGCGGCGTGCGCGAGAACATGTCGTGGCCGTCGGGCTTGGCGACGAAGAACAGGAAGTTGTTCCGCTCCGGATCGAGCGCGGCCTGGATGCTGGCGGCGCCCGGATTGTTGATCGGGCCGGGCGGCAGGCCCGGCACGCGGTAGGTGTTGTAGGCCGACGGCGTCGCGAGGTCGCGATACAAAACGCGCGTGACGTGCTTGCCGAGCGCGTAGATGACCGTCGGGTCCGCCTGGAGCGGCATGTGGCGCTGGAGTCGGTTGTAATAGACGCCCGCGATGCGCCGCCGCTCGGAGGGAATCCGCGCCTCGCCTTCGACGATGCTCGCCAGCGTCAGCACCTGGCGGCGGGTCAGGCCCAGGTCGGCGGCGCGCCGCTCGGCGGTCGAGTCCCACAGTCGGTCCGACTGGCGCAGCATCATCAGCACCACGTCGCGCGGCGTGGCGTCATAGGCGATGCGATACGTCTCCGGGAGGAGATAGCCTTCGAGCGGCTCCTTGACGCCGCGCGGATCGCCGATGCCGAACGCCGCGCGGACCGAAGAGTCACGCACCGCGGCCAGGAACGAATCGCGCACCGCCTCCGGGACGGAGTCGTGCGCGAGGCGCAGCTTGGCCCCGGCCAGCTCGGCGATCTGCGCGATGGTGTACCCCTCGGGCACCGTGAAGTCGATGTCCAGCGTGCGCCCTTCCTTCATCGCCGTCACGATGGTGCTCCACCGGTCGCCGTGCGCGAACCGGTACAGCCCGGGTTGCACCCGCGTGTCGAGGCCGCGCAGCCGCGCGTACATCCGGAACAGG
>Ga0335085_10004552_pt1 | contig 22876 bp, 18 predicted proteins | sample Lox_Sample_45_FD_206712 | JGI IMG/M metagenome (GOLD analysis project Ga0335085, IMG submission 206712) | Soil microbial communities from Loxahatchee National Wildlife Refuge, Florida, United States - Lox_Sample_4.5 | ecosystem: Environmental > Terrestrial > Soil > Wetlands | place: USA...
CCTCCGGCACGCACTCGAGGTCCGCTACCCGGAGCCTGAGGCTGCGGCGCTCCTGGGCCATACCGGCGGCCGCGCACAGCGCGCACTCCCCGGCGAACTGCGCGCCGATGCGCTGCTCGAGTACCCGCACGCCCGCGCCGCTCGCCGGGTCGCCCCTGCCCCACAGGGGACCGGTGGCATGAATCTCCAGGCGCGCGGCGCGCGCGGCGAGCGTCTCGTCTGGCGCCTCGACCCGGAAGAGACTGCCGCGCCCATCGAGCACGGCGAGGTCGCCGGCGCGCAAGTGCTCCCAGCTGCCCTCGGCGACGCGTGCGCCGAGCACGGCGTTGAATACCAGGCTGCGTGCCGCCGAGAGCACGAAGCCCCGCTCGGCGGGCGGCAGGCGCGGCGCATCCTCCCCGGCGGCGCGCCCGAGGTTGGCGCCGTCCCGGCCGAAGCGCTGCGGGCCGAAATAGTTCGGGACCCCGCGCGCGGCGACCGCGGCGAGGCGCGGCGCGAGGCAGCGCGCGAGAGCCGCACCGCCGCCCGCCGGCGCGCGCAGCCGCAGGGTGAAGCGGTTGCCGGCGAGCGCGCCGCGCGGGAGCTTGCGCTGGTGAGGGTGCGCTTCCAGCACCTCGAAGCCCTCTCCACCTGCGCCGCCGAGCTGCGCACCCCCCCGCGGCCGCGGCACCGAGAACCACTGGATGGCGACGGCGCGGCGGTCCTTGAGCCCGGCGTAGCCCACCTCGCGCGGATGACAGCCGGCGAGCCTTGCCAGCTCGCGCGCGACCCAGGCGGTGTTGGCATCGGTCTTGCGCACCTTGAGGAGCAGGTGCGCACCGGCGCCCGAGGGTGCAAACCCGAGGTCCTCCTCGACGAGGAAATCGGCCGCCTCGGTGCGCAGCGCCGCCGTCGCCACCGGCTCGCCATGCGCGCGCGGCGGCGTGAGCGCGGCCGTGAGCGCCGCGCGGATCCCTTCCTCGCCCACGCTAGTCCCCGGCGAGCAGCACGACCGCCTGCGCAGCGAGCCCCTCGGCGCGTCCGAGGAACCCGAGCCCCTCGGTGGTCGTGGCCTTGAGATTGACGCGCCCGGGGGGCAGCTCGAGGAGCCGGGCCACTTCGCGCCGGATCGCCTCGCGGTGCGGGCCGATACGCGGCGCCTCGGCGAGCAGCGTCAGATCGACGTTGACGACGGCGAGACCGGCGCCGCGCACCAGCGCGAGCACCGCGCCGACGAAGCGCGCGCTCGGGGCGCCCTGCCAGCGCGGGTCGCTGTCGGGAAAATGCTGGCCGATGTCGCCCAGGCCCGCCGCCCCGAGCAGCGCATCGCACAGCGCATGCAGCAGCACGTCTCCGTCCGAATGCGCGATCACGCCGCGCGCGTGCGCAATGCGCACGCCCCCGAGCATCACGTGATCGCCCGGGCCGAAGGCATGGACGTCGAAGCCCGAGCCGATCCTCATGCCGACCTCCGCGCGCGCAGCACCGCCTCGGCGAGCTTCAGATCCGCACCGGTGGTGATCTTCAGGTTGGCGGCCGCTCCCTCGACCAGGAGCGCGCTCACGCCGCGCCACTCGAGCGCCTGCGCCTCATCGGTCGGGTGCCGGCCGGCGGCGTGCGCCGCATCGAGTGCCGCGCCGAGCGCACCGTAGCGGAACATCTGCGGCGTGAGCGCGCGCCAGAGCTCGGCGCGGTCGACGGTGCGCGCGACCGTCACTTCCCCCGGCGCCGCACCCGGTTGCGCCTGCTTGAGGGTGTCGGACGCGCGTACCGCGAGCAGTCCCCCGCCGCCGTGGGCATCCACCCGCGCGAGCAGCTGCTCGAGATCTCCCGCCTCGAGACAGGGACGCGCCGCATCGTGCACCAGCACCCAGTCCTCGGGCGCGGCCCGCCCGGCGAGCGAGGCCAGTCCGCGGCGCACCGAGACGCTGCGCTCGGCGCCGCCGGGGGTCGCCGAGAGCCGCTCGCTCCCGAGGCGCGCGGCGACCCGGTGCCAGCCGGCATCCGACTCGGCGATCACCACCACTCCGTGCGCGCAGCGCGCATCGCCCAGAAAGGGCGCGAGCGCCCACTCGATGACGGTGCGGCCGAGGAGCGGCGCGTACTGCTTGGGTTGATCGCCCTGGAAGCGTCTGCCCGAGCCCGCGGCCGGCATGACGAGAAAGTATTTCATTGGCCGTAAGTCGCCTGCGGCGCCTGGGGCAGCGGGCGCCTCAATCCCCTCAGCGGGCCGCGGTGCGCGTGGGCGGGGCCGGCGCCGCCGCGGCGCGGGCGGGCACGACCTGGTAGAAGGTCTCGTTGCGGGCGATCATGCCGAGGTCGCTGCGCGCACGCTCCTCGAGCGCACCCATTCCGGTCTTCAGGTCGCGCACCTCGGCGGCGAGCTGGCGGTTGCGCTCGGTGAGCTGGGCGTCTTCGGCCTGCTGCGCGGCCACCGCCTGCTTGAGACGCTCCACCTTGCGTACCCCGTTGTCGGAGACCCAGATCCGGTATTGCAGCAGCAGGACGACGACGGCGAGCGCGGCAGCGAGCCACTTCATGGGAGCGACAGCCTAACAGACGGCGCCCGCTGCGCGAAGGCCATCAGCGCCCCGCCGGGAAGGCTTCGCGGCCGGCGAAGCGCACCCGGCCGAGCTCAGCCTCGATGCGCAGCAGCTGGTTGTACTTGGCGATGCGGTCGGAGCGCGACAGCGAGCCGGTCTTGATCTGGGTCGCGGGGGTGGCGACCGCGATGTCGGCGATGGTGGTGTCCTCGGTCTCCCCCGAGCGGTGCGAGATCACCGCGGCGTAACGCGCCGCGGTCGCCATGTCGATGCAGGCGAGCGTCTCGGTGAGCGTGCCGATCTGGTTCGGCTTGATGAGGATGGCGTTGGCGATGCCCTGGTCGATGCCGGCGCGCAGGATCCTGGTGTTGGTGACGAACACGTCGTCGCCCACCAGCTGCAGCTTGCCGCCGAGCACGCGCGTCAACTCCGCCCAGCCGTCCCAGTCGGCCTCGCTCATGCCGTCCTCGATGGTGACGATCGGGTAACGGGCCGCGAGGTCGGCGAGGTAACGCGCGAACTCCGCCGCCGTGAAGGCGCGCTTCTCGGACTCGAGGTGGTAGCGCCCGTCGCGGAAGAACTCCGAGCTCGCGACGTCGAGCCCGAGGTACACGTCCTCACCCGGCCGGTAGCCGGCCTTCTCGATCGCCTCGAGGATGAGCGTGAGCGCGGCCTCGTTGGATTCCAGATCCGGGGCGTAGCCGCCCTCGTCGCCGACGGCGGTCGACAGGCCGCGCTCGGCCAGCAGCTTTTTCAGAGTGTGGAACACCTCGGCGCCGTAACGCAGCGCTTCGCGAAAGCTCGGCGCCCCGACCGGCAGGATCATGAACTCCTGGATGTCGAGGCTGTTGTCGGCATGCGCGCCGCCGTTGACGATGTTCATCTGCGGCACCGGCATCACCGGCTCGTGCTGCGTGGCGCTCAGGTCCGCGAGGTACCGATAGAGCGGCAGGCGCGCATCGCTCGCCGCGGCGCGCGCCGCCGCGAGCGAGACGCCGAGGATGGCGTTCGCCCCCAGGCGCCCTTTGTTGTCCGTGCCGTCGAGCCCGATCATGCGCGCATCGAGCGCGGCCTGGTCGCGGGGATCGGCACCCACCACGGCCGCCTTCAGCACCGTGTTGACGTGCTCGACGGCCTTCAGCACCCCCTTGCCGCCGTAGCGGCGCGGGTCGCCGTCGCGCAGCTCGACCGCCTCGCGGGTGCCGGTCGAGGCGCCGGAGGGCACCGCGGCGCGCCCGAGCGTGCCCGAGTCGAGCAGCACGTCGACTTCGACCGTGGGATTGCCGCGCGAATCGAGGATCTCGCGGCCCGTGACAGCGCTGATACGGCTCATAGCAGTGACTCCTCGAACGGCGCCGCCTTGACGGCCCGGTCGAGCTCCGTGAGGGTGGTGAGGAGCGGCTCCATGCGGCCGAGCGGCCAGGCATTGGGGCCGTCGGAGAGCGCCTCCTCGGGTCTGGGATGCGTCTCCATGAAGAGCCCGGCGACGCCGGCGGCGACCGCCGCCCGTGCCAGCACCGGGATGAACTCGCGCTGCCCGCCGGAGGCGCTGCCCTGGCCGCCCGGCAGCTGCACCGAGTGGGTGGCATCGAACACCACCGGACACCCGGTGGCGCGCATGATCGACAGCGAGCGCATGTCGGTGACCAGGTTGTTATAGCCGAAGGAGAAGCCGCGCTCGCACACCAGGATCGCCTCATTCCCGGTCGAGCGGGCCTTGTCGACCACGTTCTGCATTTCCCAGGGCGAGAGGAACTGGCCCTTCTTGATGTTGACGGGCTTGCCCTGGGAGGCGGCGTTGATGATGAAGTTGGTCTGCCGGCAGAGGAACGCCGGCGTCTGCAGTACATCGACCACGGCGGCCACTTCCGCGAGCGGGGTGTCCTCGTGCACGTCGGTCAGCACGGGCACCCCGAGACGGCTCCTGACGTTCGCGAGCACCTTGAGGCCCGCCTCGATCCCGGGTCCGCGGAAGGAGCCCCGCGAGGAGCGATTCGCCTTGTCGTAGGAAGCCTTGAAGATGAAGGGGATCCCGAGGCGCGCGGTGATCTCCTGCAGGCGCCCCGCGATCTCCTCGGTCAGCGTCGCACCCTCGATGACGCAGGGACCGGCGATGAGGAACAGCGGCCGGTCGGCCCCGACTTGATGTCCAGCCAGTTGCATGGCGTCAGGCGCTGCGGAAGCCGCGAAGCGCGCTGTCCGATGCGAGCTTCAAACTAGGCCCCGGCGGCCTGCGGCAGCTGCGCGGCGCGCTGCGCGCGGGCGGCGCGGATGAAGCCGGTAAAGAGCGGATGCCCGTCGCGCGGGGTGGAGGTGAACTCGGGGTGGAACTGCGTCGCCACGAACCACGGGTGATTCGGCAGCTCGATCACCTCCACCAGGTTGTCGCGCGAGAAGCCGGAGAAGCGCAGGCCCGCCGCGCGGTAGCGCTCGAGGTAGTTGTTGTTGAACTCGTAGCGGTGGCGGTGGCGCTCCATGATGACATCGCGCCCATAGAGCTCGCGGGCGCGCGTACCGGCCCCGAGCAGCACCTCCTGGGCGCCGAGGCGCATGGTGCCGCCCTTCTCGGACCCTTCGGTGCGGGTCTGCGCCCCGTGCATCTGGTCCTGCCACTCCGAGATGAGCGCGATCACCGGGTGCGGGGTGGCGCGGTTGAACTCGGTGCTGTTGGCGTCGGTGAGGCCGAGCATGTGGCGGCCGTACTCGACGATCGCCACCTGCATCCCCAGGCAGATGCCGAGATAGGGAATGCGCTGCTCGCGCGCGAAGCGCACCGCCTGGATCTTGCCCTCGATGCCGCGCTCGCCGAAGCCGCCCGGCACCAGCACCGCATCCATGCCCTTGAGCCTGTGCGTGCCGTGCTGCTCGATGTCGGTCGATTCGATGTAGTGGATGTTGACGCGCGTGCGGCTCTTCAAGCCGCCGTGCATCAGCGCCTCGTGCAGCGACAGGTAGGAGTCGCGGATCTGCACGTACTTGCCGACCATGGCGATGTCGACGTGGCCCTCGGGGTTCGCCCGGGCGCTCACCACGTGGCGCCACTCGGCGAGGTCGGTGGGCGGCACCGTGAGCCGCAGCTTGTCGACCACGATGTCATCGAGCGCCTGCTCGTGCAGCAGGATCGGGATGCGGTAGATGTCGTCGGCATCGATCGCCGAGATCACCGCGCGCTCCTCGACGTTGGTGAAGAGCGCGATCTTGCGCCGCTGCTCCTCGGGCAGCGGGTGCTTGCAGCGGCACAGCAGCACGTCCGGCTGGATACCGATGCCGCGCAGCTCCTTGACCGAGTGCTGCGTGGGCTTGGTCTTGATCTCGCCCGAGCCGCCGACCACCGGCACCAGCGTCAGGTGCATGTAGACGCAGTTGCTGCGGCCGAGCTCGACCCCGAGCTGGCGAATCGCCTCGAGGAACGGCAGCGACTCGATATCGCCCACCGTGCCGCCGATCTCGACCATGCACACGTCGGCGCCGTCGGCGCCGAGCTTGATGCAGCGCTTGATCTCATCGGTGATGTGCGGAATCACCTGTACCGTGGCGCCGAGATAGTCGCCGCGGCGCTCCTTGGCGATGACGCGCTCGTAGATGCGCCCGGTGGTGAAATTGCTGTTGCGCCCCGTGGTGGTGCGTACGAAGCGCTCGTAGTGCCCGAGGTCGAGGTCGGTCTCGGTGCCGTCGGTGGTGACGAACACCTCGCCGTGCTGGAAGGGGCTCATGGTGCCCGGATCCACGTTGATATAGGGATCGAGCTTCACCATGGCGACCTTGAGGCCCCGGGCCTCGAGGATCGCGCCGAGAGAAGCGGAGGCGATGCCCTTGCCCAGGGAGGACACGACGCCGCCGGTGACGAATACGAAACGCGTCATAGCTCTCGCAGGATTACCCGTCGCGTGTGGTCGCTGCCGCAGAACGGGCAGATCGACGACGGGCAGGCAGGTTAGCACATCTCGCGCACTCGCGCCGCCTGCCTCCAGAGAAAGCGGCCACGGCGCCGCGCCGCCGGGCCCGCCTGCACGGACTCATCGACCCAGCGGTCCGCCACGGCGAGCAGCCGGCGGCCGCCGAAGACGAGCGGCAGCCGGGCGCGCTCCGCCGGCGGCAGCCGCGACTCCTGCAGCAGGCTCTTCAGGGCGCGCCGCGCGCCGCCCGGAGCGACCGTGAGCCGCTCGCCCCCGCGCCGCCAGCGGATGCTGAGCGTGGCCGGGAGCGCGGCGAGATTCACCGGGCCGTGCGCATCGGGGATCAGCTCGATCGCCCCGAGATCGCCGGGCAGCGGGCACGCGGGCTGCCCCTGCCAGCGCCAGCGGATCCCGGCCGGCGGGCGCGGCGCGGCACCGGAGCGGCCGCCCGTGGCGCGCCGCGCCGGCAGCAGCCGCAGCAGCCCGCCATGGCACTCGACCCGCACCCCCGCCCACTCCACCGCCGGCTGCGCGTCGGCGCGCGCGGCGAGGACGGGGCCGGCGATCTCGGCCAGCCGCGTCGTGGGCGGGAGCGGATGGCCGTGCGAGCCGATCCAGAACCTGAGTGCGTTGTGGCGCCGATCGGGCGGCAGCGCCCGCAGCGCGCTCGCCGCGAGCGCGCGGCCGTGGCTCGCGCGCTCGACATCGGCACGGGCGAGGGTCTCGAGGAGCCGGCCGGCCTCGGCGGCATGGCGCGCGCTGCGGCTCACCGTGGCGGCGGCCCCCGGCCAGCGCTCGCGCAGCGCCGGCAGCACCCGCCGCCGCAGGAAGTTGCGATCGAGGCGCTCATCGAGATTGCTCGGGTCTTCCAGATGGGGCAGCCCGGCCGCGCGCACGAAGGCGGCGAGCGCCGCATGTGAGCGCGAGAGGAGCGGCCGCACCAGCAGCCCCGGCCCGAAGCGCGCCAGCTCGGGCATCGCCGCGAGCCCGGCGACCCCGGCGCCGCGCAGCAGCATGAGGAGCACGGTCTCGAGCTGGTCGTCCTGGTGGTGCGCGCTGAGCAGCACCTCCCCCGGCCGCAACGCCCCCTCGAGCAGCCGGTAGCGGGCCTCGCGCGCGCGCGCCTCGAGGGAGTCGCCGCGCCCGCGCGCCACGCTCGCGCTGAGCACCTCGCAGGTCACCCCGAGGCCGCGGGCCACCGCCACCGCGTGCGCCGCCCAGGCGGCTGATTCCGGGTGCAGGCCGTGATCGACGTGCAGCGCGCGCAGCTTCCCTGGCTGCCGGGCGAGAGCTGCGAGCAGTGCGGTGGAATCGGCCCCGCCGCTGAAGGCGACACACAGCTCGCGCTCCGTGAGGTCGGGCAGGAGCGCGGCGAGCCGCCGGCGCAGCCAGGGTGCGTTGAACTCATCCGCGCGCGCTGGCATGGGCGCCGCCGTGCGCGGTTCAGGCCGCGGTTTCCGAATACACGCCGAAGGAGGCGATCTTGGCCGCGCGCGCCGCCCGCAGCTGATCGCGGGGCAGCGCATCGAGCTCATCGAGGTGGCGGATCAGCGCCGCCTTCAGGCGCGCCGCGGTCGTGGCCGCATCACGATGCGCGCCGCCGAGCGGCTCCTCGATCACCTCGTCGACGAGGCCGAGCTTCTGCAGGCGGTCGGCCGTGAGGTTGAGCGACTCGGCCGCCACCTCCTTCTTGTCCTGGCTCTTCCACAGGATCGAGGCGCAGCCTTCGGGGGAGATCACCGAGTAGGTGCTGTACTGGAGCATCAGCAGACGGTCGCACACGCCGATGGCCAGCGCGCCGCCCGAGCCGCCCTCCCCGGTCACCACCGTGACGATCGGCACGCGCAGTACCGACATCTCGAAGAGATTGCGCGCGATCGCCTCGCTCTGGCCGCGCTCCTCGGCGCCGACGCCGGGGTAGGCGCCCTGCGTGTCGATGAGCGTCACCAGCGGGATGCCGAAGCGCTCGGCGAGATGCATGAGGCGCAGCGCCTTGCGATAGCCCTCGGGCTTGGGCATGCCGTAGTTGCGCCGCACCCGCTCCTTGGTATCGCGGCCCTTCTGGTGGCCGATCAGCACCACCGCGCGCTCGTCGATGCGCGCGAGTCCCCCGACGATCGCCAGGTCGTCGGCGTACATGCGGTCGCCGTGCAGCTCGTGAAACTCGCTGGCAATGGCCCCCGCGTAATCGAGGGTATAGGGCCGGTGCGGATGGCGCGCGAGCTGCGTGATCTGCCAGGGCGTGAGGTTGGCGAAGATGCTCTGGGTGAGCTGGCGGCTCTTGGCCTGCAGCCGCCCGATCTCATCCTGCAGGTTGACCCCGGACTCCGCTTCCGAGGTGACGTGCTTGAGCTCCTCGATCTTCGCTTCGAGCTCGGCGATGGGCTGTTCGAAATCGAGGAACGAGACGGCCATGAGGCGGCGAGGTTACGTAAGGGGGGGTCCGGAGCGCAAGTGAAGCGCGCCTCAGCGGCCGTCGGCGCTGAACGCCTCGCCGGGGCTCGCGGCCGGTCCCGCGTACAACACGTCCACGGCGCCGCTGCCGACCAGGCCCTCGAGCTGCTCGAGGAGCTCGCGCGAGGCGCGCACGCTCCATTCGCTGCCGAGGTTGAGCGCGCCGCTCGCCGCCGCACCGGTGTACTCGATGGTGATCGGGCACGGCCCGGGGCGCCAGGGCTCGAGGATGGCGGCGAGGCGCTCGCTGAGACGCGGCAGCTCGGCGTGCGAGCAGCGCAGCACCACGCGGCGCGCCGACCGCGAGCGCAGCTCCTCCAGCTCGGAGACGCGCCGCGCCGCCAGCCGCCAGGAATCGCTGAAGTCATCGAAGCGCAGCATCCCCTCGACCAGGACGAGCGCATCCTTGGCGATCAGGTCGCGGTGCCGCTGCCAGGTCTCCTCGAACAGCATCACCTCGAGCCGCCCGGTGCGGTCATCCAGCGTGAGGATCACGCGCGGGCCGCGCTTCTTCACTTCGTCGATGAGGCCGGCGACCGTGACGGGCTTGCCGGCGCTGAAGCGCCCGGGCTCGAGCCCCGCCACCGGACGCTCGCCCACCAGGTCGCCGATGCGATGCGAGACCAGGCGCGGCAGGCTCGCCTCGAAGCGCGTGAGCGGATGTCCCGTGAGGTAGAGGCCGAGCGTCTCGCGCTCGCCGGTGAGGCGCACGGCCTCGCTCCATTCGGGCAGCTCCACGGCGCGCTGCGGCGCGGGCGTGTGCTCGACCGCCGCGAGGCCGCCGAAGAGGTCGTCCTGCCCGGCCGCGTGCGCGCGCGTGCTCTGGTCGCCGAGCTGCATGGCCGCGCCCAGGCGGTCCATGAGCGTGGCGCGATTGGCGCCGAGCCCATCGAGGCTGCCGGAGCGCAGCAGCGCCTCGAGTACGCGGCGGTTGACCCTGGTGAGGTCGAGCCGGCGGCACAGGTCCTCGAGGCTCGTGAAGGGGCCGCGTGCGGCGCGTTCCGCGATCAGCCCCTCGACCGCGCCGGCACCGACGCCGCGCACGGCGCCGAGGCCGTAACGGATGCGCCGCTCGCCATCGGCCGCGAACTCGTAGCGCGAGGCGTTGACATCGGGCGGCAGCACCTCGAGGCCCATGTCGGCGCATTCCTTGATGAGCGTCACCACCTTGTCGGTGTGGTCCATGTCCGCCGACAGCACCGCGGCCATGAACGCCGCGGGGTAATGGGCCTTGAGGTAGGCGGTCTGGTAGGCGAGCAGCGCGTAGGCGGCGGAGTGCGACTTGTTGAAGCCGTAGCCGGCGAACTTCTCCATCAGGTCGAAGATATGCTCGGCGAGGCGCTCGCGTACGCCGCGCGCCACCGCCCCGGCGATGAACACCGAGCGCTGCTGCGCCATCTCCTCCGGCTTCTTCTTGCCCATCGCGCGCCGCAGCAGATCGGCGCCGCCGAGCGTATAGCCGGCGAGCTTCTGCGCGATCTGCATCACCTGTTCCTGGTAGAGGATGACGCCGTAGGTGGGCTTGAGGATCGGCTCGAGGCTCGGATGCAGGTAGTCGATCGGCGCCTCGTTGCGCCCGTGCTTGCGGTTGATGAAGTCGTCCACCATGCCCGACTGCAGCGGCCCCGGGCGGAACAGCGCCACCAGCGCCACGATGTCCTCGAAGCAGTCCGGCTGCAGCCGCCGGATCAGATCCTTCATGCCGCGCGATTCGAGCTGGAAAACGGCGGTGGTGCGGCAGGACTTGAGCAGCGTATAGGTCGGCGCATCGTCCATCGGCAGCGCGCCGATCTCGAGCGGCGGCGTCTGCGCGGCTCGCTCGCGGTTGATGAGCCGCACCGCGCGGTCGATGATCGTGAGGGTGCGCAGTCCCAGGAAGTCGAACTTCACCAGGCCCGCGGCCTCGACGTCGTCCTTGTCGAACTGCGTGACGACGCTGCCGCCGGCGGCGTCGCAGTAGAGCGGCGCGAAGTCGGTGAGCACCGAAGGCGCGATCACCACGCCCCCGGCGTGCATGCCGGCATTGCGCGTGAGCCCCTCGAGCGAGCGCGCCAGATCGATGAGGTTCCTCACCTCGTCTTCCGCCTGGTAGAGGCGCTGCAGTTCCGGCTCCTTGCCGAGCGCCGCATCGAGCGTGATGCCGAGCTCGAAGGGTATGAGCTTGGCGATGCGGTCGACGTAGCCGTAGGGCATGCCGAGCACGCGTCCGACGTCGCGCACCACGGCCTTGGCGGCCATGGTGCCGTAGGTGATGATCTGCGAGACGCGCTCGCGGCCGTACTTGCCGGCCACGTACTCGATCACCCGGTCGCGGCCTTCCATGCAGAAATCGATGTCGAAGTCGGGCATCGACACGCGCTCGGGGTTGAGGAAACGCTCGAACAGCAGCTCGTGCTCGAGCGGGTCGAGGTCCGTGACCCCCAGACTGTAGGCGACCAGCGACCCCGCGCCCGAGCCGCGTCCGGGACCGACCGGTACGCCGTTCTCGCGCGCCCAGCGTATGAAGTCGGCGACGATCAGGAAGTAGCCGGCGAAGCCCATCTGGCAGATGACGGCGAGCTCGCTCGCGAGGCGCTCGTGGTAGGCGGCAGCCGCACCCGCCGGAAAGCGCCGCGCGAGGCCGCGCGCCGCCTCCGCCCGCAGGAACTCCTCGGTGGTGGTGCCGGCGGGCACCGGGTACTGCGGCAGCCGCGCCTCCCCGAGCGTGAGCGCCAGGCTGCAGCGGCGCGCGATCTCGACCGAGTTGGCGAGCGCCTCGGGCAGATCCGCGAACAACGCCGACATCTCCGCGGGGCTGCGCAGGTACTGCTGCCGCGTGTAGCGGCGCACGCGCGCCGGATCGGCGAGCAGCGCGCCGTCGTGGATGCACACCCGCGCCTCGTGCGACTCGAACTCATCCGCCTTGAGGAAACGGACGTCGTTGGTGGCGACCACGGGCAGCTGGTGGCGGGCGGCGAGCGCCACCGCGGCGCCGATGTAGGCCTCCTCGAACTGCCGTCCGAGGCGCTGCAGCTCGAGGTAATAGCGGCCGGGCAGCAGCGCGCGCCAGCGCTCGAGCGCCTGCTCGGCCTCCGCCTCGCGGCCGTTCACCAGTGCACGACCCACCTCGCCCTCGAGGGCGCCTGAGAGGGCGATCAGCCCCGCGAGGCTTGCCGGCGTCAGCCAGTCGCGCTCGACGCGCGGCACGCCGCGCTCCTGGCCCTCGAGGTAGGCGCGCGAGATGAGACGCGCGAGATTGCGGTAGCCCTCCTGGTTCTGGCAGAGGAGCGTCAGGCGGCTCGGCTCGCGCCGCTCGCCGTCCTCGCGCACCGCGAGGTCCACGCCGACGATCGGCTTGACGCCGCCCGCGAGCGCTTCGCGGTAGAACTTCACCATCGCGAAGAGATTGTTGCGGTCGGTGACCGCGACCGCCGGCATGCCGGCGGCGGCGACCGCCGCGACGAGCTCGGGCACGCGCACCACGCTGTCGCTGAGCGAATACTCGCTGTGCAGGCGCAGGTGTACGAAGCCGGGCGACATCGCCATCGATGCTAGCAGGAGGAGCGGCGCATGGGGCTGAAGGAGCGGCGGTGCAGCGGCGAAGGCCGGCGCCGGCGCAGCGCCCGCAGGTGCGCGGGCGTGGCGTAACCCTTGTGGCGGCCGAGCCCGAAGCCCGGATAGCACGCATCGAGCGCCTGCATCATCGCATCACGATGCGTTTTGGCGAGGATCGAGGCGGCGCTGATGGCCGCGACGCGGGCATCGCCGTCGACGATGGCCTCGAAGGTGCACCCGGGAGAGAGATCCTCGAGGCACGGACAGCGGTTGCCGTCGACCTGGACGTGTGTCGGGCGCACCGGCAGCGCGAGCAGTGCGCGCCGCATGGCGAGCAGCGTCGCCTCGAGGATGTTGAGCGTATCGATCTCGTCGCGATCCGCCCAGGCGACCGCCCATGCGAGGGCGCGGCCGCGGATCAGTCCCGCGAGGCGGGTGCGCTCCTCGGGCGGCAGGATCTTCGAGTCGGCGAGTCCGCGGATGCGCCGGCGCGGATCGAGGATCACGGCAGCCGCGACCACCGGGCCGGCGAGCGGCCCGCGCCCGGCCTCGTCGACCCCGGCGATGCGCCCCCGCACCCTCATCGCGGCCCGAGGCACTCGAGCACCGCCTGCGCCGCGCGCGTCGCGCCGCCGCGGCGCAGCTCCCGGTGGATGCGCGCGAACTCAGCGCGCAGCGCCGCGGCCGCCGCCGGGTCCTCGAGCACTTCGAGCTCGTGCAGCAGCGCCGCGCCGAGCGCTGCGCCGCTGACCGCCGCCTGCTCGAACTCCGGCACCAGGCGCCGCCCGGCGAGCAGGTTCGGTTGCGAGAAGTACGGCACCTTGACGAGCCCGAGTGTGCGGACCAGGAAATAGGTGAGCCAGCTCACCTTATACGCCACCACCATGGGTTTCCCCGAGAGCAGCGTTTCCAGCGTCGCGGTTCCCGAGGCGACCAGCACCACGTCCGCCGCCGCCAGCACCCGCTGGGCCTGGCCGTCGACGAGGCGAATCCGCGTATTTTCCGCGCCTTGCGCCAGTTCCTTCGCAAAGCGCTCGCGCAGCGCCGCCGACGCCATCGGCGCGATGAACTCCAGCCCGGGCCGCCGCGCACTCAGCCAGGCCGCGGCCTTGATGAACGGCGCCGCCAGGTGCGCCACTTCGAACATGCGGCTGCCCGGCAGCAGCGCGACCACGCGGGCGTCCGCGGCGATGCCGAGCGCGGCACGCGCCGCCGCGCTGTCGACTTCGAGCGGGATCTGGTCGGCGAGCGGGTGACCGACGAACTCGGCCCGCACCGCGTGCTCGGCGTAGAAGGCGCTCTCGAAGGGCAGGAGGCACAGCACCAGATCGCAGTCGCGGCCGATGGTGCGCACCCGCCCCTGCCGCCAGGCCCACACCTGGGGGCTCACGTACTGCACGGTGCGGATGCCGGCACGCTTGAGCCCCGCGGCGAGCGCCAGATTGAACTCGGGCGAGTCGATGCCGATGAAGACATCGGGCCGCGCCGCGAGGAAACGCCGCCGCAGCTGCGCCCGCAGCTTGAGCAGTCGCGGCAGGTGCCGCACGACTTCCGCCAGCCCCATGACCGCGATGCTGTCCGCGCCCGCCCAGGCTTCGCAGCCGGCCGCGACCATCTTCGGCCCCGCGACGCCGAAACACTCGAGCCGCGGCACCCGCGCGCGCAGCGCCTCGATGAGCGCCGCGCCCAGCTGGTCCCCGGAATGCTCGCCCGCGACGATCGCGACGCGCAGCGGCGCGGCGTCGGTGCCCGCCGGCGGCGCGCTCATCGCACGATGCTGCGCGTTGCGCCCCGGATGAAGTCGGCGAAAGCGCGGATCTCGGGCCGCTGCGCGGCGAGGGGCTCGAGGCGCTCGAGCGCCGCGGCGAGCCCCAGGTTCGAGCGGTACAGGATCCGGTAGGCATCGCGGATCGCGCGGATCTGATCCTCGCTGAAGCCGCGGCGCTTCAAGCCCTCGGAATTCACCGCATGGGGCGCGGCCGGGTCGCCCGACACCATCACGTACGGCGGCACGTCCTGGCGCACCATGGCGCCGCCGGCGAGGAAGGCGTGCGCTCCGATCTTGGCGAACTGGTGCACGGCGGAGAGTCCGCCGAGGATCACCCAGTCCCCCACTTCGACGTGACCGCCGAGCACCGCACCGTTGGCGAACACGGTGTTGTTGCCGACCGTGCAGTCGTGCGCCACGTGCGCGCACGCCATGAGCAGATTGTCGTTGCCGATGCGGGTGACGCCGGCGTCGTGGGTGGTGCCGCGGTTGACGGTGCAGTACTCGCGGAACACGTTGCGGTCTCCGACCGTGAGGCGCGTCGGCTCGCCCCGGTACTTCTTGTCCTGCGGTGCATCGCCGATCGAGGCGAACTGGAACACGTGGTTGTCGGCCCCGAGCACGGTCGGCCCGTTGATCACCGCGTGCGGGCCCACGATGGTGCGCGGACCGATCTCGACGCCGGGCCCGATGACGGCGAACGGGCCGACGCTGACATCGCTCGCGAGGCGTGCCTCGGACGACACCGCCGCCCGCGGATCGATCACTTGCCGGTCTCCGGCGCCACCATCATGTCGGCGTGCGCGACCTCCTTGTCGCCCACCAGTGCGGCGGTCGAGAACTTCCAGATGCCGCGCATCGAGCGCTCGAGCCGGGCCGTGAGCACCAGCTGGTCTCCCGGCACGACCGGTTTGCGGAAACGCGCATCGTCGATGCCGACGAAGTAGAAGCGCGTCTCCTCGTCGGGGATCACGTTCGCCGTCACGAAGCACAGGATCCCGGCGGCCTGCGCCAGCGCCTCGATGATCATCACGCCGGGCATCACCGGGCGATGCGGGAAGTGTCCGGGGAAGAAAGGCTCGTTGTAGGTGACGTTCTTGATGGCGCGGATGGTCTGCCCGGGACGGCACTCGAGCACCCGGTCGACCAAGAGGAACGGATAGCGGTGCGGCAGGCGCTCGAGGATCGCCTGCATGTCGAGTTGCACGACTTCTGCGCTCATGAGTCTTCTTCCTGCACGCTGGTGAGTCCGGCCGCCCGCTCCACGGCGCGTACGCGCTCCTCGAGCCGGGCGCTGCGCTTGAAGCGCGCGACCAGCCGCCGCCAGGCGTGCACCTCCTCGAAGGGAAGCGTGCTCGAGTATACCCCGGCACCGGCGATCGAGCGGCTGATGGCCGAGTAGCCCGTGATCACCACGTCGTCGGCGATGCTGATGTGCCCGGCGAATCCCACGTGGCCGCCGATCATGCAGCGCTTGCCGATGGTGGTGCTGCCGGAAACACCGGTACAGGCGGCGATCGCGGTGTGTGCGCCGATACGCACGTTGTGGCCGATCTGGATGAGGTTGTCGAGCTTGACGCCGTCCTCGATCACGGTGTCCTCGATGGCGCCGCGGTCGACGGTGGTGTTACAGCCGATCTCGACGTCGGCGCCGATGCGCACGGCGCCGAGCTGCGGCACCTTGACCCAGGTACCCCGGTCGGGCGCGTAGCCAAAGCCGTCGCCGCCGATCACCGCGCCGGGTTGCACGACGCTGCGCGCGCCGATCGCGACGCCGCGGCAGAGCGTCACGCGCGCCGCGAGGCGCACGTCGGCGGCGAGCTCGACGTCGTCCCCGAGCACGCAGTGCGGTCCGAGACTGGCGCGCGCGCCGACGCTGGCGCGCTCGCCGACGATGCAGCCGGGCCCGACATGGGCGCTCGGGTCGATGCGCGCGCTCGCGGCCACGAGTGCGCCCGGATGCACTCCCGGCGCGGGGGCCGGTTGCGGATGCAGCAGCGCCGCGATGCGCGCGTAGGTCGCGTAGGGGTTGTCGGCGAGCAGCACGTGGGTGGGGCAGCCGGCGGCCGCATCCCCCTTGAGGATCACCGCCGCGGCACGCGTGCTGGCGAGCTGCGGCCGGTAGCGCGGGTTGGCCAGGAAGGCGACCGCGGTCGCATCCGCGTTGGCGAGCGTCGCGACGTGCTCGACGCGTACCTCGGGATCGCCGCGCAGCTCGCAGCCGAAACGCACCGCGAGCTCCCCGAGCGAGACCGACATGGCGCGCGCGGGCCCCCAGCCCCCGGTGCTATTTGCCCGGCGGCTTGGCGGCCGGCGCGGCGGCGGCCTTCGACTGCAGCGCCGTGAGTACTGCGGGCGTGATGTCGTAGCTCGGCGCGGCGTACAGCACCGCATCCCCGCTCACCACCATATCGAGGTTCTGCGCCTTGGCGTAGGCGCGCACCTCTTCGACCAGCGTGCGCTGCAGCCGTGACAGCTGCTCGTTGCGCCGCGCGGTCTCATCGTCCTGCAGCTCCCCGCGCGCGCGCTCGAAGTCGCGCGCGCCGTCGCGCAGATCCTTCTCGGCGCGCGCGCGCTGATCCTCGGTCATGGTCGCCGCGTCCTTCTGCAGCTTGTCCTGCTTGGACTTGAGGGCCTGACCCTGCGCCTGCAGCGTGCGCTCGCGCGGCGCGAACTCGGCGCGCAGCGCCTCGAATACCTCTTTGCCCTGGGGCGACTCCTGTCCGAGCCTCTGGAAATCCACCACCGCGATCTTGCCCTCGGCCCACGCCGGCACCGCGGCCACGGCTCCCATGGCCGCCACGATCCATACCGCCATCCGCCTGCTGCTCGAACGATTCACGGAACACCCACCTCGTATGCTGGAATTAGTGCGGCGCCGGGACCCCAGGAGGTCGGCCGGGCCAAACCTTAAGTATCGCCTAAAGTCGCGCCGCCCGCAGGCTATTTGCGCGCCGGCGGGGCCGCGAACCTTAAGAATACTTAACGCTAAAAGGCCTGGCCGACCGAGAACTGGAAGACCTCGGTCGGATCCCCCCAGGTTTCGATGCCGTCGCCATGCCGGGCATTCAACGGCAGTCCGAGGCTGAAGCGGAAGAGACCGATGGGTGCCAGCCAGGTGACCGCGAGGCCCACCGAGCGCTTCAGGCTCGAGAGGTTGAGGAAGCGGTAACACGCATGCCCCGGCAGACAATCCGCCGGCGTGATGTTGTCGGGGCCGTAGAACTGCAGCTTGTTGCCGGTCTCGTACACGCCGCCCATGTCGAAGAACATGCCGACGCGCGCGGTCTGCGCCCACTTGGCGGGCATCGGGAAGAGCAGCTCGTTCTGGCTGGTGATGCGCATGTTGCCGCCGTAGGGGTTGCCGAACTGGTCGCGCGGACCGAGGAAGCTCTCCTGGAAGCCGCGCACGTTGTCCGGGCCGCCGCCGAAGAACTGGCGGTAGGGCGGGATGCCGGTGGTATTCCCGAACGGCGCGCCGTAGTCCACCCCCTCGAGGAACGACAGCGTGAACAGCCGCCCGACCGGCACGTACCTGAGGTACTGGTAATTGGCGATGTAGTACTTGACGTCGCTGCCCGGTGCGGTCATGGACAGGCTGATGGCCTGGTGCATGCCGCGGTCGGCGAACAGGGTGCGGTTGCGCGTGTCCCAGTCCCAGCCGAGCACCCCCTGCACGTTCTTGAAGTTCGACCCGTAGAACACGTAGTCGTTGTTGCTGGCGTCGTCGTGCGCGAGGCGGCTGTAGGGATGGCCGTTCTCGGACACCCACTGCACCGCCTGCTCGGCGCTCGAGAGCGAGTTGGTGAGCAGCTGCGAGGACTCGAACACGGCGCCGAAGCGCAGGTACATGGTCTCGCTGATCGGGTAGGCCCAGGTGGGACCGGCCGTCAGCGTCTTGGAGGAGAAGTTCGACGAGGAGGAGACGAACTGCGTCACGTCGCTGTAGCTCACCGAGAGGGTGCGCTGCAGGTTGTCGATGGTGGTGTACGGGTTGGTCCAGGACATCGTGTACACCTTGCTGAAGGCGCCGCCGTTGAGGTTCAGGGCGACACGCTCGCCGGTGCCGAGGAAATCGGCGTCGGCGAAACTGGCATTCAGCTGGATCTTGTAGGTGGCGGAGTAGCCGACGCCGCCCGAGAGCTGCGAGGCCGGCCCCTCCTCGATCTTGTAGTTCACGTCCACCTGGTCGGGGACGCCGGTGACCGGGGTGGTCTCGAAATCCACCGACTTCACGTACGGCAGACGCTGGATGCGCTGCTTGGAGCGCTCCAGCGCCACGTTCGACAGCCAGCCGCCCTCGAGCTGGCGCAGCTCGCGCCGCAGCACCTCGTCGTTGATGCGGTTGACGCCCGAGAAGGTGATGTTGCGCACGTAGACGCGATTGCCCGGATCGACGAAGAAGGTGAGCGCCACCGTGTGATTGACGTTGTCGGCGGTCGGCACCGGGTCGACCTTGGCGAAGGCGTAGCCATCGCGCCCCATGCGGTTCTGCATCAGCTCCTGGGACGAGGTGATGAGCTTGCGGTCGAAGATCTCCCCGGGGTGCACCAGCACCAGCCGCTCGAGGTCCGCCTGCGGCACCACGAAGGTACCGGCCACCTTGATCGAGGAGATCTTGTAGACCTGGCCCTCGTCCACGTTGATGGTGATGAAGATGTCCTCTTTCTCGGGCGCGATCGCCACCTGGGTCGACTCGAGCTGGAAGTTGGCGTAGCCGCGGTCCATGTAGAAGTTGCGCACCTTCTCGAGGTCGCCCTGCAGCGACTCGCGCGAGTAGCGGTCGTCCTGCTTGTACCAGGAGAGCCAGTTGGGGGTCTTGAGCTCGAGGGTGTCGAGGATCTGCTTGGGCGGGAAGCGGGTGTTGCCGACGATGTTGATCTGGCGGATCTTCGCGCGGTTGCCTTCCTTGATGTCGACCTTGATCTTGACGCGGTTGCCCGCCTCCTCCTCCACCTTGGTGTCGATGCGCACGCCGTACTTGCCGCGTGCGAAGTACTGATCCGTGAGGTACTGGGTGACGTCCTCGAGCACCGAGCGGTCGAAGGTCTTGCCGGTGGCGAGTCCGACGCCGCGCAGCGACTTCTGCAGGTCCTCGGTCTTGATGTCCTTGTTGCCGGTGATCTCGAAGCTCTCGATCGAGGGCCGCTCGGCCACCACCACCACCAGCGTGTTGCCGTCGCGGCGCATCTGCACGTCGCGGAAAAATCCGGTCGCGTACAGCGCGCGGATCGCCTCGCGCACGCGCTGCGCGCTGAGGTGATCGCCGATGTTGATCGGCAGATAGTTGTAGACCGTGCCTTCGGAGACGCGCTGCAGTCCCTCGACGCGGATGTCGCTGACGGTGAAGTTGCTTTCCGGGGCACCTTGCGCGAACACCAGCGCCGCGCGCAGCAACAGCGCGAACGCGACCACAGCGACGCGCAGCTTCATGATTCAACACCCAAAGTAATCTGTCCTTCGCGCCCCCCGGGGCGCTTCGTTTGCGTTATTGAGTGACTCAGCCGAACTGGCGCGCGATGTCGTTGTACAGCGCCACACCCATCAGGACGATGAGCAATGCGATCCCCACCTGCTGACCGAAGATCTGGGCCCGCTCGGAGAGCGGGCTGCCCTTGAGCCACTCGACCAGCTGAAAGGCGATCTGCCCGCCGTCGAGGATCGGGATCGGCAGCAGGTTGAGAAAGCCGAGCGACAGCGAAATCAGCACCAGGAAGCCGAGGAAGGGCGCGACGCCCGCCTCGGCGGAGTCGCCGGCGTACTCGGCGATCGACAGCGGACCGCTCAGGTTCTTGAGCGACACCCGCCCGAGCACCATGCGCCAGAACAGCCGTCCCTGCAACACCGTCATGCTCCAGGCCTCGTCCGCGGCGCGCGCCAGCGCGCCGCCCGGCGACAGCGGCAGGTGCGTGCGCAGCGCCTGCGGGTAGGTCTTCGGCAGCGGCGCGGGTTCGATGTGGATGCGACCGATGCGCCGGCCGTGCAGCTCATCGCTCGCCACCGCGACGCTGGTCGTGGCCCTGACGCCGGCCCGGCTGTAGTCGAGCGTGATGCGCTCGCCGGGATGCGCATTGACGATGGCGACCACGTCGTGGAAGTTGGCGACCGGCGTGCCGTCGATGGCGAGCACCCGGTCCCCGGCGGACAGGCCCGCACGCGCCGCCGGTCCGCCCGCCTCGACCTTGCCGATCACCGGCGGCATCGGCGGCCAGAACTCGAAGCCGAGCCCGAGCAGCAGCTCCGCGGGCTCGGTGAGACGGCGGCGGGTCTGCGGGTCGGCGACCACCAGGCGCGCCTCGTGCGGCGGCGCGCCGGCGCTCACCACGCTGAGATCTGCCTCGCCACGGGCGCTCATGGCATCGAGCAGCCCGAACACCACGTCGCGCATGCCGTTCACCGGCGTGCCGTTGATGGCGCGGATCTCGTCGCCGCTCTTGAGGCCCGCCTGCGCCGCGATCGAGCCGGTGGTGACGTCGCCGATCACCGGCCGCACCTCGTTGACGCCGTTCACCCAGAACATGCCCCACAGCACGAGGATCGCGAACAGGATGTTGAAGGCGGGTCCGGCGAGCAGCACCGCGATGCGCTGCCAGTGCGGGCGGCGGGTGAAGGAGCGCGGCAGCTGCGCCGCCTCGACCGGTCCCTCGCGCTCGTCCAGCAGCTTCACGTAGCCGCCGAGCGGAATGGCGGCCAGGACGTACTCGATGCGGTCGGGCCCCACGGTCCACTTGAGCAGCGGCCTGCCAAAGCCCACGGAGAAGCGCAGCACGCGAAAGCCGAGCCGCCGCGCGACGAAGAAGTGGCCGAATTCGTGCACCGTGACCAGCAGGCCCACGGCCACTACGAACCACAGTGCATACCAGAACAGGCTCATGATGCGTGAGCGCCCCTCACCGACTCACTTCTTGTAATGCCGACGATACGCTCCGAGGCGCGCTGGCGGCCCTCGGCGTCCGCAGCCAGCACGTCCTCCAGACCGCCGATCGAGCCCCCGGCGCCGCGCTCTACCACGGCTTCAATGACCGCGGCGATGCCCGGAAAGTTCAATCGGCGCTCGAGAAACGCCTGTACGGCGACCTCGTTGGCTGCGTTCAGCAGCACCGGGTGCAGCCCCCCGGCACGCGCCGCCGCCTGCGCGAGCGCGAGGCAGCGGAAGCGGTCGTAATCGGGGGCCTGGAAGTCGAGCCGGCCGGCCTTGAGCAGATCGAGGAATTCTACACCGGAGTCGATGCGCTCGGGCCAGGCAAGTGCGTGCGCGATCGGCGTGCGCATGTCGGGAGCGGAGAGCTGCGCGAGCACCGAGCCGTCGATGTACTCGACCAGCGAATGCACGATGCTCTGCGGATGCACCAGGATTTCGACCTGCGTGGGCGCGAGGCCGAACAGCAGGCACGCCTCGATCAGCTCGAGGCCCTTGTTCATGAGCGTCGCCGAATCCACCGAGATCTTGCGTCCCATGACCCAGTTGGGATGGGCGCAGGCGGCTTCCGGAGTGACCGCGGCGAGTGCCTCCGGGGGTGCCTCGCGGAACGGCCCGCCGGAGGCGGTGAGCAGCACGCGCTTCAGGCCCGGCGGGGCCACCCCGGGACGCACCGGCGCGGGCAGGCACTGGAAGATCGCGTTGTGCTCGCTGTCGATCGGCAGCAGCGTCGCGCCGGAGCCGCGCACCGCCTCGAGCAGCAGCGGGCCCGCCATCACCAGGGACTCCTTGTTGGCGAGCAGCAGCCGCTTGCCGGCGCGCGCCGCGGCGAGCGTGGAGCGCAGCCCGGCGGCGCCGACGATGGCCGCCATGACGCACTCGACCTCCGCCAGCGCGGCGAGCTCCTCGAGCGCGCCGGGGCCGGCGAGCAGCCGGGTGCGCGGCGCGCCCGCGCCGAGCAGCGCGCGCAGCTGCGGCATGGCCGCGGCGTCGGCGAGCGCCGCGTAAGCGGGCTGCCAGGCGAGTATCTGCCGCGCGAGCTTCGCGGCGTTGCGGTGCGCCGCGATGCCGACGAGCTCGAAGCGCGCGCGATGGCGCGCGAGCACATCGAGCGTGCTCGCGCCGACCGAGCCGGTGGAGCCGAGTACCGCGACCCCGATCACGCGATCACTCCGAGGAGCGTGAGCCCGAGGAGCAGCACCGGCGCCGCCCCGGTGAGACTGTCGATGCGATCCATGACGCCGCCGTGCCCGGGAAAGAGCGTGCCCGAGTCCTTGAGGCCCGCGAAGCGCTTGAGCAGGCTCTCGGTGAGATCGCCGACCACCGAGAAGGCGACGGTCGCGAGGCACAGCGGCAGGAATACGGCGAGCGAGACGTGGAACCACAGGCTGCCGCCGATCGCCACCAGCGTGCTCAGCACCATCCCGCCGAACACGCCCTCCCAGGTCTTTCCCGGCGAGACCACCGGGGCGAGGCGCAGTCGGCCGAAGCGTCGCCCGGCAAAGAATGCGCCGATGTCGGCGACCCATACCAGCACCAGGGTGAACAACACCCATTGACCGTGCGGCGGCGGCGCGAGGCGCAGACACACCAGCGCCAGCCACGCGGGCACGAGCGCCAGCACGCCGGCGATGCCCGCGGCCCAGGGTGTCACCCGCCGCGGCGCGAAGGCGATCCACATGAAGGCCGTGAGCCACCACAGTACCGCGGCGAGCAGGATCAGGTCGCGGCCGCCGTGACCGGCGGCGACGCGCCACGCCAGCGGCAGCAGCAGCGCCACGAA
>Ga0335085_10004553_pt1 | contig 22875 bp, 20 predicted proteins | sample Lox_Sample_45_FD_206712 | JGI IMG/M metagenome (GOLD analysis project Ga0335085, IMG submission 206712) | Soil microbial communities from Loxahatchee National Wildlife Refuge, Florida, United States - Lox_Sample_4.5 | ecosystem: Environmental > Terrestrial > Soil > Wetlands | place: USA...
CTCAGACCTCCCAAATTCTTGTCGTCGAAAATAGCCTTCGATTCATCTGCGGCCTCGATTCGCTGTGGGCATGCCACCCATGCCTCTCAATCCTTGTTGTCAACGTTCAGAATTCCGAAACGGCTGCTATAGCGGTGCCGCACTGTCGTTAACCCTCTAAGTGGAATATACTGTCCGCATGCGACACTTAACGCTGCCGGTCGTTGTCGAAGGTGATCAAGAGGGGTATTTCGTTACCTGTCCGAGCCTTCAAGGCTGTTACAGTCAAGGCGCAACCTACGAAGAGGCGATCGCGAATATCAAGGACGCCATTCGGCTCCATGTGGAAGATCGCTTGGCTGACGGTGAAGAGGTTTTCCGAGCTGCATCAGTGAGCCTGTCTATGGTTGAAATCGCCGTCTGATGCCAAAGTTGCCTCGCCTCACAGCCCGGGAGATTGCTGCCGTGCTTGAGAAAGTTGGATTTTCGCTAGCCCGGCAAAGCGGCAGCCATCAGATTTACAAGAACGCCGCAGGGAAAAGGGCCACCGTCCCGTTTCATGCCTCCAGAATCCTCCACCCCAAGGTCCTCAAGAATATCCTCCGGGACGCGGAGTTGAGTGTCCAAGACCTTGAGAACTTGCTGTGACTGACGCGCAAGTCCGGCCTCGTCATTCCTTCCCCTTCCCTCACAGCCTCAGCTACAATAAAATCTATGGCCTTCAGTTTGTTCGGCAAAGGTGAGAAGAAGACGGGCTTCTTCGATCGCCTCAAAGAAGCGGTGTCTTCCACCAAGGCCCAACTTGTTGAGAAAATCGAAGCCATTACGGAGGGCCGCGAGACCATCGATGAGGGGGCGCTCGAGGACCTGGAGACTGCCCTGATTGGGGCTGATCTGGGCGTAAGGACCGCCGGGCTGATTATCGATAAGCTCCGCCAGCGGGTGAAGAAGCGCGAGATTCGGGCTGCCGCTGACCTAAGACCTGCCATCGAGGAAGAAATCTTTGCTATCCTACAGAGCCCGAACGGCGCCAAGCGTCCAGAGGCGCGCAAGCCAGCGCCTGGCTCGCCTGAAGTGATCTTCATGGTGGGCGTCAATGGCGTCGGCAAGACCACGACGATCGCCAAGCTGGCGCGGCACTACCTGGATGAGAACGCGCGCCCTTTGCTCGCCGCCGCGGATACCTTCCGAGCGGCTGCGGGAGAACAATTGGAGGTTTGGGCCGACCGGCTGGGCGTGCCGCTCGTGGGGCTGAAGTCTGGCGCTGACCCGGCGGCGGTGCTTTTCGACGCTCTGGCGAAAGCCAAGAAGGGCAGCGAGAGTCCGGTGATCGTGGACACCGCCGGACGGCTCCACACCAAGTACAACTTGATGGCCGAGCTCGAGAAGATGTGCCGCATCGCGGGCCGCGAAGTTCCAGGCGCGCCCCACCAGGTGCTGCTGGTGATCGACGCCACGACCGGGCAGAACGGCCTGCAGCAGGCGCGGCAGTTTACGGAGAAGGCGGGAGTCACCGGGATCGTGCTGACCAAGCTCGACGGCACGGCCAAAGGTGGTGTGGTGGTGGCCATCGCGCACGACCTCGGATTGCCCATTCAGTTCGTCGGTGTGGGTGAGAAGATTGGCGACTTGCTGCCATTTAATGCACGCGAGTTCGTGGCGTCGATTTTTGAGGCGTGAGGTCGTGAATGTGAGGATGGGGTTCGACGCTAACAGGGAAAGGAGGGCAAGGACAAAATGACTAACGCTCAACTCTATTTTGCTATCGGCCTTCCCTGTATCACAGTGATGACCGTATTGGTGGTTTCCTTGGTGCAGATTTCCGCGATCCGCGATGACATTCGGTCACTCGTTGGCAAGCTCGATTTACTCACCGGGAAGGTCGCGGGAATAGATACGCGCCTGGCCGTCCTGGAAGAGAGAAGCAAGTGACACAGCACGGCAGAACCACAATCAAAGACAGATTTCGAGCTTCAGATTAAGAACTCGCGCGGCGACAAAATTCACCCTGGTGGCGCCGAGACGAAGGGGTTCTGCGTGGCGAGGAACGTTGGATAGCGAGGAGGGCGATGAATGGCGAGCTTTGATGTTCCGCTCAAGAGCGTCGGATTCGGGCGGACCCGCCGGCGCGATTTATGGTGGGTGACGCCGCTAGCGGTGTTCTTAGGGCTTTCGGGCTTTATCGTGTACACGACCTGGGCCGCTCTCCAGGGAGTCCATTACCGCTTCGGGCCCTACATCTCGCCCCTCTACTCACCCGAGTTGTTTGGCGACCCAGCCACAGCCTGGCTCGGCGGCAAGCCTTCTTGGTTTCCCACGTGGCTTACGTTCTCGCCGGCTATCTTTATTCTCTGGGCTCCTGGCGGTTTTCGCGTCACCTGCTACTACTACCGCGGTGCTTACTACAAGGCATTCTGGGCCGATCCTCCGTCCTGCACTGTGGGTGAACCACGCAAAGTCTATCGCGGTGAGCGTACGTTTCCTCTGATCCTACAAAACATCCATCGCTACTTCATGTACTTGGCGCTGGTGTTTATCGTGATTCTGGCGCGCGACGCCTGGGATGGCTTCTGGTTTGACGGCCACTTCGGCGTGCACGTCGGCTCGCTGGTGCTGCTCGTTAACGTCATCCTGCTTGGCGGATACACCGTCGGCTGCCATTCCTTGCGGCACCTGGTGGGCGGGGTTCTTGATCGCCTCTCGGGCTCGCCGATTCGCACGAAAGCGTACCAGTGCGTCAGTTACTGCAACGCCCGCCACATGACGTGGGCGTGGTTCAGCCTCTGCTTTGTGGCCTTCACCGACCTTTACGTAAGATTGTGCTCAATGGGCATCTGGACTGACTGGAGAATCTTCTGATGGCGGAATACGAGACCTACCGGCACGACGTGTTGGTGATCGGCGCGGGCGGCGCGGGGCTGCGCGCGGCCATTGAGGCCTCGGCGGCGGGCGTATCGGTGGGCGTGGTGTCAAAGTCGCTGCTCGGCAAGGCGCACACGGTGATGGCGGAAGGCGGCATCGCAGCGGCGCTCGGCAACGTGGATGACCGCGATAACTGGAAGGTGCATTTTGCGGATACCATGCGCGGCGGCCAATATGTGAACGATCCACGCATGGCGCAACTCCACGCGCAGGAGGCGCCGGCGCGCGTCAAGGAACTGGAAGCCTGGGGCGCGCTCTTCGACCGAACCAAAGATGGCGGGATTCTGCAGCGCCATTTCGGAGGTCACAAATACCCTCGCCTGGCGCACGTAGGTGACCGCACGGGCCTCGAGATGATTCGCACGCTTCAGGACCACGGCATCCACCAGGGCATCGAGTTCTACATGGAATTCACCATCCTGAAGCTGCTCAAGGATGGCGACCGTGTGGTGGGGGCTTTCGGCTACGACCGCGAGCGCGGGCGATTCCGGCTGTTTCATGCGAAGGCCATCGTGCTGGCGACCGGCGGCATCGGCCGGGCCTACCAGATCACGAGCAACAGTTGGGAATACACCGGTGATGGGATGGCGCTCGCCTATGACGCCGGAGCGGCTCTCAAGGATATGGAGTTCGTGCAGTTTCACCCCACTGGCATGGTGTGGCCGCCAGGCGTGCGCGGCATCCTGGTGACCGAGGGCGTGCGCGGGGAAGGCGGCGTTCTAAAGAACAAAGAGGGACGCCGCTTTCTGTTTGATGACATCCCGCCCCTTTACCGCGACCAGACGGCCGACAACGAAGAAGAAGGCTGGCGCTACACTCAAGGTGACAAGAATGCCCGCCGGCCCCCCGAATTACTGACGCGCGATCACGTTGCCCGCTGCATCGTCCGCGAGGTTCGCGAAGGCCGCGGCAGTCCCCACGGCGGCGTTTTTCTCGACATCGCCTGGATCAAGCAGCGGATTCCCAACGGCGCCGAGCACATCAAGAAGAAGCTGCCCAGCATGTACCATCAGTTCAAGCAACTGGCGGACATCGACATCACCGAAGAGCCGATGGAGATCGGGCCCACCGTCCACTACGTGATGGGCGGGGTCCGCGTTGACCCGGACTCGCAGATGTCGGACGTGCCCGGACTCTTTGCCGCCGGCGAGGTGGCTGCGGGCCTGCATGGAGCGAATCGGTTAGGGGGTAACTCGCTCTCTGACCTGCTGGTGTTCGGCAAGAGGGCAGGCGAGTACGCTGCCATGTTCGCGAAGGAGCACGGTGCCGGCAGCATCAACACCAACGACGTGGAGACCGCGGCGCGCGAGGCCGTCGAGCCCTTTGAGCACGATTCAGGTGAGGGACCTTACCAAGTGCAGCGCGATCTGCAGAAGACCATGCAAGAGCTGGTGGGCATCGTTCGCCGTCAGGAGGAGATGGAGAAGGCGCTTGAAACGCTCCCTTCCCTGCGGGAGCGCGCCGGTCGCGCGTCCGTGGGCGGCAACCGCGAATACAACCCGGGATGGCACACGTCCATCGACCTTCGCAGCCTCCTTACCGTATCCGAAGCTGTCATCCGGTCCGCGATCAACCGCAAGGAGAGCCGGGGCGGTCACTTTCGAGACGACTTTCCCGCCAAGGACGAGGCCCTGGGCAAGGTGAATACGATCATCCGCAAGGGAGCGGACGGCGAAATGCGTTTGACTCACGAGCCGGTGCCCGAGATGGCGGCCGAGCTTCAGGAAATTATCAAGGAGATGAAGTAATGGCGCAGGCGACGTTCAGGATCTGGCGCGGCGAAGGCGGCAAGGGCGAATTCAGGGACTACGCCACCGAGGTCGGCCCGGGCATGGTGGTGCTGGACGCCATCCACGAGATCCAGGCCACGCAGGCCAATGATCTGGCCGTGCGTTGGAACTGCAAAGCCGGCAAGTGCGGCTCGTGTTCGGCGGAGATCAACGGCATGCCGAAGCTAATGTGCATGGCGCGCATGAGCCAACTTCCGCTCGATAAGCCGATCACAGTGGAGCCTATGCACACTTTCCCTTCCGTCAAAGACCTTGTGACCGACGTCTCCTGGAATTTTCGCGCCAAGAAGGCGCTCAAGCCTTTCAATCCGCGGAAGGCCGACCGGCCTGACGGAACCTGGACTATCGCCCAGCAGGACGTGGACCGCGTGCAGGAGTTCCGCAAGTGCATCGAATGCTTCCTCTGCCAGGACGTCTGCCACGTCCTGCGGGACCATCACCTGCACGATCAGTTCATCGGCCCGCGGCTGCTGGTGTATACGGCAGCGCTCGAGATGCATCCGCTGGATACCGAGGATCGGCTCGGCGATCTGCGCAAGGCCAACGGAATCGGTTACTGCAACATCACCAAGTGCTGTACCAAGGTGTGCCCGGAAAGCATCACGATTACGGACAACGCCATCATTCCCCTCAAGGAGCGGGTCGTGGACCGCTTCTACGATCCAGTCGCCCGCCTCTTCAGAGTTTTCAGTTCTTCCAAATGAGCGCGGGAATCATGCGGGCTTCTTGTAAGCCACGCCGTCCTCATCACGAAATCGACGGGGGACGGCATGACAAAATTATCAGACAGATAACCGTCATTTTTCTGGAAATTACCGAGCGAAACCGTTAGGTGTATGAAAACAAAGGGTCGGGTAGTGAGAAAAGTGAGAATCCCACGGCTCGCTATTCGCATACCAGGCTCCGCTCACGGCGACGCCGATCGGCTGGCTTCTGGTATACTCATTATCTATGCAGTGGGCTAACTTCACTCATCGTCGTCACCATCATCACCCGTGCTTTCAGCCAAGACGGACCTGACGCTAACAGCAAGCATTCGATAATCAGAAGTAGCGAGGCCCGCCGGAATGATGGCGGGCGTTTTCGTTAGTGGAGTGTTCTAATGGATCTTGATTTCAGCAAACTTGATGGTCTTATTGCCGCGGTCATCCAAGACCACGCCTCGGGCCGTGTTCTCATGGTTGGTTTCATGAATGAGGAGGCCTGGCGCAAGACGGTCGAGACCGGTTACGCCACCTTCTTCAGCCGCTCCCGCAACAAGATCTGGATGAAGGGCGAGACTTCGGGGCATCGCCTGCTCGTCAAGGAGATGCGCACTGACTGCGACCTTGACGCGCTTTTAATCAAGGTCGAGGCGCAGGGGCCAGGCGTGTGTCACGAGGGGTTCGAGAGCTGCTTCTTCCGCAAACTCGAGGATGGCCAGTGGGCAACGAGCGAACCTCGCGCGTTTGATCCCGCCGCCGTTTACTCTTCGGAAGCCTCCACTGCAGCGGCCGAAGGGAGCAGGCGATAATGCTGAAACTGGGTATCCCCAAAGGAAGTCTGGAAAACGCGACCATCGACCTGTTCCGCCGCGCCGGATTCAACATTTCCACCTCGATCCGGTCATACTTCCCCGCCATTGACGATCCGGAGATTGAATGCATGCTGATTCGCGCTCAGGAAATGGCCCGGTACGTCGAAGACGGCGTGCTCGACGCGGGTCTCACCGGCCGCGACTGGGTGGCTGAGACGGGGGCCACCGTTGAGACGCTCGCCGACCTGGTCTATGCCAAACAGAGCTTCGGCAAGGTCCGCTGGGTGCTCGCGGTGCCCGAAGCGGCGCCCTTTAGATCGGCAAAGGACCTCGAGGGTAAGATCATTGCCACCGAGCTCGTAGAAACCACCAAACGCTATCTCGCCTCCAACGGCGTCAGTGCAAAGGTGGAGTTCAGTTGGGGCGCAACGGAAGTGAAGCCGCCGGAGCTTGCCGACGCTATTGTGGAGGTGACGGAAACAGGCTCTTCCCTGCGCGCCAACAAGCTCCGCATTGTGGATACGGTGCTCGAGTCCAATACGCAGCTCATCGCCAATGTGAATTCCTGGAAGGACCCCTGGAAACGCCGGAAGCTCGAAGATATCCGGTTGCTGCTCGAAGGCGCCATCAACGCGCTGGGTAAAGTGGGATTGATGCTCAACGTGCGTCAGGCTGATCTTTCCAACGTACTCGGCGTGCTTCCGGCCCTAAAAAAGCCCACCGTCTCAAACCTCAGCGATGAAGAGTGGCTGGCCGTGAACACCATCCTTGATGAATCGACGGTTCGCGCCATCATCCCGCGCTTGAAGGAAGCCGGCGCGCAAGGGATTGTGGAGTATCCGTTGAACAAGATCGTGATGTGATGGAGACACAGGCTGAAGGCGCCGCAGTGCGCCGCACAAAGTCCGGAATGATTCGAATCGTTCATCATCGCGAAGCCGCAGACTTGGTAACCCGCAAGGCCGCAGGACTCGCCGAGGCTGAGCGCGCGGTAGCGCCGATTCTGGAAGCTGTCCGTACTCGCGGCGACGCCGCGCTTGTGGAATACGCACAGCGTTTCGACGGCTTCAACGGCGCGAGCGTGCTGATTCCGCCGGACGAGTGTCATTCTGCGTTGGAAGGGCTTGATACGGAATTCTTGTGCGCCGTCGAGACCGCAAGTGAAAACATTCGAGCCTATGCGGAAATGCAACTGCCGCGGGATCAATCCACCGCCTATCCCGACGGGCGCCGTCTCGGCTGGATTGTGCGTCCGCTCGATTCGATGGGCGCCTATATCCCGGCGGGCCGCTATCCACTGCCTTCGACTCTGTTGATGACCGCGATTCCCGCCCAGGTCGCCGGGGTGAAGACAATCTGCATCGCCTGCCCGCGACCCAGTGCCGAGATCTTGGGCTTGGCGGCTTACCTGAATGTTGCGCACGTTTTTCGCATGGGAGGCGCTCAAGCCATTGCGGCGCTGGCTTATGGCACTGAAACCGTTCCGAAGGTGGATCGAATCGTAGGTCCGGGGAATATCTATGTGGCTGCGGCGAAGAAGCTGATTGCCGGAGACACTGGAATCGATTTCATTGCAGGTCCCACGGAAATCGTCATCATTACGGCAGACGCGGACCCCGCATACGTGGCCGCCGACATGCTCGCTCAGGCCGAGCATGATACCGAGGCTTCGGCAATCCTGCTGACCACCTCGCGCACGCTCGCCGAAGCTACGGCCGTCGAGATCGAGCGACAACTCGAATCCCTTCCAACCGCTCCGGTAGCTCGCGAAGCGATCCAGCGCAATAGTGCAATCGTGCTGACGGACTCGTTGGATCAGGCCATCGACTTCTCCAATCGGCTTGCGCCGGAGCATCTCGTCTTGCACGATCCAAGTCTGCTGCCCGGTATCCGGCATGCCGGTAGCATCTTCCTGGGTCCATTCAGTCCCGAAGCGGCCGGTGATTACTGCTCGGGCCCAAATCACGTCCTGCCCACTTCGGGTGCCGCGCGATTGAGAGGTGGCCTCTCGGCAGCCGATTTCGTCAAGGTCATCTCTGTTCAGGAACTCACGTCAGCGGCACTGGCGAAGCTGAAGCCGGCGATAGCGAATCTCGCACGCGCCGAAGGCCTCGAAGCGCACGCGCGTTCGGTGGCGGTGCGCACCCGTGGCTAACCACACTACCATCGCGACGCCACGTCCGCGCGAGGCTGTGCTGCGCATGGCGCCTTATTCGCCTCCCACGGCGGGGCGCGCTGGCAAGCTCCGCCTCGATTTCAACGAAAACACGGTGGGCTGCTCGCCGCGCGTGGTCGAGTACTTGAAGGAGCATCTCGCCGCAAGCGACCTTGCCGTTTATCCCGAATATGCAGAGACACGGAATGCGCTGGCAGCTTTCCTGGGCATCGCTGCGGATGAATTGCTTCTGACCAACGGAACCGACGAGGCCATTCAGGTTTTGATGAACACCTACGTGGACGATGGCGATGACGTCCTGCTACTTCGCCCGTCGTACGCGATGTATCGTTTCTACGCCGAGCTTGCGGGCGCTTCTATCCGCGAAGTCGATTATCGCCCTCTGGATCTCGCCTTCCCGCTGGACGAGCTCTTGCAGGCCATCCGGCCAACCACCCGCGCCGTGCTTCTTGCAAACCCGAATAATCCCACCGGTACCGGCGTCTCGCTCAGGGGTATCGAACAGATTCTCGACCGCGCCAGCCACGCTGCCGTCCTGGTCGATGAGGCATACTTCGACTTCAGCCATGTAACGGCGATCGGACTCGTGCGCGAGCGGCCCAATCTCTTCGTTAGCCGCACCTTTTCCAAGGTCTATGGGATGGCCGCGATGCGTTGCGGGTGTCTCGTGTCGCAGTCCGAAAACATCGAATTCTTGCACAAGGCGCAATCCCCGTACAGCGTGAACGCGCTGGCGGCTATCGCGCTGCGGGCCGCGGTTCGCGATACGGCTTATGTTGACAGCTACGTGAAAGAGGTGCTCGCTGCCCGCGAGTTGCTCTACGAAGGCTTCCGCAAGCTGGGCATCCGCTATTATCCGAGCGAAGCCAATTTCGTGCTCTTTTGCGCGGGCGATCGCGCCGTCTTGCTGCGCGATGAACTGCGGACTCGCGGCGTTCTGGTGCGCGATCGTAGCTATGAGATTGCCGGGTGCGTGCGGGTCACCGTCGGCACCCGTGAACAGGTTCGCCGTTTCCTCGACGAGCTGGAGGAACTTTGGTGAGCGGAGAGATGGCGCCAAAGGTGCCCAACCGGCATATTTCGCCCGGGTGCGATAAGGGCGGGGCTTCAGCCCCGCCGGAAAGCGGCGCTTCATTTCAATCCCCCTTCACGGCGCTGGACAGTTTGTTTTGGCAAACTGTCCAGCGCGTGAGGGCTTGTACAACTCAATAGCGACTCATGACGGCGGGGTTAAAACCCCGCCCTTTCCGGAGGAGTTGGTGAGAAATGCGGGCTAAGCCTGACTTAGTCGTCTTCGACATGGATGGCGTTCTGGTAGATGACACCGAGTCCTACCGCGACACCATTATCGCGACGGTCCGATACTACACGGGCCGCGAGGTCACGCGCGAGCTGGTGCAGGACTACAAGAACCAGGGTGGATGGAATGATGATTGGCTGCTGGCGCAGAAGATCGCGCGCGATCTTGGAGTGGGGGTGGAGTACGCCCCATTGGTGGAGAAATTCAATGAATTCTTCTTCGGAAGCAACGGAACCGAGGGCCTGATCCTCCGCGAGAGGTGGCTTGCCCAAGCGGGCGCGCTCGAGCGGCTCGCCGGGCGCTTCCAGTTGGCCATTTTCACGGGCCGGAGAAGGTTTGAAGCTCAGCCGACGCTCGATCGCTACGCCCCCCACCTGCGCTTTGACCCGATTGTTTGCGCCGAGCACGTGGCAAATCTGAAGCCTGCTCCCGACGGCCTGCTCAAGATCATCGAGCTCGCGCCCGGCCGGAAGCTCTGGTACGTCGGTGACAACGTCGACGACGCGCGCAGCGCGCGCGCTGCGGGCGTCTCATTCATCGGCATCGCGGCGAAGACCCATCTGCGTTACCAGGAACTTGTTCAGCTCTTCAGGTCTGAAGGCGCAGCAAGCGTGATCGAGAGCATCAATCAGCTCGAGTCAGTGCTTCCTGTCGGGGGCGACAGGCAGGCGTAAGGGCGGCCCTTGTGGCCGCCCGAGCACCAAGATGCGATCCGCAACCCTATCGCGCAACACGAAGGAAACAGCCATAACGGCCAAGCTGCGCATCGAAGGCCGCGGCCGGTATGACATCCACACCGGAATCCGTTTCTTGGATCATATGCTGGAGCTCTTCACCAAACACGGCGGATTTGACCTTATGTTTTGCGCGAAGGGCGACCTCGACGTCGATCAGCATCACACGGTAGAGGATGCAGGCATCGTGCTCGGCCAATTGTTCTCAAAGGCGCTTGGCGACCGGCGCGGCATCAACCGCGCGGGCTATTTCGTCATGCCCATGGACGAAACGCTGGCGGCGGTGGCGCTCGATCTCAGCGGGCGTCCGGCGCTCGCTTATCAGGATCGCGTCCGTGTGCGTTATGTAGGCGACTTGCAAGCCGAGCTGGTTGAGGACTTTTTTGGCGGCTTCGCAAATCACGCCGGCGCCAGCGTCCATGTGAAGGTGCTGGAGGGCCGGTCAAATCACCATAAGATCGAGGCCGTCTTCAAGTGCTTCGCTCGCGCCCTGAAGTACGCGTGCTCCAAGGACAAGAGTCTGCGGGGCCAACTCCCCTCCACCAAGGGCTTACTATGATTGGCAGTCTTCTAAGTTGGCCTGGGAGCGCGGGCGTCCCGCCCGCTTTTGATCGCAGCCTGCGGCAACGCCGCAGGGTGAAACGATCTCGACGCAGAACGAAGAGCGGGCGGGACGCCCGCGCTCCCAGGCCAAATTGGGACACTACCCTATGATCGCGCTTGTTGCCTACGGAGCCGGCAACCTGCGTTCGGTGGCCAACACACTTTCGGAGCTCGGCGCCCCGTACGAAGTTGTCAGCGAGGGCCTGGCGATCCGGCGCGCCAAGAAAATCATTCTGCCCGGTGTCGGCCACTTCGGCCAAATGATGCGATCGCTCGATGTGTTGGGTGTGCGGGAGCCGCTTCTGGAAAGAATGCGCGCGGGTGTTCCTTTTCTCGGCATCTGCCTCGGCTTGCAGGCGCTGTTTGAAGGGAGCGAGGAAGCACCTGAGGCTCCAGGCTTCGGCCTCTATCCGGGCAAGGTTCGGCGTTTCGCGAATTCGGATATTCGGGTGCCCCACATGGGATGGGATCAGATTGAGGCGCAACCTGGTTCGTGTCCGTCGAAGCTGCTGGCGAACACCAGTTCACCGCCGTACCTCTACTTTGCGCACAGCTACTACGCGCCGATGGTTCCGGCTACGGCGGCCACTTGCACGTATTCGCTGCCTTACACGGCAGTGCTGGAGGACGGCAACGTATTTGGGGTGCAATTCCATCCTGAGAAATCCGGCAAGACGGGCCTTCAGGTGATGAAGAACTTCGTAGAGCTAAGCAGCCGGGAGCTATTCAATGAACCGTGAGGAAGGTACGAATGAGGCGGCGACGGTGGGAGGTCGGTGGGAAGTACCCTGCCCCTCGGACAGGCTTGCGAGCCGGATCCGTGGGGGTACCCCCGGGGGTAGTGGGTGTGCGAAAACGAACCCAAAACCACATGTGATTGATTATAAGGTATTTAAATCTGAAATTATGGGCTTTTTGCGGAACGAGTTGAAAAAACGAACCCAAAACGGTAATCAACTGATTTTATTATTGATAGCGCACAAAAAGCGGTGTAAACGGCGTTCCAAAACGAACCTAAACGAACCCAAGACGGACGCGCAGCGAGTGGAGCAAGCCCTTTAGAATCAGAGCGCCTGCGAAGGCGCCGAAAAACGAACCTAACCCGAACCGTAAAACGAACCCAAGAGACCCTGAGGGTGACGATGGCGATGCTGTTTCGGCGCTTTCGGTGTGGAGGCTGCAAGCGACAGCAGTCGTCAAGAATGCCGTGAGCCATGCTAGCCAAACGAATCATTCCGTGCCTTGACGTCACCGGCGGCCGCGTCGTAAAGGGGGTGAACTTCGTCAACCTGCGCGACGCAGGCGACCCGGTGGAACTGGCGGAGCGTTACAACCTCCAGGGTGCTGATGAACTGGTGTTTCTCGATATCACGGCTTCGAGCGACCAGCGCGACATCATGGCGGACGTCGTCGCCCGCACCGCGCGCCGCGTTTTCATTCCCTTGACCGTGGGGGGAGGCATTCGTTCGGTGGCGGATGCTCGCAAGATTCTGCTGGCGGGCGCCGACAAGGTCAGCGTAAACACGGCTGCTGTCAGCCGGCCTGAGCTCATCCACGAACTCAGTGAGGAGTTTGGATCTCAAGCCGTGGTACTCGCCATCGATGCCCGCAGTCGCGCGCCGGGCGCCTGGAACGTCTACACACGTGGCGGCCGTGATGACGCGGGACTGGACGCCGTGGAGTGGGCAGCTCGGGGCGAATCTCTCGGGGCCGGTGAAATTCTGCTGACCTCCATGGACACGGACGGAGTTCAGCGCGGCTTTGACTGCGATCTCACACGTGCTGTGGCTCACGCGACGCACGTGCCAGTGATCGCTTCGGGTGGCGCAGGAAAACCGGAGGACTTCGTCGAGGTGCTGGGCCAAGGGCGGGCCGACGCCGCGCTCGCTGCTTCCATCTTCCATTACGGCGCGTATACGGTGGGCGATCTGAAAACCTTCCTCACGCAACACGGGGTCGCGGTGAGGCCGCCGGCATGATTATTCCCTGCATCGATCTCATGGACGGTAAGGTGGTTCAGCTTGTGCAGGGCCGTGATAAGGCCTTGGAGGGCGATGCGCCTCTCGCGATGCTGCGCAAGTTCGAAGCATTTCCTGAGATTCAAGTCATTGACCTCGACGCGGCCATGGGCAAGGGCTCGAATGACAGAATTGTGGAACTCCTCGCGAGGCGCGCGACCACGCGCGTGGGCGGCGGCGTTCGCACCGTGGAACGAGCTCGCCGTTTGTTGCAACAGGGTGCGCACCGAGTAATCATCGGTACGGCGGCCTTTCACAACACCGGGGTGAATACGCCTTTTCTCGCTGAACTGGTGCGCACGGTTGGCCCGGAGCAGGTGCTGATCGCCCTCGACTCGAAGAATGGCCGCATCGTGGTGCGCGGCTGGCAAGAGGCGACCGGACTTGCGGCTGAAGAGGTCCTGCGCCAGCTCGAACCGTACTGCGGCGGCTTTCTCTGCACGTATGTCGATAAGGAAGGCATGATGGAAGGCACCGATCTCGCGTGGTTTCGTCGCCTTCGCGTCGCTACCCGCCACGAGCTGACCGCGGCGGGCGGTATCTCTACGATGGATGAGATCCGCGAGTTGAGTTCCCTCGGTATTCACTGCGCCTTGGGCATGGCCATTTACACGGGGCGTCTCGATCTTGCGGAATTGGCCAGATTGTCCGATGGCGCTGGAATTGAGCCGCGTGTGTGATGGATACGTAACGGGTCTCAAAATTGCTTCAAGTTCAAAAGAACATCTGGCCATGATATCTGTCCAAGGTCTTTACAGAAGCGCCGCCGCGTCTTTGCTGGCGGCGTTTGGCCTGTGGACGCTCCACCTGGCTGGCATCAGCGCCCGGCCCGAGGGACAAGGAAACTCCGAGGACCCCATCCGCCACATCAGGCATGTGATTGTCATCATGCAGGAGAACCGTTCGTTCGACAGTTACTTCGGAACTTTTCCGGGAGCCGATGGCATCCCCATGCACAACGGCGATCCAACGGTCTGCGTCCCTGACCCCAAGAGCGGAGCGTGCGTCAAGCCCTACCATGACGCCCAGGACCGGAACGGCGGAGGCCCGCACAGCCGAGGCTCCGCGATTGACGATGTGGATGGGGGCAAGATGGACGGCTTCATCAAGCTCGTCGAACAGGCCCGCATCGCCTGCAACGATCCGGACGATCCCGCCTGCGTCGACCAGCGCATTCCTGACGTGATGGGCTACCACGACGGAGGAGATATCCCCAATTATTGGGCGTATGCGCGGAATTTTGTTTTGCAGGACCGGATGTTTGAGCCCAACGCATCCTGGAGCCTGCCGGAACATCTGTTCCAGGTTTCGGAATGGTCGGCTCGCTGCACTCGCCACGATGACCCGTTCAGTTGCACCAATGCCCTGGCACTCCCGGGAGAGCCCCCGGACTTCTTCGGGGGAGAGTTGGCGGAAAAAAAGGCAGGGAAGCCGCGGCCGGACCCTATCTACGCATGGACGGACCTCACCTATCTCCTGCACAAGAATCATGTGAGCTGGGGCTATTACGTCCTGGAAGGCACCGAACCTGATTGTGAGGACGATGAGGCGGAAGACTGTTTGCCCGTCAAGCAGAATGCCAAGACTCCCGGAATTTGGAATCCTTTGCCCTATTTCGACACCGTCAAGAATGACGGCGAGCTCGGAAATATCCAATCTGTTGAAGTGTTCATGAAACGGGCCAAAACGGGCACTCTACCAGCCGTATCGTGGGTGGTGCCTTCGGGTGACGTGAGCGAGCATCCGCCGGACCTCGTGAGCCGCGGCCAGACCTTCGTCACCAGCCTCGTCAACGCCGTGATGTCCGGGCCAGACTGGAAAGACTGCGCGATCTTTCTGGCATGGGATGACTGGGGCGGGTTCTACGATCATGTGGTTCCGGTGCGTGTCGACGAAAACGGCTACGGCTTGCGAGTGCCGGCGCTCGTGATTTCGCCGTACGCGAGGAAGGGGTTTATCGATCATCAGACGTTGAGTTTCGATGCCTACGCGAAGTTCATTGAAGACGATTTCCTGGGCGGCCAGCGGCTGGACCCGAAGCACGACGGCCGGCCCGATCCGCGTCCGACGGTACGGGAGGACGCCGCGCAACTCGGCGATCTCCGACGCGACTTCGATTTCGACCAGCCGCCGAGGGCTCCGTTGATTTTGCAGGAGCATCCCAGGACCACGTTGATTCCACCCGCCCCGCCCGCGGCCAACGGAGCAGCGCCGTGAATACGACTTTTTGCACTGAGTAGCGGCCAGGGCTTCGACCGTCCTGCCGGCGGGCAATTGTAACTGGGCTGTCACCAGGATTCGAAAAGGGCGGGGCTTCAGCCAGGCTTCAGCCCCGCCGATCTTGCTGAAGCTGTGCTGTTTGTGTCCCGATCTCGGCACAGCTTGCCATTTGGCAAGCTGTGCCGAGATCGGGAAATGGCAGCTATCCGACGGACCTCGTAACGGCGGGGCTGGAAGCCCCGCCCTTTTCGAATCCTGGTGAGAAATGCGGGCTAGGGTTTTGCTTCTGGCGCACCTGGCGGCTCGCTGGAGGTGATTGGGTAATGAGGAATTCTCTGTTTGCGGCTATTGTTCTTGCTCTATCGAGTTTGCGATTGTGCTTCGCACAGCAGAAGTTTCAATATCCATTTCAAGACCCAAGCCTTCCTGCCGAGAAGCGCATCGACAACATTCTGTCGCTCGCGACCCTCGACGAGAAGATCGATTGCCTTAGCGTCCAGACGGGCGTTCCTCGCCTGGGCATTCCGAGCTACGGTGGATCAGAGGGGATTCACGGAGTGGTGCAGCGCGGCTATGAGCGCTTTCATTGGACACGCCTCACCACGACGCAGTTTCCGCAACCTCCCGGGATGGGAGAAACGTGGGACCCGGGGCTGGTGCGGCAGGCTGGTGCGATCGAGGGCTATGAGGCGCGGTTCATCACGCAGACGAAAAAATACAATCGCCAGATTCTGATGCTCTGGGGGCCACAGGCCGATCTCGCGCGCGATCCGCGTTGGGGACGCAGCGAGGAGGTGTATGGCGAAGACCCGTTCTTTAACGGGACGATGGTTGTGGCGTTTATTCACGGATTGCAGGGCGATGATCCCAAATACTGGCAGGCTGCCTCGCTGATGAAGCACTTCTTGGCGAACAGCAATGAGGACCACCGCACCAGCTCGTCGTCGGACTTTGACGAGCGGCTTTTCTGGGAGTATTACTCGGTCCCGTTCCGCATGGGATTTCTTGAGGGTGGCGGGAAGGCCGTAATGGCATCGTATAACGCCTGGAACGGCACGCCGATGGCCATCAATCCTATTCTGCGAAGCATTCTGATTGACAAGTGGGGCGTGGATGTCATCTCCAGCGACGGCGGCGCAGTCACGGATCTGGTGACGCAGCACAAGAGATTCGCCACGCAGAAGGACGCGGTGGTTGCGTGTCTGCGCGCGGGCATCAATCAATTCCTGGATCGGTATAAGAACGAGACGAAGGCTGCTCTCAAGGACGGCTCGATCACAGAAGCTCAGATCGATGCACTGCTGCGGCCGAAGTTCCGCATTACGCTGAAGCTGGGCTTGCTCGACCCGCCGGAGATGGTTTCCTATTCGTCAGTCAAGGATTCACCGGAGCCGTGGAATACCGACAAGGACCGCAACGTGTCGAAGAGGATGGCGCTGGAGTCAGTCGTGCTGCTGAAGAACGCGGACGGATTTTTGCCGCTGCGAAAGGGATCGGTGAAGTCGATTGCGGTAATCGGGCCGCTGGCGGACTCCGTTCACTGGGACTGGTATGGCGGCATCCCTCCGCACGCGGTGACACCGCTGGAAGGTATTAAGGCAGAGGTCGGACCCGGGGTTGCGGTGAACTATGCCGCCGACAATAGCGGCGATGCTGCAGTGAAAGCCGCGCGCGCGTCAGATGTGGCGGTTGTGATTGTGGGGAACGATCCCACCTGCGGGCCGGATATGGCGCATGCCTGGAATCCGGATGCATCCACGAAGCCATGCCAGTATCCCAGCGAAGGGCGCGAAGGACGCGACCGGCAAAGCATCACGCTCGAACAAGAAGAGCTGGTGAAGCAGGTGTACGCGGCCAATCCGAAGACGGTGATGATTCTGGTCTCGAGCTTTCCTTATGCCATCAACTGGTCGCAGGAGAATCTTCCCGCGATTCTGCATATGGCACACGCTTCGCAGGATGAAGGCACAGCGCTGGCGCAGGTTTTGTTCGGAGACGACAACCCCGGAGGGCATCTGGTGACGACCTGGCCGGCGTCGCTCGATCAAGAGCCTCCGATGATGGATTACAACATTCGCGACGGCAAGACCTACATGTACTTCAAGGGTAAGCCTCTTTATCCGTTCGGGTACGGCCTGAGTTATACGACGTTCAAGTTTGCCAATTTGCGGACCAGCGCGCCGCGAATCGCAAAAGATGGCGAGATCACCGTGAGCGTAAAGGTCACCAACACAGGCAGCCGGGCCGGGGACGCGGTGGTCCAACTTTATGTGAGCCACCTGAAATCAAAGGTGGAGCGGCCGCGTGAAGAGCTTGAGGGATTTCGGCGCGTGAGTCTCGCGCCAAAAGAGACGAAGACGGTGGAAATTCCGCTGAAGGCTTCGCAGCTTGCGTACTGGGATGTGAAGCAGGGCAAGTTTGCGGTTGAGACGGAGCCCGTGAAGTTGATGATTGGCGATTCGTCGGCAGACATCAAGTTGGCGGAGACCGTTCCTGTGTCATAGGCTAGGTGCGGATGAAACGGCTCGACCATCTCTCTGGAAGTAGACCGTGCTGGCGGGCCGTCAGCATCCTTTACTCACTTGGGCCTCTCAACATCCGCAGGATCGCGATGATCGTGTTCCAATTCCGCGTCGCCGACGGCACAGCGCGCAGCAGGCAAGGCTTTCATCATCCAGCCGCCGGCAGGCGCCATCTCACGAAAATGCCCGAAAGATCGGTTTACGATCGACTCAGCCTGCGCTGGGTGAAGGCTGCGATTTCTTGGAGCCGCGAGCCCGCTGGTGAGCCCACCGTTGCCTGACCGAAATTTTCGGAACAGAAATGCAGGCTAACCTCGTCTCCGACGCGTTGTGCTAGAATCTGCTGGGCGCTCAGTGCCCAAGATCGTGCTTGGAAAGGCAGTTCGCCAATATCGCATCGTGGAGAAACTCGGCGGCGGCGGGATGGGTGTGGTCTACAAGGCCGAGGACTCCAAGCTCGGCCGGTTCGTGGCCCTCAAGTTCCTGCCCCCGGGTGTCGCCTCTGACCCTCAAGCCCTCGAGCGCTTCCGGCGTGAAGCGCGCTCCGCCTCAGCCCTGAATCATCCCAACATTTGCACCATTCACGATATCGACGAGTTCGAGGGCCAACCCTTCATCGCCATGGAGTTGCTGGAGGGGCAGACGCTCAAACATCGCATCGGGACGAAACCTCTAAAGATCGATGACCTGCTGGAGCTCGCGATCCAAATTGCCGACGCGCTTGACGCGGCGCACCAGAAGGGGATCATCCATCGCGACATCAAGCCGGCGAACATCTTTGTCACCAACCGGGGCCAGGCGAAGGTCTTGGATTTCGGATTGGCTAAATTTGGCGTAGGGGCGGGAGTTACCCCGCCCTCGACCGGGGCGCAGCAAGCGGCGCCCCGACAAGACACGCCGACTGTGTCGATCGAACCCGATCATCTCACCAGCCCGGGCGCCACCGTGGGCACAGTTGCCTACATGAGCCCAGAACAAGCGCGGGGCGAGGAACTGGATGTCCGGACCGACTTGTTCAGCCTCGGCGCCGTGCTTTACGAGATGGCGACCGGCCAGCAGGCGTTTTACGGGGCCACCACTGCCGTCGTTTACGAAGCGATTTTGAATCGAGCACCCGCTCCAGCCATAAGCCTTAACCCGAACCTGCCGCCCAGGTTTGAAGAAATCACGAACAAGGCGCTGGAAAAGGACCGGGAACTGCGCTACCAGCACTCCTCCGAGATTCGAACGGATCTGAAGCGACTGAAGCGGGACACCAGCTCGGGACGCCTTGCAGCCGCGGCAACGGCCGGTGCACGGGTGACAGGCGACGCAGCACCGGGCTTCAGCCCGGCATCGAGCCATTCCACCCTGAAGGGTGCGACCAGCGACAGCTCCGATTCGCAGGTGATCGCGGGCTTGACAGAGCGTCACCGGAAAGCCCTCATCGGCGTGACCGCTGCCGCTGTCATGATCGCCGCCACGCTGAGCTACGTCCTCTATCGCGCCCTTAGCCGTACCGCGGCGCCGCCCGCCAGCCTGGAATTTACCCGCCTAACGGGCAGCGGAGACGTCCAGCAGGCAGACATCTCGCCCGATGGCAAATATGTGGCCTACGTGCGGTCGATGGCAGGCAAGCAAAGCCTCTGGCTGAAGCAACTGGCGACGGACAGTGATGTGCAGATCGCCACCTTGGGCGACGACATCTGCCCGGGCCTGGCCTTCTCTCCCGATGGCAGCTACGTTTACTTCGTCCGCCAGGATCCCCTGGAACCTAGCGGCGATCTCTACCAGGTGCCCGCCCTGGGCGCTCCCCCGAGAAAGATGCTGGTGGGGATTGGCGGCCCTCCGGCACTTTCACCTAATGGCGAGCGGGTAGCCTTCATTCGGCAGACACGGGGTGAATCCAGCTTGCTGACGGCGTCGCTGGATGGCTCTGGCGAGCGGGTGCTGGTGTCCTACAAGGCGCCCGAGAGGATTTATCCGCCCCGCGTCGCGTGGTCTCCGAACGGGAAGACCCTCGCCCTGACCCGCGAACCTCCTCAGGCAGTCTTGACGACCATCGCATCGGAAGGCGGGCCCCACCAGCCGATAGCGGGCACGCTGTGGAAGAACATTTACGATCTCACCTGGCTCCCTGGAGGCCGCCACTTGATCCTGGCTGGCAGTCTTCAAGGGGCTTCCGGCACGATCACGACATCGCAGATTTACGAAGTCTCGGTTGAGGGGGGCGGGGCCCGCCAAATCACTCAAGACCTTTCGGAATACACCGGAGTCCGGGTGAGTGCGGACGGCAAAATGCTCCTGGCGTTACAGAGCCAGACTCTTGCGACCCTGCAGATCGCTATGGGCGGAGATAAGACCGAACCCCGGCCCTTGAGCGCCGGGAACCAGAGCCGCGACGGGCAGGATGGTCTGGGGTGGACGCCAGACGGGAAGATCGTCTATTTCTCGTTTTCGAACGGACGCGGTGACCTTTGGGAAATGAGCGCGGACGCCTCAAACCCTCACCGGCTCACCAACGGCAGCCGGTCCTTATTTTCATATTGGCCCAATGTCTCTCTCGACGGGAACTTCATTGCCTTCGCCCAGCGGGACGGAAGTGGCAAGATCAGCATCTGGCGCATGAGTATGGACGGCAGCAACCTGAAGCAGCTTACTCCTGGCGCCATTGACCTATATCCCGCCCTATCACCCGACGGCCGGTGGGTGGTTTTCACCAAGGTGCAGGGCGGAAAGTTTGTTCTGATGAAGGCTTCGAGCGAAGGTGGCCCTGCGGTCCCTCTGACGGACTACAGGTGTGACTGGCCAACCATTTCTCCGGACGGGAAGTGGATTGCCTGTCTATACCATGCCGGCGAGAATCAGCCCGTCAGCATGGCGCTAGTTCCTTTCGCGGGCGGCCAACCCGTCAAGGTTTTCCCGCTACCCGTTACCGGCAGCTATCCCCTCCATTGGACACCGGACGGTCGCGCCATTTCTTTTCGCAATCGAGTGAATGGCGTGGGGAACATCTGGGAACAACCCGTGACGGGTGATTTACCGAAGCCGCTGACGCAATTCACGGACGGCGAGATTTTCTGGTTCGCCTGGTCGGGCGACGGCCGCCTGGCACTCTCGCGTGGCACGGAGCAGACCGACGCGGTGCTGATCAAGAACTTCTAATGATGGGCAAGACGATTTTGCGTTGCATTGATCGGCCCTTCAGGCCTGTCAAATTTAGAAGCTCCACCGAGTGGCAACGAGATGCCGCTCTCCAAAGAAAGGAAGACCTAATCTGCAATCTCTGAACCGACACGCAGGCGGTTTGCGTGCTGCGAGGGCAGTTCGCGCCTCTTTTCTCGTTCTCGCTCTAGCGATCTTGCCCTGTTGTAGCGACCGTTCAGGCGCCGTCCGCGTTGAGCACAAATCCTCCAACAAGAAGGCAACGGTTTATGACGAGGGCGAGCTCGCGGGACGGGTGATTTTCGCGTCAGGAGTGGCGGGTATTCCGGCCTCGGGCGCCAACATTCTGGTAATCGACACGGAAAGCGGCAAACAGATGCTGGAGTATCTTCAGAAGGTATCGGAGCCCTCCTGCCTCAAGCGCCTGACAGGCATGGAGACGTTTCTGCTCGAATTAGCGCGATCCAGCGCCCAGGCCGGCCACACACCCCCTACGGTTTCCGCAGACGCGGACGGCTACTTTCTGTTGCCGCAGGTGAAGCCGGGCGCTTACCTTGTGGTCGCATACGGCAGGGCGGGGGATATTCAGGCCATTTGGGAGCAGCCAGCTATGGTCGAGCGCTTTCAAGCGGTGATGGTGAAGATGGTCAACCCGCTACTGGCCTGCTCGGCGAATGACCAGGATTTGAAACCGTCGGGATTGCCGCCGCCCACGCCCCAGCGGCCCGGACAGCCGCAGCCGCCGGGCTCGGGGCCGTAGGGGCGGGCCTTGTGCCCGCTCGCGGACGGCCACGAGGGTCACCTCGACCTGGCCCCAGCCGTTTTTCCGCAGCCGCGATAAAGTAGGCTACACCATGAGCGTAGAGTGCTGAGTAACTTTACTCTTGACAAGCGCTTAGACATATGCTAGGGTAGCTGCCGTCCGGTCCGTCGGCGTCTTTCAGCGCTTTCGCCGGCTCACCGAGATCCCATGGCTGTGGCACCGATCGTCAGGGGTTCCGTTTGCGGCTCCCCGGGTGTTGGGGATGAAACGCGCCACCCCTCTCAACATGACGTGATTCACTGCTCCGCTGCTGAGCCCCAAAGCGGGCATGGGTCCGGCAGAGGAGGGTCAAAAAATCGCGAAATGAAGGGAATAATCCGTGATGTTGTTGATAATAAAGTACCTGCTTTCGTAACCCTGGGGTGCAAGAAGGAGCACCCCGGGGGGGTACCACCGATGCCCGCTAACGAACCCAAACTTGTATCATGTTGTTACAGCGTATGTTAGTGGCGATTTGAGGCCCTATTTCCAAAACGAGTCAAAAAAACGAACCCAAAACAATTAACTGGCAGATTCAAAAATGGATAGGAGTCAAAAAGGGGTCAATTTGGCGTTCGAAAACGAACCTAAACGAACCTGAGTTTCGGGGGAAAAAGCGTGCAAAATCAGGAAACGAACCCAACGAATTCAAGAAACGAACCCGAGACTAGCTCGGCGGTTGGGCGTGGGCTCGTTGGTCTGAGGTCCAAGACTTCGCTAGGCGTCTGATCGGAGCGGGATTGAACAAGATAGCGAGTTTTCGAAGTCGGAGCGCCAAACCACCCCTCAGTTGCCCCAGGGCTGGGCGAAGTGGGACGGGTGAAAACCAGGTTCCTGACAAGGCACCCCCCGGGGTACCACCTATGGGCGCTAACGAACCCAAACTCGTATCATGTTGCTGCAGCGTATGTTAATGGCAATCAGGTGGGCTGTTTGCCAAACGAGTCGAAAAAACGAACCCAAAACACTTAACCCGCAGATTCGAGGATAGATAAGAGTCAAAAAGGGGCCAAATTGGCGTCCGAAAACGAACCTAAAGAAAGCGCCGGGATAAACCGACCTGGAGTTGAGGATGAAAGAGCCTCACAGGAAAGGAGTAGCGATCCACCCTGACCCCGAGTCATGCGCCAGCAGCCGTAAGGATGCGGG
>Ga0335085_10004554_pt1 | contig 22875 bp, 24 predicted proteins | sample Lox_Sample_45_FD_206712 | JGI IMG/M metagenome (GOLD analysis project Ga0335085, IMG submission 206712) | Soil microbial communities from Loxahatchee National Wildlife Refuge, Florida, United States - Lox_Sample_4.5 | ecosystem: Environmental > Terrestrial > Soil > Wetlands | place: USA...
CCGCCTCGACCGCGACGGCGAGCGTCGCTTCGACGCGCCGCATGCGCATTGCGAGGCGCGCGAGGCCGCGCGCGTCGAGCCCTTCGCGCGCCAGCGCCGGCATCAGCAGCCGTAGCCGCGGACGGGCGAAGCGCGGATCGCGATTGGTCGGATCATCCGCGTAGGCAATGCGGGCGGTCTTGAGGGTCGCGATCAGGCGCTGCTTCGGCACGTGCAGGAACGGCCGCACCAGGAAAATCGTGCTGTCTCCGCTCGCCGGAAGCGGCGCCGCCTGCGCCATCCCGGCGAGGCCCAGGACGCCGCTGCCGCGGGCGAGGCGGAATAGCACTGTCTCGGCCTGATCGTCGAGCGTATGCGCGGTCAGGACATGAGCGTATCCCTCGCGTCCGGCCGCCTCTGCGAGCAGCCGGTAGCGCGCGATACGGGCCGCTTCCTGCAGGCCCGTGCGCGGCTTTCTTCCGCGCCAGCGCATCGTGCGGTGGGCGACGCCGAGGCGCCGCGCCAGACGCTTTACCGCGTTAGCCTCGCGCGCCGCCTGCGGCCGCAGCCCGTGATCCACGGTGACGGCGAGAAGTCCGGGAGCGCGCTTGAGGCGTTTCGCCCAACGCGCCGCCAGCACCAGGAGCGCGGTCGAATCCGGACCGCCGGAAACGGCGAGGATGAGGCCCGGCAAATTTTCAAGACCACGAAACAGCGCGCTCGCTTCCGCATCACGAACGGCATCGTCAGCAGTGGTCACGCTTCTGTTCCCGGTCGACGCCCTGTTTCACGTTCAATGAGGCGCGCGGATATTTGCGCAGCACCTCGCCCAAGGAAGCGCAAGCCGCTTCCTTTTCGCCGAGCGCGGCGAGCGACTGACCGAGCCGCAGCAACGCGTCGGGCGCTCGCGCGGTGGTATCGTATTTGGTCGAAACAGCGAGAAACGCCTCGGCGGCGTCGTGGTATTTCTGGCTTTGGAACAACGCCTCACCGAGCCAGAACTGCGCTTCCGGCGCCAAGCGATCACTCGGAAATTTGTGCAGGAAAGTGCCGAAGGCCTCCGCGGCGGTGGCGTAGTCCTTGCGCTGCATCGAGCCGTAGCCGATGTCGAACTCTTCCTTGGGCGTGTTCGCCGGCGGCAGCGCCGCCACTGTCGCGGCTCCGCTCGGGCTGGCCGACGGTGGCGCTTCGTTCGCCGGCGGCGACCTTCCCGAAAGGTTGGAGAGATCGAGCGGCGCCCCCGGCTGCCGAGGCGCGGGCGCAGCACCGCCCTGCGCGTCCGCGGCCGGCGGCCGCTCGTAGATCGGCGGCGGCTCGGTCGCGGCGGTGCTGGTGCCGAGCGGACGCGGCGCGCCCGGCGCGGTCGGATTGGCGTTCGGGTCGAAAGCATCGCCGCGCCGGTTCGAGGATGGAGCCGGCTCAGGCGGCGGAGGCAGCACCGGCTCGGTCGCGATAATGGGAGGCGGCGGAGGCGGTGAATACTGAACGGTCGGCGGCGGCGGAGCGGCCGATACCTGCGGCCGCGGCGGTGTCTTGCCCTCGTCGGGGCGGGATGCGGCGCCTTCCTGCAACCGCTGTACTTGCTGCTCGAGTTGCTGATTTCGGTATTGCAGTTGCTCGACTGCGCCCGTCAGATCGCGGATCGTTGCCTCGAGGCGGTCGATGCGAGTCAAGAGATCGGACGGCGAAGCCTGGGCGTATACCGCATCGGGACGGAACGAACCCACGCACGCAACGACGAGCGCGACCACGAAAGGCGAGGCGGAGCGGACCATTTCGGACGACAATAGCGGTAAATACCCAATTCTTAGCATAGCCGGTCCTACGTCCAAATTGTGACCGTCGCCATAGGGCAGCGCGAATCAAACCCGGGCACCGCAATTTTCGGCCTCATTCGGCCGGCTGAAGGCGCGGCTGCTTGCGCGACGCGCGCCATTCCTCAAAGCGCTGGATCACCACGAAAAGCGAGGGCACGAACAGCACCGCAAGGCAGGTCGAGGCGATCATGCCGCTGAACACCGTGATGCCGATCGATTTCCGCGCGCTGGCGCCGGCCCCGCTTGCAATCACCAGCGGGGCGACACCGAGGATGAATGCAAACGATGTCATCAGGATCGGCCGGAATCGGGCGCGGGCGGCGTCCACCGCTGCTTCGAGGATCGGCTTGCCGTCGCGGACGCGGTGTTCGCGCGCGACCTCCACGATCAAGATGGCGTTCTTGGCCGACAGTGCGATGAGCAGGATGACGCCGATCTGCGTGTAGAGATTATTGTCGATGCGCAGCAATTCGAGCACCAGCACCGGCCCGGTCAAAGCAAGCGGCACCGACAGGATTACCGCGAGCGGCGCGTACCAGCTCTCGTATTGGCCGGCGAGCACCAGATAAACGAGGAGCAGCGCCATCGCGAAAACGAAGTACATCTGGTTGCCGACAATCTTCTCCTGATAAGACATCGCCGTCCATTCGCTGCCGGTGCCCGGCGGCAGCGTGTGCTCCGCGTTTTGTTCCATCAGGCTGATCGCCTGGCCCGACGAAAAGCCCGCCGCCGGCAAGCCGGTAATGGTCGCCGATGGATAAAGATTATAGAGGCTGATCAGCGGTGCGCCGACGATCGGCTCGATCTTCACCATGGTGCCGAGCGGAATCATGTTGCCTTGCTGATTGCGCACGGTCAGGTTTTCGATATCGCGCGGCCGCAGCCGGAACGCGGCATCGGCCTGGGCATAGACCTGGAAGACGCGCCCGAACTTGTTGAACTGGGCGACGTAATCGGAGCCGAAATAGATCGCCAGCGTCGAGAATACCTGATCGATCGGGACGTGCAGCGTCTGCGCCTTCACCCGATCGACCTCGACGCGCAGCTGCGGCGCAATGGCGCGGAACGAGGTCGAGACCCGCTGCAACGCGCTCTGCGACTGGGCATTGGCGACAATGATGTTGGTGATGCTTTGCAGCTTCTCAAGATCGGTGCTGCCATCGCGCAGTTCGACCTGCATGGAAAAGCCGCCGGCGTTGCCGATACCCTGAATCGGCGGCGGCGGAAGCACGACGACGCGGGCAGACTCGACCGCGTTGAGTGCGGGCGTCAGACGCGCGAAAATCGTGCGCAGGTCGTCGCGCACGCTCCAGTCCTTTAGCACCACGTAAGCGACGCCGGCATTGGCAAGCGTCGCGCTATTGTCGAGTACGGATATGCCGGCAATGGTGAGGACCTGATCGACGCTCGGATCCTTGCGCGCAATGTCCGAGACTTGCAGCATCGCCTTCTGCGTTCGAGCGAGTGAGGCTCCGTCAGGCAACTGGACCGCGACCAGCACATAGCCCTGATCTTCGATCGGCAGAAAACCGGTCGGCACGCGCGCTAGCCCGAATATGGCGGCGGCAATGATCGCAAAGGCAACGATGGTCATCAGCCCGGCATGCGACACCATCCGGGTCATCAGTGCGGCGTAGGCGCGCTCTATGCGGTCATAGACGGCGTTGAAGCCGCGGTAGAACGCGTTGCGCCTTTCGTTCGGCACTGGCGGCCGCAGCCACATCGCCGATTGCGTCGGCTTCAGCGTCATCGCGTTGATGGCCGACAGCAACGCAGTGGCGGCAATGACAAGTGCGAACTGCGCGTACATGCGGCCGGTCAGGCCGGGCAGGAACGCCGCAGGCAAGAAAACCGACATCAGCACCAGAGTGATGCCGATGATCGGCCCCAGCAGTTCGTTCATGGCCTTGATGGCCGCGTCGTGGCCGCTCATGCCTTGCTCGACGTTATGGGCCGCGCCCTCCACCACCACGATGGCGTCGTCGACCACGATGCCGATCGACAGCACGATCGCGAACAAGGTCGAAAAATTCACCGTAAAGCCGAGCGCCCACATGGCGGCAAAGGCGCCGATGATCGTGACCGGAACGGTCGTCGCCGGCACCAACATGGCGAGCCAGTCCTGGAGAAAAACCAGGATCACGATCAGCACCAGCACGGCGGCTTCGATCAGCGTCTTGTACACTTCGTCGATCGAGGCATTGACGAAAATAGTGGTGTCGAACGGAACCGACGCGATGATCCCTTGCGGGAAGTTGCGCTTGAGCTGGTCCATCTTGGCCTTGACCGCATGCTCGACATCGAGCGCGTTGGCGCCGGGCGATTGATAGATGCCGATGCCGGCGGCCTGCTTGCCGTCGAGCGAGAAGTATTGACCGTAGGTCTGCGCGCCGAGTTCGACGCGGCCAATGTCACGCACCCGCGTCACCGCGCCGTTATCGCCGGTCTTGACGATGACGTTTTCAAACTGATCGACGTCGGCGAGCCGGCCTTCCAGCTCGATCGTATATTGGAAATCCACGCCCGGCGGCGTCGGCGGCATGCCGACCTGCCCGGCGGTGACCGCCTGGCTCTGCTGCTGCAGCGCCGTCACCACGTCCTGGGCACTCAGGCTACGCGCCTTGAGCTTTTCCGGGTCGAGCCAGATGCGCATCGAATACTGCCCGGCGCCGAACACGTTGACGTTGCCGACGCCGGGAAGCCGCGCCAGTTCGTCCTTGAGATTGATGGTCGCGTAGTTCGCAAGATAAAGGCTGTCGTAGCGGTTATCGGGCGATGTGAGGGTAACGAACAGAAGGATCGCGGTGGAGCGCTTCTGCACCGTGACGCCCTGCGCCTGCACCGCCTGCGGCAACGCCGACAGCGCGCTCGCGACGCGATTCTGCACGAGGATCTGCGCGGCATCGAGATCGGTGCCGATCTTGAACGTCACCGTCAGGGTATAGCTGCCGTCGCTGGCGCTGGTCGACTGCATGTAGATCATGTTCTCGACGCCGTTGACCTGCTGCTCGATCGGCAGCGCCACTGTATCCATCAGCGTGCTCGCACTGGCGCCGGGATAGCGTGTTGTAACTTGAACGGTCGGCGGCACGACGTCGGGATATTGCGCAATCGGCAGCCCGTAGAGAGCGACCGCGCCGATCAGAACCATCAGGATGGCGAGGACATTCGCGAGAACCGGGCGCTCGATGAAAAATTTGGAGATCATGCTGCGGCCGCGGTGCCCTAATGCGCGGCCGAGGCGGTGTGTGTTTCCGCATCGACCTTTTGGCCCGGGATCGCCCGCATGATGCCGCCTATGACGACACGGTCGTCCTTGGTCAGGCCTTTTTCGATGACGCGCATGTCGCCGACGAGCTGTCCCGGCTCGACCTTGCGCTGCTCGACGACATTGTCCTTGTTGACGAGGAGCACGTAGCGGCCGCCCTGATCGCTGCCGAGCGCGACGTCCGGGACCAGCAGTGCCGGGCTGGGCTTCGAGGGAATGCGCACGCGCACGAAATAGCCCGGCAAAAGCCGGCGGTCGGCGTTCGGCAGCGTCGCGCGCGCAGCCAGCGTGCCGGTCGAAGGATCGACAGTCGGCGCCACGTAATCGAGCTTGCCTTGATGCGGATAACCGGTCTCGTTCTGCAACGCGACCTCGACCGGCATGCCGATTAGATCGGCGGTGGTGCGCCCGGTGTTGGCGAGAATGGCGCGCACTTGCAGCACGTCGCGCTCGCTGGCCGTGAAATTCACCCAGATCGGGTCGAGCTGCACGATTGTGGAAAGAACAGTCGGCGGCGAGCTTGCGCCGACCAGTTCGCCGACGGAAACCTGCCGCGCCGAGACGACGCCATCGAACGGCGCCCGCACGTCGGTGTAGCCGAGATTGATCTCGGCCTGCTGCTCGTTGGCCTGGGCCGATTGCACATCAGCTTGTGCGGAATCCCGCTGCGCCAGCGCCTTGTCGTAGTTCGCCTGCGTCGAGACCTGCTTGGTGATAAGATCGGCTTGGCGCTGATATTCCTGCTCCGCCTGGACGAGCGTCGCCTTGGCGCTGGTGACGGCCGCTTTCGCGGCGTCGACTTTGAGCTTGTACGGCTCGGGCTCAATGGTGAAGAGCGAGGTGCCCTTCTTCACGAATTGGCCGTCGGTGTAGCTGATCGCCTGCACGAAACCCTGCACGCGCGCGACCAGATCCACCGCGTTGACGGCTGCCGTATTGCCGGTCGCGTCGAAGTAGCGGGTTATGTCCTGCTCGGCCGGCGCGGCGACTGTCACTTTCGGCGGCGGCGGCGCAGCGTATTGATTGCTCTGGCCACAGGCCGCGGCAGCGAAGGCGATCGCGGCGGTCAGCGATGTGCGGATGGCCCAGACCCGTTTCATGCCAAGCCTTTTGCAAGAATTCCCGGAAAGCCGAGAACAACGTCACCGACGCCGCACGCAACGAACCGTAACGATCCGATTTCACGTTCGCCTTGGCAAGCGGAAAACAGGTCCAAAAAACACAACCGGCGCCCTGCGGCGCCGGTCGAGATGCAGTACGGGATCGCGCCGCTAAGAGCTCTGGTCGAGCACCGTCACCGCGCGGCGGTTTTGCGACCAACAGGAAATGTCGTCGCACACCGCGACGGGCCGTTCTTTGCCGTAGGAGATGGTGCGCATGCGCTGCGCCGATACGCCGCGCGAAATCAGGTATTCGCGCACGGTCTGCGCACGGCGAGCGCCGAGCGCGATGTTGTATTCGCGCGTGCCGCGCTCGTCGGCGTGGCCCTCGATGGTGAAGGCGTAGCGGTTGTAGTTGTTAAGCCACTGCGCCTGCTTGTCGAGCGTAGCCCGCGCCTGCTCGCTCAGTTCGGACGAATCGGTGTCGAAGAAAACGCGATCGCCGACATTGACGACGAAGTCCTGCTGGCTGCCGGGCGCGGCGGCCCCGGCCAAGTTGGCTTCCTGCTGCTTGGCGCAGCCCGCAATCGCAAGCCCCGCCAGGATGACAGCCACGAATTTGGCGCCGCGGACGATATTCACCACGTTCATTCCGGTGCCTCCATTGCGTTCCGACGTGACCGGATGTGTTTGATCTGCCTCAGGGTCTAGCAGGACCTTCGTTAAGCGAAGGTTCTGTCAACCTTGATGCAGCCTTGCAAAGAAGCCTCGACCCTGCGGATCGCCCGGAAAGCTTTTGCAATGGTTAATAGGGCGTCAATGCGGCGACGGTATGAACGGCGCCGGCATTTATGACAAGAGCGGCGACCAAGCGGGGTCCGAGGCAAAGCTCGGGGTTGGAACCTTGAGGTTGTTGCGTCCCGCAATATCAATCGTGAACAAAGACGGGCCCGGGCTGCCGACCTCATCGCGGAAGAACATGATGACCCGCCCGTTGGGCGCGAAGGTCGGCCCTTCGTTGTGGAAACCTTCGGTCAGGATGCGCTCGCCCGAGCCGTCCGGCTTCATCACGCCGATCGCAAACTTGTCGTCCGCTTGCCGAGTGAAAGCGATATAGTCGCCGCGCGGCGACCAGACCGGCGTTGAATAAATGCCCTCACCGAAGCTGATGCGCTGCGCCGACCCGCCGACCGATGGCATGATGTAAATCTGCGGATGACCGCCGCGGTCCGACTCGAAACAAATCTGCGAGCCGTCCGGCGAATAGGATGGCGCCGTATCGATCGCCGGCGTGTTGGTCAGCCGCGTCGTCGCCTTGGAGCGCAAGTCCATGACAAAAAGGTTGGCGTTCGAACCTTCCTGCAGGCTCATGATGACGCGCTGGCCGTCCGGCGAGAACCGCGGCGCGAAGCTCATGCCGGGAAAGTTGCCTACGATCTCGCGCTGGCCGGTTTCGATATTGAGCAGGTAGACGCGCGGATCGCCCTGGCCGTAGGCCATGTAAGTGATTTCCTGGGTCGACGGCGAGAACCGCGGCGTCAGCACCAACTCGTCTCCGCGCGTGAGGTAGCGCACGTTGGCGCCGTCCTGGTCCATGATGGCAAGCCGCTTGATGCGGCGCTCTTTGGGCCCGGTCTCGTCGACGAACACCACGCGGCTGTCGAAGTAGCCCTTCTCGCCGGTGAGGCGCTCGTAGATCGCGTCGGAAATGATGTGGGCGATGCGGCGCCAGTTGTCCGGCGTGGTGAAATATTGCTGGCCTGCAAGCTGCTGGCCGGCGACCACGTCCCACAGCCGAAATTCGGCCTTGAGCCGGCCGTCGCTCTGGCGGGTGACGCGTCCGGTGACGAGGGCCTGCGCATTGATGGTGCGCCAATTCGGGAATTGCGGCACGGCATCGACGCTAGCGATCTTCTCCAGAAAGGCCGCCGGATCGATCGGCGCGAACAGGCCGCTACGCTGAAGGTTGGCGCTGATAATCTGGGTGACGCCGTTTGCGGTCTCGTCGTCGCCCTGCCCGCCGCCGATGAAGTTCGGAATTGCGATCGGCAACGGCTGGACGTTGCCCTCGGTCACGTCGAGGCGGAGCACCGCACCGGCATAACGCGTCGATAGCGCGAGACCCGTGGCCGCGCCAAACGCAAGCGCGCTTCGACGTGTCAGGAACGGTGTGAATGGGAAACCAGGAATGTCAGGACGGGTCATGATGATTGGAAGCGCTCTCTTAGCCGCCGAGCAGCTCGTGAGGATCGAACTTGAGTTCAATGTCTTTCCACTGCTCGTAGTGCTCAGGCCTGAGCATGGTGAACGGCTGACAGCGCAATAGCGCGCGCATCGCGCTCTCGGCCAGCGCCGGCCCCAAGGACGCCGCCGAGCCTTCAACCAGAACCGGGTCATGCGCCAGTGATCCGTCCGATTTGAACAACACGCGCAGCACGACATAAATCTTGGTGCTCGATTCGACGCCCGCAGGAGGATTCCAGCACTGGCTGATGCGCGCCTTCAGCGCGTCAATTTCGCTCTGCGACAACTGCGCGGCAGCGGGTCCGGTCGCCGCGCCGAGATTGGGCGTATCGTTCAAGGTCGCGGCCGTCGCCACCTCGCGCCGCGGGTCGCGCTTGTCGAGCAGCGCCGCAACCTGATCGGCATTGAATTTGGGAGAGTCACGCAGCGGCGTGTCGGGCGCGGGCTTCTGATCGGACTTCTGCACCTTCTTGTCGTTATCTTTTTTCAGCAAGTCGGCGATCTGGTCGAGCTTCAAGTCGGGCTTCGACTTGTCGGGCCTGTCCGAAGGCTTGGGATCGGCCTTCGCCTGCGACTTTGTCTCCGGCTTCGGGTCAGGTTTCGTCTCGGGCTTGGGCTGCGGCTTCGATGCCGCGGAATCCGTCGTGATTTCCGGCTTGTCGGCAACCTTGGGGGCAAGCTGCTGGACCGGCTTCGGCGCATCGACCTTGTCGGCAATGGGCTTCGGATTGTCGACCTTGAGCTTGGGCGGATTCTTCACGCCCTGGATCATCTGCGTGAAGTCCTTGTCGGAAATGAACTGCACCGGCAGCGATTCGACCGGTGGCGATTGCATTGGCTGCGCCGAGATGGCGATCAGCGCCAGCGCCAGCGCAGCGGCATGCCCGATGCACGATATGGTCAGGCCGCGATTCATTCCCCGCCCTGCTCGACCTCGGTCACCAGCGACACCCGGTGATACCCCGCAGCCGACAGCCTGCCCATCACCCGCATCATCGTACCGTAATCGATCTTCTTGTCGCCCCGCACGTAGATCTGCTCGTCGAGGCCGCCGCGCGCGTCCGTGATCGCCTTGAGCTTCGGCACCAGTTCGTCAATCTTGATCGGGGCGTTCTGCAGGAAAATCTGGCCGTCAACGTTGACCGAAAGGGTGAGCGGCTCACGATCCTGCTCGAGCGATTTGGCCTGACTGCGCGGCAGTTCGATCGGTACGCCCACCGTCAGCAGCGGCGCCGACACCATGAAGACGATGAGCAACACCAACATGACGTCCACGAACGGGGTCACGTTGATCTCGCTCATCACCGCGCGCCGCCGGCGCTTGTGGCTGCCGGACGAGGTCCCGTTTCCGATAACAGATGCCGCCATCGACCCCTCACCCGCGCTCGTCGATTTGCCGCGACAGGATCGCGCTGAACTCGTCCGCGAAACCTTCGAGCCGCTGGGCCTGCCGGTTCACCTCGGACGAGAACTTATTATAGAAAATGGTCGCCGGAATGGCGGCAACGAGGCCAATCGCGGTCGCGAACAGCGCCTCGGCGATGCCTGGCGCCACCACCGCCAGCGAGGTGTTCTGCGAGGCGGCGATCGACTGGAAGCTCGTCATGATGCCGGCGACGGTGCCGAACAGACCGATGAAGGGGCCGGCCGAGCCGACCGTCGCCAGCACCAGGAGCCGGCGCTCCATGTGCTCGACTTCGCGCGCGATCGCGACATCCATGACCTTTTCGATGCGCATCTGCAACCCGGCGAACGAGCGGGCGTGACCTTCGAAGCTGCGCTTCCATTCGCGCATGGCGGCGACGAACAGCGCACCGGTTGAATGTTCGGGATTGGTGGCCAGTGATTTGTAAAGCTCTTCAAGCGACTGGCCCGACCAGAATGCCTGCTCGAAATGGTCCCCGGCCTTACGGATGCGCGAGAACAGGAAGGTCTTGTCGATGGCGATGGCCCACACCCAGACCGAGCAGACCAGCAGCCCGATCATGACGGTCTCAACGATCCAATGAGCGTGCCAGAACAGGTGAAACAGCGACAGATTGGAGGATGTCAGCGGCGCGACCGACTGGGAAATGTCGGCAGGGTTCATGGGACGTCCTTTCAGCGGCCCGGCCGGAAAGGCTCCAAACGCGAAGCCCGATGCGCGGCCGAAACCGGGGCCAAAACCTGGACCATGACCGAAGCGGCGCATGCTCGCTGGGACCAAAAGGGGCATACGGGCCGCCGCTTCGCGCGCGCCGACCAAGACCCTAAATTTCGCGAGGACCCGAGCCGGACCCGCCACCGGCGCATCCGAAATCGTCGCCAAACTTGTCCAAACTAGGGCGCAACACCGGTCGTTGGAGGCTCACGAAGCCTCAGGCATGCTTAACGGGACGTTAAAGTCGACCGGCGGGCAAAGGGCGCGAAATGCCGCGCGGGGCAAACGTAAACGGCCGCCCGCGGCGGAGCGGGCGGCCGGGCCGATAAGGATTGGTCGCTTTCAGGTCTGCGGCTGCGGGCCGCTGTCCTGGGGGCGATTGTCTTGCGGTCGATTGCGGCGTTCGGCCATGAACTGGTCGAACTCGGTCTTGTCCTTGGCGAAGCGCAGACGATTCAGGAATTCGCGGAATTCCTGCTGCTCTTCTTCGAGGCGCCGCAGCGTCTCGCTGCGATAATCGTCGAAGGCGCGGTTGCCGCTCGAACGCGGCGTACCCCACCAGTCGCCGCCGCTGCGGACGCTGTCCATCTTAGTGCGCACGCGATCCACTTTCTCTTGCATACGCTGGATCTTGTTTTCCCAGCGGCTCATGCCGTGATGATTCCAGCAACCCATTCGTCCGCTCCCGATGATGACGGCGAGGACCACAAGCCCCAACGGCCACCACGCGATGAAGCCCAAAATCATCAACACGATCCAGAACGGGTGGAACATGGCTACGATAGGCATGGCAGACCTCGCAGTGTGAATGTAAATAACATTTACATCGCCAATTTTGATTGTCAAGAGGTGCTTTAAGATTTCCAGAAGCGAATTGGGAGGTGAGGTGCGATCCGTCTAGCGGAGCCAAGCAAGCCTACTCGCCACGGGCATCAGGCACGCCAAGCCCCTTGAGATAGACAAGCACGCCAGCTTCCAGCAGTTCCTCGGGCGACACCGGAATAGTCCGCTTTGCGTCATCACCGCGCCCGAACAGCGAGGCGACCCCGTGCGACATCGCCCAGATATGCAGCGCCAGCATCAAGGCCGGCGGCCGAGCCTTCGGCGGCATTTCGGAGCAAAGTTTCTCGGCCGCGCCGCGGAGCACGGCAAAGGCTCGATCTCCCGCCGCTCGCAAGTCCGGGCTGGTGTCGGGGGCGATACCGGCCTCGAACATCGCCGAGTAGTAGGCTTGCTCATCACGCGCGAAGGCCAGATAGGCTTTGCCGAGCCGGTCGAGGGCGGCAAAAGCATTTGGGCGGCCGTCGTCCCAGGCCCGCGCAAGCACCGCCTCGAACTGCTCGAAGCCGCGTTGCGCCACCTGGGCCATCAATTCATCACGGTCGCGGAAGTGGCGATAGGGCGCCGCCGGACTGACACCGGCCCACCGCGCCGCTTCGGCGAAAGTAAAGCCCGCAGGCCCCTTCTTCGCGATCAGATCGAGCGCGGCGCGGATCAGCGCCTCGCGGAGGTTGCCGTGGTGATAGCCGCGCGGCCCGCCGCCTTCCTTCGACCAGCTCATGTAAATAGCCTTTACATCATGCGCGCGGTCGCGTCGATGATGTCACGTTTCGCTTACTTCCTTCGGCGACCCGGCGCGGCCAACGGCAGGTCGCCAAACAGGGTCGGACCGCCCGGTTGCGCCCCCTCGATTGAGAGGAGGCGAAGCTTGGTGCGCACGCCGCCCGGCGCGGAAAACCCTCCGGTCTTGCCGCCCGCGGCGAGCACGCGGTGGCAGGGCACGATGATGGGACAGGGATTTTGCGAAAGCGCCTCGGCAACTTCGCGCGCCAGCGTGCGATCACCCAACCGCGTGGCAATCTCACCGTAGGTCAACGTCTCGCCAACGCCGATGCCGCGCGCAACCTCATACACACGGCGATGAAAATCCGGCACGCGCTCAAGATCGACCGCGATATGGCTGAGACTTCGCCGCTCGCCATTCAGGAGAGCGGCAATATCGTCGATGCCACGCCGCACATGGGCCGGCGGCGTTTCTTCTTTCGCCCCCGGGTAACGGCGTTGAACATGGCTGCGTGTCGCAGTTTCGCTGCGATCATGAAGCTGCACGCCAACAATGCCGCGCGCGCTCCATACGATGCCGCAACAGCCGACAGCCGTGTCGAACAGGGCGAATCCAAGCGTTGCTTCCATGCGAGGAAATATAATGCTTGGCAGCCTGGCGCACGACCCGATTTCAGGAAAGCGCCGCGTCCTGGTCGGCCTTCATGGCAACGCGCAGCGGCTTGGGGATCGGCCGCGCCCGTCCGCCGCTGATGAAGGCGACGCGCACGTGGGCCTCCACCAGGAGCTCGTCGCCGCGCATGACCTTCTGATGAACGATAGCCGAGGCGCCTTTGACCTCGCGCGGCGCGGTGACGATTTCGAGCACGTCGTTCATGCGCGCGGGCTTGAGGAAGTCGATATTCATCGAGCGCACCACGAAGGCAAAGCCAGGTGCCTCCTTTTCGGTTTCCTCGAACAAGGCGCGGTGATCGACGCCGAGAAGGCGCAGATAGTTGGTCCGCCCGCGCTCCATGTAGCGCAGGTAATTGGCGTGATAGACGATGCCGGTGAAATCAGTGTCCTCGTAATAAACGCGAACCGCCATGACGTGACGGCCGCCGCGTATTTCGCCATCGAGCGAGACCGTCCGCGGATCGCTCATCGGTGAAACTCTTCTTCGACGTCCATGCGTCCGTCGATTACGCGCACAACGACAATTCGATCGGTTTCCACCATGTAGAAGATCAAGTGGAGGCCGACAACGAGACAGCGAAGACCCTCTGCCAAACTGGAGCGTGATCCCCAAACGCTACTTGAGCGGCAGCGTACGCGCCCTGTGAAGAAATTCCTTAAATTTCCGCTCGGAGACACGCCCAGCCTCTACACCTTCCATATCCTCGGCAATCTGCTCCTTGAGGATGCGAAATTTCTCGGCCTGTTCGATGAGATAGGCAACGGCGGACTCCCGCATATCCTCGGGAAGAAGATCAAGCGCCTCAGCAACCTTCTGCGTGGCGTGACAAGGCGGCGACGTCACTCTCTCCGGCGTCGCGCGTGCCTCCAGGCTGCATGAATGCGCTGGTACCGCGCTTGCGCACCAGCAGCGCGCGGCCGTCGTCGCGGACCAGCGCCGCGACAATGCTGATGACGCTTTCGTTCATTCATCGTCTCCGGGAAATAGCCCAAACTGCGCCGAATCGCGCGCCGGTTCGGGAAGGCCGAGATGGCGAAAACCGTGCGCCGTGATCAACCGCCCGCGCGGCGTGCGCTGCAAGAGCCCGCACTGGATCAGATAGGGCTCGATGATGTCCTCGATGGCGTCGCGCGGCTCCGACAAAGCGGCCGCGAGCGTCTCGACGCCGACCGGGCCGCCGCCGTAGCTCATCGCGATGGTGGTGAGGTAGCGCCGGTCCATGGCGTCGAGGCCTGCGGCATCGACTTCGAGAGCGGCGAGCGCGTTGTCGGCAACGGCGCGGTCGATCGCGGCTGCGCCGGCGACCGAGGCGAAATCGCGCACGCGGCGCAGCAGCCGTCCGGCGATGCGCGGCGTGCCGCGGGCGCGGCGCGCGATCTCGTTGGCGCCGTCCGGCGTCACGCCGATGCCGAGCACGCGGGCGCCGCGGTTGACGATCAGCTCGAGTTCGGCCTCGGTGTAGAAATTAAGCCGCACCGGAATGCCGAAGCGGTCGCGCAGCGGATTGGTGAGAAGCCCGGCGCGAGTCGTCGCGCCGATCAAGGTGAACTTGGCGAGGTCGATCTTCACCGAGCGCGCCGCCGGTCCCTCGCCGATGATGAGATCGAGCTGAAAATCCTCCATCGCCGGATAGAGGATTTCCTCGACCGCCGGATTGAGCCGGTGAATCTCATCGATGAAGAGCACGTCGCGCTCCTCGAGATTGGTGAGCAGCGCGGCGAGGTCGCCGGCCTTGGCGATGACCGGCCCCGATGTGGCGCGGAAGTTGACGCCGAGCTCGCGCGCCACGATCTGCGCGAGCGTCGTCTTGCCGAGGCCGGGCGGACCGACGAACAGCACGTGATCGAGCGCCTCGCGCCGCGCGCGCGCGGCCTCGATGAAGACCGCGAGGTTCTTGCGCGCCTGCTCCTGGCCGATGAACTCCGCGAGCCGCTGCGGCCGCAGCGTCGCTTCCGCAGCGTCTTCCTCGCGGCGCTCGGCCGTGACCAATTCGCGTTTGGGACTGGTGCTCACCGCTCCGACCCGCGCGTATATTTGTTCGGCAGCAGATCGGCGATGGTGGTTACCATCGGGCCTGCCTTGCCGTTCGGCACGATCACCCGCGCCTTCGGATCGTAGTCGAAGATCAGCTCGCGGCAGGCGCCGCACGGCGACACCACCGTGACGGACTGATTTTTTTCGTAAGGCGCCGGGTGACGCACCGCGACGATGGTCTCGATCCCGGCGGCGCCCAGATCGACGAAGGCGCGGCCGAGCGCGACTGCCTCGGCGCAGACCGCCATGCGGCCGAGATAAGCGTCGAGGTTCACGCCGGTGAAGATTTTCCCCGTGCGCGTGCGCAGCGCCGCACCGACCTCCTGCCACTCGTCACGATAGCGTTTCTCGATCGCCGCCGTGGCCGCCGCGATCAGCTCCTTGTCGGCCTTGCCGAGCTTTGCCGGCCGTTTCACTTCGCCAATTCCTTCAAGCCGAGCCGGATCAAGGTCCGCACCTCCGCGCCGTCGCCGGCGCTGCGCGCGGCCGCCGCGATTGCCGCCGCGGCCTGCGGCTGCCCGTAGCCGAGATTGACCAGCGCCGAGACCGCGTCGGCGACCGGCTGCGGCGCCCGCTTCTCGTCGAGCGCGCCCGAGAGCCGCACCAGCGCCGGATCAATATGGGTATAGGCCGGCGCCTTGTCCTTGAGCTCGGTGACGATGCGCTCAGCGACCTTGGGGCCGACGCCCGGCGTGCGCGCCACCATGGCCTTGTCGCGCATGGCGATGGCGGAGGCGAGTTCGGCAGGTTTGAGGGTGCCGAGCACCGACAGCGCGACCTTGGCGCCGACGCCTTGCACGGTCTGCAGCAGCCTGAACCATTCACGCTCGAGATCGGTGAGGAAACCGAACAGACGAAGCTGATCCTCGCGCACATAGGTTTCGATCGCGAGCGTCGCCGGCTCGCCGGGCCGCGGCAATTCCTGCAAGGTGCGCGCCGAGCAGTGGACCAGATAGCCGACGCCATTGACGTCGAGGATGACGGCATCCTCGCCATAGCTGTCGATCACGCCCTTAAGCTTGCCAATCATGCGCTGGCGACCCTGAGCACGACGCTTTGCCGATGATGTGCGTGCGTCACCGCAATGGCGAGTGCATCGGCGGCGTCATCGGATTGCGGGTCGGCCTTCGGCAGCAGCACGCCGATCATCATTCGGACTTGTGTTTTGTCGCCGTGGCCGGCGCCGACAATGCTCTTCTTGACTAGGTTCGGCGCATATTCAGCGACCGGGACGCCGGCTCTCGCCGGCACCACCATGGCGACGCCGCGGGCCTGCCCGAGCTTGAGCGTCGCCTTGGCGTCTTTGTTCACGAAAGTCACCTCAACCGCCGCCTCGTCCGGGCGGAATTCGTCGATAATGCGCATCAGTCCGTCATGGATGACGAGGAGCCGCGCTGCCAGCGAATCCCGATCGTTGGTGGCCACCGAGCCGCAGCCGAGAAAGCCAAGCCGGTTGCCGGCAATCTCGACGATGCCCCAGCCGGTGCGGCGGAGCCCCGGATCGATGCCGAGGATGCGAATCGGGCGCGCCATCTTGGCTCTGTGATAGCGCCGGGGGGGCGTCGCGCCTAGCGCGGCACCGGACGCTACGCGCTCATCTTGGCGACTAGCGCGTCGGACACTTCGAAATTGGCGTAGACGTTTTGTACATCGTCATTGTCGTTGAGGTTGTCGATAAGCTTGATGAGCTTCTCGCCCTGCTCGTCGTCGACCGCCACCGTATTCTGCGGGCGCCACACCAGCGAAGCTTTGCGCGGCTCGCCGAACCTGGCCTCGAGCGCCTTGGCGACCGAGCCGAAATGGTCCGGCGCGGCATAGATTTCATGCCCGTCTTCGCCGGACACCACATCGTCGGCGCCAGCGTCGAGCGCCGCCTCGAATATAGCCTCGCCGCTCGCCGCGCTTGTGTCGTATTCGATCACGCCGACATGGTCGAACATGAAGGAGACCGCGCCGGTTTCGGCGAGGTTGCCGCCGCTCTTGGTAAAGGTGGCGCGCACTTCTCCCGCGGCGCGATTGCGATTGTCGGTCAGCACTTCGACGATGACCGCGACGCCGCCCGGTCCGTAGCCTTCGTAGCGCACCTCCTCGTAATTGGCAGTGTCGGCGCCAGCAGCCTTCTTGATGGCGCGTTCGATATTATCCTTCGGCATGTTCTCTGCCCGCGCCGCGATGATCGCTGCGCGCAGCCGCGCATTCATCTCCGGATCTGGCAGTCCGAGCTTGGCCGAGACGGTGATTTCGCGCGCGAGCTTGCCGAACAGCTTCGACTTCGCCGCATCCTGCCGCCCCTTGCGGTGCATGATGTTCTTGAATTGCGAATGGCCGGCCATGAGGTCTTCTCTCGTCGTCCTTCCGTCGTTGCGTACGGAAATAATGCAGCGCGCGGCAAAAACTCAAGCCCAGAAGGCGGGTGCGGCCTGCTCCAGGCAGCCGCCGACGCGGACCGCGCCGACGCGCACCGCGAGGCCGGTTCCGGGGTCCGTTTCAACGGCGACGCCGCAAAGCGTCGCCGCGCCCGAGGCGGGCTCGAAGCGCGCCGTCGAGATGCGCTGCAGGAAGCGCTGCAGCGGCTCGTCTTTGGCCATGCCGATCACGGAATCATAGTCGCCGGTCATGCCGACGTCGCTCATGAAGGCGGTGCCGCCCGCGAGGATGCGCAAGTCCGCTGTCGGTACGTGCGTGTGCGTGCCCACCACGAGGCTTGCACGGCCGTCGCAGAAGTAGCCCATGGCCTGCTTTTCGCTGGTGGCCTCGCCGTGAAAATCGACGACAATGGCGTCGGCGCCGCTGCCCAGAGCGCAGCTCATCAATTCGCGATCGAGCGCCGCGAACGGGTCGTCGAGCGGATCCATGTAGATGCGGGCCATGGCGTTGACGACGAGCACGCGCGCTCCGGTCTTGGCTTCGATCACCGCGGAGCCGCGTCCCGGCGTGCCGGCCGGATAATTGATCGGCCGGATCAGCCGCGGCGCGCGTTCGATGAAGACGAGCGCCTCTTTCTGGTCCCAGGCATGATTGCCGAGCGTAACGGCGTCGGCACCGGCTTCGATCAGCTCGCGATAGATCGCCTCGGTGATGCCGAAGCCGCCGGCGGCGTTCTCGCCGTTGACGACGACCAGATCGAGCTTCCAGTCGCGCACCAGTTTGGGCATGCGCTCGTAGACCACGGTTCGTCCGCTACGGCCGACCACGTCGCCGACAAAAAGCATCCGCATTCTCAAGCGCCCCGCAAATCGATGACCTCACGCTCGGTTAGCACGAGATCGAGCCGCTCGTCGCGCGGCGTGGTCGGAATTTCTCCGACTTCCTGCGCGGCAAAGGCGAGCCCGACCGCCGTCACCGTTTTGAGCCCGCGTAGCCGGCGGATCGTCATGTCGTAATAACCGGCCCCGTAGCCGATGCGACCACCGGTGCGATCGAACGCCAGAAGCGGCACCAGCAGAATATCGGGGTCGACTTCGGGGGCCTCGGGCTTCGGCTCGCGAATGCCCCACTGCCCACGGTCGAGCGGCGCACCGATATGCCACGCCCGCATCATGAGCGGCTTGCCGCGCCCGGCGATCGCCGGCAGCGCCAGTTGGGCGCCGGCATTGGCGAGCCTCTGCATCAGCGGCAGCGGACTGATCTCGCTCTTGAGCGGCATGAATCCGGAGACGGTCGTGCCTTGCGCGACTGCGAGCGGAAACGGCCGCTCCGCTATCGCTTGGGCCGCGGCCTGACGCAGTTCCGCCGGCACCAAGTCGCGGCGCGCCAACGCCTCGCGGCGAAGCTCCGTTTTTGCATCCTCGACGCGGTCAGACGAAGTCATGAGTGATAAGTGCGGAGCCGCACCGGCCGGATTTGAGCGCGATCCCGGGTTCCCTACGAAAGTAGGTGGGCGCCATATGTCCGGGCCCACGAGCCCGGCCAGGGACAGCTCCCTTCAGGATCGATAAGGCCCCGGGGATATGGCTCATTCGCACCGGGCAGCCCCGCACCATCAATGTAGTCCCGATATCCCGCCGGCGCCATCATCCGATCGCAACGCCGCCGCCGTCGCCGGTTTGATTGAGCCGCTTGGTGATGCTCTCGATACGTTCCGCGGCGGCATTGAGCGCAGCGGCGACCGCCGCCTGCGCGGTCTTGGCGTGTTCGGCGGCCGCGACGCGCGCGTCTTGCATCAGTGCAAGCTCCTCCTCGAGCCGTTTTATGCGTTGCGCGGTTTCGGAGAGCGTGTCGGCCAGCGTGAGCGCCGCCATCACAGTGAGCCTGGTGTCGCCGATTTCGCCGAACTTGCCGCGCAGGCCCTCGATCCGCGTGTCGAGGTCGCGGGCGAGATTCATCAGGTGACCTTCCTGGCCGTCCTCGCATGCCATGCGGAACTGCCGGCCGTTGATAGTGACGCTGACCTGGGACATGGCCTACCTGCCCGTAACTTCAGTCATCGACCCTGAGCACCGTGCGGATGGTTTCAATCGCCTGCGTGATGCGCTGTGCGACCTCGCGATTGGCGGTTTCGAGTGCGCGCGAGCGCGCCGTGGCATGGTCGAGTTCGCCGGCGAGCTGCGCCCGATCGGCGCCGAGCGCGTGGACCTGATGGGCGAGCGCTTCCTGGCTGCGATCGATCTCGCGCCGCCGCTCGGCGGCTGCCTCCAACGCGTCGAGCGCCAGCGTCAGACGTCGGCTCGCGATCGCAATCGAATCGGTTTCGGCCATGCCGCTTTCCATGTGCTGCAACGGACGCGAAAATTGTGCGACGCCAATTATTTACGTAAAGAACCTTACGTCGTATCGAGCTTGAGCGTCAACGCCCGGCGCAGTTGGGGCGATACCGCCTGTGCATGACGGGTTCGCCACGGCCCGGCGCAATTGACTCGCCGGCCTCCCATGCTACCAGTTCGCCCAATCGCGGCCGTACTTGACCGGTGCCGCGCCTGGCCAGACCCATGACGACACCGGATCGCCTTCTCGCGGCGAGCGCAGCCCTCGCCCAGGCGTCACGCTTTCCCGCTGCCGGCGCGGAGCCGTCCTCACGCGCCGAGCACGATCGCATGGCGAACGCCATCCGCGCGCTGGCGATGGATGCGGTCGAGCAGGCGAAAGCAGGACATCCCGGCCTTCCCATGGGCGCGGCCGACGTCGCGACCGTGCTGTTCACCCGCTTCCTGAAATTCGATTCGGCCGATCCGTCGTGGCCGGATCGCGATCGTTTCGTGCTCTCGGCCGGCCACGGCTCGATGCTGCTTTATGCGCTGCTTCATCTCACCGGCTACGAAACGATGACGATCGATGAGATCAAGCGCTTCCGCCAGCTCGGCTCGCTCACACCCGGCCATCCGGAGTACGGGCACACGCCCGGCGTCGAGACCACCACCGGCCCGCTCGGCCAGGGTCTCGCCAATGCCGTCGGCATGGCCATCGCCGAGCGCCATCTCGCCGCTCTCTTCGGCAGCAACATCGTCGATCATTCGACCTATGTGCTCGCCTCCGATGGCGATCTGATGGAAGGCATCAGCCAGGAAGCGATCGCGCTCGCCGGGCACTTGAAGCTGAAAAAACTCATCGTGCTGTTCGACGACAATGGCATCTCGATCGACGGTCCGCTGGCGCTCGCCGATTCCGTCGATCAGGTGAAGCGTTTCGAGGCAGCCGGCTGGGCGGCAACGCGTATCGATGGCCACGACCCGGAAGCGATCACGGCGGCGATCGAAGCCGCGAAAAAATCCGATCGGCCGTCGCTGATCGCCTGCCGCACCACGATCGGCTTCGGCGCGCCGAACAAGGGCGGCACCGAAAAGAGTCATGGCTCGCCGCTCGGCGCCGAAGAGATTGCGGCGGCGCGCGCAAAGCTCGGCTGGAGCGATCCGCCGTTCGAGGTGCCGGCATCGATCCGCGAGCCGTGGCTCGCGGCCGGCAAACGCGGGCGACCGGCGCGGCTTGCCTGGGAAATGCGTCTCGCCGCGCTCGATCCGCCGCAGCGCGCCGAGTTCGAGCGGCGCATCCGCGGCGACCTTACCGACAAGCTTGGCGCCGCGGTGCGAAGCGTGAAGGACAAGCTTGCGCAAGCGCCGAAGGAAATCGCCACCCGTTCGGCGTCCGAGTTCGCGCTCGAGGCGCTGTTGCCGGCGCTGCCCGAACTGGTCGGCGGCTCGGCCGATCTCACCGGTTCGAACAACACGCGCACCAAGACCATGAAGGCGATGAGCGCGTCGGACTATTCCGGCCGCTTCATCCATTACGGCGTGCGCGAGCACGGCATGGCCGCCGCGATGAACGGCATGGCCCTGCACGGCGGCATCATTCCCTATTCGGGCACCTTCCTGGTGTTCTCGGATTATTGCCGGCCCGCGATCCGGCTCGCGGCGCTGATGGGCCAGCGCGTCATCCACGTCATGACGCATGACTCGATCGGGCTCGGCGAAGACGGACCCACCCATCAGCCGGTCGAGCAGCTCGCGGCGCTGCGGGCCATCCCGAACCTGAAAGTGTTCCGGCCGTGCGATGCGGTTGAGACAATGGAGTGCTGGCAGCTCGCGCTGGAATCAAAGACCGGTCCCAGCATACTGGCGCTCACACGGCAGAACGTGCCGCAACTGCGCCACGGCTTCGACGAGCACAATCGCTGCGCGCTCGGCGCCTACGAGTTGATCGCGGCGGAGGATGACGCGGCGGCTGTGTCGCTCTTCGCCACCGGTTCGGAGGTGGCGATCGCAGTTGCGGCAAAGACGCTGCTTGCCGAACGCCGCGTCTCCGCACGCGTGGTCTCGGTCCCGTGCTTCGAACTGTTGTTCGCGGCGCCGCAAGCCAAGCGCGCTGCCGTGATCGGCACCGCAAGCGTTAATGTTGCGGTCGAAGCCGGCATCCGTCAGGGCTGGGACGCCATCATCGGCTCGGACGCAGCCTTCATCGGCATGACGGGATTTGGCGCCAGCGCGCCCTATAAGGACCTTTACCATCATTTCGGATTGACGGCCGAAAAGGTCGCCGAAGTGGCATTGGCACGATTGAGAAAGTCATAGATATCCGGCTAAAAGGACATAGATACGCGGTGCCGCGCTGTCCCCTCCTGCCGCTGGCGGGCGCGGCATTGAAGGAGACCGGGAATGTCCGTGCGAGTTGCCATCAATGGGTTCGGTCGCATCGGCCGCAATGTATTGCGCGCCATCGTTGAAGCCGAACGCGACGACATCGAAGTCATCGCCATCAACGATCTCGCCCCGGTTGAGACCAATGCCCATCTCTTGCGCTTCGACTCCGTGCACGGCCGCTTTCCCGGCGAGGTGACGGTCAAAGGCGACACCATCAGCGTCGGCAACGGCGCGATCAAAGTCACCGCCATCAAAGACCCGACGCAATTGCCCTGGAAGGAGCTCGGCATCGACGTCGCGCTCGAATGCACCGGCATCTTCACGTCGAAAGAGAAGGCGTCGGCGCATCTGAAGGCCGGCGCCAAGCGCGTGCTGGTATCAGCGCCGGCCGACGGCGTCGATCTCACCGTCGTCTACGGCGTCAATCACGACAAGCTCGACAAGGCGCACACCGTCGTCTCCAACGCTTCGTGCACGACCAACTGCCTCGCACCGGTCGCCAAGGTGCTCCATGACGCCGTCGGCATCGACAAGGGCTTCATGACGACGGTGCATTCCTACACCAACGATCAGCCGTCGCTCGACCAGGTGCACAAAGACCTCTATCGGGCGCGCGCGGCCGCGATCAACATGATCCCGACGTCGACCGGCGCGGCGAAGGCGGTCGGCCTCGTTCTGCCTGAGCTCGCGGGCAGGCTCGACGGCGTCTCGATCCGCGTGCCGACGCCGAACGTCTCCGTGATCGATTTCAAGTTCGTCGCCAAGCGCGCGACCAGCAAGGACGAGATCAACTCAGCCGTAAAGCGCGCGGCCGAGCAGCAGCTCAAGGGCATCCTCGGCTATACCACTGAGCCGAACGTCTCGAGCGATTTCAACCACGACCCGCATTCCTCGGTCTTTCACATGGATCAGACCAAGGTGATGGACGGCACGCTGGTGCGCGTGATGTCGTGGTACGACAATGAGTGGGGATTCTCCAATCGC
>Ga0335085_10004555_pt1 | contig 22875 bp, 26 predicted proteins | sample Lox_Sample_45_FD_206712 | JGI IMG/M metagenome (GOLD analysis project Ga0335085, IMG submission 206712) | Soil microbial communities from Loxahatchee National Wildlife Refuge, Florida, United States - Lox_Sample_4.5 | ecosystem: Environmental > Terrestrial > Soil > Wetlands | place: USA...
GCTCGACGCAACGCAGCGGTTGTTCTCGGGCCTCATGCGGCTCGACACGAAAGTGATTCCTTCCATTTATCACCGGGACGAAAATGGGTGCCTGCGGTTGATCGAAAAGGAACCTGGATTTGAAGAGATGTTCGATGCCGTATTCGATCCCATTCGACACGCCGCCGCGACGAATCCAACCGTTGTGGCCTTCATTATCCGGGGGCTGGCAGGCACATTGGCACGCATCCGAAAGCCGCGGCTTCGGCGAATCGTTTGCCAGCAGCTGGAGCGATTTGCGGCGAGCACATCGGAATTTCCCCAGGAGTTCGACCGCGCCCGGGTACGAGAGCTCTACGAGACTTTGTATGAGCGACGCATTGCCTGATCGCTTGTCGAGCTGTCAGCCCGGATATTCTCTCTTGCATCAGCAACAGTGAGAGGCTTCCGTTCTGAGAGCACTTTCCTGAAGGTGTGTCCCGGGAAGCCAACCGTAGAGGGGAGATGGCTTTCTAATCTACGGAGGAAGATTATGAAAGTTCTCGGCGCAATGATAGCTCTGCTCGCCCTTAGCTGTTTCGGTTGGGCGCAAAACAACAATTCGAAAGACCACTCCGCCGTTAACAAGGAATTGTCCAATGCGACGGACATCATTCACGAAATGACAGGACCGAACGCGAACGCCGGTATTCCGGAATCGGTGTTACAGAATGCGAAGTGTGTTGCCGTCATCCCTAACCTCATTCAGGCTGGGTTCATCGTGGGGGGCCGTCACGGTGACGGTGTGGCCACCTGCCGCACCAGCGGCAACCAATGGACGCCCCCGGCTCCGTTTTCGCTGACCGGCGCCAGTTGGGGAGCCCAAATCGGTGGCCAGAGCATTGATCTGATCATGATGGTGATGAATCAGAAAGGAATGCAGGCCTTGATGTCCGGCCACTTCAAGGTCGGCGCAGAGGTTTCGGGCGCAGCGGGTCCGGTGGGGCGCCAGGCTTCCGCTTCCGGCGGATGGAAGGCCGGCATCCTGACTTATTCGCGCACCAAGGGAGTGTATGCAGGGGTAACGCTGAAGGGTGCGGAACTCCAGCAGGACGATAGCGCTACAAAAGCGTTGTATGGCCGGGATGTGAAGTTCAGCCAAATCCTGAATGGCAAAGTGAGCACGCCGGCCGACGCGCAGGCGCATGACTTTGTCGCGGCGGTGGAACGGGCGGAACAAACGGCGATGGCGCACTAGCAAATTCAATTCCCGCCCCGGCGATCCTAGGGCGGGAATTCCATATCCCACTGCCTCACAACCGATGCTGGCGTCTTGTCATCGACTCGCCAGCATTCATGGCAATCTGACGTGACATTGCACGTAAGAGATATCGCGTTACTCGCAGCGACGGGGTTGTTAACTTGCCCTCGCGGCCCAGCTCAAAATCCGCAGGTCCATCCCAGGAATCAAATCATCCCGACGGTTACATTTACGGTTGTCGATTGGAAAGCCAATCCGCGACAATATTCGATAGCCATGAACTCGGCTGGCAGCACCACATACACATCAACCCCCAATTCGGTTGAAAAGACTGGTGCTCCCTATCTGGCTGAGTTTGTGACCACCGCTCCAGTCCGGCAGCGAGTCTTTGATCTCGCTGAACGCTTGTCCTTTTTTGAGAAGCCGATTCCCGGAGCTGTCCATCACGCCGCCGGACAACGAAGCCTGAAGACGCTCGCATACCGCTACGCGGACGTACATCATTCATTCTCCTATCACCGGGCAGAAAACCCCGCCATTCGCCAACTCACGATATTGTTCGAAAAAATATCCGCAAGCCTGGAATTCGGACGGCGACTGAGATATCTGCAAGATCACAACAAAGAGAAACTCGGTCCCGAACTGCGGCTCATAAGTTCAGCTGCCCAAAGCGGCCGCCTCCTCGAACTGCAGGCCATAGGACCCACGCTGCGAGGCATATCTTTGGACCATGCCATTTCGCCTGCCGTACGGCAGCCCGCCGCGCCAGGTCAGAGCTGACGAGCACGTTCCGGCTTTCACCGCGCACCCGCAGAGATCAAAAGGCAGCTGGCGATAGCTGACAGCCGCGGCAACGCGCCGTCACTATCGCCAGCTGCTTTCACTTTTTTCCGCAGCCGCAGCCCATTACTCCGGCTGTACTACCAGAAATACGGTGTTCCCGCCTCGATTCACGAGAAGCACGATCGTTTGTTTCCCGGCCTCGCCGATGAGTTGCTGGTAATCCGAGACCGAATTGACCGGATGCCGGTTCACCTGCTCGATCACGTCGCCTCGCTGCAAACCGGCGTCGGCTGCCGGAGAACCATCGGGCACGTCGCTCACGACCACGCCTTTCACATCCGATTTCAGACCAAGTTGCTGCCGGATGGCGCCGCTGAGGTCCTCGACCTGCACACCTCGCATTGGACTGTTCGCGGCCTCACCGCTGGAAGGGTTGCCCGGGCCACTACCGGTGGGCGCTTCCGCCAACTTGACCTTCAGATCGTGCGGCTGACCATTGCGCAGTACTTTGACGGTTACCATGCTTCCCGGCGCCATGGTGGCAACTTTCAGCTTCAGATCGTTTGGACCATTGATGGGCTCCCCATTCAGCGCCGTTACCACGTCGCCCCTCTGGAGACCGCCCTGGGCGCCTGGGCTATCTGGCGCAACATCCCTGATCAGAGCTCCCTTTTCCGGCGGCGCGTTGAAAGCTTTGGCGAGATCGGGAGTAACTTCCTGAATGCCGATTCCAATGTAGCCGCGCACCACCTTGCCTTGCTTGAGAATCTGGTCCATCACGTATTTCGCCATGTTGATGGGAATGGCAAAGCCGATGCCCTGGTTCCCGCCGGAACCGCCGGAAAGAATGGCCGTATTGATGCCGATCAGTCCGCCGCGAGCATTGAGCAACGCGCCACCGGAATTTCCCGGATTGATGGCCGCGTCGGTCTGAATGAAATCTTCGTAGTCCTCAATGGAGAGCCCATTACGCCCGGTGGCGCTGATGATGCCCATGGTTGCGGTTTCGCCCACGCCAAAGGGATCGCCGATGGCAAAGGCGTAATCGCCCACATGAATCCTGGAAGAATCCTCCAGCGCGATGGTCGGCAAACCGGTGGCCGCGATCTTCACCACCGCGATGTCGGTTTTGGGATCGGTGCCGACCACCTTGCCGGCGAACTGCCGTTTGTCGGGCAGCATCACCTTGATATCGGTTCCCTTGGCAACCACGTGATTGTTGGTAAGAATGTAACCGTCCGGACTGACGATCACCCCGGAACCGAGGCCCATCTCCCGCTGCTCCTGCGGACTGCTCGGCCCCTGGCCCCCGAAAAACTGTTGAAAAAATGGATTATCGAAAAACGCTGATTGCGGAACCTTGACGATCCGCGATGAAGTGATGCTTACTACCGCCGCCAGTGCCGGTTCTATGACTGGCGCAAATCCCATGGCATTGGGAGGAGCGGCTTTGGCAGTGCCACCGGCCTGATCAATGTAGAGAGGAATTCCGCGCGCCGGACTGACCGGGTAACCGGCCCAAGCAGTGATGCCTACGCCCAAAACGGCCCCAATGACAACCACCATAACAACAAAAATGATGGCGGCCGAACGGCGTACTTGAATGAATCTTTCCATCATGGTCTCTCCTCTCGACTTTCCGCACGCAAGGGGTTTGTACCGGCTTCTGAACCTAAGATTGGTCACAAATTAAGAGCGACTGCACCGCGCACCATTGCACACCTCGAAAAAGCCGGGCGTTCTGTTCAGGGAATCCTGACCTCCAGTTTAGCTGCCGGCGCGAGTTGGCGGTTGTCCCTGCCCAACAATTCCACAGTAATCAGATGATTGCCTCGCGTGAGCTGCTCAAATTGAATGCGGGTCTCGGTAGTGACAACCGGGGGACAGCGGTCTACCTGATATCTGAGAACTCCCGTCGTAACCCCGGTTTGGTTAATGTTGTCGGGAAAATTCAGCCAGACATTCTCAACCTCGACCTCGACATCCGCCACATGGTTCTGCGCGCTCTGCGTCTCGTTCTTCAGGTCGGCCCGCAGTTTGGGCGAACCACTCGGGCCCAACCAGTCCGTCCAGTGCGTGCCCGCCGCCGCGGCGGGCAAAACCACGACCGCTGCCATGCAAATCAGAGATAGAGCCCACCGGATACAGGCGTGAGTGTTTCTTTCCACACACTCCTTCTTGGCAAAGACAAAAAGCCGTTTGCGGCTGTTTAGATGCCCAGGTTCTTGCGTTTGATGGCCCAGTTCAAGCTTTCCTACAAGTTTTCCTGCATCCAAAGGACGGTTTCGGAGCTTTCCAGACGTGGAGTTTGCCTTGACGAAGAAAGGGGAGACCCGCTTTCTGCTGGAGTCAGTTCTCCTTGGAATAGTGGGGGCGGCAAGTGCGCAACTATTCATGTGGATGCTGCGCGTCGCCCAGCACTTGTTCCTGGGCTTGCTGGCGGGCTATCGCCCACCGCAACTGGCGGAAGGCGGTGGCGGGTTACAGCAGCTGCTGGGGCCGCACGGCCTGTGGCTCATTCCGCTGGCCACCACGCTGGGCGGCCTGCTTTCGGGAATTCTTGTGTATGGTCTGGCTCCGGAAGCAGAAGGCCACGGCACAGATACTGTCGTGCGGGCGTTTCATCGCGAGGGCGGTCTGCTTCGAACCCGAGTAGCACCGGTCAAGATGCTGGCCTCGGCGATCACGATCGGCTCGGGCGGCTCCGCAGGACGAGAAGGCCCGATCGCGCTGATTTCTGCCGGTCTGGGTTCACTCTATGCCAAGCTCACAGGCCGCACAGAAAGCGAACGAGAGCTGCTGGTACTCGCAGGCATGGCAGCCGGGCTCTCCGCCATTTTCCGTACACCGATGGGTAGCGCGATTTTTGCGATTGAAGTCTTATACGGAAAACTGGACTTCGAGACGGGCGCCTTTCTATACACCTTAATTGCTTCTGCCGTCGCCTACACAGTGAACGGCGCCCTGGTCGGGTGGGAGCCGTTGTTTCGGATTCCACCCATTGCTACTCCCGGTGTTGCCGAATATGCAGGCTATCTGACCCTCGGCGTCGCCAGTGGTGTGGTGGCAACCCTCTTGCCGGTGGTCTTCTACGGCACACGCGACTTTTTCCGAAAACTGCCGATTCCCAACTGGAGCAAACCGGCAGTCGGTGGCCTGGGGGTAGGCCTCTTAGCGTTGCGCCTGCCTCAGGTACTCGGCGGTGGCTATGGATGGATACAGCAGGCCATCAGTGGTCGCCTAGCTTTGCAGCTTCTAGTTGTGTTGATCTTTGCCAAGCTGGCGGCTTTTGCACTTACCGTGTCCTCTGGCGGTTCTGGCGGTGTATTTGCCCCATCGTTGTTTGTCGGCGCCATGCTAGGCGCAGTTTTCGCCGCTATCTTTCACCAGACGCCCGGAGTGTTTGCGGTGGTCGGGATGGCGGCGGTATTTGGCGCCGCTGCCCGCGTACCGATCGCAACCATACTGATGGTTACAGAAATGACGGGAGGGTACCATCTGCTCGTGCCGGCCGCGGTTGCGGTCCTCGTCGGATACCTCCTGCAACTGAGATTATCCTCATTCTTCAAGTATCGGAGCCTATACGAAGCCCAGGTCCCGACCCGGCAAGACTCGCCGGCACACTATCTGGAACATATCCAAATCGCGCTAAGCCTGCTCGCCAGGAGAAATCTGCCCGCTTTGGACAAGCTTGGCCACATAGACTTGCTGCAGCTGCTGAAATCGAGAATTGGCTTCGACCTGCCCGGCGGAAAGCAACTTACGATGGGGGTGATCCGGGAAAAGAGTTCCTTGACCGGGAAGACAATTCGCCAGCTTTACGAGAATCTACCAAGTTGTGAATTTGAGCTGATCGCGATTTTGCGCCGGGAGCATGCACTGTTGCCTCATCCCGACACGATTTTGGAGCCCAAAGACCGCATCGTATTCATCGAGACGCCGCAGTCCTGCGAACCTCTGCGGGAACAAGTCGATCCGCCCCAAGCCGTGGAGGCCGTTTCACCAGTCTCCAGAAGTGGCTGATTTCAACCCGCGCTCAGTAGGAAAGAGGCTACGGACGGCTCGGAAACACCCGAACCAGGCCGTAGCCACATTTTTGTACTATTCGGTACCGTGCGTGCCCGAATTTGATTGATCCCGCTGCCGGGCCTGGGTTGCGTATCTCTCCACCGCGGCTTCGAAACCGTTGCTACCTTGGGGAGCAGGAACCTTGCCGGCTAGAATCTTCCGAAAGGGAACCATCTTCCCATAAAGTAGTCGAGTTTCGTCCCGGTCTTGCTCAATCACTGTGCCATTCAGATCAATTCCCGCGAAGGCCCCACGCGCACGGGAGTAGGTCAGAATCTTAGACTTGAGCTTCCAGTTGGTTCCGGCCGCGGCCTGCCGTCCGACCGGGCCCGCAGCAGCCGAAAGACCAGCCCCGATCTTGAACTTGCTGGCCAGCAGGCTGTCGGCTCCCTTTTTGTCCATCACCACCATCACCAGATCCACCGCCTCGGCCCCAATCTGCAAACCCCAACTTCCGCCGGTAAGCGTGACCGGAGCGGGAGCGCTCCAGCCGTTCTTGTTATAGCAGGTAGCCACGCCTTTGCCGTGTCTGCCCCCAAACCCGATCGCGATGCGAATCTCGGATGGGATCACGATGATACATTGAGCATTTTCAAAGACACTGTCGGGAATTCCGCTGTCTGGTGTGCCCATGAGTTCGTCCAACACCCCCGCCGCAGTATGAATCCTTTTCTGTATATCCGACTGATCTGAAGAATCGTTCTGAGCTAATGCCCTCGGCGCAAGTAGCGCTACCACGCTGAAGACGAGCGTTAAAATTCCAGTTTTCTTGAACAGCATAGCCATAGTTAACTTCTCCCAATGTGACCTCTTACTCCGATGCTTCGCGGCTAAGGGACGGTTGTTGATGCAGCCCTCCCATTTTGCTCGCGAGAGGTTTGCGTTTAGAAAGGCCGCAACGAAGTACCATGCGACCCTAGTACCGTGTGCCGGCAGCATGACCAACGTAAGTGGTCATGCAGTCAATTGCGGAGCTTGAGCACTCTCAGTCCAGGCGTTCACGTATGATGAGCGAAAAGCTTGGGGGTAGGGCTTTGAACACAGACGATTTCCGCCGAATTGCGCTCAGCCTTGAGGGGGCGGAGGAGAGTTCCCACATGGGCAGCCCTGACTTTCGTGTGGGCGGGCGAATTTTTGGCACCCTGGCCTCCGCAGCGCAAGGGTACGGAAACCTGATGCTGACCGCCGAACAGCAAGCGTTGTTCGTGGAAGAAATGCCTGAGGTCTTTATTCCCATCTCCGGTGGTTGGGGGAGAATGGGGATGACTCATATCCTGCTGGCTGCCGCCAGCGAAGACGTGGTGACGGGCGCTCTAAAGACGGCGTGGAAGCTAAGAGTCGAGAAGAATGCGAAGCCGGCCAGGCACGTGCGTGCGAACAAAACTCGCGCAGCGGGAAACAAACGACGATAGCCCGAGAAACTAGCGCTTGCCGCGCGTGCGCCATTCTTCCGCGGTGACCTCCCAGATCTCGCTGGGCAATCGGCCACTGACATACTCTCGTTCTTCAACGGCAATGACCCGCATCCCAGTTCTTTCCGAAATCTTCCGCGAGGCAATATTGAGAATGGCCTTGGGTGCGCGCAGCGCCGGAAAGCCAAGTTCATTAAACCAGTATTCCGTCACGGTCTCGACGGCCTCGCTCATCAGTCCTTTGCCTTGCCAGGGCAGCCCAATCCAAAATCCTCGGTTGTGGTTCTCGGCTTGCATCAGAGAGATGCACCCAATGATTTGCAGTGGATGAGTTTTCAAACGTAGCGTCCAATGCCATTCTTCTCCGCGCGCCATGGCAGGCAGGGCAATATCGCGACAGTAGGTCAGGGCGCCGCCCGGCGGATAAGGCCAGGGAACACGCTTCGCCAGGAAGCGAACAATCTCCCAATGGGGAAAGATATTCTGGATTTGCCGGGCGTCGGCAAGCTCCAGCGGTCTTAAGTTAAGGCGAGGGGTTTCCAGCCCTGGGAGCATCGGTTTCTCCGGGAATAGCTGCAGCACCACCTCGTGATTCTCGATCAAAGCAGTTGGTTCCGGCAAAACGATTTCCCTGCGAGCGGGAGGCCCTTCCGGCTCAGCCGAAAAGCGCTTAGCCTGGACTAGAATGCGGAGCCTCTTCCGTGTCATTGCAAGGGTTGCGGCCCTGTGTTAGCTTCGACATGCAATCGAGGTTTAGACTTGCAGGCAACGATTCCTGCCGGACTGGATCGCAAAGAGGCTGAAGTTTATCAAAGGCTGGATCCGGGGCGGCTTCCAAAACACATTGCCATCATTATGGACGGAAACGGCCGCTGGGCGCGCCGGCGGCACTTGCCGCGCGTGGCCGGACACCGGGCGGGCGTAGCAGCGGTGCGCTCCACCGTCGAGACAGCGGCGCGGATTGGGATTCCTTCGCTGACCCTCTACGCCTTTTCCGAGGAGAACTGGAAAAAGCGGCCCAAGAGCGAAGTAGACTTTCTCATGGGATTGCTCTGCCGGTATCTCAAAGCGGAAGTACCCACCCTGAACAAAAACAATATTCGTTTGGAATATATTGGACGGCAGTACGAACTGCCGCCCTCGGTGCAGGAAAAAATGGGCTGGGCGCGCGATGCCACCCGCGAAAACAGTGGCATGGTGCTCACGCTGGCTCTCAATTACAGCGCGCGGACGGAACTGGTCGACGCGTTTCAGGCCCTGGTCGATGCGGCGTCGCGCAATGGCGGCGTCGCGCATTTGAAAATCGACGAAGAGGCGGTTTCTCGGCATCTTTACACCCGGCATTTGCCCGACCCCGATCTGGTGATCCGTACCAGTGGTGAAATGCGGCTGAGCAATTTCCTGCTGTGGCAATTAGCGTATGCGGAAATCTATGTGACGCCGACCTTGTGGCCCGAGTTTCGCGGACACCATCTTCTGGAAGGAATCGCCGAGTACCAGAAGCGAGAGCGGCGCTATGGTGGGCTGGCGGACGGGATTCATCACGCGGTGGCAGCGTCGAAAGGCTGAAGGCAGTCTCCTGTTCGCACATGAGGGCTCGACTTCGCCACGACTTGCCATCCGCCGTAGCGATCAATATAAGAGAGCTCCAGATAATTTCTTGAACCTACTCAAACGAATTCTCACCGCGGTTGTCCTCATTCCCATAGTTCTGTTGCTGGTGTTGACCGCGCCGGTGCCGGTGCTAGCCGCCGCGACTGCGCTGGTGGCTCTGCTGGCGATCAAAGAATTCCTGGAACTGGCCGAGGGCTACGGAGCTAAGCCTTTTATCTGGCCCACGTATTTGTTTGTCGCGGCATTTTTTGTCTTTCTGGCATTCGGCTCGGGGCGCCGAACCCCTCTGTTCTCGACGGCCATCTTCGTTTACACCGCGGCGTTCGCTGCGGTGTTGGCAACATTCATATTCCTCATCATCGGGATGAGGCGAATTGAGTTACGTACGGCTTTTCCCGGCGCCATGGTTTCTGCGTTCGCATTCGCATACATTGCACTGCCCCTGGCATTCCTCGTACAAGTTCGAGAACTGTGGGCCGGAGCCTTTCTGTTGCTCTATTTGTTATTGGTCGTGTGGGCGGGAGATATTTTTGCCTACTTCGTGGGCCGTTCGGTCGGACAGCATCTGATGTCGCCACGCATCAGTCCGAAAAAAACCTGGGAAGGAGCCGCGGCTTCCCTCATCGCCAGCTTGCTGGTGGGTTGGCTGCTTTACAACTACGCGCTGCCCATCAGTTCAGGATTGTTGAACGCGCACCTCATCGAGCGGAAAGACGGATTGTTTGCCCTGCAGAAACAGCCGTTGTGGATCACTCTGCTGCTTTCGGCTGCGATCAATGTAGCGGCGCAGTTGGGAGATTTGGTCGAATCACTCATCAAACGGGGCGCGGGAGTAAAGGACTCAGGTGCCTTGCTGCCCGGCCACGGCGGCATGCTGGACCGCATTGACGCGCTGCTCTTTGCCGCTCCGGTGCTGTGGTACTATGCGGCTTGGCGGGTGCTGCAATAATCAAGCGTGCCGAACCAAGGAAACCCTCCGCTTACGCCTCTTCACCCAGATCGTGCCCCAAGCCCTGCGAAGCTTGCCCTGCTGAGTCCGCTATCGACCGAGGTGTTGAGGGACTCGCTCCTGCCCGGCCGCAAGGAATGCCTGAAAACACGGCCAGACGGCACTATACTAGACGGGCACCATCGAATCTATTTGCTTCGCCTTCGTGGCGTGGAGGTGAATAGCCTTCCACGAGAGATTGTTGTGAAGGACGACTTGTGAATATGCGCACAAAGGTTTATTGGATCAATGGTCCCTGGCCGGGAAAGCTGGCCATAGCGGCGCGCCCGCGTGGAGGAGACTGGCTGGAAGACGAAGTTAGAGCCTGGGGAAGAGAGGGCGTGGATACTGTTCTTTCGCTTCTCACTTCGGAAGAGGAAACGGACCTTGGGCTGCAAGAAGAGGCGCGGCGGGTCAAAGATCACAGCATGAAATTTATTTCTTTGCCGATTCCCGATCGCCAAGTGCCCGGTTCTCAGGCGGAACTGAGTGCTGTCCTGGACAAGTTGGATGCAGACCTTGCCTCGGGAAAGAATATCCTCGTGCACTGTCGGCAAGGCGTCGGACGTACGGGGTTGGTTGCGGCGTGCCTGCTGGTGAACAAAGGATTGAGCGCCGATGCCGCGATAAAAGATGTGGGTGCGGCCCGTGGTTTAGAGGTTCCCGAGACAGCAGAGCAGCGCCGTTGGATAGATCACTACGCGTTAGTTATGGCGAGCACCCGATGATCTTTTCTGAGAGCGTTTACTCGCAACCAGCTTAATCCATGACACGGATTGCCATCCTAGGCTCCACAGGCTCGATCGGGCGCAGCACGCTTTCTGTGGTGGAATCTTATCCCGAACGGTTTGCCGTCAACTCTTTAGCGGCGGGCAAGAATCTGGAAGCGGCATTTGAACAGGCAAGGCGATGGAAGCCCCGTGTCGTTTCGGTTGCTTCGGAGAAAGATGCGGAGGTTCTGCGCAGCCGGCTGAAGGCATCGGGGTGGAACGAAATCGAGGTCGTGCACGGAAGCGCTGGAGCGGTGCGCGTGGCCACCCATCCCGAGGCGGATTTTGTGGTGAGCGCGATCGTTGGCGTGGCCGGCCTGGAAGCTACTTACGAAGCAGTGAAAGCCGGAAAAACTGTCGGACTTGCCAACAAAGAATGCCTGGTGGCTGCGGGCGATTTGATCACGGCGGAAGCGCGGCGGCAGGGAAAACCGCTCCTGCCAATTGATAGCGAGCACAACGCCGTCCATCAGTGCCTGCGCGGCGGCAGAATGGAGGAGGTGGAACGTATCTGGCTCACCGCCTCGGGCGGGCCTTTTCTGCACACTCCGAAATCGGAGTTCGCGTCGATCACCGTACAGCAGGCGCTCAATCACCCTACCTGGAAGATGGGACAGCGTATTACGATCGATTCGGCAACCCTGATGAACAAAGGCTTTGAGGTCATCGAGGCTTGCCGGTTATTTGGCGTGCCGCCCAGCAAAGTTCGCGTGATGGTGCACCCACAATCGACCATTCATTCCATGGTAGAGTTTGTAGATGGCAGCATACTGGCGCAGTTTTCGGTCACCGATATGCGCCTGCCCATCCTGTACGCGTTGACTTTCCCGGAGCGGATCGCGTCGGATATGCGCTTCTCGGTCATGGACTTACGTCACCTCGAGTTTAGTCCTCCCGATATGGAGAAGTTCCCCTGCCTTCAGCTAGCCTATGAAGCGGCAGAGGCGGGCGGCGGCAAGCCGGTGGCGCTCAATGCGGCGGATGAAGTTGCAGTTTCGGCCTTTTTGGAGGGCGGGGTCGGTTTTGAGCAGATTCCTGAAATAATCGGGCAAGTCGTCGCTGAAACGCCGAAGGGGATTTTGGAATCTATAAGCCAGGTATTAGAAGTCGATCGGGAAGCCCGCGACAGAGCCTATCGATGCGTGAGCCAAGTGCGCGGGCGGGTACATCCAGTTTTGGCGGGTCGGAGAGCAGGTACATAGCTATATGTCGGCATTTTTAACGTCTATTACGGCAGTCGCCGTGATTTTGGGATTCATGATTCTGATTCATGAATTCGGCCACTATGCGGTGGCCAAGTTGCTGGGCGTCCGGGTAGAACAGTTCGCCATTGGTTTCGGCAAGCGGTTGGTGGGTTTTCGGCGCGGTGAAACCGATTACCGCATCAATGTGTTGCCGCTCGGCGGGTACGTAAAAATGAGCGGCGAAAACCCTATGGATGAACGCACCGGCGATCCGGGGGAGTTCTTGTCCCACCCCCGCTGGCACCGTTTCCTGATTGCGATTGCCGGCCCGAGCATGAACATTCTGCTGGCCATCGTGCTGCTCACCTGCGTTTATATGCTGCACTATTCTTATCCTGCGGTGCTGGACACGCAGGCGGTGATCGGCTGGGTTGAGCCGGACACTCCCGCCGCCAAAGCAGGGATTCAGGCTGGCGATCGCATCACACGCATCAACGGCATCCAGAATCCGACGTGGGAGCAAGTTCTGCCGGTGGAGGCATTGAGTCCCAACCAGCCGTTGCACGTCACGCTTGACCACAATGGACAGACCGAGGAGAAAACCATCGTCCCGGAAGTCTATGGTCCCGATGAGACCGGATCGGCCGGCTGGGACATGAAGCAGCCGCGGCTCACGATTACCGACCTCGAGCCGGGTATGCCCGCGGAGAAGGCCGGAATGAAGGTGGGCGATGACATTGTCGAGCTGAACGGGAAGCCGATCTCCAGTTTGCTGGCGATGATCGAGACATTCAAGAACACCAAATCGCAACCGGCTACGATTACCGTGATACGGGATGGCGAGCGGAAAACGTTCACCTTGAAGCCGGTTTTGGCCGACACGCCCGGATTAGGAGAACAGCGCTACCGGATTGGCCTGGAGAGTGACCCGATGAAGGTAACATCTCTTCCCTTCCCGGAGGCTTTCCGCAAGTCCCTTCAGAAAAACAAAGAAGGATCGCTGCTGATTCTGGAACTGGTGCGCAAGATGATCGAGCGCAAGGTTTCCATGCGCGTGGTCGAGGGACCGATTGGCATTGGCATCGCGGCGGGCAGGGCTGCCAGCAAAAAAGGCTGGACACCGCTGCTCGAATTGACCTCGGTGATCAGCTTGAACCTGGGTATTTTCAATTTGCTGCCGATTCCTATCCTGGACGGCGGAGTCATCCTGCTTCTGTTCATCGAGACCCTGATGCAGCGCGATATCAGCCTGGCCATCAAGGAGCGTATCTACCAGGCGGCATTCGTCTTCCTGGTCTTGTTCGCAGTCATGGTCATCTACAACGACCTGGCGAAGACCTTGCCCGACATGATGCAACGCTTGCCTTAGTTCGAAGGGAATGGCGGCAGCCAGCCAGTTCCCTTCTCACTTCACGACGGTTTCCCCGCCGCACTTCGCTCGCGGATCGTGGGCTTGGATTGCGGCATGCACCCTAGACTGATAGACAGGTCAAGGAAGTGTCGTGCGCACCGATCTCCCAATGCGCACAATTGCACAGGCCGCTTGGTTTGGATTCGAGGCTTCCTAAGGCGCGGTAAGAAACGGATTCAAGATGCGAACGCCATCCACCTCGCGGGCCTGCAGGTCTTCGGACAAGAGCACCTTGCACCCTGACTGTTTCGCCGAGCGCAATACCAAAGAGTCCCAAAAAGAGAAGCCGTGAAGCCGGTGCAAGTCAATGGCGGCGAGAATGTCGGCGACATCGGGGACCGCGACGTCGAACTCGGCCAGCAACTCGACTTTCCGGCGCGCTACCTTTGCGTCCACGCCTAATTTGCGGGTGGCCGTGACGAAGTATTCCTGCAGAACCTGCATCGAAACTACGCCCGTGCCGGCGCGGCGGTGTTCAGCGACCAATTCCACAGCCCGGCGCTGCTTAGCGGGCGCCGATTTGTCGTCGGCGTAAAACAGAACGTTGGTATCGAAAAAGCTACGCACGCTCATGGATGTTAGCGAGTATGGATCTCGTCGCGGTTAAATTTCCATCCGCGGGAATTGCCCCGTCCGGAGAGCCGCTTAAATTCCTCGATACTTTTTTCGGGATCGTCCCCACCAGCCAGTCTTTGCAGATACTCGCGAATCAACTGATTCACGCTGGTGCCCAGGGCCTCCGCCTTTTTGCGCGCGTGGGCGATGGTTTGCTCGTCGATGGAAAGGGTGACGTTCATGGATACATTATATGTGCGCACGTATTATGTGTCAATAAATTGGAGGGGTGACCCCGCTGGATGTCCCGGCAGGTGGACCACATCTGGCCCCGTACCAAACACACACAAACCTTGAGCCATTGGGTGCCCCATTTCTCGCGCTTTTTGCGAGAAGTGGGGCTCCTCCACGAGCTGAGACTCGGCCTTTGGTCATTCGTCACAGACGCCTTTCTCGCATCGGCGCTACGATCCATCCGTGCCCCGAAATCTCATACGCTTTTACGGCGCCGGCCATCTGCACTTCATTACCTGTAGCTGCTACCAGAGGCAACCATTGCTAGCCTCGGCGAAGCGTCGGGATCTATTTCTGCAAGTGCTGGAGAAAATGCGGGAGCGCTATGGGTTCGTTGTGCTCGGCTACGTGGTCATGCCCGAGCATGTACATCTGCTGATCAGTGAACCGGACCAAGGAACTCCATCCACGGTGATGCAAGCGGTAAAACTCGGCTTTGCGCAGCACGTGATCCGAACGCAGTTGTGGAAGAACGTATCTCCCATACACATCTGGCAGAGGCGTTTTTATGATTTTAATTTGTGGAGTGACAAGAAACGAATAGAGAAGCTGCGCTATATGCACCGAAACCCGGTGAAGCGAGGACTGGTCGGTGAGCCGGAGCAATGGCAGTGGAGCAGTTTTCGGGCTTATGCTTACGGGGAAGCGGGATCTGTACGGCTGAATGAGGTGCTTAAGATGAAGGTGCCGTCGGCGTAGCCGAGAATGCCGTTGGCGTGGCTGGGCCCCACTTCTCGCAAAAGGCGCGAGAAATGGGGCACCCCAGGGTTTTAGATTTGTGCAGGTCTCCAACGAGCGCCAGATGTGGCTAACCCACCTATGGTGGCCCTATCACGCTGAATCTCGCGAGCGCCGCAGGCCAAAGAATGAAATAGTCGTCGCCGTTCGTTTCCCGGTAAGCAGAGCACAGTTCGTTAGGAATAGCTTCACGGAGAATAAGCTGATGGGCTTGCGCGAATGTTGCAATCGGATCGTTCGTAAGAACAAAAATGTTGAACTTGCCTGATCCAAAATCGTGCCCGTCAACAGCTCCTTTGCCCTCCAGTTTTTCCATGAGCTTGGTTTCAAACGAGACGAGGCGGTCAAAATCCGCAATCGAATTGGCCGCGAACTGCAAAACCAGCTGGTAATTCATAGTGAATCGCCGGCACTATTCTGGCAGAACTGCCAACCGTGAAACATCGCTAAGACACCTATTGCCTAGCCGGTAGGAGAATCCGTCAGACTCTTCGCTACGCAACTACGACCCTCCGATCCCGCATGTTAAACTGAAATTCGAGTATGGCTGAAATCCAGCGCAGAAAAGCATTCTCCGGCTCTATCGGGGGTGTCCGGATCGGCGGAAATGCGCCGGTTGTGGTGCAGTCCATGACCAATACCGACACCGCGGATATCCCTGCCACCGTGAAGCAGGTGGCGGCGCTGGCCCGGGCGGGATCGGAACTGGTCCGCGTCACGGTGAACAACGAAGAAGCCGCCGCCGCGGTTGCGCCGATCGTCGAGCAACTCGACACGCAAGGCATTCACGTCCCCATCATTGGCGACTTCCACTACAACGGACACATTCTGCTCACCAAATATCCCGAGTGCGCGCGGGCGCTGGCCAAGTACCGCATCAATCCCGGCAACGTAAGCATCGGCAAAAAGACCGACGACAATTTCCGCACCATGATCGAAGTCGCAGTAGCGAATCAGAAGCCGGTGCGGATTGGCGTGAACTGGGGATCGCTGGATTCCGCCCTGCTCACTCGCATGATGGATGAAAACTCCAAGCTGGCCGAGCCGAAAGATGCCCGCGAAGTGACCATGGAAGCCATGGTGGTAAGCGCGCTTAATTCCGCGGCCCTCGCCGAAAAATACGGTTTGCGCCCGGACCAGATCATCCTGAGCGCCAAAGTCAGCGGCGTGCAGGATTTGATTGACGTGTACCGCTCCCTGGCGGCCCGCTGTAGCTATCCCCTGCACCTGGGATTGACCGAGGCTGGCATGGGCGCAAAGGGCATCGTGGCCTCAAGCGCCGCTTTGGGCGTGCTGCTGCAGGAAGGCATCGGCGATACCATCCGCGTTTCGCTCACTCCTGCGCCGGGCGGCGATCGCACCGAAGAAGTTCGTGTGGCGCAACAGATCTTGCAGTCCATGGGAATCCGCAGCTTCACCCCGCAAGTGACGGCCTGCCCCGGCTGCGGCCGCACCACCAGCACTTTCTTCCAGGAAATGGCGGAGCAGATTCAATCCTACCTGCGCGAGCAGATGCCTGCGTGGAAAGACCGCTATACCGGCGTAGAAGAAATGAAAGTGGCCGTCATGGGCTGCGTGGTCAACGGGCCGGGCGAATCGAAACACGCCAGCCTCGGCATTTCCCTTCCCGGCACGTTCGAAGAGCCCAAGGCTCCGGTCTATGTAGATGGCCGACTGTTCACCACGCTCAAGGGCGACCACATTGTGGCGGAGTTCATCAAGATTCTCGATGAGTACGTGGACTCGCACTACACGGCGAAAGAGGAAGTTGGCGTGCAATAATTTCCCGGCCTAAGATTACCTTCGCTTTTCGTTCACTCTCCTGATAAAATTCGAATCACTCCCGTGATGCAACTTCTGTTTCTGGTGGTTGGTGGATTGCTCGGCGCTGGGCTGGCATGGCTGGCCCTTCGCTCCCGCTCGGCTTCCCATGACGCACGCCTGTCGCTGCTGACGTCCGATTTCACCGACGCTCGCAAGCAGCTCGCAGCACAACGTGCCGAGAACGCCCAGCTAGGGTCTCGAATCGCCGGGTTGGAAGCCACCCTGGCGCATGAACGCGAAGCGACAAAAGAAAAACTGGCGGTCGTGGATCGGGCCACCGAGCAATTGCGCGAAGCCTTCAGCAGCCTCGCCGCCGAGGCGCTTAAGAGCAACAACCGATCCTTCCTGGAATTGGCCAAAGAAAATCTCCAGCGCTTTCAGGTGGAAGCGCAGAGCGATCTGGAAAGCCGGCAAAAAGCCGTGGAACACCTGGTCACGCCGATTCAGGATTCCCTCGCCAAAGTGGACCAGAAGATTCAGCAAATCGAAAAAGAGCGCACCGACTCCTACGGCGCTCTGCGCGAACAAGTGCAGTCGCTGATCGGCACGCAGAAAGCTCTGCAGTCGGAAACTGTCAATCTGGTGAAGGCCCTGCGCACGCCTTCCGTACGCGGACGCTGGGGAGAAATTCAGCTGCGGCGGGTGGTGGAGATCGCCGGCATGCTGCCCTACTGCGATTTTGCCGAGCAGGAGACCGTGATCACCAGTGAAGGCCGCTTGCGTCCCGATCTGATCGTGAAGCTGCCCGGCGGCAAAAACGTCGTGGTGGACGCCAAGACTCCGCTGCAGGCCTATCTGGAAGCGGTGGATGCGACCGACGATGAAGTCCGCCGCGCACGCCTCATCGAGCATGCCCGCCAGGTGCAGGATCACATGACGAAGTTGAGCTTGAAATCCTATTGGGAGCAGTTCGAGGCGTCACCAGAATTCGTCGTGATGTTCCTGCCGGGGGAGACTTTCTTCAGCGCTGCACTTGAACAGGACCCCGGGTTGATCGAGCAGGGAGTGGGACGGCGGGTGATTCCCGCTTCGCCAACCACCCTCATAGCGCTGCTCAAGGCAGTTGCCTACGGATGGAACCAGGAAAAGCTCGCCCGCAACGCTCACGAGATCAGCGTCCTGGGAAAGGATTTGCACGACCGCCTGCGCAACCTGGCCGGCCATCTGGAAACCGTCGGCAAAGGGCTGGACCGCGCCGTGGAATACTATAATAAGGCGGTAGGTACCCTGGAGAACCGCGTCATGGTCTCGGCGCGGCGGTTCGCCGAGTTGGGAGCCCCGGTCACGGAGGAAATTCCCGAAATCGAGCCGATTGAAACGACCACCCGCACTCTGGCGCTGGAGTGGGAGGAAAACGAAGACCCAAAGCTGCCCATATCGGGCAAAGCCGCATCTTCAGCAAGTCAGAGCCGCTGAGTCATATCGAGGTTTACACCGCCGCCTTCGCCGCCCTGAATATCTTTCTCGGAGAGTAATTCCCAAACGCCGTCGAACTTTACGAAGTAAGGATAAATTTTCAACTGGGGGAAACGCGACTGAATCAATCGAGACCCGCGGAGCAGTTCCTGTCTGTGATGGGCAACTTCGACATTGGGATTTCCGTTGAAAGCGGCCAATCCGCCGTAGGTAGCGCAATCGGAGTGGCTCATGAGAAAGACCTGGGGGGCTTTGTGCAACTGGATCGAGAGCCGGATTTGTTCCAGGATGAAGTCCTGCTCGAAGTCATTGCGCGGCGAAGCCAGAGTTTTGGCCCCGCCGGCCACCACGATCATGTCCGGCCGCAGAATGCCCTTACGGCGGAGAAATTTATTCGTGACCAGCCGGATGCGCTCGTCAAAGCAGCACAGGACGGCAGCATCGGCAACATAAGGCTCAGGCGAAGACTCGAAATGGAAGACTTTTTCGTACAGGATTCACCTCGATGTTCGATTTTACCGAAGGATTAGCTGTGAGCGTTGACAAACGTGGAACCGGCATCGGGTAACGTGGAGCTCAGACACACCGCAGGTTCAGCGGTAACTTGACCGAATATCGGCACAATGGTCGGCTATATGAATGCAGGCTTTGTTCCCCAGGGGATCTCGCATGATTGACACTAGCGCGGTTTTGCCGCGCGAGGTGGACAACCCCTGGTTGGAGCCTCCTCCGCTGAAGCTGCTCCCCGAACGCGAGCCGGCGCACCGGGTCTTCCTGGGCAATCTGGCGGAAGTCATGACACGGCAGAAAGTGCCCTACGTCCGCGTGATGTTCGCGAATGCCGTATTTTCCCGCCCTGTTCTCATTCCGACCAGTGGTTTCTGGTGGTCGCTTATGGAGTCGGGGCTATGGCATTCGATCGCTCTTCTGCTCGTGCTCATTAGTTCGCAGGCGTGGGGGCCGCAAGGGCAGACTGGAACAACCTTCGTCAACCGGACTCACCTCATTTACTACCCCATCAATCCGGCCTTCCCAGCCAGGGGGAGCAGCCCGCCGGCTTCGCCCCGCGGAGCGCGCAGCATGCAAAAAGAGCAGGCCCTGCATGTAGCGCGAGAGGCGCGGCCGGGGCGAGCCCCTCTAGTCGCCCCTCCGGACCTGGCCGCAGTAACAAAACCGGCAGGATTGCCAAACACAATCGGCGCATCGCCTGTGCCTCCCGAAGTGCCCGGCGGCGCTATTCCTAGCGTGCAACGGCGCGGCTCGGGCATCGGCAATGCTGCAGTCGGGCCTGTGCCTGATCTGAAACAAGCCGCGGGTGGACGATCCGGCGGGCTGGGAACCGCAGTGATCGCTCCGGCGCCGGTTGTCAGCGGCACACTCAAAGCTGGTGGCACTGGTCGCGCTGGAAGGTTCGGCACTGTCGCGGTTGCTCCGACACCGGGAGTAGGCGCCGTCTTTGGAGGACGCAGAGTCGCAGGGCCGAAGGCGGGAGTGGTTGGGCCCGCGCCTTCTCTGCAGGCCGGGCTGACGCGAGGCAATGGGACGGACGGCGGCACACCCCTTAGCGCGGGCGTCGTCGCGCCAGCTCCTAAATTACCCCTTGAGGCGGGCGGCGAGGGCTTTGGGCACAGAACTGGCTCTGGCAGCATCGGCACGCGAGTCGTAGGTCCCTCACCATCGTTTGGAGGCTTGGGAACCCGCAGAGCAGGCAACGGCGGCCATGGTCTCAGTGCAGGCGCTGGCGTGGTGCCGCCTGCTCCATCGCTTGGCTTGGCTGGTTCGGGTGGCCCGGGTGTTGGGGAGCTGGGAGCCGGTTTCGGCTCTTCGGTCGTGCCTCCTCCGCCTTCAGTAGGGGCTTCGGGCGGCGTCGCACGCGGCAGCGGCATAGGAAATGAGCCAGGCTCGGAGGCTGTTCCACCTTCGCCTTCGCTGGGCAGCGGCGAGGGAACAGGACGCGGCAGCGGCGTTGGCGACGGGTTAGGCTCCGCGGTTGTTCCGCCTTCGCCTTCGCTTGCCGGCGCTGGTGTAGCCGGAGGCCGCGGCGCAGGTGACGGTCTCGGCGACTCAGGAACAGCGGTAGGTCCAAGCCCTGGCATGGATGGTCTGGGTGGCTTCGGCGGCGATGGACGTGGAACTGGACTCGCTGGCGACGGCGCGGCGGTCGCGCCCCCGCCAGTCATGGATAGCTCCGGAGCGCAGCCAGACCAGACTCTCAATCAAGCTGTTCAGGAGCTACCGGTGCGTATCGTTGGACTTGCCTTTGCCCCGCCCAGCACTTCTTTTGGGTCGAGCTACGAGGTCTTCATTGCGGAAAAGGAGGCCAGAGGCAAAAAAGACTCGAATGCGCACAAGAATCTCATCAAACTGGTTTACTGGTTCCTTCCCTACCAGCCAAGGCTCTCCGAGTTCCATGTAGACTCTACAAAGATGTACAAGCTGCGCGTCCTTCGCGACCGCGCCTGCGATGAGTCCCTGCTGCACATGACCGTCTCTCCAGAGGGCCAAGTCTATTCAGGGCCACATCTCTCCGCGGATTTCCTGCCTCCAATTGCCGAAAGAAAGAAGATGATCTTGCCCTGCTACCGCACCACGGCGGACGACTATCGCCGCGCGGTATCCCACAAGCACTAGGAGAGTTTCATGTTGCCCGTTCAGTAGGTGGGTGATGCGCGTCGCTCGATAGCGGTGATGACGATGTGCTGTGCTCGTTCTTCATGGCTTGTTCCACCTGTTTGGCCATTGCGGGAGGGAGGGAGACGGTGAATGTCGTGGTCTCGCGCACTATTGTCATGCTTAGTGATAGAAACGAAACAGGCGGGCGCGTTTCTGCCCCCTTGCCGAAAGAAAATTGATCTTTATAACTCTTTGCCTCGAAATTCAGTCTAAGCCACTCGCTTCGCTGGCGTAACCTTGAGCGCGATGCCTTCCCTTTTCTGCAGCCCTGCAATGGTCTGGAATAGATTGTCCGCGTGCGCATTGCCTTTTGGGCTCAGCGAGCGCATCAGATTTTTGGCGGAGCGGTTGAGTTCTTTGGCCAGTTGCTCAAACCCGATGGTAGCGTGGATGTAATAGCGCAACATGGTCTTTCCATCCTCGATGTTGCCGGCGAGCAGATCCTCGATTCCTTCCGCGAGCATTCCTTTGCGGAACGCTGGATCACGGTCGGCGTGCGCCTTTACCGTCTCCTTGAATTCTCGGGTGAGTGGCATTAAGACTCCTTTCCTCCTGCCTTCTTATGTTTTTCTTCTTCGATTTGTTTCTTGCGTTCCTTGTAATCTTGCCAATAGTTAATCGCCAAGGAAATATCGTGGCTCTGTCGCTTCTTCGTGCCACCGATAAGCAGAATCACGAGCGAGTCGCCATCCTTGCCGAAGTAAATGCGGTAGCCGGGACCGAAATCAATTTTTGTATTCAAATACGCCCGATCCGAAACCAGCGAGAGAAGACGAACGAGACGGCGTCATACAAATCGCCAAACATGCGCCTCCGTTTCCCAATTATTTAGTCCGAGGTGTCCCAGTTTCTGGTGGCTCGCCCGAATCGTCCTCTTCTGCATCCTCGCGCTCGATTGCCTCCATCACATGTTCCCGCCCCAGCAAAAAGTTTGCTTCCACCCGCATGAGGGCATTACCAATCGAGCCGCGATGGCTCTTCTTCGAAGGAAAACGGCGGTCCAGCCACCGAAGAAGTAGCCCGATGATGGTTAGGCCACCCAGCACCGCTGGATAGACCCAGAAAGGGTTCCGCTCATCGATTTGCGGCGCTGCTGTGAACAACATTATCTTTCTCGCGCTCTTACTGTGACTGGCCGGTCTGTCGTGGCTCAGCCCGCTTCGCCTTCAGCTCTGCCAGCAACTGCTCGATGCGGTCATCTTTTTCCAGTTGCGCCAGACGGCTTTCCACGTCCTCGGCGGCCAGTTCCGATTTGGCCTGGCTCAGCGCTGACTCCTGCGCCACTTTATGCTTCATGCGGTCGAATGCCATGGCGCTCGATCCGTTGCCCGCCGCCATTTTGGCGTCGCTGGCTTTACCGATGGCGCGGGCACGCCGATGCTGCGCAATGAGCAGGTCGGCTTTGGCCTGCGCTTCGGTCAATTTCTGCTCCAGTTGACGCAAAGCGGTCTTGAGGTTTTCTACCTGCGCCTTGTGATCTTCCACTTGTTGGGCGTAGCCATGCGTGAGTTCACGATAGCTCTCCACTCGCTGCAACGCCACCCGCGCCAAGTCGTCATCTTTTTTGTCCACGGCGAGTTCCGCTTTGCGCATCCACTCGGCCACCTTGTCTTCGTTTTCCGATTGCTTCTTCTCCAGCAGGTGCTCATCGGCGATAGCGATGGCCAGCTGCGTCTTTACCTGCAAGAGCTGGTTCTGCATGTCGAGGATAACCTGTTTGATCATTTTCTCCGGGTGCTCCGCCTTATCGATCAGGTCATTGAGATTCGCCCGAATCAGTGTGGAAACTCGCTCCAGTAGTGCCATAACGACTCCTTGTCTTTAGGTACCTCGCCCTATGTGATTCGTAGGGCGGGAACCCAGCTGTCAGCCAATTCGCTTGTTGCGGGTGCCCCACCCTACGCGGTTTTCGTAGGGTGGGAGCTC
>Ga0335085_10004557_pt1 | contig 22861 bp, 23 predicted proteins | sample Lox_Sample_45_FD_206712 | JGI IMG/M metagenome (GOLD analysis project Ga0335085, IMG submission 206712) | Soil microbial communities from Loxahatchee National Wildlife Refuge, Florida, United States - Lox_Sample_4.5 | ecosystem: Environmental > Terrestrial > Soil > Wetlands | place: USA...
AGATCGTCGTCTTCCCGGCGCCGTTCGGCCCGATGAGCCCGAGGATCTCTCCCTTGTTCAGCGAGAACGTCATGTGGCCGACGGCCTGAAGGCCGCCGAAACGCTTCGTGACGTCGTTCAGCGTGATGAGCGCCGTCATGCTGCGGGCACCGCGGCGGGCGCCCGACGCCTCCGGGCCCGCCAGTCCATGATCGCGCCGACGATTCCGCTCGGGAAGTAGATGATGATCGCGACGATCAGGACGCCGAAGAAGAGGAGGTGTCCCGATCCCACCCAGACGCGGAAGATCTCCGAGACGAGGATGAAGATCACGGCCCCGACCGCGGGCCCCCACTTCGTCGCGGCGCCGCCGAGCATCGTGACGAGGATCATCATGATCGAGATGTCAGGGATCGAGAAGACGATGCCGGGGTCGATGAATCCCATGTAGTTCATGTAGAAGGCGCCTGCGGCCCCCGTGAAGAAAGAGCTGATCAGGAGAGAGTAGAGCTTGTACCTGGTCGTATCGATCCCGAGCGATTCCGCACAGTCCTGGTCCTCGCGGATGGCGAGGAAGTAATAGCCCGGCTTGCTCCGCATCACCCACCGGATGACGCCGTAGTTGATCGCGGCGAGCGCGAAGGCGATGTAGTAGTAGTACGTCTTTGAAGTGAACGCCGGGATGAAGAGAATCCCCTCGGCGCCGTTCGTCAGCTGCCTCCAGTTCACGGCGACGAGGCGGAGGACCTCGGAAAGCGCGAGGACGGACAGCGCGAAATACGATCCCCTCAGCCGGAAGCAGATCCACCCGATGAGCGCCCCGATGACGGCCGCGGCAAGCCCGCCGAGGAGGAGCCCCCACCAGGCCGTCGCGGGCGGCTGGCCGCTTTTCACCATGATGGCGGTCGCGTAGGCGCCGACGCCGAAGAAGGCGGCGTGCCCGTAGGAGATCTGCCCCGTGTAGCCCCCGAGCAGATTCCAGCTCTGGCCGAGGGTGATCCAGAGGAGCGAGAGGATGAACATGTGAAGGAGATACGGGCTCTGCGTCGCCACCGGGATCAGGAGGACGAGGGCGACCGGGAGGAGAGCGAGGAGGTTCTTCTTCGTCACGTCGCGATCCTAGATGCGACCCCGTCCGAGGAGGCCGCGGGGCATGAAGATCAGGACGAGGACGAAGATGATGAATCCGAAGGCGTCCTTGTATCCGAGCGAGATGTAGACGGAGCCGAGCGATTCGGCGAGCCCCAGCACGAGGCCTCCCAGTACGGCGCCCGGAATGTCACCGAGACCGCCGAGGATCGTGATGACGAACGCCTTGTTCGTGAACGGCCCTCCGATGTTCGGGTAGAGGTAGTAAACGGGGTCGAGCAGAGCGCCGGCGGCGCCGACAAGAGCGGATCCGAGACCGAACGTGATGTACGTGATGCGCTTCGTGTTGACGCCCATCAGCGCCGCAGCTCGTTTGTCCTGGGCGGTCGCGCGGATCATCCGTCCCGTGTCGGTCTTGGCCAGGAAGATGAAGAGTGACCCGCCGAGGATTCCCGCGATGACGAAGGCGAGGAGGAACGGGTAGCTGAAGGACAGCGAGATCGTCTGTCCGCCGACATGGAGGTCCCAGTAGATTGTCTTCGATGCGTAGGACACGGGCACCGAGCGGTAATTCGCCGAGAAGAGGAGGAGCGCCAGGTTCGAGAGGATGAGGCCGAGACCGACCGTCAGGAGCACCTGGCCCTGTGGCAACACCGTATCGGCTTCCATCACGGGCGAGAGCAGGAACTTCTGGATTCCCACGCCCAGCAGGAACATCAGCGGGAAGACGATGAGCAGGGAGACGTAAGGATCGATCTTCCCCAGCGTGAATGCCCAGAACGTGATGTACATCGCCACCATCATCAGCTCGCCGTGCGCGAGGTTGATGATCTTCATGACCCCCATGATGAGAGACATGCCCAGGCCGATCAGGGCGTAGAGCCCTCCGAGCAAGACCCCGGAGATGAGGACCTGCCCGAGGAGTTCGAGCTGTCCGGCGACTTGGGGCGACATCGCGCTCTGTGACTTACCGATCGCGCCAGCGCGGGACGGGATAGATGGCCTTGGCCGACGCGGCTTCGGGCGGATACACCGTCTCGAACTTCTTCTTCTGCACTTGCAGGACGAGCGTGTCCATCTTGTTCTGGTTCGTGAACTGGCCCCAGGAGACGAACTTCACCGGCCCGAAAGCCGTCATCATGTTCGTCTCGGCGAGGGAGGCCCGGAGGTCCTCCGGGGTCCAGGCCTTGGCGCGCCTGAGTGTGTCCGCGAGGACGTACGCCGCGGCGTAGGCCTCGGCGCCGTGATAGTCGGGTTCCTTGTCGAACCTCTTCTTGAAGTTGTCGAAGAATTCCTTGGCGCCGGGATACTTCACCTGGGGCGTCCAGAGCGTTCCGGAGAGCGCGTACTCCGAGGCGTCGGCTGCGTTCTGCAGAAACTCGGGGAGCGTAAAGCCGGCGGCCCCGCCGATGAAGGCCTGGGGGTTGATGTCCAGCTCCTTCGACTGCCGCATCAGGAGGGAGGCGTCCATGAGATACGAGACCATGTAGACGACGTCCGGCCGAAGCGACTTCACCTTCTGGAGAATCGGCTTGAAGTCGACGGATCCCGCCTGGTAGGCCTCGGCCAGGAGGACCTGGATTCCGTTGGCCTCGCAGTATTCCTTCATCGCCTTCGACGTCGACGTGCCGAAGTCGGTGTTCTCGTAGAGCAGTGCGATCGTCTTCGGTTTCCCGACGATCCCCCAGAGCCCGAAGAGACCCTGGTTGTAGAGGCTCGACGGCGGGTTCATCCGATAGACGTACTTCCAGCCCTGTTGCGTGATCTTGTCGGCTGCACCCGTCACGACGAGATAGGGGACCTTGTACTTTTCCGAAACGCCGGCGACCGAGTAGCTGCACTGGCTCGTGTACTCGCCGACGACGATTGGGTACTTGCTCATCGTGATGAACTTCTCGACGATCGCGGTGGCCGTCTCCGGCTTTCCGCCCGAATCCTGGATGTCGAGAACCAGCTTCGTCCCCTTGATCCCGCCCTTGGCATTGATTTCCTCGGCGGCCATCTCGTAGGCCTGCTTCTCCATCTCGCCGAACTTGGCTTCGGCACCTGTCAGGGGAAGCGGGATGCCGACCGTGAAGGTCTTGCTCTGCGCGAGCGCAGGCGCCGCGAGGACGAGAGGGACCAGGACCAATAGGGCGATGGCCATGATCATCGGCCGGGTCTTCATCGAGGACCTCCTGGCTGTCGTTTTTTCGATCCGATATGGTGCCATGATTCCCGGCGCGGAAGATGATTCGTTTGAATCAACGAGGAGGATTTCCATCATGCTGGCGGACAAGAAGGTCGCGGTCATCGGAACGGGGACCATGGGGCGCAGCATCGTCGCGGGGCTCGTGGCATCGGGAAAGGTCCGCCGGGGCGGCGTGGTGGCGACCGCCCGGACGAGGGCGAGCGCCGGGAAGGCCGCATCGGAACTGGGCGTGAAGTGCACGCTGGACAACGCCGCGGCGGCGGCCGGCGCCGACATCGTGCTCCTGTGCGTAAAGCCCCGGGACGCCGCCAAGGTGGCGGCGGAGCTGAAGGATGCGGTCCGGGGAGGCCGCCGGACCCTGGTCGTCTCCATCGCGGCAGGCGTCAGCACGGGGACCCTCGAGGAGGGCCTCGGCGGACGGGTCCCGGTCGTCCGCGCCATGCCGAACACTCCCTGCCTCATCGGCAAGGGGATGACGGTCCTCTCGAAGGGCTCCCGGGCCACGGACCGCGACGTGGCGATGGCTCGGGAGATCTTCCTTCCCCTCGGCCGCGTCCTCGAGCTGGAGGAGAAGCACATGGACACGGTGACCGGGCTCTCGGCCAGCGGCCCGGCCTTCATGTACATCATCATCGAGTCGCTCGCCGACGGCGGCGTGATGCGGGGCCTCCCGAGGCAGGTCGCGACCGAGCTCGTGGCCCAGATGACGCTCGGGGCCGCGGAGATGGTGCTCGCCACCGGGCGCCACCCGGCCTCGCTGAAGGACGACGTCACGACGCCCGCGGGATGCACGATCGCCGGAATCCTCGCGCTCGAGGACGGCCGGATCCGTTCGGTCCTCGCCCGGGGCGTGGAAACGGCCGCGAGGGTCGCCGGCGAGCTCGGCCGCTGATCAGACGCGGGCGGCGCCGTCCACCGCCATGAGCCGCTCCGCGAGGAGCGGCTCGGGGAGCGGCGGGGCGAAGAGGAAGCCCTGGACGTCGTCGCACCCGAGGGCGGCGAGCATCTCGGCCTGGGCGGAGGCTTCCACCCCCTCCGCCGTCACCCGGAGCGAGAGGTTGTGGGCCATCGAGATGATGGCGGCCACGATGGAGCGGTCCCGGTCGTCGCGGGTCATGCCCGCGACGAAGGAGCGGTCGATCTTCAGCCGGTGAATCGGGAAGTGCTTGAGGTAGTTGAGCGAGGAGTGGCCCGTCCCGAAGTCGTCCATCGAGATGTGGATTCCCATGCGCGACAGCTCCCCCAGCACCTCCCCGGTCAACGAGAGGTTCTGCATCGCGATGGTCTCGGTGATCTCGAGGTCGAGGCAGGCGGGGGGGAGCCCTGTCTCCGCGAGGACCCGCTGGACCGTCCAGACGAGGTCCTTGTCCTGGAACTGCCGGGGCGAGAGGTTGACGGCCACGCGGAGGTCCGGGAAGTCGCCCGCCCGGAGCCGCATGGCCTCCTGGCAGGCCCGCCGGAGGATCCACTCGCCGATCGCCACGATGAGGCCGACGTCCTCCGCCAGCCCGATGAACTCCTTCGGGCCGAGGAGGCCCCGTTCGGGATGGTTCCACCGGACGAGGGCCTCGACGCCGAGGACGCGGCGGGAGGTCATCTCCAGGATCGGCTGGTAGTGGAGCGTGAACTCCTCGCGGGGGAGGGCTCGCCGAAGGCCGCTCTCGAGATGGGCGCGCTCCTGCGAGGCCTCCTGCATGTGCGGGGTGAAGAACTGGAAATTGTTCCGGCCGGCCTCCTTGGCGCGGTACATCGCCGTGTCCACGTTCGCCACGAGGGTCTCGGCGTCCGTCCCGTCGTTCGGGTAGAGGCCCACGCCGATGGAAGCCGACAGGAAGAGCTCTCTCGTCTTGAGGGTGAACGGCTCGGCGAGGATCTTCAGGAGCTTGCGGGCCATGGCGCCGACGTCGCTGTCGCGGGTGATGCCCGAGAGGAGGACCAGGAACTCGTCTCCGCCGACGCGCGCAACCGTGTCCTCCTCGCGCAGGCAGCTCTTCAGCCGCTCGGCCACGGCGACGAGGACCTCGTCCCCGGAGGAGTGGCCGAGCGTGTCGTTCACGTTCTTGAAGTGGTCGAGGTCGATGAACATCACGGCGAGGATCTGCTTCCGGCGGTGGGCGTGGAGGATCGCCAGGGAGAGCCGGTCGTGGAAGAGAATCCGGTTGGGGAGGTCGGTCAGGGCGTCGTGGTACGCCTGATGGTGGCTCTGCTCCTCGGCCCGCTTTCGCTCCGTGATGTCGATGAGGCTTCCTTCGAGGATCGATCCGCCCGCGTCGTCCTCGAGCAGGCTTTCGTTCACGAGAACCCAGACGGGGGAGCCGTCCCGCCGCCGGAGGCCGATCTCGTAGTTCACCAGGAACTTCTGCTGAAGGAGCGCCGCGAGGGTCACCTCGCGGTCCTCCGGGTCCAGGTGAAGCTCGTGCATGTTGAGCGCGAGGACGTCTTCCCGGGACGGGTAGCCGAGGATCCGGGCGAGGGCGGAGTTGCACTCGAGGATGCGGCCGTCGAGCGTCGAACGGTAGAGGCCCGCGAGGTTCCGCTCGAAGAGGAGCCTGTAGCGCCTCCCGGATTCGGCGAGATAGCGCGCACGCTTCCGGAGAAGTCGGGCGACGCGGGCCGAAACGACGGCGGCGATGGCTATCGCGAGGACCGAGAGGACGACCAGCGTCGCGACCAGCCGGCGGCGGAAGCGGCGCGTCGTCGAGGCGACCTCCGTCGCGAAGCGCTCGGACGTCTCCGAGATCCGGGAGCCGAGCAGCTCGATCTCCCGCTGGTGCGACGACCGGCGGGCCGCATCGAGGCGGCGCGTGACGACATCGTCCCGGATCCTCTCCCCGAGCGCCTCCACCTCCTCGCCGAGAGCGTCTGCCTGACGCCAGACCGCGAGGCCGCGTGCGAGATCCTCGAAGTTCCTGAGATGGGAGAAGACGGAGACCATCCCGTCCACCTCCTCCGGGTGGCTGCGGGCCGCCAGGAGCGCCTCGGCCGCCGGGCCGGGCTGGACGGACGGCCGGTCCAGTTCAGAGAGGGCGCGGTGGAACGCCCTCGGGACGTCCTGGCTGGCGAGGAAGCGCTGGTGGTCCTTCTCGTCCGCCGAGTCGAGATACCGGAGAAGGGCGATGAGACCCGCCTCCTCCTCCCGGGACCACCGGCCCTCGGCGGCCGCATAGGCCCGAAAGGTCGAGAGGGTGTGGAGTCCGAGGACGCCGAGGGTCGTCGCGACCGTCGAGGCGAGGGCGAAGAGCACCACGAGGAGGACGACGGTTCTGTTGATGGATTGTGTCGCCCGGGCTTCGAGCACTCCGGGTGCGGGCGCAGCGAAGTCGATGCCGGTCTGGACCCGGCCGTCTTCCCGTCGGCCCGAATCGCCGTCACTCAATGTAGAAAACCGTCGCGTAAATTATAGACGAGTGGGCTCGCGCCGCCCGTCCCGGGGGGCGGTCGACCTCAGCCGAGCGACGTGGCCGCCTCGGAGAGCTGTTCCGGCGAGACCCGCCCGGCGCGGGCGAAGCCCCCCACGACGCGGCCCTCCTCGGGGACGAAGACGAAGAGGACGAAATCGGGCAGCTCGAAGCGCATCTCCGCGTCCGGAAATCGTGCGAGATACAGGCGGCGGGCCGCGTCGAAGGGCGGCGTGCCCTCCTCGAGCGCGACGGTCCGGCCGGTCAGGGTCAGGCGGGCGAGCGTCTGCGGGTCGCCTGTCCCCGGATCGGCTTCGCCGACGCAGAGCGACGCCCGGCCATCGGCCAGGAGGTCGCGCGTGTGCGCCGAGAGCCCGCTCAGGTGGAAGAAGAGCGCCGAAAGATCCTTCTCGCCGGCGTACGCCACCATCGACGCGAGAGGGCCGCCTTCGTGAACCGTCGCGAGGGCGGCCCACCGGTGGGAGGAGACGAGGCGGGCCGCGAGGAGAGCCAGCTCGGTGGGCATGGTGCCTCTAGCCCAGCGCGACGAGCCGGTCCATCAGGTCGACGGTCCGGTCGAGGATCCCCTTCCGGTGGGTGTCGGCGGCTTTCATCACGGCCTCGTTGACGGCCTTCACGCGCCGTCCTTCGCCGCCATGAAGCGGACGAGATCGATCACCCGGCACGAGTAGCCCCACTCGTTGTCGTACCAGGAGACGACCTTGAAGAAGCGCTTCTCGCCCTTCAGGTTGTTCTGGAGCGTCGCGAGGGAGTCGTAGATCGAGGAGCGGGGATCGTGGATGAAGTCGGTGGAGACGACTTCCTCGTCCGAGTAGCCCAGGATCCCCTTCAGGTACGTTTCGCTCGCCTTCCGCATCAGGCCGTCGATCTCCTCGATCGAAGTCTCCCGGGTCGAGCGGAACGTCAGGTCCACGACCGAGACGTTCGGCGTCGGCACGCGGAAGGACATGCCGGTGAGCTTCCCCTTCGTCGCCGGCAGCACTTCGCCCACGGCCTTCGCGGCGCCGGTCGAGGACGGGATGATGTTGATGGCCGCCGCGCGGCCGCCGCGCCAGTCCTTCTTCGAGGGCCCGTCCACCGTCTTCTGGGTCGCGGTGTAGCTGTGGATCGTGGTCATCAGGCCGGTCTCGATCCCGATGCCTTCCTTCAGGATCACGTGCACCACCGGCGCGAGACAGTTCGTCGTGCACGAGGCGTTCGACACGACGTGATGCGTCCTCGGGTCGTACTCGCCCTCGTTCACGCCCATCAGCAGCGTCTTGACGCCGCCCTTGCCGGGCGCCGAAATGATGACCTTCTTCGCCCCGGCGGCGAGGTGGCCCTTCGCCTTCTCGGCGTCGGTGAAGAGCCCGGTCGACTCGATCACGTAGTCCGCCCCGAGCGCCTTCCAGGGAAGCTGGCTCGGGTCCTTGGTCGCCATGAGGCAGCGCACCTCGTCGCCGCCCACCACGATGACGTCGTTGCTCTCGAGCGAGGGAGCGCTCTTCTTCGTCGAGATCGGGTGCTTGAAGCGCCCGTGCACCGAATCGTATTTGAGCTGATACGCGAAGTAATCGGCGTCGGTGGAGACGTCGACGACGCCCACGACGTCGATCTCCTTGCCGAGAAGGCCCCGGTCGCAAAGGGCCTGGAAGACCAGGCGGCCGATTCGCCCGAAGCCATTGATGCCAACGCGGATTGCCATTCTCGTGCCTCCTTCCGGCCGTGACGGAGTCTAGCGTCTTAGGGCGCCTCGCCGATGTTGAGCCCCATGGCGCCGAGGAGGCGGTTCTCGTGGCGGGCCTTGACGAAGCCGGTCCGGCGCATCAGCTCCTCGACACCCTGCTGGGCGGGGAACCGGGCCAGCGATTCCGGAATGTAGAGGTAGGTCTCCGGGTCCCCGTGGAAGAGCCAGCCCATCAGGGGCATGACCGAATGGAGGAACCCCCGATAGAGCCAGGCGGCGAGCCGGTTCGGCGGCTTCCCGAAGTCGAGGACGACGACGCGCCCGCCCGGCGCGAGAAGGCGCCGCATCTCGGCGAGCGCGCTCTGGGGGTCGGAGATGTTCCGGAGGCCGTAGCCGATCGTGACGGCGTCGAAGACCGCGTCGCGGAACGGAAGCCGGAGGGCGTCCGCCTGCACGAAGCGGCTCCGGCGCCGCCCTTCCGCGCGCCGGCGCCGGGCCACGAGGAGCATCGGGAGCGTGAAGTCGGCGCCCGTCACCCGGGCGTCCCGGCCGGCGTCCTCCGCCAGGAAGGCGAGGTCGCCGGTGCCGCAGCAGAGGTCCAGGACCCGGAGCGGGCCCTGGCGCCCTTCGAACGCGAGGCGAATCGTCTCTTTCTTCCACCGCCGGTGGAGGCCCGCCGACATCAGGTCGTTGACGAGGTCGTACTTCCCGGCGAGCAGGGAGAACATCTCGCGCACCTTCGGGGCGCGCTGCTCGTCGTACGAGAGGAACTTGTTGGCCACGGGCGGATTCTAGGGGTCTCCCCGGGGGCCGGTGCGCGATAGGATGTACGGGAAGGCACGGCCATGGAGGAGACGAAGCCCCCTCATCCGGGACAGGTTCTCGAAGAGAGGTACCTGGGACCTCTCGGCGTGACGCATGCCGCCCTCGCGAGGCACATCCGGGTTTCCGAAAGGACGATCCTCGAGATCGTCCACGGGCGGCGCAGCGTGACGCCGCGGACCGCGTGGCTCCTCGCCCAGGCGTTCGGCAACGATCCCGAGTACTGGCTGCAGCTCCAGGCGGCGTGGTCGCTCTCGAAGTCCCGGCCGAAGCGGCAGGTTCCCCGGCTGGAGAAGAGCGTGGCACAGCTGCCGCTCCTGCCGTTCGGCCCGCGAAGCTGACCGGCCGGCGCGCGGGGTAGCATCGCGGCATGCGCCCCGTCCCGACCGCACTGGCTCTCGCCGGTCTCCTTCTCGCGGCGGGCGGCGAGCCGGGCTCCGCTCCCGCCGCGCCGCCGGCTTCCGGGGAAAGCGTGGCCGCCCGATACGCCCGGCTCGCCCTCGACTGCGTCCACCGGGAGTATCCGAACAAGGTGGCCCACGTCCTGAACGGAGACGAGGACGCGCTCCCGCCCCGGAAGCTGACGCCCGCCTTCTACGGCTGCTACGACTGGCATTCCTCGGTCCACGGGCACTGGCTCCTCGCCCGGTTCGCCCGAACGACTCCGGGGGCGCCGCTCGCGGCGGAAGCCCGGGAGACGCTGGCCCGGAGCCTGACGCCGGAAAACGTGAGGGGCGAGGTGGCCTACCTGACCGGAAAGGGCCGCGCCGCCTTCGAGCGGCCCTACGGGCTCGCCTGGCTGCTCCAGCTCGCGGCGGAGCTGCGCGAGTGGGACGACCCGGCGGCGGCGGCATGGTCGGCGAACCTGGCGCCTCTCGAGCGGGCGGCCGCGACGCAGTTCTTCACGTGGCTCCCGAAGCTGGCGTACCCGATCCGGGAAGGAGAGCATCCCCAGACGGCGTTCGCGTTCGGCCTCGTGCTCGACTGGGCGCGGGGAGCGGGCGAAACGGAGAAGGCCGCTCTTCTGTCGCGCCGCATCCTCGAGCTCTACGGAGGCGACACCGGCTGCCCGATCGGCTGGGAGCCGTCGGGCCAGGACTTCCTCTCGCCCTGCCTCGGCGAGGCCGATCTGATGCGCCGGGTGATGCCTCCGGCGAAATACGCCTCGTGGCTCGGCGCGTTCCTCCCGGGGATTCCCCGCGACGGCCGGGGCGACTGGTTGAAGCCGGGGATCACCACGGACGCGGCCGACGGGAAGCTGGCGCATCTGGACGGCCTCAATCTGAGCCGGGCCTGGATGCTGGAGGGAATGGCCGACGGGCTTCCCTCTGACGATCCGAGAATTTCCTCTCTCCGGAGCGCCTCGCGGGTCCACCTCGCGGCGGGCCTCGGGGCGGTCTCGGGCGCTCCCTACGAAGGCGGGCACTGGCTCGGTACCTTCGCCGTCTACGCCCTGACGGGCCGGGGTCTCGGGGCCGCCCGGTGACGCCGGGCCACGTCGCCGCTCTCCTCGCCGCGTCCGCCGCCGGCGGGATCATGAATGCCCTCGCGGGCGGCGGCACGCTGTTGACCTTTCCGACCCTGGTTTTTCTCGGCATGCCGGCCATCCAGGCGAACGCCACCTCCACGGTCGCGCTCCTCCCGGGCGCGGCGACGAGCCTGGCGGGCTACCGGCGCGAGGTGAGCGCGCACCGGCAGTGGCTGAAGACGCTGCTCGTCCCGAGCCTCGCCGGAGGAACTCTCGGGTCGGTCCTCCTGCTCCTCACGCCGGAACAGACCTTCTCCCGGCTCGCCCCGTTTCTCGTTCTGTTCGCGACGCTGCTCTTCCTCTTCCAGGTCGTCTCCGCCCGCCGACAGGAAACGGCGGAGCGGGCCAGGCCTCCCGACGTCGGCCGCTGGGCGGCGGCGTGGTCCCTCCAGTTCGGCGTGGCCGTCTACGGCGGGTACTTCGGCGCCGGCATCGGGATCCTGATGCTGGTCATCCTGGGATTCCTCGGCCTCTCCGACATCCACGCCATGAACGGCCTGAAGAATTTCTTCGGCATCTGCATCAACGGCGTCGCGGCCGCCTACTTCATTCTCCGGGGCGCTGTCGTCTGGCCGGTGGCGCTCGTCATGATTCTCGGCGCGAGCCTCGGCGGCTACGCCGGCGCCCACTTCGCGCGGCGGATCGGGAAGGAGAGGGCGCGGGTCGCCGTCGTCATCATCGGCTTCGGGATCACGCTCCTTCTGTTCCTTCAGAGGGCATAATCGGCCGGTCGCGGGCGGGGGGCCCGCCGAAACGACCGACGAAAGGAGAACGACATGCCGACGAGAACGGCGTCCGCCGTCTGGGAAGGGGATCTGAAGAACGGGAAGGGGACGATGAGAATGACTGCGTGGGAGGGTCCGTACTCCTTCGCGTCGCGTTTCGAGCAGGCGGGAGGCACGAATCCCGAGGAGCTTCTCGCCGCCGCTCATGCCGGGTGCTTTTCGATGGCCTTCTCGAACGGCCTGGCCGGGGCGGGGCACACCCCTCGGCGGGTGACCACGACGGCCCGGGTCACGCTGGACAAGGCGCCGGACGGTTTCCGGATCACGACCGTCGAGCTGGACTGCCAGGCCTCCGTGCCGGGCATCGACCCGGGGAAGTTCCAGGAGCTGGCCGAAGGGGCCAAGAAGGGGTGCCCCGTCTCCAAGCTCTTCACGGGCGCCGAGATCCGGCTCAGCGCGAAGCTGGTCTGAAGGGGGCGGCCCGGAAACACCGGGCCGGGATCCGGCGTATTCTGTCTGGAACGAATCTCAAATGAAGGAGGACGTCTCGATGAACCGTTCCCGTGTCGCCCTCGCACTCGCGCTGGCCGCCGCCCTCTCGCTCCCGGCCTCCGCCGCGGACAAGCCAAAGGCCGGCGAGGCGCCGAAAATGCCGTCCCAGGACGAGATGATGAAGAAGTGGCAGGCCTATGCCACGCCGGGGGACGCCCACAAGAAGCTCGACGCGTTCGCCGGAACCTGGAACGTGAAGATGAAGACGTGGATGGCGCCGGGCCAGCCGCCCGAGGAAACCGAGGGGACGGCCGAGAACAAGTGGGTGCTGGGCGGCCGGTACCTGGCCCAGCAGTACGACGGCAAGATGATGAACCAGCCGTTCAACGGCTTCGGGTACACCGGCTACGACAACTACAAGAAGAAGTACGAGAGCGTCTGGATGGACAACATGGGGACCGGCATCATGTCGAGCACCGGCTCCTTCGACAAGACCGGGAAGGTCATGCGCTTCAGCGCAACGATGGACGACCCGATCACCGAGAAGAAGACGCAGGTCAAGGAGACGCTGACCATCCTCGACGCCGACACCCACAAGTTCGAGATGTGGATGACGGGCCCGGACGGGAAGATGTTCAAGACGCTCGAGGGTACCTACACGCGGAAGAAGTAGGCCCCTGGATCAGCCCGACGATCCCTACGCCCGCCTCGGATACCGGCGTCTGGTCGCCTGGCCGGAGCGGATCCGGCGGGAGGAGCCGCTGCTCCGCGAGCTCTTCGGTGGCGCCCCGAACCGGCGCCTTCTCGATCTCGGCTGCGGCACGGGGGAGCACGCGCTCTTCCTCTCGTCGCTGGATTTCGACGTCACGGGGATCGATGTCTCGGCCGGACTCCTCAAGGACGCGCGGGAAGCCCGGGAAGGGCCTCGCGTGACGTGGATCGAGGGGGACCTCGCCGAGGTCGGCCGCCTCGTCCCCGGCGGCTTCGGAGGGGCTCTCTGCCTCGGGAACACCCTTCCGCATCTCTCCGGGCCGGAGCGCCTCCGGAGTTTTCTCGAGGGTCTCTGCTCCCGCCTCGTTGACGACGCCGTCGTTCTCCTTCAGCTGCTGAATTACGACCGGATCTTCTCGAAGCGGATCCGGGTCCTGCCGCCGAACGTCCGGGATGACGAAGGGGAAACCGTCGTATTCGTCCGGTTGATGGAGCCGCGCGCCGACGGAACCGTCCTGTTCAATCCGACCACCCTCCGGTGGCGTCCGGGCGTGGAGCCTCCGGTGGAGATCGCCGCCGCCCGGAACGTCCTCCTTCGCGGTTACCGTCGGGCCGAGCTGGAGGCGGCCCTCAATCGCGCGGCCTTCAGGGTCGACGGGATCTTCGGCGGCATGGCGCGCGAGGCCTGGAAGGAGGACGAGTCGCCGGACACGGTCCTCGTGGTCCGGCGAGGGGGCGCCTCGTCCCGGGCGTCTTGAAGCATCCTGATCATGGAAAAGCGTGGTAAAAAGGCCTCCTCATGGCCTCGGTAGAGCTCCCGACGGAGGATGCGCTCGATCTGATCGCAGGGTCGGAGACGGCCGCCTTCGCGATGGACCGGAACGAAAAGCTCATCTACTGGAACAGTGCGGCCGAAAAGCTCCTCGGATGGACGGCGGACGAAGTCCTCGGAAAAACGTGTTTCTCGGTCCTCGCCGGACGCGACCCCTTCGGGAACCTCTACTGCATGCGCGACTGCGCCATCGTCCGGACGGCGGTCGACGGGTCCAGCGTCGAGCCGTTCATCATGGAGGTGACCCGGAAACGGGGAGGGACGCAGAAGGTCAGGGTGCGCGTCGTCTCCCTTCCCGCGGGCGGGAAGACGGTCAGCTGCCTGATGCACCTCGTCGAGCGCGGCGACCCGGCGGAGTTCGAGCGGCTCGTTTCGGCCTTGCGCTCCGCCGCCCGGCCGGCCGCGGAATCCTCGAAGCCGGATCCGGTCCTCTCCGTATCACCCCTGACCGTGCGCGAGCGGGAGATCGTCGTCCTCTTGTCGAACGGCTACGCGGCGCTGAACATCGCGGCGAAGCTGAACCTCTCCCACGCCACGGTCCGGAACCACATCCAGAACATCCTCCGGAAGCTCGAGGTGCACAGCCAGGTCGAAGCGATCGCCGTGGCGTTCAGGAGAGGTTGGATTTAGTCCTCTAATCCGGCGCGGCGGCGGCGGAGACGGCGGACACGGGCGGCGCGGAGACGCTCGCTCTTCAGGAGACGGGCGAGGAGCCTCAGGGCGTCGGTCGTCGTGAACATGCCGACGACCTTCCCGCCGTCGACGACGACGGCCGAGCCCCATTTGTTCTCCGCGAGCGTCTGCGCCACCGTCTCGACGGCGGCGCCGGGCTCGACCGTGTAGGGGCTCCGCGTCATGGCCTCGTCCACCGTGACCTTCTCCGGATCGACGTCGCGGAGAGTCTCGAGGAGGTGGAGGTCGCGCAGGGAGAGGATCCCGACGAGGCCGCCCTCGGCGACGACCGGAAGATGGCGGATGCCGCGGCGCCGCATGGTCCGGTGCGCCTCGGCGAGGGACCGGTTCGACTCGATCGTCGCGGGCGAAGGGGTCATGTGCCGCGCGATCGTGGCGAGGGGCGTGGGCGGGGCGGCGGCGCGCGCCATCTTCCTTCTACTGGACGCCGAGCTGGGCAAGGACCTTCGGATTCGTCTCGTCCTGGGCGAGAATGTTATGACACGAGTCGCAATCGGAGGCGATCGCCTTCCCGCCTTCCGCCACGTGATTCCCGTCATGGCAGCGGAAGCAGCCGAGGAAGTCCTCGTGCCCGATGTTGTTCGGGTGGGTTCCCCAGGTGATCTTCATGTCGGGAAAGATGTTCCGGAGGTAGACGTCGCGCACGGCGCCGGCCGCGGATTCCACGGCGGCGCGGTGATCCCGGTAGACCTCCGGGTACTGCGTCCGGTAGAAATCCGTGAGGGAGGCGACGATCTTCTCGGAGGCGGCGGCTCGCGTGGGGTAGTCGGCCTTGAGCAGCTCGACCGCCTTTTTCCGGACGAACGGGAGGTCGCGACTGACGAGCCCCAGGTCGATGCGCCGGTCCACGGCGCGCTCGGGCAGCTCGAACGCGTGCGTCGGCCGGTTGTGGCAGTCGACGCAGTCCATCTTCCGGCTTTCCCCCTTTGCGAGCTCGGCAGGCGTCACCTTGACGTCCGTCGAGGCGAACTCCACCGTCTTTCCGGCGTCGTCCCGGTAGCTGACGTGCGGAATGACCTGCCGCCGTTCATCGGTCGAAATGTACGAGATCCGCTCGGCTTGGTCGATGTGACGGCCGTGGATCCCGACGGCCCCGTTCGAGGTCCGGCCGCCGAGCTTCAGGACGAGGACCGTGGTCTGCGGGGTGTTCTTCTCGTCCGCGAGGTACCTCCGTCTGACGACGAACTTGTCCCCCGAGAAGCGCTGGGGCCAGTGGCACTGTTCGCACGTCTCGCGGGCGGGACGGAGCTCCTTGACGGGGGAGGGGATCGGTCGGGAATAGGTCTTGAACGCGACGGCGAAGACCTGCCGGACCCCGGAGAGCTTCGACTTCACGAACCAGGAGGCCCCGGGGCCGATGTGGCAGCCGACGCACTCGACGCGGGAGTGCGGGGAGTTCTGGTAGGCGACGAATTCGGGGTCCATCACGGTGTGGCAGGTCTGGCCGCAGAACTTCTGCGTGTCCATGTACTCGACGCCCTTGTAGCTCGACACGCCCATGAGGAGGACGTTGACGAGGGTCAGCGCCGCGATCAGAAGGAGGCCGCGCTGCAGGATCGGGTTCTTCAGGTCGATCTGCGGGTACTCGAGGGGCAGCTCGTGCTTCCGCTGCAGGGCGCGGCGCCTCAGCCAGACGCCGAGGGGGATGAGGGCGAGCCCGGTGACGAAGACGCCCGGCAGCATGAGGAAGAAGACGAGGCCGCCGTAGGGGTGGACCGCGCCCATGCCGCGCGTCGTCTCGTAGATCCAGAAGGCGACCAGCGTGATCGCCGAGCTGGTGGTCAGGATCGCGCCGAGGGCGGTGATCCGGTTGTGGCCGAGATAGACGGCGGGCCGCATCCAGCCCGAGACGACATCCTTCAGACGTGTGGCCATTCGCCGCGCCTCCTCCGCGCGCCGGGGGAATCCTACCGGGTCAGGGAGTAGATCGTCAGGGAGACGAGGACGAGCCCGAGGGTGAGGGCCGTCGTGCCGATCAAGCGGCCCGCCCGGCGGAGTCGGGGCGACGGCGGCGGCACTTCGAGGGCGGCCAGCGCGCCCTCGGCGCGCAGACGCTCCCACTCTCCGGGCCGTTCGTCCCGGAGCTCGTCGGCGGAGACCCGCCCGGTGAACATCACGTCGTCCATCGGGAACTTCTCGGGGCGCAGGTTCTCGTTGAAGAAGTGGATCGTGAAGATGAAGATGACGGCGAGAAGTGCCTCCTCGCCATGGATGACCGTGGCGATGTTGAAGACCCAGCCGGGGAGGAGACGGGCAAAGAACGTCGGGAACCAGAGCATCATTCCCGAGCCTCCGATGATCCCCATTCCCCAGAAGACGGCCCAGTAGTCGAATTTCTGCCAGTAGGCGAAGTGGTCGAACTTCGGGCGCGGCCCGAGGTGAAGAAACCACTTCATGTGCCCCATGAACTCCTTGACGTCACGCGGCTGGGGGACGAGCGAGTCCGGCCCCCAGAGGATGCCGAAGTCTTTCTTGCCGAAGAGGCGCTCGACGATCAGGAAGAGATGCCACGCGAACGTCCCGATGAGGACGACCGCGAAAAAGCGGTGGACGTTTCCGGCCGTCCGGACGCCGACGGCGCGCGCGAAGCCCTGGGCCCACGGCTGGTCCGAAAAGAGCAGCGGGAGGCCCGTGAGGGCGAGCCCCAGGAAGCTCGAGAAGAGCGTCGCGTGCATGATCCGCTCGGTCCGGGTGAAGCGCCGGTAGTAGATCTCCCCGGGGGATTCGGAAGGGTGCGCCATCGATGGCCTGCCTCAATGCCTCTGGCGGCGGTGCCGCTCGTGTACCCGACGCGCCTGGATGGAGCGGGGGAGCCAGAGAAGCGTGTGAACGCCGAAGAACGAGAAGACGCCGACGAGAAGCCACTTCATGAACTTCGCCGTGTAGAAAAGGAGCGGGTCCCGTTTCCGGTTCTTGTGATCGGCGTGCGGGTCGTACTTCGTGAAGTTGGCCGTGGCCGCCTTGTGGCACTTTCGGCAGGTCGCGAGGACGTTCTGCCGGGACACCGTCGAGGCCGGGTCTGACGGGGCGTGGATCGCGTGCGCGCCGTGACAGTCGGCACAGGTTGCGACGCGAGCGAACCCGAGCTCGGTCACCTGTCCGTGATAGGTATCCCGATAGGTCTCGATCAGATCGACGTGGCAGGTGCCGCACTCCTTGATCACGCCGACTTTCCACGATGTCGTGCCGGGCGTCTTGACGGCGTGCGCGGAGTGGCAGTCGATGCAGACGGGCGCCCTCGGATTTCCCTTCCGGGCGGCTTCGGCGTGGACGCCCGTCTCGAAGGCCGTCAGGATTTTCGCGTGGCAGCTCCCGCACATCGCGGGGACGCGCGCCCGCGCGATGCGGGAGTCCGGGTCGGAGGGCGGACGAATCGAATGGGCGCCGTGACACGAGGCGCAGTTCGGCGCGACGGAGAGGCCGGTCTTCTCGAGGGCGCTGCCGTGGATGCTGTCGCCGAAGCTGGAGGGGGCTCCGGTCTTCGCCGCGAGCGCGGCGTCCCGGACCATGCCGGTGTTTCCGTGGCAGGCGAGGCAGGTGGCGGGGAGGTTGAAGTGGTTCGTCCGGCTCTTCGGGTCCTTCGAGGGGAGAATGTCGTGGGAGCCGTGGCAGCTGGCGCAGGTGACGGACGGGTTGCCGGCTCGCCTCCCCGAGATCGCGGCGTGAAGGCTCTTCGAGAATTCCTCGGCGGGCTTCGCGTGGCAGGAGGCGCAGTCGACCCGGGCCAGCTTCTCGGCGTGGGGAAGCTCGGACTTCGCGAGGTCCGCGTGACAGTCGACGCAGGCGGCCCCGGCCTCCCCGTGGATGGAGGCGGAGAAGACGGCGCCGACGGGGGCGATCTTCCTGCCGTCGGAGCGGGGGACTTCGTCGGCGTGGCAGGCCAGGCAATCGTCATTGGCCGGGGGTTTCGCCGCCGCCGGAAACAGGATTCCACCGATGAGACCGGCGAGCAGCCCGGCTCCGAGCGGGCGAGCCTTTCCTTCAGGCTTGATGGCGGGTCCCCCTTTCGCGCGGAATGCTCGTCTCCACCGGGTTCCGTGCAAATGATGTATCTGAATCAGTTGTCTTTGTGACGGCCCCCCCTCGGCTCCGGGACGGGAGCTAACGATCCCGGTTATGATCGTGAGGGGATTATCGGCGAATCGGCGGCTCGGCGCGGGTTGTGTGGCCTTTGTGTAGGAGTGTTGGTGGCAGATCCTCCGGCCCCTGAAGGACCCCAGGAGATCACGGCGGACGTGCGCGAGGCGCTGACCGAGCTGCAGCGCTACCTCTCGGACTCCATAGCCCCCCTCATGGTCGCCGAATCGATGACGCTGCTTCTGGACTACTCTGCCGAGCTGACGGCGTTCGAGATCAACGCGTGGACCGCGGCGCAGTTCCGGAGCAAGATGGGGGCGGTTCCCGTTTCCGATTACCTCTACCACGCCGTCGACAAGATCTTCCAGCTTGGCTCCTACGGCCTCGTGCCGAAGGAGCGGATCCGCGAATACCTCGACGAGCTGGTTCCGATCGTCGTGCACCAGTGCCCCGAGGACGACCGGGACCTCCTTCGGACGAACCTGGCCCGGCTCGGGGAGGGGGACTCCACGGTGGCGTCTCCGGTCGAGCTGCTCCGGCGGCAGGTGGGAAGCCAGAATCCTCTCGCCAGCGAAGCGGGGGCGGCGGCCGGGGCCGGGGGGACGCGGGACGGCCTCTCGCAGGATGATCTCTCGAAGAAGCTGAAGCGGTTCTCGATGCTCCTCGAGCGCTGGGAGTCGTCGGCGGGGGACGGAGAGAAGGGGGCGCCCGGGACGGACTCAGCGGCCGGCGGACCTTCCGGCCCGCGCGGGGCCGGCGGGGCATCGGCGCGGGAAGGCACGGCCGCCGAGCGGCGGAAGAGAAACGAGGCGCTCCTCTCCCAGCTTCTCTCGAACGCGGCAACGGGCGCGGACAGCGACAAGGAACTGGCGGGGGCCCTCGACAAGCTCCGGAGAATCGGGCTCGAGATGCAGACCGCCGAGGCGTTCCGGGTCCTCGGGCGGGCGCTGCCGGGGTGGGTCGTTCCGCCCGGCGTGGAGCCTCTCGACCAGACGGGCTCGTCGGCGCGCGGGAGCGCCAGCGCCGCCATCCGGAAGATCGTCACACTGCCGGAGGATCCGGTCGAGGTCGGAAAACGCTTCCACGAGATGCTCCAGGCCGCGGTGGAGCAGTTCAACAAGGGATCGCTTCCGCGCGCCGCGAAGATGTTCGAGGTGGCCGAGCACCTGATCGCGGAAAAGCGGATCGATGCGGCGGCCGTCGACGTGGCGTGCCGGCGGACCTTCGACTCGCTGGACCTCGAGAAGCTTCGGAGCCTCGGCGAACACCCGGAAAAACACCCGCTCCTGCGAAAGGTGCTCAATTTCTTCCCCTCCCTCCGGGTGGGCGCCCTCCTCGACGAGGTCCGGATGGAGGAGAAGCGCGAGCGGAGACGCCTGCTCCTCTCCCTTCTCGAGGTCCACGGAACGGAGGCGCGGGACGCGGCGCTCGAACGCCTCCACCAGATGGTGAAGGACGGGGAGGCGCCCGAGGACGAGTGGCACTACAAGCGCAACCTCTTGTTCCTCCTCCGCCGCGTCTCGCGCCCGGCCGAGCAGCCGGCGGAGAAGGAGCTGACCGCCGTCGTGCGGCTCTCGGAGCCGGGGCTTCCTGCGCCGCTCGTGAAGGAGGCCCTCGCGGCTCTGGGCCAGATCAAGCATGAGAAGGCCGAAGCGGCTCTGATCCAGCGCGTGGAAGGGCTCGAGCAGCTTCTCGCGAAGAAAGGGGATGCGCCGTTCGACGAGGCGGAGCTGCAGCCCCTCCTGGAACGGGCCGTCACGACGCTGGCGCGGCTGGGGACGCCGACGGCCCGACGGGTGGTCGTGGAGCATGCACTCCGGAAGAAGGGTCCCCTCGGCGACGCCGCGCCACGCCTGGCCGAGCTGTCGAGCCAGGACCTGTCGACGGACCCCGAGCTGGTGGCCTTCCTCCTGAAGAGCCTGCGGGCCGAGCTGCCTTTCAAGGTCCTGGGGCTCGTCCTGAAGAAGAGCGACGAACGGATCGTCCAGATCATCGAGGCCCTCGCGTCCACGCCGCTTCCCCAGGTGAGGAAGACGCTTGAGACGGTGGTGGAGAGCTTCCCGAACCAGGAGTTCGCGCGCTCCGCGGGAAAGGTCCTCGCCGGATTCGACACACAGCACGTCCAGGAGACGGCGGCCGCGAGCCTCTCCGGGGATCTGGAGCTGTTCGAGCTGCCGAGCCTTCTCCAGAGTCTCGGCGTCTCCGAGGTGAAGGGTGTTCTCGTCCTGCGCGACCAGAAGGGAAACGCCGTCGGGTCGATCACGATGGAGCACGGAAAGGTCCGGGGGGCCCAGGTCGGCATCCTGAAGGGGGACGACGCCTGCTACCAGTTCTTCGAACGGCCCTTCCCGGGCACGTTCGCCTTCACGAAGCAGGACATCCCCCCGCGAAAAGAGGGGGATCCGCCGCTCCGGGAAGTCGTTCCGCTCCTCCTCGAGGGGATGCGCCGCTACGACGAGTTCCAGCGCTCCTCGGCGCTCGTACCGGACGACCTGTATCTCGCCGCGTCGGGCCAGAAGCCGACCGCCCTCGCGGAGGAGGCGGACGCCGTCCTTCAGCAGCAGATCTGGGCCCGCGCCTCGACCGGAGCCAGCCCGCGCCTTTGTGAGGAGTCAATCCCGGCCGATTCCTTCCGGATCCGCCGCCTCTTCGCGCACTGGGTGGAGGAGGGGAGTCTGAAGCCCGTTTGAGGAGGGCGCACCCATGTTGGTAAGAGACATCATGCGGAGCCCGGCCGTGACCGTCTCCGCAGACACCACGCTCGAGACCGCGTACCGGACGATGAGGGAGAAGGGAATCCGGCACCTGCCGGTGCTGGAGGGAGGGCAACTCGTCGGCGTCATCACGGACCGGGACCTGAGGCTGGCCACGAGCGTCCTCTCGCCCACTCCCTTCTCCGCGGGCAGCCGGGTGTCCGGCGTCATGCGGACCCGCCCGCTGACGGCGGACCCGTCCGATCCGATCGAGGATGCCGCGCGCATCATGCGGGAAAAGAAGATCGGCTGCCTTCCCGTCCTGGACGGCGCGCGCCTGATCGGGATCGTGACCGGCCTCGATCTGCTCGACGCCCTGATCCGGATGACCGGCGTCGACAAGCCCTCGGGCCGCCTGGAGGTGCGCCTGCCGGACCGGCCGGGCGAGCTGGCCCGTCTGGCCGGCTTCCTCGGCGACCGGGAGCTGAACGTCCACTCGATCCTCTCCTATCCGGAGGGTCCGAGCGCCGTTCGCACCGTGCTCCGGATCGGTTCGATCGAGACCGGGCTTCTGGCGCAGGAGCTGCGGCAGATCGGCTTCGAGGTCCTCTGGCCGCCGGAGAAACCGTGCCCTCGGTGATTTTCGCCCCGGCGTACCGGACGTATTCCTTCGGCGAGCAGCATCCCTTCAGCCCGGTCCGCGTCGACATGACGCTCGATCTCGTGGCGGCTCTCGGGCATCCCGTGGAGACACTCGAGCCGGAACCCGCCACGAGGGACGACCTGCTGGGCGCGCACACGGAGGCGTACGTCCACTGCGTGGAGCAGATGAGCGCGAACGGGGCGGATTCCAATGCTCCGGCTTTCGGAATCGGCACCCAGGACACGCCCGCGTTTCGCGGCATGGACGAGGCCGCCCGCTGGCTCGTGGGGGGGACCCTGTTCGGGGCCCGCCTCATCTCCGAGGGAAAGGCGAAGCGCGTCCTCCAGCTCGGAGGAGGCCTGCATCACGCGGGGCGCGAGTCCGCCTCCGGTTTCTGCATCTACAACGATCTCGCGGTCGCGATCCGTGCGCTCAGTCAGTGCGGCCTCCGGACCGCCTACATCGACATCGACGTCCATCATGGGAACGGCGTTCAGGAGATCCTCAACGAGGATCCGGCCGTGATGACCGTCAGCCTTCACGAGTCGGGGCAGTACCTGTTCCCCGGCAGCGGCGAGGTCCGCGAGCTGGGCGCCGGGGCGGGTCGCGGCCTGAAGCTCAACGTGCCGCTGCAGCCGTTCACCGCGGGAGACAGCTACCGCGAGGTGTTCGAACAGGTGCTCCCGCCGGCCCTCCGCCACTTCCGTCCCGACGTCCTCGTCGTCCAGGCGGGGGCGGATGCGCATTTCGACGATCCGCTCGCCGATCTGATGCTGACGACGGGCGATTACGAGGTGCTCTTCCGGCAACTCCTCGAATGGGCGGATCTGTTCACTTCGGGGAGGGTGCTGTTCACGCTGGGGGGCGGCTACTCGTTCGGGGCGGCCCCGCGGATCTGGGCCATCCTTTACCTCCTGCTGCATGACCTCCCCGTGGGGACCGACGTACCGGAATCCTGGCGGAGGAAGTGGCAGGACGTCCTCGGCGAGAAGCTCCCGGAGAGCCTCCACGATCCGGCGCCGGGGAATTCCGAGATCCCCAACCGCTACGAGATCGCGCACCGCAACCGGCAGGTGGCGGAGCGGCTGCTCGATCTCGCCCGGCAGTACTGGTCCTGACGTCCGGTCGAGGAGGATGCCCTCCGGCGCTCCCGCAGGCGGACGGGAGGGCCAGTCCGGATCACGGTCGCGGCGAGATCGCCTCTCCGGCGGCCCTCTCGCGCGGGTAGAGGAGCACGTGCCGCCCGTTCTGGATCTGGAAGATGCCGACCTGGTAGAAGAGCGGGTCGCCATGTTCGTCGA
>Ga0335085_10004558_pt1 | contig 22860 bp, 24 predicted proteins | sample Lox_Sample_45_FD_206712 | JGI IMG/M metagenome (GOLD analysis project Ga0335085, IMG submission 206712) | Soil microbial communities from Loxahatchee National Wildlife Refuge, Florida, United States - Lox_Sample_4.5 | ecosystem: Environmental > Terrestrial > Soil > Wetlands | place: USA...
GAGGAGGCCGCTACGGGTTACGCGGCGTCGCTCTCGGAGTCGGGAAAGTTCGCGGAGGCCGAAGCCGTGCTCCGGAAGGCCATCGAGGCGCGGCCGGCTTCGGCGACTCTCTGGAACAATCTCGGGGTGATGCGCGTCCGGCGCGCCTCTTACGCCGAGGCAATCGGCGCTCTCCAGAAGGCGCTCTCGTTGAACGCGGGCATGGCGGCGGCCGCCGCCAATCTGGAGCGCGCCGAGCAGCTGCTGGCGATCGAACGCGCGGGCGCCTAGGTTCCCGTTGTGCGCCGGCCGGTGCTCCCACGCTCGTTCCTTGCGGCCGTCGTCGCGGTAATGGGCGCTGCGGGCTCACCGCCTGGGCCGACGCCGGGAGCGCCCGCGGACGTTTACCGATCCGAGATCGAGCAGTGGCGCGCTCGGCGGCTCGACCGCCTCCGCTCCGAGGGCGGGTGGCTCACGCTGGTCGGCCTCTTCTGGCTGGAACAGGGCAGGAACGCCGTCGGCGCGGACCCGGGCAATCGAGTGGCTCTTCCTTCGGGCAAGGCCCGACCCTTCTTGGGCTCGCTCGACCGTGCGGGCGACACCGTCACCTTCCACGCGGCGCCCGGCTCGGGCGTCCTTTCGGAGGGCAAGCCTGCCACGGCAGTCTCGATGCGCTCCGACGCGGACGGCGACCCAACCGTCCTGACCGCGGGCTCGCTCTCCTTCTACGTCATCCGGCGGGGAGATCGGCTCGGCGTGCGCGTGAAAGACAGCGAGAGCGCAGCGCGTCGGAACTTCCACGGCATCGAGGCCTTTCCCATCGACCCGGCGTGGCGCGTCGAGGCGCGTTACGAGCCATACGATCCGCCGAAGTCGATCTCGGTTCCGAACGTATTGGGAACGGTCGATTCGGAATCCTGCCCGGGCGCGCTCGTTTTCGAGCTCCGGGGGAAAACCTACCGGCTCGACCCCGTGCTCGAGCAGGGCGAGACCGATCTCTTCATCATTTTCGGCGACCAGACCAATGGCAGAGAAACCTATGGCGCCGGCCGATTCCTCTACGCCTCGCCTCCCGTCAACGGTCACACGGTGCTCGACTTCAACAAGGCCTACAACCCGCCTTGCGTCTTCACGCCCTACGCGACCTGCCCACTGCCGCCCGCGCAGAACAAGCTGCCTGTTTCCGTCGAGGCGGGCGAGAGGAGCTACGCCCACGGGGCGAAAGCCGGCTCCGCGCCCTAGTTCGCGGCGAACGAACACGACGAAACGGGGCGCGCCGCCTCGGCTTGCCGCTTACCGCAGAGCCTCGAGCAGCTCGGCGACGATTCGGGCCGTCGCGCCCCAGATGACCTGCTCCCCGTAGTGGTAGAAGAGGACCGGTTCTTCCCGATCGGGAAGCCGGCGGATCTCGAGCACAGCGGGGTCGAGGAGCGCCGCCACGGGGACCTCCAGCACTTCTGCGATTTCGGCCTCGGCCGGACGGAAGACATAGGGCTGCGGGATCGCCGCGACGAAAGGCTCGACATAGAAATTCGTCACGGTCTCCAGGGGTGACAGACGCCCGAGCGCCAGCGCGTCCTCGGGGAGGATCCCGAGCTCCTCCTGGCTCTCGCGCAGCGCCGTGTGCCACAGGGTTTGATCCTCCGGCTCTTCGGCTCCGCCCGGAAAGGAGATTTGCCCCCGGTGGTGCTCGACCGACTCGGTTCGGCGAGTCAGGACGATCCAGAGGCCCGCCTCGCGAACGAAGAGCGGAATGAGAACGCCCGCCCGCCGAAACCCCTCCCGGGCCTCGAGAGGGGCCCGGACACGACGAGCGAGCCGCTCGCGAACCTGCTCCATCCAGCCGGCAAGTGCCGCCGGCGCCGGTGGCTCCCCGGCCCGCATCAGCTCGCCGCCGCGCGCGAGGAATCCACGGCGGACTTGAGGTATGCCTCGATGAAAGGCGTCAGGCCGCCGTCGAGCACGCGGTCGGTGTCTCCCGTTTCGTGACCCGTGCGGTGATCCTTGACCATCCGGTACGGGTGCAGAACGTAGGAGCGGATCTGACTGCCCCACTCGATCGCCTTCTTGTCGCCGACGCGCTTCTCCTCCTCCGCCCGGCGCTCATCCAACGCCTTCTGGTAGAGGCGTGCCCGAAGCACGCGCATCGCCATCTCGCGGTTTCGTCCCTGGCTGCGCTCGTTCTGGCAGGTGACGACGATCCCGGTCGGCAAGTGCGTGATGCGCACGGCGGAATCGGTCACGTTGACGTGCTGGCCTCCGGCTCCGCTCGAGCGGTAGGTGTCCACCCGGAGGTCTTTGTCCGCGATGTCGATCTGGATGTCCTCATCGACCTCCGGCGAGACGTAGACGGAGGCGAAGGAAGTGTGGCGGCGCTTGGCGGCGTCGAAGGGAGAGATTCGGACCAGGCGGTGGACGCCCATCTCGCCCTTCAGGTAGCCGTAGGCATGGTCGCCGACGACGTGGAGTGTCGCGCTCTTGATGCCGGCCTCCTCGCCATCTTGCCGGTCGATCAGTTCCGCCTCCCAGCCGCGCGACTCGGCAAAACGGAGGTACATGCGCAGCAGCATCTCGGCCCAGTCCTGCGACTCGGTGCCGCCCGCGCCCGGATGGATCATGACCCACGCATTCTTGGCGTCCTCGGGCGCGCCCATCTTGACGGCGAGCTCCAGCTCGTCGGCGAACGCCGCGGCGGCCCTCAAGGACTCGCGGGCGTCCGCGTCGGCGGGTTCGCCTTCCTTGAGCAGTTCGGCGAGGGTCTCGAGCTCGCCTCGCACCTCGTCGAGCCGGTCCGCCGTGTCGAGTTTCTTTTCCTCGGCCCGAGTCTGCCGCAGGATCTCCTGAGCCTCCTCGGGCCGCGACCAGAACTCGGGGCTCGCCGCCTTCTCCCTCAGTCCGCCGAGCGCGCGCCGCGCCGCGTCTAGATCAAAGATAGCCTCGAAGCGAGCCGAGCCGCTCCGAGGCGCCGTGAAGGGCGGAGATGAGATCGTCCCGTTCGGTCATGGTTGAGAGACGCGCTGCCGCTCCCGGTGCCAGCGCGCCAGACCGAAGAGTAGCACGGCCGAGGCGATGCCGTCGGCCAGTCGCGGAAGGAGATATCCCCATCGAGTCCACACGGTCTTCTGCTCGAAGACCCGGGCGGTTCCGCGGAGAATCCCCGGTCGATCGCGCGGCAGCTCCCTCTGAATCCTCCCCCGTTGGTCCACGATCCCCGAGACCCCGGTGATGGCGGCGCGCAGCAAGTAGCGTTTGGTTTCGATCGTGCGCAGGACAGCCCCCGCGAAGTGTTGCTCCTGAGCCCCGGCGCGCCCGTACCAGGAGTCGTTCGAGATGGTTACGAGCAAGTTCGCCCCGAGCTCGCCCACCTCGATCCGAACGAGCGCCGAGTACAGGATCTCGTAACAGACCCCCACGCCGATACGGACGGAATTCTCACCGAGGGTCGTGGGCCGCGGTGCGGCGGAGAACGCGCCGATTTCCGTCGAGACCTGTCGGACGAAGAAGAACACCTTCGGCAGCGGGACGTACTCCCCGAACGGCACGAGGTGGACCTTTCGGTAGGGCCGGCCGACAGGGCCGCCGCGGTCGATCAAGCGCGCGACGTTGTAGTAGCGGTCCCCGGACTCCTGCTCGATGTCGTTGAAGAGGATCTCGCTCCCCTGCGCGATCTCGGAGAGGTCCCGGCGCAGGAGCGAGCTCCCCTCCCACGTGACCGGGAAAGCCGACTCCGGAATGACGATCAGTGAGGGCTTCTCTCTGGCTGCGGCACGCGCCTGCCCGATCACCGCCGCGTAGATCTGCGCTTCGCTCCCGCCGAGCCGGGCCTCCTGGGAAACGTTGGGCTGCAAGAGTGCCACGGGAAAGCCCGCATTCTCCGCGCCGCTCTCCGTTTCGGGGGCGGAGAGACGCAGGGCACCCGCGCCGCCGACGACCGCCGCGAGGCCGGCCGCCCAGATTAGCGGGGCGAGGCTCCGGCGAGTCACTGCGGCGGCAAGGAGGGCCGACACGGCAATCACGAGCGCACCGACGCCATAGACACCCCAGAGGGAGGCCGACTGCAGCCAGATCGGGTGCCGGTAGAGCGCATGGCCCGCCAGGTTCCAGGGGAATCCGCCGTACACGAAAGAGCGCGCGTGCTCCGTCGCCATCCACAGCAAGGGAAAGGCCGCCAGCCTCCACGCCGAACCGGGCGGCGCCGCGGCAACCGTGCCCCAGGCGACCAGAGCCGGCCACTCGGCCAGGATCGCGGCGAGAATCAGGAGGCAGACGACACCCATCAATTCGCCCTGCCCGCCGTAGTGCGTGACGACGTAAACAATCCAGGGGATCGAAGCGCACCAATAGGCCAGGCCGAACAGAAACCCCGACACGAGCGCCCGAGCCCGGCTTCGCTCTCCCGCGAGCGCCACGAGAAAGGGCACGGGGGCAAGGGGCAGGAGCAGGACCCACTCGACCGGCGGAAAGGCGAGGGAGAAGAGGAGCCCCGAGGCGACGCCGGCGACGGGCGTCCTCCACTTCCCCTGCGGCATGCCGCTCAGACCGCCGGAGGACCCGCCGCGCGGGTCCATTCGCCCTGGGCCCGGTCCAGCGCCTCCTCCGCGCGGTAGGACGAGCGTACGAAGGGACCCGCGAAGACGTGGCGGAAGCCGAGCCGTTCGCCGGCCTCGCGGTAGCATTCGAAGACTTCCGGGGGCGCGTATTCCACGACCGGGAGGTTCTCACGCGAGGGCCGCAGGTACTGTCCGATCGTCACGATATCGACCCGCGCTTCTCGCAAGAGCGCCAATAGCTCCGCGACCTCCGCCGGCGTCTCCCCATGACCCAGCATGAAGCCCGACTTGGTCGTCAACGTCGGATCCAGGATCTTCGCGGCGGAAAGCAGACCGAGCGAGCGCCCGAGGTTTGCGCCGCGCCGGACGCTCGGATAGAGACGCGTCACGGTTTCGACGTTGTGGTTGAAGACGTCGGGTCTCGCTTCGACGACGACGCGCAGCGAGTCGAAGCGGCCGCCGAAGTCCGGCGTCAACACCTCGACGCCCGGTGCGGGCGAGAGCCGGCGCAGCTCGGCGAGCGCCGACGCGAAATGCGACGCGCCACCGTCGGGAAGGTCGTCCCGGTCGACCGACGTCAGGACGACGAAAGAGAGTCCCATGGCGCTTGCCGCGGCGGCCACACGGCCCGGCTCCAGGGGGTCGACCGGCGACGGCCGACCGGTCCGAATGTCACAGAAGCCGCAGGCCCGTGTACACACGTCGCCCAGCAAGAGAAAAGTCGCCGTCCCGCGGGAGAAGCACTCACCCCGGTTGGGGCAGCGCGCCTCTTCGCAAACGGTCGACAGAGACCGCTGCCGCATCAGGCGCTTGACGTCGTGAAGGTCCGACAGACGCAGGCGCTTGGCCCGGATCCACTCCGGCGTTCGAAGTGGCGGCGTCGCGGTCACTGTCCTTCCCGCACAATCCACGTTTGCTTGAGTTTTTCCTTCCGGCGCAGCTTCTCCGCGGCGCGTTCGGCCTCCTCCTCGGCTCGATACGGTCCGACTCGAACTCGAAACAGCCTGCCACTAGCGGTCTGGGCGGGAGCCAAGTGCGCGCGATAACCGGCTCGGGAGAGACGCCGGATCAAGGCGTCCGCTTCCTCTCGCGAGGTGAGCGAGGCCACTTGGACCCAGATGTTGCCGCCGGCCGAGGCCGCCCGGCCGGGTGTCGGGCTCCTGCCGGACGAAGGGGCAGCCGCTGGCGTCGGTCCTTCGGATCGATCCTCGAAGGCTCGAAGGACCGGCGGGGCCGTAGGCTCGGCCGTCGGTTCGGCCGTGCCCCCCAAGCGGTCCGACCCGCCCGGCGTCACGGAGGGAGCCGCTTCCTGCCCCGCAGCCCGTGAGCCCGCCGCCGCCTCGTCCGAGGGGATCGTCGGTGTCACGACCCCGGGAGCGGTCGCGGCGGCTCCCTTCACGCGCCCCGACAGCCCCGTCATCAGGCCGAAGAAGAAGGAAAGCCCGAGGGCAACGAGGCAGACGACGAAGAAGGCCATCGCCTGCTTTGCCGTAAAGGAGAGTTGGTAGTGGCTGCGCGGCTCCGGCACGGAAAGAGTCTACAAGAGCGCCGCGCCCGATCCCTCACTTGTCCTTCGATATGAAGTGTCTCAGCAGCTCGATGGGCAGCGGGAACACGATCGTCGAGTTCTTTTCGTTGGCGATCTCGGTCAGGGTCTGCAGGTACCGAAGCTGCAGCGTCGCCGGCTGCTGTCCGATGATCTCCGCCGCCTCCGACAACTTGCTCGCCGCCTGGAACTCGCCTTCCGCGTGAATGATCTTCGCACGCTTCTCTCGCTCCGCCTCCGCCTGCTTGGCCATCGCGCGCTGCATCTCGGGCGGCAGGTCGACCTGCTTCACTTCGACCAGCGACACTTTCACGCCCCAGGGGCTCGTGTGCTCATCGATGACCTTTTGGAGGGCCACGTTCAGCTTCTCTCGCTCGGAGAGGAGCTCGTCGAGCAACGCCTGTCCGAGGATGCTCCGCAGCGTCGTTTGCGCGAGCTGCGACGTGGCGTACAGGTAGTTTTCGACCTGAACCACTGCCTTGTTCGGGTCGACGACCCGGAAGTAAACGACGGCATTGACTTTCACGGACACGTTGTCCCGCGTGATGATGTCCTGCGTCGGCACATCGTGAACGACGGTTCGCATCGAGATCCGGACCATCGTCTCGAAGGGCCAGAAGATCAAGACGAGGCCGGGCCCCTTCGCGTCGCGCGAGAGGCGGCCGAGCCAGAACGTGACGGCGCGCTCGTACTCCTTCAAGACGTTGATCCATTTGAAGAGCAAGAGCAGCCCGATGAATCCAGCAACGAGAAGGCCGGCGGGAAAAGAGGCGGGCATCACGTCCTCCGTTCGACTTGAAGCGTCAAGCCATCCACGCGCGCAACTGTCACCGATTCGCCGGGATGGAGGTCCGGCGGGCCCTTCGCGTCCCAATACTCCCCGTAGATCTGCACCCGCCCTCTGCCGTCAGCGAACTCCTCGACGACGCGGGCCGTCTCCCCGAGCATCCCGGCCACACCCGTCGACGCCGGGAGGCGCCGGAGCCGGACGGTCTTGGCGGTCAGCAGAGCCACGACGCCGATCGTGAGAACGAGCGAGGGGATTAGGATCCCGAGGTCCACCCGGTACGGCGAGCCCTCTCCACGGCCCGTAAAGAGAAGCAGCGAACCCGCGACGAGGGCGATCGAGCCGCCGACCGCCAGGAGGCCGTGGCTGACGATCTTGATCTCGGCCACGAAGAGGGCGATCCCGAAGATGATCAGGAAGATGCCCGCGAGATTCACCGGGAGCACCGAAAAAGCATAAAGCGCGAGGAGCAGCGAGATTCCGCCCACGATCCCGGGCAGGATGGCGCCCGGCGAAGAGAGCTCGAAATACAGCCCCACCAAACCGAGCAGGAAGAGAACGTAGGCCACGTTCGGGTGCGAAACGGCGCCGAGGAGCTTCTCGACGTCCCCCATCTCCCGCCTCTCGATGCGAGCATCGGCCAGCCGCAATGGCGAAGGCGGGCCGCCCACGCGCTTGACCTCGCGCCCGTCGAGCTGGCTGACGAGGTCGGTCGTGTTGCGCGCCAGGATCTCGATCAGCCCCGCCGCCTTTGCCTCCGTCTCGGTATAGGAGAGACTCTTGGATACCGCCGCCTCCGCCTTCTCGACGTTACGGCCCCTCTGCGACGCGAGGGTGCGGATGAAAGCCCGAGCGTCCTGCTCGGCCTTTTGGTTCAGCGTCTTCGGGAGTTCCTGTCCCTCGCCCGCGACCGGATGCGCTGCTCCCGTGTTGGTGCCGGGCGCCATGGCCGCCACGTCCCCCGCCAGAAGCAGGAAGAACCCCGCCGAAGCCGCCTGGGCACCGGAAGGGGCCACGAAGGTCACGACGGGTACTCGGGAGAGGAGGATCGCCGAGGTCATCTCTCGAGTCGAGGAGAAGAGCCCCCCGGGAGTCGATAGCTCGAGGACCACGACCGAGGCGCCATCGTGGTCGGCTTCGCGCAGCAGCTTGGAAAGATAGTTGGCGGCCGCGGGCTGAACCGGCGTGTCGACCCGGCCCACCCGGACGAGCGCAGGCGCGGTGTCTGCGGCAGGCCCAACAGCCGATGGCCACAGAAGCAGGAGCGCGATCCCCCAGAGCCGGGATGGCATAGATCGGTGGACCAACGAAAGCGATTCTATCGTAGCGCGTCCTCGCGCTATAACTGGTGGCGTGCGCATACGCCCCTTGGAAGGGCTGAACCTCATCGCCCTCCTCACACTCTCTCTTCTGACCCTCGTCTTTTATTCGGAGTTGAAGGAACCCGGGGAGATTCTTCTGCGCTTCGCGCTGATGGGCGCCTTCCTCGCTCTCGCCGTCTTTCTCGCGGGGCGTCTCGAGCGGCTGCCGACCGCCATTCGCGTCGCGGTGGATTTCTATCCGGCCGCCTTCATCCCCCTGCTGTTCGAGAGCCTCGGCCCGCTGATCACGGCCGCCCGAGGCCATGCCCGCGACGAACTGCTGATCGCGGCAGACCGCGCGCTCTTCGGCACAGACGTGACGGTTTGGCTCGAGCGGCTCGTCCGGCCGTGGCTGACGAACCTCCTCTACGTCTGTTATGCCAGCTACTACTTCCTGGGTGTTTCCCTGGCCGCCCTTCTGTGGCGCCGAAACGTCGCCGATGGTCGTCGGTTCATTTTCACACTGTCCTTCTGCTACCTCGTCTCTTACGCCGGCTACTTCACCGTGCCGGCGCTCGGGCCGCGATTCGCCCTCGCTTCCGCCCAGAGCGTGACCCTCGAGACCACGCCGCTCTCACGCGCCATCTCCACGACGATCAACGAGCTGGAGCGCACGAAGCTCGACGTCTTCCCCTCGGGCCACACGATGATCGCGACCGCCGTCCTCCTGGTCGCCTTTCGGCGCGATCGGAGGGCCTTCTGGTTCCTGCTGCCGATCGTGGTCGGGCTGATCGTCTCGACCGTCTACTGCCGATACCACTACGTCGTCGACGTGCTGGCCGGCCTCGCGCTGGCCGTCGCGACCGTGCCCTTGGGCGATCGGATCTATGACCGCCTGGCCGACTCGGGCGAGAGCTCCTTCTCATAGACCCGATAGGTCTTGTACGGCTTTCCGCCCCAGAGCCGCATCCCCCGAACCATCAGGTCGTTTTCCTCGAGGACCCAGGAAACCTCGCAGCCGGTGTAGCCGCGCTCGAGCGCCGTGCGCACACTCTGCTCGAAGAGAAGAGACTGCAATCCACGCGATCGGTACTCCTTCTTGACGCCGAAGGCCAGCACCCGAACCGTGCGGATTCGTCGCGTGCCCAGGAGAAACTTCAGCCATCCGAACGGCAGGAGGCGCCCCTTGAGCGGGGCCATCGCCGTGTTGTAGTCGGGCAAGGTCAGCATGAAGGCGACCGGCTCGCGAGCTCCGTCAGGCCCCACGAACTCGCCCAGAAGCGTGAACCCCTCGACGAGAAGCGGCTTCAACCGCATGGCCATGTAATCCATCTCCTCAGGCGTCATCGGGACGAATCCCCAATTCTTCTCCCACGCCGCGTTGTAGACCTCGCGCACGCGCGGCAGATCCCGCTTCAAGCTCCCCTTGGTGACCTTGTGAACTTGAAAACCCTGCTCGTTCCGTCGGACGCGCTCGTTGATCTTCTGGAAACGCTTGATCGGCTCCGGACCGATGTCGAACCAGAAGGCGAGCAGGTCCTTTGCCTTCCGAAGGCCCGCGCCTTCGCACAGGGCCGGGTAGTAACGCGGGTTGTAGGTCATCATCAGAACGGGCGCCGAGTCGAACCCCTCCACGAGCAGCCCCACCTCGTCGTTGAGCGAGGGGTTGACCGGGCCGCGCAGAGTCGCCATCTTCCGCTCTCGGACCCATAGGGCGGCTGCATCGAAGAGCGCCTGCGCGACCGCCGGATCATTCACCGACTCGAAGTAGCCGAAGAAGCCCGTCTTCTCGCCCTGGAACTCATTGTGGTGGCGATCCAGGATCGCCGCGATCCGGCCCACATCGACCCCACCGCGTCGCGCCAGGAAGAGCTGCATCTCGGCGTGCCGGAAAAAGGGGTTGTCCAGGACGAAGACCTTCGCCAAGTCGGCGCGGATCGGGGGCACCCAGTGCGGGTCGCCGGCGTAGATCGCGTCGGCGACGTCGAAGAACCGGTCTAGCTCCTTACGGCTCCGCCCGATTCGTTCGATTGCGATCGCCTGGCTCATCCGGTGCGGAGAGAGAGGCCGTCAGACAGTGGCAGTCTGAAGCACGCCGACTTCGCGGCCAACGCGCGCAAAGGTGTCGAGAGCGCGAGAAAGTTGGTCGCGTGTGTGCGTCGCCATCAGGGACGTTCGGATCAGCGCTCTGCCCGGCGGCGTCGCGGGCGACAGCACGCAGTTGACGAAGATCCCCTCTTCTTGGAGGCGTTGCACCATCTTCAGGGCGACGAGATCCTCGCCGACGACCACCGGAACGACCGGTGTCTGCGAGTCACCCGTGTCGAATCCCAGGGATCGGAGTCCGCTGGCGAAGAATCGCGTGTTCTCCCACAGCCACTGTCGCCTCTCCGGCTCGTGCTCCATGATTTCGACCGTGGCGAGCGCGGCGGCCACCGAAGCCGGCGGCGGTGCGGCCGAAAACATCATCGAACGGGCGCGGTGCTTGATGTAGTCGATGACGACGGCATCGCCCGCGATGAACCCGCCGACGGAAGCCATCGACTTGGAGAACGTGCCCATGATCAAGTCGACCTCGTCCTCGAGACCGAAGTGCTCGGCGGTGCCCCGCCCCGTCGGTCCGAGCACGCCGATCCCGTGGGCATCGTCGACCATCAGGCCCGCTTCGAATTCACGCGCGGCAACGACGAGCTCCGGAAGGGGCGCGACATCCCCCTCCATCGAGAACACGCCGTCCACGACGATGAATCGCCCCTTCGCGTCCGTGTCGTTCTTCATCTGCCGCCGCAGATCCGCGACATCGCAGTGCCGGAACTTGCAGATCTCGCCGAAGGAGAGCCGTGCCCCGTCGATGATGCAGGCGTGGTCCTGTTTATCGAGATAGACGGTGTCCCCTTTTCCCACCAGGCAGGAAATCGCGCCCAGATTCACCTGGAAGCCGGTAGCAAAGATGATCGCTGCCTCCTTCCGGATGAACTCGGCCAGCCTTTCCTCGAGCTTGACGTGCAGGTCGAGCGTTCCGTTCAGAAAGCGGCTGCCGGCACAACCCGAGCCGTACTTGCGGATCGCCTCGATGGCCGCCTCCTTGACCCGGGGATCGTTGGTGAGGCCGAGGTAGTTGTTGGAGCCCAGCATCAGCAGGCGCCGCCCGCCCATCAAGACTTCCGGGTCCTGCGCCGATTCCACGACTCGGAAGAACGAATAGACGCCTGCCCGGCGGATCCGTCCCGCGTCGTCGTACCGTTCACATTTTTCGAAGAACGGGGAAGATCGCACCACTCCCCCCCTGGCCGCTGCGGCAGCGAGCTTGGTCATTCTCTCTCCCACCTTCGAGGACTAAAAACGCTCCATTGGATCTTAGCAAATTTTACAAATTCAACCACCCCTGGCGGGAGTACCAATCCCAGGTTTCACGAAGCCCCGATTGCAGCGGCAACGGGGGCGGCAGCTCCAGTTCCTGGCGCAGCCCCGCCTCGCAAGTCCATTCCCCTGCAAGGAGTTCCCGTGCCTTGTCGGCGTTGAAGGCCCGCGACCGTCCGGTCAGTTTCTCGCGCAGCGTTTCAGCGAGTCCGAGGGCTCTTACGGCCGCCCCGGGGACTGGAAAGAGCCGCGCTCTCTTGGCCGGCAGGCTCGCGATGCATGCGGCGAGCGCACCGACGGTGACCGGCTCGGGGTCGCAAAGGAAGGCCGTCCGGCCGTGGAGATCACGGCGACCCGCTGCCCGCGCGACCGCCATGGAAACTTGGGCCGCTGCGCCGATCTGGATGTGAGAGGAGGCGGCCGGCACGGGCAGCCACCCGGAGCTCGCCATCCGAAAGTATGCGAGCAGTCCCCTGTCTCCCGGGCCATAGATCACGCCGGGCCGGAGGACGACCCACGGCCCCTTCCAGCCCGCCCGCAGCGCCGCCTCTCCCTCGAGCTTCGAGATTCCGTACCAGGAGACGGGCCGCGCGGGGTCATCGGGACCCACGGGTCGTCCTTCGCGTGCCGGTCCCGCGGCGGCTTGGCTCGATACCAGCACGAACATCGCTTCGGCGGCCACACCCGCCGCGGCGGCGAGCAGGCGCTGCGTGCCCCGAAGGTTCACTTCTCGGTACTCTTCCAACGTCCGCGCTTTGAGCCGGCCCGCCGCGTGGACGACCGCGTCGCACCCCGAAGCGGCCGAGGCAAGATCCGCCCCCGAGGACAGGTCGGCGCGAACGATTTCCAGGGGGAGGCCCTCGAGCAGAGGCGACCGCGACGGATCCCCGCGGGCGAGCGCCCTGACATGCCATCCCTCGGCAATCAGGGCGCGTGCAAGATGCCCGCCGACAAATCCGGTGGCGCCGGTCAGGAGGGCGAGCCGGGTGGCCATCGTCGCGGGTGCGAAAGCAGGGCGCTCCTCAGTTTGCCGACCACGCCGCCAGGCGCCGTATCCCCTCCTCTACCCTCTCCATGCCGGTCGCAAACGAGAAGCGCACGCACGCATCATTCCCAAAGGCATCGCCGGGCACCGCCGCCACGCGCGCTTCCCGCAAGAGACGCTCGCAGAAGGAGGCCGAGCCGGAGACCCCCTTCGGCCCGAACAGAGCCGACACGTCGGCGAACGCGTAGAAAGAGCCCTGCGGCCAGCAGGCGCGCACGCCTCGGATCCCCTGCAGGCCCTCGATCATCGCTTTCCGCCTCCGCGTGTATTGAGCCAGCATCTCGCCAACCGACCGTTCGGTTCGCTCCGGGTCTTTCAAGGCCGCGAGAACGGCGGCCTGCGAGATCGAGGAGGCGTTCGAGGTCGAGTGGCTCTGGAAGGACGTCATCGCCGCAACGATGTCCTGCGGCCCCGCGGCCCAGCCCAGACGCCAGCCGGTCATGGCGTAAGTCTTGGACGCCGCGCCGGTGACGACGACTCGGTCGCGGTGCTCGGCAAACGCCGCGGCCGAAACATGCCGGTGGTCGTCGTAGAGGAATCGGTCGTAGGTTTCATCGAAGATCAGGAAGGCGTCGTGCGACGCACACCAGTCGAGGAGACGCCCGATCTCTTCGGGGGGTGTGACGGCCCCGGTCGGGTTGTTCGGGGAGTTGACGATGACGCCGCGGATCGGCTCCGTCGCCGAAGCGGCGAGTCGTTGGGCGGTGACCTGCCATCCCGAGTCGAGATCCGTCGAGACCAGAACGGGCTCCGCACCGGATAGGCGAACGATCTCCGGGAAGGAGACCCAATACGGAGAGAAGATCGCGACCCGATCGCCCTCCTGGAAGAGAGCCTGGCACGCATTGAAGACCGCCTGCTTGGCCCCCGCCGTCACCACCACATTCTCGCGAGCAAAGCCGGCGCCCTGCTCGTTCCGGTATTTCTCGGCGATCGCGTCCCGCAGCGCGGGCTCGCCCGCGACGTCCGTGTACTTCGTTCGGCCCGCACCGATGGCGGCGACCCCGGCCTCCGCGACGAACCGCGGCGTGGCGAAGTCCGGCTCCCCGAGACCGAAGTCCACCACGTCCGCGCCCGATGCCGCCAGGGCCTTCGCGGCCCGGGCGACGGCGGCGGTCGACGACGGCCGAAGCTCGACGGCTCGCTTCGACAGCCGGGGGTGGCTCATCGGCGCCCCTTCCACGTGCGCGAAAACGCCGCGAAGGCCAGGATCCTCTTCCGGCCGACGGCGACCAGCATCAGCTCCGCTCCGATCCATCCACCATACACGTACAGCATCACATGACGCGACGCGGGAACCAAGAACTGGATCAGCCACAAGAGGAATAGGCCGATCGCCTCGTACGCCTCGAGATCCATCGAGGCCAGGAAGATCCAGCCGAGAAACGCCTGCAGGATCGTCAGCAGAATCTCGCTTCGCTGGAAGGCGTCGAAGGGGAGCGGCTCGCTCGAGCCGTGAGACCAACAATAGATGACCGCGAGCAGTCCCGAGAGGATTCCCCACTGATTGATGTTGGAGGAGACCATGTTCATCAGAGCGACAGGGGCCCTGGTCACACGGCGCGCCCAAGCGAAGGCGGACGTCTTCTCGGGGAACTCCGACAGAAACGGGGCCACCCATTGAATGAACACGAATTGCGAAATGCCGAGGCCGGTGGCCAGGGCCAGCATGGAGCGCAGAAACGGCTCGGCCACGAAGAAGATCACGGCGCCCCCTCCCCCGAGCAGCAAGAGAACCGCCCCCCACCGTTTGGCTCCCCGATGCGACAGGGCCCAGCGGGAGACGGCGGGGATCTCCTCGTCCTGCTCGAGTGTTTCCTCACGCGGCGGAATGCGCAGCAGCACGGCGAGGTAGATGACGTACGTCGCCGCCAAGACGACGGCGTCCACGAGCGAGAGACTCCCCTTCGCCCAAACGACGACGAAATAGGCCAAGGGCGGAAGCAACCCCAACACCTCGATCGCATGATCGTCGGAGAGCCGCAAGGTGCCCAACCGCTGGGACCGCCGCTTGCGGGAGTAGTACGCCGCAACCGCGTAGATCATGGGCCAACCGAGTCCCGTCAGAAGTCGGAGACTGCCGGTGAAGTTCGCAATCGCCAGATGGACCATCTCGGGATTCTTGCCGGCCTTCCAGGCGATCACCGCCTCGACCGCGAACTCCGGAGCGGTCTGAATCAGGGCGAGGACAGCCAGCGCGAGCCCTTGCGACATCAGGAACTCCGCCGCCTCGGCTCCCCAGGCGACGAGGAACGCGGAGCCGATCATGGCCGGGAAGGTCCAGAGGGCCGAGAGGGGTGAGCCGGCCGCGGCACCGTGGCCCGCGAGGGCGGCGGGCAGACTCGCCCGCGGTCGCTTCATCGCGGCGGGTTATAGCATGCGAGATATGGCCGGCATCGAGTCTGCCTCGAATCCACTCATTCGCGAGATTCTCCGGTCGATCGAGAATCGCACCCACTTCCTGCTCGAAGGCGAGAAGCCGATCCTCGAGGCAGTCGCCGCGGGTCTGGGACTCGAGCATGTGCTTCACGACGAGAGCGTGCGGCCGGGCCGGCTGGCGGCCGCGGCCGCGGCGCGGCCGAAGCTCGTGTCCCGCGGCGTGCTCGAGCGTCTAGCCGAGTCGAAGACGCCTCAGCACTTGCTGGCTGTGGTCCGCCGGCGCGACCTGCCCGTGGCCGAGATCCTCGGCCGTCCGGGACCGGTCGTCTTTCTCTTCGGCTTGCAAGATCCCGGCAATCTCGGCGCCGTCGTTCGCGTCGCCGAGGCCACCGGATGCGCGGGTGTGTTGACGGCGGCGGGGTCGGCGGACTTCTTTCATCCGCGCGCCGTCCGCGCGAGCGCCGGCAGCGTCTTGCGTATCCCGGTCTCGGGAAGGGTCTCCTTCGAACCCTTCGCCCGGGACGCCAAGGAGGCGCGGCGGCTTCTCTGCGGTGCCGTCCCATCGGGCGGTGAGGACCCCTTTGGGGCGCCGCTGCCGGCGGCCTCTGTCCTCGTGATCGGATCGGAGGGAACGGGGCTGCCGGCAGGCGCCTACCGTTATCTCGACCGGCGCGTCACGATTCCGATGCAGGCGCCGGTTGATTCCCTGAATGCGGCCGTCGCCGCGGCCCTGGTCCTTTATGCGGCCAAGTTGGCGGTCGCCTCCCCCGCTCTCTCGGGAGCGGAGTCTCGCGACGGGCCGAGTTAGAGGATGGAGGCTTTCCTTTCGGCGCCACGAACTTCTTTTGTCGATTGTCGATCCCGCGGCTCATTCTTCGAACACCTCCGCCTGAAACTTCCAGAACCGGACCTCGGGCCGCCGCCAGGCGTCCGGCGGAAGGCCGGCCTTTCGGCACGTCTCCTGAAGAAACCTCGTCGGGGAAAAGCCCCACTCGGTCGCGACCTGCGGCAGCAGAAGGCCTCGACGTCCCCGGCCCTCGACGATCAACCCGTCGCGCCCGATGACGATCTCGGCGAGGTCCTCCAGCGGCTGGGGAGCGGTCAGGACGGAGATCTCGATCTGGCAATCCGGCAGCTCCTCGGGCTCGAGGGGCGGAAAGCGCGGATCCTCGAAGGCGGCGCGCCGTGCAAACTCGGCGACGACTCGGGTCAGATCGCCTTCGGGCGAGAGTGTGCCAATGCAGCCCCGCAATTGGCCGCCGCGACGCAGAGTGACAAAGAGACCCCGCGGCTCCCCGAACGCCTCGGCGCGGTCCGAGGCCAGGCGAGGCGCCGGCTGGCCCCGGAAATGCGCCTCGAGGGATCCACGCGCGAGCTGGAGCAGGTCGCGCCGCGTCTCTTCCGAAAGGGGAGGCGGCAGTCCGCTCATGGCGCAGGCACGGCGGCGGGCTGCTCCGCGAGGAATCGCCGGATCGCCTCCTCGAGCGCGGGCAGCCTGCCCTCCAGAAAATGGTCGCCCGAAGCGATCTCGACGATTCGGCCGGAATCGCCGACGAATGCCCTGAGCAATCCCGGCGGTCCGAAACCGTCCCGCTCGCCAACGACGAAGAGGGCGGGCACCTCCGGCAACGGGAGCTCACGGGCGGTCTCGGTTGCCAGCGGCAGGCCGACGCCAATGTAGGCGGCGACCCTCGCGTCCCCGGCGATCGCCCGCAACGCCACCGCGGCTCCAAACGAAAAGCCGCCCGCGACCAGGGGGGCTCCGCCTCGCCGCTGCGCCTCGGCCATGGCGGCCCGAAAGTCTTCCATTTCCCCGCGCCCCTCGTCGTAGCGGCCCGCCGACAAGCCCACGCCTCGAAAGTTGAAACGGAGCGTGCCGTACCCGGCCCCGGCCAGGGCCTTGGCCGCCCGGTAGACGACCTTGTTGTGCAGCGTTCCGCCGTGGAGGGGGTGGGGATGAGCGAAGACCGCCGAACCGCACGGCCGGATCGCCGCCTCCCTCCAGAGTCCTTCCAGCGGGCCTTCCGGACCCGGAAAGACGACTGCCCGCAGTTTCCCTTCCATTTCTCGGGTCTCCGCGCGTTGGAGAAATCGAGCTCTCATCGTATCCTTCTGCGACCCGTCCGGGGAGTCCCTCAGCGGACAGGAGACAACATGAGAAAGGTCGTTCACATCGTCGGCACCGGCACGATTGGAGAACCGCTGATCGGCCTCTTCACCGACTTCGACAAGCACCTCGGTGTCGACGAGGTGACCTTCCACAAGCGGACGCCGATGACGACGGAGCGGGCCAAGGTCAACCACCTCCTTCAACGCGGGGCCAAGCTCGCCGTCGATCCGGACAAGAAGACCGACTTCGAAGCCTTGGGGCATCACGTGTCTTACGAGGCCCAGGAGGCGCTCGAACGCGCCACGGTCGTCATCGACTGCACGCCCGCGGGCAACGAGAACAAGAAGGTGTACGAGAAGATCTCCGGACCCCGGGGCTTCCTGGCTCAAGGCAGCGAGTTTGGCTTCGGCAAGCCCTACGCCATGGGGATCAACGACGAGGCGCTCCAGGCCGGCAAAGACCGATTTCTCCAGATCGTGTCCTGCAACACCCACAACATTGCGGCCCTGGTCAAGACGCTCGGGGAGGACGGCGAGAGCGGGCCCATACTCGAACAGGGCAGATTTGTGTGCATGCGGCGGGCCAACGACGTCTCCCAGGACTCGAGCTTCGTTCCCGCGCCCTCCGCGGGCAAACACGACGACCCCCTCTATGGAACCCACCACGCAAGAGACGCCTCTCGTCTGCTCGAGACCATTGGCTGGAAGCCGAAGCTCTTTTCCTCCGCGATGAAGCTGAACACCCAGTACATGCACTGCCTCTGGTTCAACCTCGAGTTCAATCGCCCGACCACCCGCGAGAAGACGCTCGAGAAGCTGCGGGCCAATCGCCGCATCGCCCTGACCGAAAAGCGCTCCTCCAACCAGATCTTCTCCTTCGGCCGCGACCACGGCTATTACGGGCGGATCCTCTCCCAGGCGGTCGTCGCCTCTCCGACCGTGACCCTGAGCGGCGATCGCGAGGTCGTCGGATTCTGCTTCACCCCTCAGGACGGGAACTCCCTGGCTTCGTCAATCGTCGCCGCCTTGTGGCTCATGGAGGCGGGCTTCGATCGCCAACGGCTGTCGGTGCTCGATCGCTTCTTCTTCCGCGAGATCTGAGTCGCCCGCCCGCCGGCAGACCTGAACGGCGGGGCAGCGGGTTCCCTGGCCTGCCGACCGGCGGGCAGTGACGGTACACTCTCTCGAGATGTTTTTCGTCGTTTGCCCCCGGTGCCACTTGCGCCAGAAGCCCGCGGCACAGTGTCGCCGCTGCGGTGAGCCAACGGCGGCTGCCCCGGTGTTCGCCGGCGATCCGCCGAAGCCGCCCGCGACGGAGCCGCCGCAACCGCGCCGGAGAACAGGCCTCGCGGCCGCCGCCGTCGGGGTGGCCCTGCTCCTGGTCTTCCTCTGGCTGGCTCGCGCTGGCCGCAGCTCCTCGCCGGTCCGTCCGGCGGCCACGCCGGCCCCCACCGCCGGCGCCCTCGACCTCTCCGGCCGGTGGCACGGCCAGGTCTCCAAGACGATCGGCACGAACCCGCCGCGGCCCGTTCTGAAGGAGATCTCGATCGAGACGGGCCGCGACGGCGCGATTCTCGCGGCGAGCGTCGTGTTCACCGACCCGGGCCGCGGAGGAGCCGGGGCCGGCTATTTGAGCTCGTCGGATGGCGCCGCACGCCTGGCGCCGGCGGCGTCCGGGATCGCTGCGGAGCCGAAAGGCGCGGCGCTATCGCTCGATTTTCTTCGAATGCCCGGCTGGGTGCCCGACCGGGCGCGCCTTTGGAAGGCGCTCGAGGGGACCAACCGCGGGACCGCTCCCCCGCACTATCTGCTGCTCGAGTCGCTCGAGACCGACTACCTCATCCAGGCGGGAATCAACGAGTCGGGGTTCCTCTCCTATGTCTTCTTCTCTCCCGAGTACGCCTCCGGCCGGGGGCAGGACGTCCTGTCCCGGGTGATCCATCCCGAACCGGGGGCATCCCTACGCGGCTTCCACAATCTCATCTGGGACCTCTCCGGCTCGGCCAACTTCTTGACGCTGCAGCTGCCGGTGACGATCTCCGGCCCGGAAGGCGGAGAACCCGACGCGCTGATGCTGGCGCGCTAGGAGGGGTTAGGCGTTACGGTTTCCCCCTCGCCCGCCTCAGATCGAAACGATGTATCCCCCGCTCTTGACGTCCTTCTTCATCGTGATCAGCTTCTGACGCTCGGCGTCCTCGAGCAGCTCCGAGAACGACCGGTAGCCGTAGTACGACTCGTTGAAATAGGGCTGCTTGCGCTGCATCGTCTGCTTGATCATCGAACCCCAGATCACGTCGTAGTTTTCGCGCTGGAGCGCCTGCATCGAGTCGAGCATCAGCCGGAAGAGCTCCCGCTTCTTTTCGGGAAAGTTCTCGATCGACGGCAGTGACCGCGTCTCGCGCACCAGATCTTCATAGAAGATGAATTCATCGCAATTGGACAGCAGGAGGTCCGAGGTCGAATTCTTGACCCCCACGCCGATGACGCCCTTGTCGTTCTCCTTGAGCTTCGAGACCAGCGGCGAAAAGTCGGAGTCTCCCGAGCAGACCACGAAGGTCGTGATGTGCGACTTGGAGGCCGCCAGGTCCATCGCGTCGACGACCATCCGGATATCGGCCGAGTTCTTCCCGGTGTAGTTGCGTTGCGGAATGTCGATCAGCTCGATCGCCGCCTCGTGGAATTCGCGCTTGTACTCTGAGTAGCGGGTCCAGTCCGCGTACGCCTTCTTGTACACGATCCGCCCCTTCTCGATCAGCCGCTGCAGGACCAGATTGATGTCGAACTTCTTGTATTGCGCATCGCGAACGCCGAGCGCGATGTTCTCGAAATCGATGAACAGGGCCAGGCGTTGGTCGACCGCGCTCCGAGCCGGCGGAGCGGGATTGACGGTGACCGGTGCGGCGGCCGGCGCGACCAGCACCGGAGCGGGCGGAGCCGGAGTCGCGGGTTCATGCGCCGAGCGGCCTTCATCGGGGGCGGCCGGGCGGCCCTTGTGGCGCCGCGAGCCGCCTCGCCGGCGCCGTCCCTTCTTTTCGTTTTCTCCGCTTTCCGCGGCGGGAAAGGGAATCGTGTCGTCACTCATCGTCTTTTTCCTTCCGGCGCGTAATCGAACGAGGCCGTCGTCAGCGCGAAGCTGGCAAGGACACGGGCCACCGCTCGGCCCTGGGCATCCACGAGCTCGACATCGCCCACGTTGATCCGTCTGCCTTTCTTCAAGATCCTGGCCCGCGCCCAGACGTCGGAGCGGGCACGGGCCAGGAAGTGAATCGTCAGGTCCGCCGTGGCGAACCCCATTTTTCCGTCGAAGTTGGTCGAGAGCGCGAACGCCACCGCCGTGTCGGCCACCGTCGCCAAAATGCCTCCGTGCACCGTGCCGGACCCGTTGGTCACCTCTTGCCGATAGGGCAGCCGGATGACCGAGCGATCCGGCCCTAGCTCCTCGAGCACGAGACACAGATGCACGAGAGCCGGAGAGGCAGCCAGGCGAGCACGGAGTCGGTCGAGCAGATCCGGAGCCAGTACCGGAACCGAGACTCGACCCGTCGGCTCACGCGGGGGAGGCCGGTCGCGATCCGCCTCAGTGGCCACGCGGCCTCGGGCGCAGTCTTTCCCATCCGTCCGGGCCCAAGCGCGACGGGCCTAGACCGAACCTTCCTCGGGTTCGTCCTTGCTGTAGTACGGCAGCTCCTCGGCCCGTCGGGTGGAGTTGTCCAGATGCCGGGGCACCTCGATGAGCGTTCGCGTCATGTTCGGATCGCAGGTCTCGTTCTCGCATTCGTACGTGTAGACGTTTCGGTCGGCCTCCTTCCGAAAGCCCACAACGGTCTGGTAAGTGTCGCAGTTACCGCATTTGACCGACATCATGAAGATGTCGATGACGTGCAATTCCGGTCGGTCTTCCGGCTCGTCCACCGCATCATAATACGCCCGCAGGAGACTTCCAACATGCGCAAACGAGTGACCCTCTCGCTGCTGACGCTCCTCGGCATGTACGCCGGGGCCATCGGTGCGGCACCGGAGTCATTCGAGAAAACGATTCCCGTCCCGCGCTCGGGTGTCGCCCGGCTCGGCTGGACCTCCGATCGCTGCTCGGTCGTGAGCGTCGAGCTTCGAAATTACCCGGACTCCGAAGACATCGAGAAGGCGCGCCAGAAGGATCCCGGGGACCACTCGTGGGTCTGGTGGCAGTTCAACGTCGAGAACCGCGGGGACGCGAAATGCCGGATCCGGCTCTGGGTCGAGGTCCTCGACAAGAACGGAAACGTCCTCAAGCAGAGCGACCGGAGCGACACGGTCGACGCCCACAAGTTGGACGACGAGATCCGACTCTCGACTCGAATGAGGACGATCGACATCGCCGATGCTCCGAAGGCGCGCCTGCGCGCGGAGATTGGACCGAAGTGACGTCCGGCTCGACCGTCGGCACGCGATAGCCGCCGACGCCGGGCGATTGCGGTCCCGTAGAATGGCTCCCGTGACGCCGTCCCTGGAGGAAGCGGCCCGCGCGGGAGCGTACCGGGCCGCACGGGAGGGACTGGCGCATCGCGCGCGGGACACGGCCGTTCTCGACGTCGAGGGTCGCGACCGCGAGAGCTTCCTGCAGGGCCAGCTGACGCAGGACGTCCGATCACTGACGGCGGGTCAGTCGCGGGCGGCGGCCGCCCTCACGCCTACGGGCAAGCTCCTATTCACTGCGCGGCTGGTCGGGCTGGCCGACCGAATCCGGCTCTTGCTCCCGGCCGGCTCCCGAGAATCGGCCCTGGCTCACCTCAGAAAATTCGCGGCCTTCCAGAAGGTCTCGGTCGAGGATCGCTCCGGCGCCTATCGCCGGCTGGGGCTCTATGGGCCGCGCGGTCTCGCGCTCGCCGATCTCCCGGCCGAGATTCTTTGCCTGGCCGGCGAGGGAGAGTTCTCTTGCGAGCTCCTAGTGCCGCTTGACCGCGAAGCCGACGCCCGAGCATGGCTCGATCGCCAGGGAGCCGTCCCGATCGACCCCGCGACGGCCGAAATCTTGCGGGTCGAGGCCGGTCGGCCGCGGTTCGGGCAGGACGTCGACACCTCGAACCTGCCCGACGAGGCTGGCCTGGACGCGGCGATCTCCTCGACCAAGGGATGCTACGTGGGCCAGGAGATCATCGCGCGCCGGCGTACCTATGGACGACTGAACCGCCGGCTGATTGGCTACCACTTTCCGGAGGGCATCCTGCCGGCGGGAACGATACTTCGGCGGGGGGCCGCGCCTGGCGAGGCTCCCGAGGCGACCCAGGCCGGGCGTGTCACGAGTTCCGTGGTCTCGCCGCGATTCGGCCCCATCGGACTCGGTTTCGCCTTCCACGATGTCGCGATCGGGGACCGCCTCGTTTCGGTGGATGATCTCGCCCGGACGGCCGTCGCTTCGGTGCTCCCGTTCGTGTGAACCCGCCGACCCGAGAAAACAGCGGCTGGCCCGTACACGTGGCCCTTCTGGGGGCCCAGACGGGGTTTTCGCTCTTTCCCATCTTCGGCAAGCTCGCCCTCGCGACCATCCCCCCGATGGTTCTCGCGGCGTTTCGTGTCGTCGCGGCCTCGCTGCTGCTCGCGATGTTCCGGCGCTTCTCCGGAGAGGAGCGGATCGCGCCGGGGGACCGCAAACGGATCCTCCTCTTCGCCCTGCTGGGAGTCTCCTTCAACCAGGTCCTCTTCATCTTCGGTCTGTCCCTGACCACGGCCATCAACACGACGATCTTGACGGCGATGATTCCGATCTACACGCTCGCGGCTGCGGCCCTGCTGCGCCACGAACGCCTGACCGTTCGCGGCGCGGC
>Ga0335085_10004562_pt1 | contig 22853 bp, 24 predicted proteins | sample Lox_Sample_45_FD_206712 | JGI IMG/M metagenome (GOLD analysis project Ga0335085, IMG submission 206712) | Soil microbial communities from Loxahatchee National Wildlife Refuge, Florida, United States - Lox_Sample_4.5 | ecosystem: Environmental > Terrestrial > Soil > Wetlands | place: USA...
GCCCGGCCGCTAGGCTGCTGCAGGAGTTACCGAGAGTTCCGGACGCTTACCAAGAGCATGCGGGGGGGCGATGCGAGCGATTCCTGCCCGGGTCCGTGCCGATCCGGCCGGCCCGCGGGGCGGGGCTGCCGCCCGCACGGGCCCGCGCCGTGCGGGCCGCCTGGCGGCCGCGCTCCGGCGGCACTGGCTGATGATCATCCTGCTGGCCGCCGGCCTGGCCCTGCGGGTGGTCACTCAGCTCGCCTACCGGCCCGCGCTGGTCTACATCGACTCGATCAAGTACCTGTTCGGCGCGTACCCCGGGAACGACCCGCCCGGGTATCAGGTGGTGCTGCAGGCGTTCCTCAAGGTGGGCTCGCTGAGCGCGGTGGCCGTGCTGCAGCACCTGGCCGGGCTGGCCATGGCCGTCGTGCTGTACCTGGTGCTGCGCCGCCGTGGTGTGCCGAACTGGCTGGCCGCCCTGGCCACCGCGCCGGTGCTGCTGGACGCGTACCAGCTGCAGATCGAGCAGTCGATCATGCCGGACACCGCGTTCGAAGTGCTGATCGTGGCGGGCCTGGCCGCCCTGCTGTGGGAGCGCCGGCCACCGGCCGCGCTGGTGCTGGTGGCCGGGCTGGCGCTGGGCGCTTCGGCCACCGTGCGGCAGGTCGGTGAGATCTTCATCCTGCCGGCCCTGCTGTACCTGGCCGTCGCGGTACCCGGCTGGCGGCACAAGCTGGTCCAGGCGGCGGCGCTGGTGGCGGCGTTCGCGCTGCCGATCCTGTTCATCAGCTACCGCAACTACGTGACGATCAAGCATTTCGGGCTGGCCCCGTACGCGGCCGGCACGGTCTACGGGCGGACCGCGGCGGCGGCCGACTGCGCCACGCTCACCCTGCCCAGCTACGAGCGCGCGCTCTGCCCGCCGCACTGGCAGCAGGCGCGCGGCCCGGACTGGCTGGACCACGGCGTGCAGTCGCCGATCAAGACCGCCGTCCCGCCGCCGGGCATGCCGCACATCGGTTTCGCCAACGAATTCAGCCGCCAGGTGCTGATCCAGCAGCCGTTCCGGGTGGCCGCGGCGTGGGCCCGGGATTCGGTCAAGCTGTTCGCCCTGCGCCGGGTCACCGCCCCGGGCGACGTGTCCATCACCCGGTGGCAGTTCCAGCGGGACTACCCGGTCTACCCGCCGTACATCAGCCTGCGGCACGGCCGGCTGCAGTTCGTCCACCTCACCCCGGCGGGCAAGGCCAGGGTGATCCGGGCCGGCCACCGGTACGCCGACCGGCCCGCGGTAGACGCCGGGCTGGCCGGCTTCCTCCGCAGCTACCAGCTGGGCGGGGGCTACACACCAGGCCCGGTGTTCCTGCTGGCCACGCTGGCCGGGCTGGCCGGGTGTGCCGGGCTGCTGCGCCGGCGGGCCAGCCCCCAGCGGCGCGCCGCGGCTGAGGCCTGCCTGCTCACCATGGCCAGCGCGGTCGCGGTGCTGCTGGCCTCGGACTTCTTCGAGTTCAGCTGGCGCTACCAGCTGCCCGGGCTGGTCACGCTGCCCCCGGCCGGCGCGCTCGGCGTCATGGTGGTGGCCGGCTACCTGGCCAACCGGCGCCAGCCGGCCCAGGACGCCCAGGACGCTGGCTAGGGCCGGCCGGACTCGCTGGACTGGCTCGCGGTGGCCGGGCGCGGCCCGAACCGGGCCGACGCGATCCAGATGACCAGCGCGATCGGCGCCAGGACCACGATCGGCAGCAGAGCGGGCTGGTACACGGTGACGAGCGCGGACAGGATCGCGCCGGTCACCAGCGCAACGAAGGTGCCCAGGCTGCGGCGCAGCCCGTCGGGCTTGCGGCCAGTGGCCAGCGCGGAGACCACCCCGGTCAGGGTGCCGGTCAGGTAGGTGGTCGAGATCTCGCCAAGCTGGCGGACGGTCGCACCCTGGATGCCCATGGCCACCCCGACCGAGGCCAGCAGCAGCCGCTGCACCACGCCGGACGGCCGCCCGCTGGTCATCTCCCAGCCCAGCGAGAACAGGGCCAGCATGCAGAACTCCACGGCCAGCGCGACGGTGAGCCAGGACGGCCAGATCTCATGGTGCTTGGTGGCCCGGTGCCAGCGGCCCACCGGCCAGCCCTCCAGCCAGCGGCCGGCCCGGCGGACCGCCAGCGGCGTCCCGGCCACCACGCCGACGACGTAACTGACCATGGCCACCCCGCAGTTCAGCGCCAGCCCCGGGTCATGGGTGCCGACCGAGATGCCGAGCAGCACCATGGTCCCGGTCACCACGCTGCTGAACACATGGCCCAGGTACAGGAATGAGGCCACGTCCACCGCGCCGGTGGTCACGGTGAGCAGCACGACCAGCCCGTCCCGGGCGCTGGCCCGCCAGTCCGCCGACACGCTCGCGCCTCCAGGCCGATCAGGGCCGGCCACATATCCCGCCGCAACGCGGAACGCCCGGGTGCGCCGAGCAGTGCCTGGTCCGTGTACCGGGCTACCCTACCGAGCGCCGTGGCCAGCTGCTGCGGCAGGTGAGCGCAGGGCTGCATGGCCCAGCAATCCAGGCCATGCAGCCCTCGATCAGCGCGGGGGCGCGCTGCGGGCCGGTCAGGCGGCGCGCTGGCCGCGGTCGCTGACCCGGCTATTGATCAGATCGGCCACACCGCTGACCGTGCCGCTCAGCCCGCCTTTGGCCGCGCGCCCAGCCATCCCCTGGGCCACGGTGACCGCGTCGGACACCAGGCGGCGGAACTCCGGCGAATCCCTGATCGCTGTCACCGAGGCACGGGCCCGTTTCAGCCCGTCCCGTCCCTCGCTGGCCCCGGTCAGGTAACCGACGACAAACCCAATGAACGCTTCCATATTTTTGCCTGCCTTGTCGGGCCGCGCGCGAGCGCTACATCTCGCGCAGTTCGAGATAGCGCTTGATGTCCGGCAGGGACTGGATGAGCAGCGCGAGACACACGGCTATCACCCCTGCCTTGACGAGCCTGCCGATCATCCTGGTCCTCCTCTTCCAGCTGGTTGAGTGCCTGAGTCAGCTCGTGGCCCCGAGGGGCTCTACCTCGTCGGGGCCGAAGTACAGGAACCGGCCGTGGCTGCGCTGCAGGTCGGCCGCGGGGTCGTCGTCCGGCAGCAGGGCCAGGTGCACCTGGCCGTCCACATCGAACAGCACCGCCTCGACCAGCGCGGTCCGGCCGGCCAGGAAGAGATCCTGCGCGTCGGCCCGGCGGCGGCCCGGGCACATCCGCACCCGGCTGCCCCGCGCGACCCTCACCCCGGCGATGAGCACGTGGTCGGTCTCCGGTGACACCGACTGGTCCGCGCCCGGATCCCACCAGGGCGCCTGCCCGGCGATGGCTGGGTCGATCTCGCCGCCACGGCCCGCCGCGCCCCCCAGGCTCGCGCCGGCCAGATCCGCGCCGGCCAGGTCCGCGCCGGCCGCGCCCGCGGTGTCCGGGCCCGGGACGACTGGGCCCGCGGCCGCCTGCCCGGCGGGCCGTAGGTACCGGATCGCGCCATGCATCCGCTCCAGCATCTCCGGCGGCAGATGATCGAGCCGGTCCATCAGTTCCGCCGCCCGCGGGTCGGTATCCCGGGCGGCCTGCTTCTCCGCGTCGGTCAGCGCCAGCGTGCGCAGCGTGAGGATCTCGTCGATCTCGGTGGAGTCGTACAGCTGGCCCGCGCTCTCCGCGGCGATCTCCGGATGGTCGTACAGGATCACCGGCGAAGACAGGATCAGCTCGGCGCAGCCGGCCGGGCCGCCCAGCACCGGCCAGGTGCCGGTGTTCACGCAGGCGCGCACCGCGGGCGCGGCCCATTCCGGCGGGTCGGTCATGGACAGGAACCGGCCGCCCGGGACGAAGATCAGCGAATGCGCCGCGACCAGGGCGAACGCCAGCCCGTCGGCCCGCCGGCTGAGCGGCCAGGCGACCTCGCTGCCGTTGGCCAGCGCCAGCCGGACGCGGACCGCGCCGTACGGCCCGGGCAGCCGTTCGGCTGTCAGCCGGATCACCCCGGACAGCGTCTGCCAGCGGCGCACCAGCCGGCCGGCCAGCTGCCCGTCCGGCCCGGCCAGGTCCTCCTCGTCCAGCCCGCCGGGCACGCTGAACGGGAACTCCGCCGCGCCCGATAGCAGGTCACCGAGCGGGACACTGACCTCGTGCTCATGCTCGGCCGCCTCATCCCAGGGGACGTACTCGGTGCCGCCCACCCGCAGCGAGCCGACCTCGCCGAAGCCCGGCGCGGCCAGCACCGTGCGCCGCCGCAGTTGCAGGAAGCGGACCCGCACGGTCACCTCGGTGGCGGCCTTGGGCTCCAGGATGCACTCGGTCTGGCTGGTGGCGGGCTCTCCCGGGTCGACCTGCGCGTACCCGGGCGGCATGAGCACACCGAACTGGAACCGCTCCTGGTTCTTCTGCGCCGACGCCCGGTACGGGTAGAGCAGGTAGCCCTCGTAGAGGATGGCATCGGCCACCTGCCGGGCGTGGTCCAGAGCGTGCTCCAGCGCCACCGCGTCACGCTGGCTCATGACTGCTCCTGCCCAGCCTGGGCGAGCAGCGCCGCCACGGTCGCGTCCCAGGTGGGCAGGCTGTGCCGGGTCTTGAACCGGATCAGCTCATCGAGCGTGTGGCGGCTCAGCGTGATCCAGGCCGCGTCCGGGAAGTGCACGTCCACGGCCTCCCGCCACAGGCTCACCGGCAGCCGGAACGTGGTCTCCTTGGACCACGGCACCTGCTGCACCTGCAGCCGGCCGTCGGCCCGGCCGAAGATGGTCCCGCTGAACAGCAGCAGCAGCGGGATGTCCCCGTCGTCCAGCGAGCTGAAGTACCGCGTCGAGGCGATCTGCAGGTCGTAGCTGAACGGCACCGGCAGGTCGACCTCGATGCTGCCGGCAAACCCGGGCACCATCGTGGAGATCATCGCGAACTGCAGCGGCTTGAGCGTGTCTGACCAGCGCTGCCGCTCCCCGAACAGGTCGTGCAGCCGGTCCGCTTCGGCTTCCGAATACTCCCGCCGGAACGGCTCGATGCGCAGCTGCGCGCGCAGCGCGATCGCGTCCACTTGCTGGCCCGTTGTCTCGCTGATCCTCAGCGCCAGGCTGAACGACGGAACTATGGCATAACGGTCCGCCCGGGCGCCGATGCAGTCGAATACCAGCTCAGCCATGGCTGGGATCCCGCCGGGGCGCCTTGGCCCGGTGGCGGACATCGGCCAGGAACTCCGCGATGCTCTGCCGGGCCTCGGTGCCGCCGTCGAAGCCGCGCCACAGCATGCGCAGCCGCCCGGCCAGCTCATAGCAGGCGTCCACGGGCACGATGAAGTACTCGATGCCAGCCGACTCGTCCTGGCTGATGAGCACGGCTTCCACGTCCGGCTCGGCCTCGTCGAGTAGCGGGTGCCCGGCGGCTATCCGCTGCCAGGCAGGCAGGTCCAGCGCGCATTGGGTGGCCCCGGCCGGGCTCGGGTAAAAGCAGCTCAGCTCCCCCGGCTCCGAGCGGTACAGGAAGAACGCCAGCCCCACCGGGATCTGCAGCTCATCCCACTCGGCCGGGCTCAGCTTGCGCTCCGGGTCGCGCAGATAGCGGTCGGGCACGCTGCGGTACCGGGCCCGCCCGGCGCCGGGCTGGGTGAACAGCAGATAGCAGGCCCGGCAGGCACACACCAGGCTGGACTGCTCCAGGTCGGCTACGTGGCCGTGGGCGGGCCGGGTCCCCGGCCCCCAGTAAAAGCAGGGGACGGTGTAGGCGCCCGGCGGCAGGGCCCCCCCGGCCGTCCCCGCCGGGGCCGGCGGCGGCGGGGCCGGAGGGGGTGGGCGGGCTGCGGCCTGCTGCGGCGGCACGGCGAACCGGCGCAGCCCCTGCGGCCGGGTCACGACGGTATCGCCTCCTGGGGGGTCGCCACGGCGACCCGGACGCCCTGGCTGTCGGCCAGCAGCGGGATCGGGTCGAGGTAAGCGGCTGGATCACCGTCGCTCCGGCCGGCCGCGCGCACGTCATAGCGGGTGCCGCAGCTGGCGCAGGCCAGCTCGCCCGCGGTGAGCGTGCCGTCGGCCAGCGAACCCGCGCACACCGCGCAGGCATCCTGGTACGCGTACAGCGTGCCGCGGACCGCGCAGACGAGCACCGGCACCCCGGCCGCGACCGTGCTGACCGGCTTGCTGCTGGGCGGGCCGATATCCGGAAGGGTCACCCAGGTGGCGCCGCCCGGCAGGCCGCCGGGCGCGCCATCGGGGTCGCTGACGGAGGCCGGGCCCGGCGGCCGGCTGCCGATCTGCAGCAGCGGGCCCGCCTCAGCCGAGGTCATCCCCTCCACCACGACCTCGGTCACCTCTGGTGCCGCGTCCTCGACCGCGCCCTTGAGGGCGAGCTGCACCGTCACCGTGGAGGACGGGCAGCCGTGGCAGCTGCCTTCCAGCCGCAGGCGGGCTACTCCCTCGTCGGTGACGCCGAGATACTGCACGCCGCCCGCGTGCGAGCCCAGGTACGGGCGCACCTGGTCGAGCGCCCGCTGGATCCGGGCGTCGACGTCGAGTGGGTGCAGGTCGTGCAGCAGCAGCAGGCTCTCGACCAGCGGGTCGGCGAGCAGCCGGTCCAGGACGGCCGCGCCCGCCTCGCCTTCCGCGCGGAGCGCGGACATGATGTGCCGCAGGCCGTCGCCGTACAGGCCGAGCAGCAGCCGGACCAGCTCCTCGGCGGCCTGGGCGGTGGCCGGCCCGCCCTCGGACTGCAGGACGCCGAGCAGCTCTTCTACCCGGGCCCCGACTTGGCGTGCGTCAGCCATCAGGTGGCCAGCGTCGCGGTCATCGGTGAGTGCACCTTCTCCAGGACCTTCCCGTTGCCGAGGTACATGTGCACGCCGCAGGGCAGGCAGGGGTCGAAGCTGCGGACGGCCCGCATGATGTCGATGCCCTTGAAGTTGTCCGGCGAGTTCTCTTCGAAGATCGGCGTGTTCTGCACCGCGTCCTCGTACGGCCCGGGCGTGCCATAGCTGTCCCGGACGCTGGCGTTCCACGGCGTGGGCGGGTACGGGTGGTAGTTCGCGATCTTCCCGTCCCTGATCACCATGTGGTGGGACAGCACGCCACGCACCGCCTCGGTGAAGCCGCAGCTGTTGGCCTCGTCAGGGACCTCGAACGGCTCCCAGGTCTTGGTGTGCCCGGCGCGCACCTCGGCCAGCGCCTTCTCCATGAAGTGCAGCGCGCAAGCCGCCGCGTAGGCCTGGAAGTAGGTCCGCGCCCGGTCCCGCTCGATCGCGTTGGACAGCGGCTTGCCTTCCTTGTCGGTGGGCACCGTCCACTCGAACGTGACCTCTGGCTTGGTGACGGTGCGCGGCAGGTTGATCAGCACGCTGTGCCCGGTGGACTTGACGTAGCCGAAGTCGACCAGGCCGCCCAGGGCGGTGGCCCACAGCCGGGCGATCGGGCCGCCGCCGGTGTCGGCGGCCAGGTAGTTGGTGCCGTCGAACCAGCGCGGCGACATGACCCAGCTGTACTTGCTGTCGAAGTCACGCTTGGCCGGCCGGGGGATCGTGTGCTGGTTCCACGGGTGCCTGCGGTCCACCGGGTTGCCCAGCGGGTCGCGGGTCACGAACATCTCCTGGTCTTCCCAGTCCTCGTAGTACGAGCTGCCGAGCAGGATGCGGATGCCCAGGTTGATGTCGACCAGGTCGTTGGTGAGCAACTGCCCGTCCCGGATGACGCCGGGGCTGACGAACATCTTCCGGCCCCAGTCGGTCATGTGGTCGTAGCGGAAGTCGCAGTACTCGGGGTCGTTCAGGCTGCCCCAGCAGACCATGTCCGCGCGCCTGCGGCCGACCTCCTCGTACCCCGGCATGGCCTCGTAGAAGAAGTCGAACAGGTCGTTGTGCAGCGGCACCACGCGCTTCATGAACTCCACGTAGCGCATCAGCCGGGTCAGGTAGTCGGTGAACAACTGGACCGTCGGAGTGGTGCCCACACCGCCCGGGTACAGCGTGGACGGGTGCACATGGCGCCCTTCCATCAGGCAGAACATCTCCCGCGTGGACCGGCTGACCTGGAGTGCCTCCCGGTAGAAGTCGCCTTCCAGCGGGTTCAGCGCGCGCATGATGTCGCCGATGGTCCGGTAGCCGTGATCGCCCGCGTGCGGCGCCTCGGTGCTGTTCGCCCGCTCCAGCACGCCGGGGTTGGTCTCGCCGACCATCCGCTCGCAGAAGTCCACCCCGACCAGGTTCTCCTGGAAGATGTTGTGGTCGAACATGTACTCGGCGGCCTCACCCAGGTTGATGATCCACTCGCCCAGATGCGGCGGGCGCACCCCGTAGGCCATGTTCTGGTTGTAGACCGAGCAGGTCGCGTGGTTGTCACCGCAGATGCCGCAGATGCGGCTGGTGATGAAGTGCGCGTCCCGCGGGTCCTTGCCCTTCATGAAGATGCTGTAGCCACGGAAGATCGACGAGGTGCTGTAGCACTCGACGACCCGCTTCTGCTTGAAGTCGATCTTGGTATAGATACCCAGGCTGCCCACGATCCGCGTGATCGGATCCCAGTTCATCTCGACGATGCCGGTGTCCTTGGCAGTAGTCATCGCTTATCCCTCTCGCTGCTGGCCGGCGGCTGCCCGCAGGCGGGCCGGCTGGTCGGTACTAGCGGGTACTGCCGGTCACCAGGGCTTCTGATAGCCCGTGAGCAGATCGGTGCCCTTCTTCCGCCACTTGGGCTCTTCGTCGGCGGTCTTGGCGGTGAAGCCGCGGAGGGTACGGATCACCGTGCCGTAGAGCGTGGACGCCGTGGTGGACACCCGCGCACCCGGCGGCTCGTCCATGAACGGCATGAACTTGTCCGGGAAGCCCGGCATCGTGCAGGCGATGCAGATGCCGCCCACGTTGGGGCAGCCGCCGACGCCGTTGATCCAGCCCCGCTTGGGCACGTTGCACTTCACCACCGGCCCCCAGCAGCCCAGCTTGACCAGGCACTTGGGGGATCCGTAGTCGCCCGCGAAGTCGCCCTGCTCGTAGTAGCCGGCCCGGTCACAGCCTTCGTGCACGGTCGCGCCGAACAGCCAGTTGGGCCGCAGGGCCTCATCCAGCGGGATCATCGGCGCCTGGCCGGCCACCTGATACAGCAGGTAGAGGATGGTCTCGGACAGGTTGTCCGGGTGGGTGGGGCAGCCGGGCACGCAGACGATCGGCAGGCCCGCCTTGGACCGCCAGTCCCAGCCGAGGTAGTCAGGCACGCCCATCGCGCCGGTCGGGTTGCCGGACATGGCGTGGATGCCGCCGTAGGTGGCGCAGGTCCCGGCGGCCAGGATGGCGGTCGCCTTGGGCGCGAGCCGGTCCAGCCACTCGTTGGTGGTCATCGGCTGCCCGGTGGCCGGGTTGTTGCCGAACCCGCACCAGTACCCCTCGGGCTTGATCGCCTCGTTCGGGATCGAGCCCTCCACGACCAGGACGAACGGGTCCAGTTCGCCGCGGTCCGCCTTCCACCACCACTCGATGAAGTTGTCCGCGCCCTGCTCGGGCCCGCACTCGAAGTCGATCAGCGGCCAGTGCACCGCCACCTTCGGCAGCCCGGGTAGTGCGCCCAGGGCGATTTCCTCGATGCTGGGCTGGGTGGCCGCGGTGAGCGCCACCGAGTCCCCGTCGCAGCCGAGCCCTCCGTTCATCCAGAGAATGTGCACGACCGGCTCGGTGGCCGACCCCGCCGACGTGTCGCTGGCTTCTGCGGCTGTGGCCATTGCCCAGCCACCCCCTCGCTGTGGTTCGGGAACCTCACTGTGGAACGGGGACGCGGGTGCGCGTGCGGGGCATACGTAGCTGCTGTGCAGCAGCGGGCCGCTGCGGCCTGACACCGGGAATGAGCCGTCTGGCGGGCCCCGCAGTCCGCCGGACAGCCAGGACCGTGGTGCGCGTTACCGCGCTAGTGAAATGGGTCATGACCGGCCTTACCTGCATCATGCGCAGGTGTCGTCATGCTAAACCCGTCCACCATGCGTATCAAGGTAGTAGCGCCAGGTTGTCGGACAGATCTGTCTGGCCAGCGGGACACACTTGGCCACGGCGATCGCCTGACCAGGGGGTATCAGCTGGCACACTGGGTTAAAACCGGCTTTCCGTCAGCACGCTCCGTCGTAATGACGCGTACGCTGTGCTCAAGCCGACTGTCCGCGGCCTGCAGGTGGCAAGGGAGATACCAGTGCCTGAGCTGGGGAACGGGCACGGGGACGGGCCGATTCAGGTCGTCCCCGTGGTGGTCCTGTCGCAGACCTTCCCTGCCCGGCCATCCTGGATCCCGGAGATCCGCGATTTCGTCCGGCGCTGTCTGGCCGAGTCTCCGCTGACCGAGGAGGGCAACCGGGAGGTCGGGGAGACGGTGTTCCGCGCCCTGCTGGACGCCGCCGGGCCGACCGGCGCGATCCAGGTCTCGTTCCGCATCTTCCCCGAGCATGTCGAGGTCGACGTGCTGCACTCCAACCAGCCGCCGGAGGAAGTGGCCAACCGGAACGTCGCGGTCGCGCCGCGGCCCGCGGCGGCCAGCGCCGGGCCTGCCGGCGTGCCCGGCAGCCTTCCGGCCGCGGCGGCCAAAGAGGCGGACCTGCGGCCCGCGACGTTCGCCGACTGGATGTCCACCGCACTTCGCCGCGAGGGGCTGACCCAGGAGGCGGCCGCCCGGCAGCTCGGGGTCTCGGTCAAGACGGTCGGCCGCTGGGTCGGCGGCGAGACCGAGCCGCGCCTACGCGACCTGCGCCGCATTCAGGAACTGTTCGGCGAGCTGCCGTTTCCTTGATGTCCGGGGGGGCGACCCCCCTGGACCCCCCGATCGCCGCTTCGCGCCGAACGCCTACTCGGCGAGTTAGACAATCGATGACCAGCCGTTTAAGTCAGCGGCGTCGCATCCGTTCTGACTCGCTGCTTCGCGGCGAGTTGCCGGGCCTCCCCCTGGTCTGTCCGTCTGGGCACTCGCCTGTGACGCTCCGGGGGTCTGGGGCCAGATCTGGCCGGGGATCCGTCAGGTGCGGGATACCGCGGCCGGCTTCCGGGGGGCCGGGGCCGTCGTGGGGGACGGCGGCGGGGGGCCGCGAAGGTCCCAGGGGAGATTTGTGGCACATAAACGTCACGAAGCAGACAGGTCAGAACTGTCTCTTTGTTTGGGCTGGACGTCCCCCCACATGTGTCCTACGGTTCTGCCATGGCAGTTCCTACAGGACGCTACCGGCTGGGCACGAAGAGCGGCCGAATTGTCCTGCGCACTTACCGCGATGGGCTGGCTGCCACCGCGGGGCATGATCTGATCATTGACCTGCCCAGCTGGTCGGGCGACCTGACCGTGGATGATGACAAGGCACCGAAAGCGCTCGAGGTGCACATCGACATCGGGGCGCTCAAGATCCGGGACGGAACCGGCGGCCTCAAGCCGCTGACCGACCGCGACCGGAACGAGATCGCGACGACCACGCGCCGCCTGCTGGGCACCGAACGGCACCCGGAAGCGGTGTTCACCGCAACCCGGTTCGAGTTCAGTGGTGATAGCGGGGTCATTGAGGGGAACCTGTCTTTGCGGGGAGTGTCCCGGCCGTTCCGCCTCCAGGTAGCCCAGAGCGATCTGGGTACCTACCGGGGGACGGGAACGGTCGTACAGTCGGCCTATGGCATCAAGCCGTACACCGCGTTCTTCGGTGCGCTGAAGGTTCGTGACACGGTAGATGTCGAGGTGGAGGCCACGATCCCAGCGTCGGGGGACGACAGGGCCTGAGACTCTCCCCGCGGGATGGCGGCGCAGCAGAGCGGAGGAAGTGACCCCCAGGACATGACCACAGTGCCGCCAGCGCCATTGCGGGACGATGACGTCGCCAGGTTGTTCGACCGCCGGACGGCCCCGCTCAGGGAGTTCGCGGAGCACGCGGGCACGGTCGCGGCTGCCTGCCATGACATGGCAGTCCGGTTCCATTCCGGCGGCAAGCTCGTCGTGTTCGGCGCCGGCCCGTCCTGCCCGGACGGCCAGCATGTGGCGGTGGAGTTCATGCACCCGGTCATCGTCGGCAAACGGGCCCTGCCCGCCATCTCCCTGACCGCGGACGCGGCCACGGTCACCGGCATCGCGGAACGGGACGGGCTGGGCGCGATCTTCGCGCATCAGCTCCGCTACCTGGCCGCGCCGGCCGACATCGCGCTGGGCATCTCGGCCGACGGCAACTCGGAGAGCGTGCTGAACGGGCTGCTCACCGCGCACGGCATGGGCATGCTGACGATCGCGCTGGCCGGGGCGGGCGGCGGCACCATCGGCAGCAGCCCAGCCGTGGATCACCTCATCGCGACGACCGCGGCCGACCCGCGGGTCGTCAAGGAGGTCCAGGTGACCGCGTACCACGTGCTGTGGGAACTGGTGCACGTGTTCTTCGAGCAGCCCGGCGTGCTCGGCCCGGCGGTGGTGTCATGACCGGCTCCGACGGGCACTGCACCGCGGACGTCTGCATCACCTGCTCGGACACCGCGGTCCAGGTCCGGGTGGCCAAGCTGCTGCCGGACGGCCTGGCCCTGGTGGACACCGGCGCCGGCCAGGAAGAGGTCAGCGTCGCCCTGGTCAGCGCGGCGGTCGGGGACACCATCCTGGTCCATGCGGGCGAGGCCATCGGGGTGGTGACCGGGCCGTGACCACCAGCCATGGCAGCCAGGCCCGTGGTAGCCAGGCCAGCGCGGACGAGATGGCGGCGCTGTACCCGTTCCTGTACGCCGGGGAGCAGGGCGGCCTGGACGCCGTGCTGAAGGAGGTCCGCGAGTCCACCGCGGCCAAGGCGGCCGAGATCGTCGAGCTGCGGTCGGTCATCGCCGGCCGGGACGCCGGGCGGCTGATCTCCTGCGCCCAGGCCATGGCCGCCCGGTTCGCCGCGGGCGGCCGGCTGCTCGCGTTCGGCAACGGCGGCAGCGCCACCGACGCCCAGGAGCTGGCCTCGCTGTTCCTCGACCCGGGTGCCGGGGAGCGGCCGCTGCCCGCGTTCTGCCTGGCCAACGACACCGCGGTGATCACGGCGTTGTGCAACGACATCGGGGTCGAGGTGATCTTCGCCCGGCAGGTCGCCGCCCTGGCCCAGCCACAGGACATCGCGGTCGGCTTGTCCACCAGCGGGAACTCAGAGAACCTGCTGCGCGGGCTGGACGAGGCGACCCGGCGTGGCCTGCTCACCGTGGGCATCGCCGGATACGACGGCGGCAAGATGGCCGAACTGGACAGCCTGGACTACCTGTTCGTCGCGCCATCGCCCTCGGTGCACCGGATCCAGGAAGCCCAGACCACCGTCTACCACCTGCTCTGGGAGCTGACCCTACGGGCCCTCGGTGATGCCCGGTGACCGGCAGCCAGACCGGCCGGACCCTGGTCGCCTGCCTGGGCAACATCTTCCTCAGCGACGACGGCTTCGGGGTGGAGGTGGCCCGCCGGCTGGGCCGGTTCGAGCTGCCCGACGGGGTCCGGGTCACCGATTACGGGATCCGCGGCATGCACCTGGCCTACGACCTGGCCGAAGGGTTCGACAGGACGATCCTGGTGGACGCCACCCAGCGCGGCGGCAAGCCCGGCACCGTGTACCTGATCGAAGCGGAAGCCGTGGAGCCCTGGCCGGCTGAGCCGGCCTCGGCGCGGAGCGGCGATCGGGGGGATGAGGGGGGTCGTCCCCCCGGGCTGGAGCTGATGAGCCTGCTCAACGCGCACGGGATGCAGCCTGACCTGGTGCTCAGCCTGGCCGGGACGCTGGGCGCGGACGCCGGCCGGGTGCTGGTGGTCGGCTGCGAGCCAGCCTCCCTGGACGAGGGCATCGGGCTGAGCGCGCCCGTGGCGGCGGCCGTGGACGACGCGGTACGGATGGTCACGAAGCTGGTAACAACGGGGCCGGACGGTGAGCCCGAGTCAGACCTCAATCAGGAGAGCACGAAGGGGTGATGGTATGTGCCTTGGCATACCCGGCGAGGTGATCGAACTGCTGCCCGAGCAGCCGGACCTGGCCCGGGTTGACGTGAGCGGGGTCAAACGGGTGATCAACATCGGGCTGCTCGCCGATGACCCGCCCGAACCGGGCGAATGGGTGCTCATTCACGTCGGCTTCGCGCTGTCCAAGATCGACGAGGCGGAGGCGGCCGCCGCGCTGCAGTTCCTGGAGGGGATCGGCCAGGCCTACGCGGACGAGCTAGCCGCGCTGCAGGAATCCCGGATCGAATAGGAGGGGGCCCGCGATGCGATTCGTTGATGAGTTCCGGGACGCCGACAAGGCGCACGCGCTGGCCGCGAAGATCGCGGACCTGTGCGAGCCCGGGCGTCAGTACAAGCTGATGGAAGTGTGCGGCGGTCACACGCACACCATCTACAAGCACGGCCTGGAGGACTACCTGCCGGAGTCGATCACCCTGGTGCACGGCCCGGGCTGCCCGGTGTGCGTGATCCCGATGGGCCGGGTGGACGACGCCATGGCGCTGGCCGCCGAGCCGGACACCATCATGACGTCGTTCGGCGACATGATGCGGGTGCCCGGCAGCAAGGGATCGTTCTTCGACGCCAAGGCGGCCGGCACCGACATCCGGATGGTGTACTCGCCGCTGGACTCGCTGAAGATCGCCCGGCAGAACCCGGACAAGCGGGTCGTCTTCATGGCCATCGGCTTCGAGACCACCACCCCGTCCACCGCGATGACCGTCCTGCGCGCGGCCGCCGAGGGCCTGACGAACTTCTCGGTGTTCTGCAACCACGTCACGATCATCCCGGCCATCAAGGCCATCCTGGATTCGCCCGACCTGCGGCTGGACGGCTTCATCGGCCCGGGCCACGTGTCCACCATCATCGGCTGCCGCCCCTACGAGTTCATCGCCCGGGACTACGGCAAGCCGGTCGTGGTGGCCGGCTTCGAGCCGCTGGACATCCTGCAGTCGATCTACCTGCTGATGCTGCAGCTGGCCGAGGGCCGCTCCCAGGTGGAGAACCAGTACACGCGGGTGGTGCCCTGGGACGGCAACCTGGCCGCGCTCAAGGCCATCACCCAGGTGATGGAGCTGCGGCCGTACTTCGAGTGGCGCGGGCTGGGTTTCATCTCGCAATCGGCCATGAAGATGCGGCCGGAGTACGCCGCGTTCGACGCCGAGCTGCTCTTCCAGGTGCCGGGGGTGCGGGTCGCCGATCCCAAGGCGTGCCAGTGTGGCGAGGTGCTCAAGGGCGTGCTCAAACCGTGGGAGTGCAAGGTGTTCGGCACCGCGTGCACGCCGGAGACGCCGATCGGCACCTGCATGGTGTCCCCCGAGGGCGCCTGCGCCGCGTACTACAACTTCGGCCGGCTGCACCGCCGCCGGGTGGTGGAAGTGAGCATCTCATGACGGACGGCGCGACCTGGGTCGACGAAGCGCTGCGCGAGCACGAGCGCGAGACCCGCTCCGCCGCCGGGCGCGCCGCGGCCACCGGCGCGGAACGCGAGCAGCAGGTGCTGGACCGGATCGACAAGGCCCGGCGGCGGCGGCCCAAGGTCCGGGAAGAGCGGATCACGATGGCCCACGGCTCCGGGGGCAAGGCGACCCGGACCCTGGTCGAGGCGGTGTTCGTCGACGCCTTCAGCAACGTCCTGCTGGAGCCGCTCGAGGACGCCGCGCAGCTGCACATCAACGGCTCGCGGGTGGCGCTCACCACCGATTCCTACGTGGTGTCGCCGCTGTTCTTCCCGGGCGGCGACATCGGTGACCTCGCGGTCAACGGGACCGTCAACGACCTGGCCGTGTCCGGCGCCACCCCGCTGTACCTGTCGGCCGGCTTCATCCTGGAAGAGGGCTTCCCAGTCGCGGACCTGACCCGGATCGTGGCCTCGATGAAGGCGGCCGCGGAAACGGCCGGCGTTCAGGTGGTCACCGGGGACACCAAAGTGGTGCAGAAGGGCAAGGCGGACGGCTGCTACATCAACACGGCCGGGGTCGGCGTGATCGAGCACGACGTGTCCCTGGGCGTGGCCAACGCGCAGCCGGGAGACGTGATCATCGTGTCCGGGCCGATCGGCGAGCACGGCGTGACCATCATGCTGGCCCGGGGTGAGCTGGACATCGAGGCCGACCTGGAGTCGGATACCGCCCCGCTGAACGGCCTGATCGCGGACCTGCTGTCGGCCTCCACCGGGGTCCGCGCCCTGCGCGACGCCACCCGGGGCGGTGTGGCCACCATCCTCAACGAGGTGGCCACCTCGGCCGGGGTGGGCGTGCAGGTCAACGAGGACGCGATACCGGTCTCCACGATCGTCCGCGGTGCTTCCGAGCTGCTCGGCATCGACCCGATGTACGTGGCCTGCGAGGGCCGGCTGGTCGCGGTGGTGGCACCGGACCAGGCGGCCGCGGCGCTGGCCGCGATGCGCGCCCATCCGCTCGGCGCGCAGGCCGCGGTCATCGGTGAGGTCACCGCGGAACCGCCAGGCGCCGTGCTGCTGAAGACCGCGTTCGGCGGCACCCGGATCGTGGACCTGCTGGTCGGCGACCCGCTGCCGAGGATCTGCTGACGGCAGGCCCTGCCATGCACGAACTGGCCATCACCGAGAGCGTCGTCCAGGCCGTCACCGAGCGGCTGCCCGACGCCACGGTGCGTTGCGTGTACCTGGAGATCGGCCCGCTGTCCGGGGTGGTCCCCGAGTCGGTGCGGTTCTGCTTCGATCTGGTCACCGAGGGGACCAACCTGGCCGGGGCCAAGCTGGACATCAGGCAGCCCAGCCCGCGCTGTCAGTGTGCGGACTGCGACCGCCAATTCGAGCCGGACGGCCCGATCCCGCTCTGCCCGTGCGGTAGCACGGCGGTGTCCGTGCTGTCCGGCGACGAACTGCGGATCACCGCCGTGGAAGTGGTGTCCTGAGATGTGCGCCACCTGCGGCTGCGACGACGAGGCCAGCGTCCGGGTGATCGGGCCGGATGGCCTGCACCACCCAGCAACTCACCCCAGCCATGAGCATGAGCACCCCCATGAGCATGAGCACGGCCACGGCCACCAGGACCACCAGGACCAGGAAGCAGCGCGCACCGTCGTCCTGCAGCAGAAGGTGCTGGCCAAGAACGACAGCCTGGCCGCCGCCAACCGGGCCTGGCTGGCCGGCCAGGGCATCCTCGCGGTCAACCTGATGAGCTCACCCGGCGCCGGGAAGACGACGCTGCTCGAGCGGACCGCCCGGGAGTCCGGCCCGGAGCTGGGCCTGTCGGTCATCGAGGGCGACCAGGAGACCACCCTGGACGCGGCCAGGATCGAGGCGGCCGGCTGCCCGGTGGCGCAGATCAACACCGGGGCCGGCTGCCACCTGGACGCCAGCATGGTGGCCCGTGGGCTGCGCGCCCTCGCCCCGCGGCCGGGCTCACTGCTGGTCATCGAGAACGTGGGCAACCTGGTCTGCCCGGCGCTGTTCGATCTGGGCGAGGCGGCCCGGGTGGTCATCTCCTCGGTCACCGAGGGCGCCGACAAGCCGGCCAAGTACCCGCAGATGTTCCGCGGCGCGGACCTGGTGCTGCTCAGCAAGGTGGACCTGCTGCCGTACCTGGATTTCGATACCGCGCAGCACGCCGCCGACCTGGCCCGGATCAGCCCGCGGACCCGGATCCTGCCGCTCTCGGCCCGTACCGGCGAGGGCCTGCCCGCCTGGTACGACTGGCTTCGCCAGCACCTTCACCAGCCAGCCGGCCCGCAGCCCGGCCAGTAGCCGGGCCAGCGCCCCTAAAAACGGCACTAACTGGCATTTACCGCCCACGATCGCGCTACGGCGCGGCCTGCTGGGCCAAATCGGCTCACCCGTGACGGGTGATGCCGCGTGTTGCCTACGCGCCAATGCTGAACCTATCGGGCCTCCGCCTAACGGCCTGAACGCGGAGCGTCAGGCGCAAAAGGAGACAGAATGCCACTCGCCGATGCGTCCAACTATCCGGTCCTGGACCTTTTCTGGACAATCATCGAGTTCTTCCTCTGGGTGATCTGGATCTGGATCCTGATCATGATCTTTATCGATATCTTCCGCAGCCACGATCTGTCCGGCTGGGCCAAAGCGCTGTGGTTCCTGTTCGTCCTGTTCATCCCGCTGATCGGGGTGCTGGTCTACCTGATCGCCCGGGGCGGCTCGATGCACGAACGGCAGGTCCGCCAGGCACAACGCGACGCCGACGCGTTCTACGCCAGCTACGGCCGGCACGCCGCCGCGCCCGCCGCGGACGGCGGTGACGGCGGCGGGAGCACCGCCGATCAGCTACACAAGCTGGCCGACCTGCGCGACCGGGGCGTGCTCACCCAGGAGGAATTCGACAAGGAAAAGGCCAAGCTCCTCTCGGCCTGAGAGCCCACGGCCCGAGGGCCGACGGACTGAGCGCTCAGAACACGCCGATCTCCCGGCCGCGCCGCACCGCGTCGTGCCGGCTGGAGACGCCCAGCTTGCGGTAGATCGCCTGGGCGTGCGTCTTGACCGTGTTCGGCGACACGTACAGCTCGCGGCTGATCTCGCGCAGCGACAGTGAGCCGCGTAGCAGCCGCAGCACGTCTTCCTCGCGTTCGGTCAGTGAGTCGTCAGGGCTCACCCGGCGGGCCGGGATGAGCTGCCGCCGCAGGCGGCCCAGCCGGGCCTGCAGGCAGCCGGTGCCGTCCGGGAACCGCGCGAGCACGCCCTCCACCTCGCTGAGCAGGTCCGCGGCGCCGGCGCTGTCGCCCATCGCGAGCAGCACCTCGGCCAGCCGCAGCTCGGCTTCCAGCGTGGCCCACGGGCTGAGCCCGGGTAGGCGGCGGCGCACCCGGACCGCGCGGCGCAGTTCGCTCCGGCTCTCCTTGTACCGGCCATCGGCCGCGTACACCGCGCCGGTCGCGGTGTACGCCAGCGAGCTCTGCGGGCTCTCGGGCAGCTCATCCTGCGCGGCCAGGCGCCGGGCGGCCAGGGCCAGCTCGCGGGCCCGGGTCAGCCGGCCCAGTTCCAGCGAGACCAGCGCCAGCGTCGCACAGGACAGCACCCCGACCAGGGTGGCCGATCCGTCGCTGGCCACGGCCTGCTCCAGCGGCGGCACCGCGGCCTCCAGCTCACCCGACAGGTACAGGCAGAACCCGTGCGCCGCCTGGGCCAGCGTGTACCACGGGGAAGCCGGGTCGTCCTCGATCTGGGCCGCGGCGGCCGCGGCGCGGCGCATGATGGCCAGCCCGTCGAACCCGTACACCCCGCGGAGGAGGGCGGCCGATGACGCCATGGACTGGATGCCGTCCGGCAGCATGCCGTCCTGCGTCGCCGCCTCGATCACCGGCAGCCAGCGGCGCACCGGCTCCGGCTCGCCGCACAACGCGGCCGCCCAGGCCACGCAGTGCGCGGCCAGCGGGCTGGCGGCGATCTGGTCGTCGCTGAGCGCACCCAGCCAGCCGCGCACCGCGGTCCCACGGCCCACGTCGATGTAGGCGTACCAGTGCTGGGCGATCAGGTCGACCGCCCCGGGCGCGTCCCCGGCGGCCAGCGCATGCTGCACCGCCTCGCTGACCGAGCCGACTGCCCGGTGCCAGGCGCCCGCCCGGCGGTGCAGCTCGGGGATCAGGCCCGCGTCGGTGCGGACCAGCTCGGCGTGCAGCACCTGCGCGAACAGGTGGTGGTACCGGAACCACCGCCGGGTCTCGTCCAGCGGCACCACGAACAGGTTCTCCCGCTCCAGCACGTCGATGATCCCGGCCGCGTCGGCCTCGCCGGTCACCGCGGCACACAACGGCGCACAGAACCGGCCGAGCACCGAGGTCCGGGCCAGGAACCGGCGGATCTCCGGCGGCTGCTGGCCGAGCACCTCCTCGGCCAGGAAGTCCACGATGAACCGGTTGTCGCCGGTGAAGTCGGCCACGAAGCTGGCCGGCGTGGGATGGTTGCGCAGCGACAGCGCGGCCAGGTACAGCCCGGCCGGCCAGCCTTCGGTGCGCTGCACGAGCTGGCCCAGGTCGGTCTGGCCCAGCTCGGTTCCGCTGACCGAGTGCAGGAACGCGGCCGCTTCGTGGGCGGCGAAGCGCAGCTCACGCATGCCGATCTCGACCAGGTCGCCGGCCGCGCGCAGCCGGGCCAGCGGCAGCGCCGGGGTGACCCGGGTGATCACCACCAGCTGGACCGTGGCCGGCAGATGGACCAGGAACGACGCGGTCTGCTCCAGGCAGTCCTGGTCCTGGATGACGTGGTAATCGTCGAGGACCAGGACCACCTCGTCGGGCAGCGCGGCCAGCGCGTTGATCAGCATGGGCAGCACGGTGCCCTCGATGTCCGGGGCCGGTTCGCGCAGCGCCCGCAGCACGCTGGCACCGTCAAGTGCAGGACAGGCCCGGTACAGCGCACACGCGATGTGCCACCACAGCCGGCCGGGGTCGTCGTCGCCCCGGTCCAGGGATAGCCAGGCGAAAGACCGCTGCTCGCTGGGGCTGGACCACCACTGCGCGATCAGTGTGGTCTTGCCGAACCCGGCGGGCGCCTCGGCCAGGATCAGCTTGGCCGGGCTGGCGGCGAGCTGCGCCACCAGCTCGCGCCGCGGCAGCCACTCCACCCGCGCTCCCGGCGGGTGCAGCTTGGTCTCGATCGGCTCATCGAGGACCGGCCGGGGGTGCCGTGAGCCACCGACCGCCCGCAGCGCACGGGGTGGCCGGTCAATCTGCCGCACGGAGCCCGGCTCGGACACCCAGACACTATGACTCACGGTAACTGGTCTGCCCAGTGCCAATGGTCCCTAGACAGACAGAAAGGTCTCACTCGGAGACAGTACCGAGCCGTTTTGGCTACCTATGGTGAGCGGGCCGGGTTCCAGTCCAGCCGGAACCAGACGGCGGTGCCCCGGGCCGAACCGTCCCGGTACCGGTGATGCCCCCACCACGCCGCCAGCGTCTGCACGGTGATCAGGCCGTGACCGGATTCGGCCAGCAGGCCTGATGCTCCGGCCGTCGGCGCCGGTGTGCCGTCAGAACCATCGTCGAGCACGGCCACGCACACCGAGGCCCGCCCGCGCCACACCACGACCTGAAATTTGCCACTCCGGCGCCCGGTCGCCGTATGCCTGATCGCGTTGCTGGCCAGTTCCGACGCGCACAGCTGAGCATCGTCAGCCACCGGGCAGCCGTCCAGCATCCGGGCCACGAACCGGCGGGCGTGCGCCACCTGCTCCGGCCGGCCCGGGAACACCCGCCGCTTCGGGGTGGCCACCAGCCACGCCCCCTGCCCCGCCAGCTGAGCCATTGTGCCTGCTGGCCGGGCATCCGCCGGAACACCGGGCGGCCAGGCGGGCAGGACCATAGCGGCGGTACCCAGTGCCGCACGGAGCCCGGCCGGCCTACTGCCGAACATGGCACCTCTCCCATCCCGGTGCGATACGCCCCACATCGCACCCCTCACTCTGCCGTTACCAGGTGAGCGCGCGCTAGGGCCAGAAGACCATAACTAATGGCAATCCGGGCAAATTTGGCCGGCTGCCAGGTGACCCTTACCTTCAGGAAAGTGCCAGCACCCGCAGTAATAGCCTGCTGGCAATAAGTTAAAGGGCCGCAAATCATTTTTCCTGAACGCCAGTGCCCGCGAACTGCCGCCCGCCGGCCCGCCTGCTGCGGGCGGACTGAGAAACCAGGCAGACTTGGCCCTGTGACCGGCAGGGTCCGGGCGGCGGTCCGGGTAGAAGGCGTGGTCCAGGGGGTCGGGTTCCGCCCGTTCGTCTACTCCCTGGCTACCCGGCTGGGCCTGGCCGGCTGGGTGGGCAATGACGCCGACGGCGTGTTCGCCGAGGTGGAGGGGCCCGCCGCCGGGGTGCAGGACTTCCTGGCCGCGCTGGTCCGCGACGCGCCGCCGCTGGCCCAGGTGGACCGGGTCACCGCGCAGCCGATCGCCCCGGACGGGCAGGCCGGTTTCGCCATCGTGCCCAGCCAGCCGCTGGCCGGCGACGCGGCCGGCCGCCGCCACGCGCTGGTCTCGGCGGACACCGCCACCTGCCGGGACTGCCTGCGCGAACTGGCCGACCCAGCCGACCGCCGGTTCGGCTACCCGTTCATCAACTGCACGAACTGCGGGCCGCGCTTCACCATCGTCCGCGACGTGCCCTACGACCGGCCGCTGACCACGATGGCGGGCTTCCCGATGTGCCCCGCCTGCCGCGCCGAGTACGACGACCCAGCCAACCGGCGATTCCACGCCCAGCCGGTCTGCTGTCCCGCCTGCGGCCCCCAGCTCAGGCTGACCGATGCGGCAGGCACTGGCGTTAAGCCAGCAGATGAGGCGCTGGCTCGGGCGGTGCAGATCTTGCACAACGGTCAGGTGCTCGCGGTCAAGGGTCTGGGCGGGTACCACCTGGCCGTCGATGCGCGGCGCCAGCCCGCGGCGGCCCGGCTGCGCGCGGCCAAGCACCGGGAGGACAAGCCGTTCGCGGTGATGGTGCCGGACCTGGCCGCAGCCCGTGAGCTGGGCCAGGTGGACGAGCTGGCCGCTTCCCTGCTGGCCAGCCCGCGCCGCCCGATCGTGCTGCTGCCCCGGCGGGCCGGCCCCGGCCGGATCGCGGACGCGGTGGCACCGGGCAACCGCCAGCTCGGCCTCATGCTGCCGTACACCCCGCTGCATCACCTGCTCCTCCGCGATTTCCCCCACCCCATGGTGCTGACCAGCGGAAACGTCTCCGATGAGCCGATCGCTTACCAGGACGAGGACGCGCTGGCCCGGCTCGGCGGGCTGGCCGACGCGTTCCTCACCCACGACCGGCCGATCCACATCCGGACCGACGACTCGGTGGTCCGCCCGTTCCGCGGCCGGCCGGCCGTGCTGCGCCGGTCCCGGGGTTACGCGCCGGAACCGCTGGCCGTGCGCCACCGGTTCAGCCGGCCGGTGCTGGCCTGCGGCGCGGAGCTGAAGAACACGTTCTGCCTGGGGCGCGAGCGCCGCGCGTTCCTGTCGCACCAC
>Ga0335085_10004563_pt1 | contig 22853 bp, 15 predicted proteins | sample Lox_Sample_45_FD_206712 | JGI IMG/M metagenome (GOLD analysis project Ga0335085, IMG submission 206712) | Soil microbial communities from Loxahatchee National Wildlife Refuge, Florida, United States - Lox_Sample_4.5 | ecosystem: Environmental > Terrestrial > Soil > Wetlands | place: USA...
GCATCACGTTGGAGTCGGCAATCTCCTTCCCTTTCTTGTCAAGGAAGGCATAGAACGGAAGCCCCGATTCTTCCCCTCCAAGCGAACGGAGCAATTCGCCTCCCCCGGGATTTTCAATGGCCTTCTTCTCCCCGCGTTCAAGCACGTCGACATGCACGACAACAAGATTCTTGTCGATCAATGGGCTGACTTCCGGATTTGTTAGAACGCTGTCGAGGCGCCTGCACCAAACACACCAGGATGCATGGAAAATCACCAGGACGTTTTTGTGGGATATCGAGGCCTGCTGCAATGCGGCATCGATGATCTTCTTCGCAGGTTCAGGTTTTTCACCCTGTGCGTTTCCCGCACTGAACCCGAGTGCGAGAACTGCAATACCGAGAACAAACATTCGACGCATTCTTATCGCTCCTTGCTTCTCCATGGATAAATCACTACCATCGCATGACTAATGTACGACAATCTCACCTAAGATCCTCATCCCGTGAACGTTCGCATCGTCCTGCTTTGCCTCGCACTCTGCCCATTCGTGGCAAGTGCTTTCGCTCTTCAACGCCCTGACCGCAACCCGGCAGCGGATACGCTACTATCGAACCAGATTGTGGTCGCCCTGGGAAACAGCATTACCGAGCTTGGGGAATCGCCACGCGGATATCTCTCTGTGATGCGGAAGGCCCTGAGCATTCTGGCGCCGGAGAAAAACATCATCGTCGTTAATTCGGGAATCGGCGGGCACAAGTCCACCGACATGGCCGCCAGATTCGATCGCGACGTTCTCGCCTATCAGCCGGACTGGGTGACGATCAGCGTCGGGATTAACGATGTGTGGCACGGGTTCGATGCGACCCACCCGGAAGGCGGAGGACCGCAGGGTGTGCCGTTGCCACAATTCAAGGCGCTCGTTACCGAGATGGTGGAAAAGGCCGGTGCCCATCATATCCGCGTTGCTCTGTTTACGACGACCGTCATCCAGGAAAATCTCCAATCACCGGAGAACAAGAAACTCGTTCCCTACAACGACGTGCTCCGCGAGATTGCGGCTGCCCATCACTGCGTTCTTGTCGATCAGAACAAAACATTCCATGAAGCGCTGGCGCCCTATCAGCACAAGGGCATGTCCAATGCCGGCGTGTTCACTGTGGACGGCGTCCACATGCTCCCGCCGGGGGACTGGCTCATGGCCCGGGCGGCGCTGATCGGCCTCGGTATCCCGCCTGCAGCGGTCGATGCGGCGCGGGGCACAATTGACGCCGCCATTGCCCGGGAAGAAGATGCACGGGAGGACGACGCAGCGATTCGGAATCACCCCCGTACGCTGTTTTTCGGGAGCCCGCGGGCTGAAGACGGCTTCCAGAATCTACCCTTCGTGGATCGCTATTTCATGACGGAGACACACCGTGGTGAGACACTGAGGCAATGCTCGGCACGATTCAAGGAGGCATTACTCGAAGGTCGTATTGATCAGGGAATTGTTTTCGTCGATGGCTGCACCGATGTCGTGTCCGGCGACCTGACGCTTCAGGCGCAATCGCAGCAGGCGCTGTCGAAATTGATTCAGCTTGCCCGACAGTACAGCGTGAAGGTAACAGCCGTTGTGCCACCTCACTCTTCCGATGCCGCCGGCTCTCACGGCTGGATCGAAGATACATGCAAATTGCACGGCGTGGGATTCGCGGAAGCGCAGACATCGGGACAGCTGTCCCGATGGATTTCCGGACTCGTTGCGCAGCCGTTGATCGGGGTTTCTGCGGTTGCTCCGTTCCTCGAGAAAGCTACTGTCGCGGTGCTCCCGTTGTTCAATCAAGGAGTGCTGAGATTCACGACTGATGGGAGTGATCCTGTGGGCGCGTCTCCCACGTACACCGCTCCGATCACGGCAACCTCTTCCATGACGATCAAGGTGCGCCAGTACTTCGACCGGAACGATTCGACGGGCGTGCGCGAGGAGACTGCCGAGAAGGTGGTGTTCCTCCCACCGACGATCACCGCGCCCACCGCCCCCGGTCTCCTGTACGATTTCTATCAAGGCTCGTGGACCCGTCTTCCCGACTTCGATTCCCTGAAGGCGGTGTCGCACGGCGTGGCCTCCGATATCAACACCTCAGCAGTGACGTCTCAAGCAACAAACTGGGGCGTCGTCTTTTCCGGTTCGCTCGCCGTGCCCGACGATGGACTCTATACGTTTTATCTTCGGTCTGACGACGGAAGTCGATTGCTCATCGATGGGAGAGTTGTGGCGGACAATGATGGACTCCATGGTTCTGTCACGGTTGCCGGGAAGACTGCGTTGAAGGCCGGCAAGCATGCCATCAAGGTGCTTTTCTTCCAGGCCGGCGGCGGGGAATTCCTCGGGCTGCAGTGGAAATCGCCAACCATGTCGCGAAGCACCGTTCCGAAAGAGGCCTTCGGGCACTGATCTGCACTGGGGGCTGAGCCGGGAGAAAGATCGTAAAGACATGACAACCAAAAGGGCGTCGCGATGCGGCGCCCTTCGTGTCTCTTACCTCCGTGTCCATCCGGTTATTGGATGAGCTTCCCGTTTGAGTCGATGAATTCGATCTGACCCAGGTTCAGATCACGGATGGGCTTTTCGATCTTTGCGCGGTCCCCAACGATCATCCACACGATGCCTGCAGGATGGATCGCTTCCACCGCGGCGTGATCGACATCCTGAACGCTCAGGTTCGAGACCTTGCCGGGATACGTCTGATAGTAGTCGTCCGGGAGATGGAACTGCACCATCCGGCCGAGATAGCTCATGATGGCGTTATTGGTTTCCCACAGCCCGGGCAGCTCCATCGTCAGATTCTCCTTGACCTTCGTCACCTCCTGTTGTGTCGGCGGCCTGCTTCCCACGACGTCGTGCAGCTCCTTGTTGACTTCAGCCACGGACTCTGCAGTCTTGTCCGACTGGACAGGAGCGTACGCAATGAACGGCCGCTGTCCGCCCGTCCCCAGCAGCACACTTCCCGCGCCGTACGACCAGTGTTTGTCCTCTCGGAGGTTCATGTTCAGGCGGGATGTAAACGCGCCGCCGAGCACAGTGTTCATCGCGTTGATGGCAATCTCGTCGGGATTGTTGACGGGAAGCGTCAGATGCGATGCGAAGATAACGGACTGGAGCGCCCCGGGTTTGTCCATGATGTAGACAACCGGGCTTTTCTTCAGCTCAACGGTCGGGATCTCCTTCTTCGGCACCTCTCCCGGTTTCCACTCCTTGAACAGCTTCTCCAGTTTCGGCACGATCTCGGTCATCGACACATCGCCGACGACGATCAGGGTTGCGTTGTTCGGTTTCATCCACGTCTGGTGGAACCTGGCCATGTCGTCGCGCGTGAGCTTCGAAACGGTCTCTTCAAATCCCGATCCGGTCAGCGGTTCACCGTAGGCGTGGTCCTTGCCGTAGAGCAGTGCGGGCAGAACGCGAACGCCCATCGGAATCGGGCTGGAGCGCTCCTGTTTGATCCCCGCGAGCGTCTGTTTCTGCAATCGGTCGAAGTCTTTTTCAGGGAACGAAGGGTGCAGGACGACGTCGGCGTAGAGGTCGAGGCTCTTGTCAAGGTTCGCCTTAAGTGCGGAGAGGGTCACATACGAATAGTCGATGCCTGACCCCGTGCCCAGTGTCGCGCCCAGCGATCGCAGATCGTCGCTGATCTGGAGCGCTGTCCGGGTCGTTGTCCCCTCGTCGAGCATATTCATGGCGAGAGAGGCCGTTCCCGGAGAGGAGAGATGATCCGATGCATACCCCGCATCGAAGAGCATCTGGAAATTCACGAGCGGCACCGATGTCCGCTGCGCAAGGATGATCTTCATCCCGTTCGACAATGTTGCCTTTTGAAAGGCCGGGAAATGGACTGCCGGTGGTTCTCCCTGCGCCGGCAATTTCTTTCTTAGCGTCGTATCGGCAGGAGCTGTCGAGTACGTGGCGAACGGTGAGATCTCGAGGATGTATTGCCCGTCGGTGAGCCACGCTTCGGCGGCTTTCTTCAATTCGGCCGGCGTGGAGGAGCGCATCCACTGAAACGTGGTCTTGTAGAAATCAGGACTGCCGGCGAAGACCTCATTCTGGGCAAGGATGTCCGATGTCCCGCCGAACCCGCCGATACGCTCGCTCCCGCGGATGAATCCCGCCTCGGCCTGGGTCTTCGCACGCTGTAGTTCTTCCTCGGTCGGACCCTGGGCGATGAACTTTGCCAGCTCCTCGTCGATCGCCTTTTCGATACCCTGGAGATCCCCTCCGGGCTTCGCCGTCGCCTCAATGATGAAGAGGCTCGCGATCTCGCGCCGATCGAGATACGCGGAAACGTTGGTCGCCGTCTGATCGTCGTAGACCAGCCGTTTGTAGAGGCGGGAGGATTTCCCGGACGTCAGCAGGGATGTGACGAGCTGGAGCTGTTGTCCTTCCTGTGTCGCCCAGCCCGGGACGTTCCAGACTTTGTACACACGCGCCTGGGGGACCCTATCCTCCGCACGTTCACGGATCGTGCCGGTGCGCTTTGCGACCCAGGAATCAAAATGCGCAACCGGTGGGCCGGACGGAATGTCGCCGAAGTACTTCTTCACGAGCTGAAGTGCTTGCTCCGGCTTCACGTCACCCGCGATGCTCAGCACCGCGTTGGCGGTCCCGTAGTAGGTCCTGAACCATTCCTTCACGTCCTCGAGTGAGGCGGCGTTCAGATCTTCCATCGATCCGATGACGGTATGCGCGTACGGATGAGAATCCGGCCACACGGCCTTGGTGATCAACTCATCGGCGATGGCATATGGTTCGTTCTCCCCCTGCCTTTTCTCGTTCTGCACGACGCCCCGCTGCTCGTCGAGCTTCGCCTGGTTGACGGCGCCAAGCAGATGCCCCATCCTGTCCGATTCCATCCAGAGCGCGATGTCCAACGCCGAGGTCGGCACATCTTCGAAGTAATTCGTCCGGTCCTCGTTCGTGGTGCCGTTCATGTCCGTGGCACCGATGCGCTCCATTTCCTGAAAATAGTCGTCATTGTAGTTCTCGCTCCCGTTGAACATCAGGTGTTCGAACAGGTGCGCGAATCCGGTTTTCCCGGCCTTCTCATTTTTGGATCCGACATGGTACCAGACGTTCACGGCAACGATTGGCGCCTTGTGGTCCTCATGGACGATGACCTTCAGGCCGTTGTCGAGCGTGTAAAGTGTGTACGGTATATCAGGGAGAGCCACCTCCTTCGCCGGCTTCCCCTGCGGAAACACGGACAGCGGGAGGAGGACGGCGAGAAGGAGAGACAGGACGCGAGTACGTGCAGACATAGCGATGCTCCTCAGTAGTGGATCGTTGGAGTGGGAGATTTCTGAACGCGAGGGTCTCAATGCAAGAAGTGGACACTTGAAAGTATGAGTGCGAGCGGAGAAAGTCAAACCCGTTCATCGCAAATCCGCCGGGCGGAATGCGCGGAAGCTGAAGGGAGACCAGTCGCAGCCGGGAGGATGGCTGCCTCAAGCAGGCTGCGCGACGCTTCCCGAACGCACAGTGGTCGCCGCCTCGATCCGGTACGAATGCGTGATTTGCACCGTTCCGCGGAGCATGGCGGAAACAGAACAGTACTTGGTGGTGGACAGCTCGATGGCGCGCTCGACATCGGCAGGGGGAATGTTCTCGCCGGTGAGCACGTATTCGATATGAATGGAAGTGAAGATCTGCGGGTGTTCCTCGCGCGTCTCACCCGAAAGTCGGATTTCAAACCCTTCAAGGTCGACGCGCTTCTTTTTCAAAATGGAAACCACGTCGCTTCCGGTGCAGCCGCCGAGGGCGATCAGCAAAAGTTCCTTCGGCCGGGAGCCGGCATTGCAGCCGCCGAGTTCGGCGGGGCCGTCCATGATGACCCAGTGATTGGTGTCGGCCTTTGCAGCAAACGTGAGGCCGCTGATCTGCTTAACGACAGCGCTTTTCGTTGGCATGGGAGAGGGTTCCATGGTGAAAGTGCAGTAACTCTCTATAAGATGCAGCGGAATAGCAAAAGGTGCAAACACAATTCGCCCAGACCCGCTGGCGTTTTACGTGCATCCAATACAGTACTCGAAATGCTTGCTTCACAAGACTCTTCAGAATGGGAGACCGAGACGTGGTTCTTTGGTTAGGGAGGATTCTTCCGATCATTCTTGGTGGCGCGGGCGGATTTGCCTACGCGCATTTCATCGGATGCAAGTCCGGAATGTGCCCGATCACGCGCAACCGCTGGATAAGCATGATCTATGGTGCGCTGCTTGGAGCCATGGTCGGTCCGTGGTAGACTGACCGTCGAATCGTCATCTGTGGCATTCATCTCATCGAAAGGATAGCATATATGCTGCAAACCAATCTCGAGCACATCGGCAGTGAGGAGGAGTTTCACGAGACACTCGCGGCACACAAAAACGTCATGGTGTGCTGTGGGCGCATGGGACCGATGTGTATCCCCGTATACGAGCTCATGGACGAAATCAGAGGGGAGTACACGCATGTGGCCTTTCGCGATCTGGAATTCGACGCTCCACACGCGCATCTCATCCGGACTCTTCCCGAATGCCAGAACTTCCGCGGCCTCCCGTTCACCGTCTATTTCCGCGACGGCAAGGTTGTCAAGACCACGAGCAGTATCCAGAGCAAGGATCAGGTGACCGACATTCTTGACGAGCATTTCGCGGTGAATGCAGCTCAATGATAGTACGCCTGTCATTTCGGAATAGCCATGGACACACGCGCATTTGATGTCATCGTCATCGGCGCAGGCCCCGCCGGGTTGACTGCCGGAATCTATCTGGCGAGGGCGAAGATGAAGGCCCTCATTCTGAACGAGGGAGCGGTCGGGGGACAAATGGTCCTCACGCACGAGATCGCGAACTACCCCGGCGTCGACAATATCAGCGGATATCAGCTTGCCACCACCATGCGCAAACAGGCCCGCGATTTCGGCTGTGAGATCAAGTCGAATGTCGCGCTGACCCGCATCGATCTTGCGGGTGACGAAAAGGTGATCGAGGTCAACGACAAGGAACGATACCTTGCACGCGCCGTTGTCATCGCGACAGGGGGGAAGCCGCGCACCCTCGGCGTTCCAGGAGAAGCGGAATTCCGCGGCAAGGGGATTTCATACTGCGCGACGTGCGATGGCGATTTCTTTCTCGGGAAGGACATCATTGTTGTCGGCGGAGGAAACTCGGCACTGGAAGAAGCAGTATCACTGACAAAGTATGCTGACTCGGTCACCGTTATTCATCAGTTCGACCACTTCCAGGCCTTTCCTCATGCTGTTGAGGAGGCACGCAGGAACACCAAGATCAAATTCATCATGGAGTCGACCATCGCGGAGTTTCAGGGGAACGAGTCGCTGAACGGCGCGGTCATCCGACATCTCCCTTCCGGCGACGAGACGAAATTCGCCATCGACGGCGCATTTATCTTCATCGGCTATATCCCGAACACCAGCCCCTTTGAGGGCGCGGTGCTTGTCAATGACACCGGCGAAATCGTCGTGAACAAAGCCCTGGAGACATCTCAAAAAGGAGTGTTTGCGGCAGGGGATTCCATTGAAAAGAAGTACAGGCAGATCACGACCGCGGTCGCGGATGGAACTATTGCCGCGCTTTCTGCGATCGAGTATCTTCGGCAGAGGCGGGAGCATCCGGCAGCGGAGAGGGAGGGCGCACGCGAGACTGCTTTGGCATAGTGGAAGAACGCGAAAGATCTTAACGCCGGCCGGATCCTCCTGGATCGGGCCGGCGTTCTCATTTCAGCTGCCGCGGCAACGCTGGCAATGTTGGGTTCACTTCACGGCGACGTGCTGGGCGAACTCCGTCGAGTCCTTCGTCGCATACGCGGGACTATTCTCTTTCGCTCGATAGTACGTCAGCCAGGAGCAGATGTACGCGAACCGTTCGTTCGATGTCGTCCGGGCCATCGATTTGATGGCGTAGTCGCCTTTGCCGGAATTCAACTCGTGCAACGCAATCGCGGCGACGATCCTCGCATCGCGGTCAGCGTTTTCGTTCTTGACGATCCGCATGAGAGGGATGACGAGGGAGGAAAACGACCGGTCGGGCATGAGCGACTTGAGCTCGCGAATGGTCGCGGCTGCGGAGACCTGCAGGCCCGGCGAATCGCTTTCGAGCGCTTTCACGAGACTTTGTTCCGTCTGTTCAACGGTGGCATGAGTGAACGGCTTGGGCCCGTCCTGATTTACCTGAGCACGACTGACGACGGCTGCAAGAACCAGAAGCCCGCTGAGAATCACCACTGACGTACGCATGACAACCTCCGGGGATAAGTGGACCGCATTTGATTTATGGAAGCGAGGCACGCGTCGACAGAGGTCAACAACCGGGCCAACATGCAGCAAGAAACATCCCCGAATATTGATCGGAATCTCCATGTCCGAGGAGTACGAGAGCCGGAATCAGGGGCGGAACTTCGACGAAAATGTCGTGAGCGGAAGCTCTTGTCTGGGGGTAAGTTACGGACGGCAGGATTTGTCGAGACGGACGATGCCGAGGCGCGCCATCTTGTACCTCATGGCCCGCTCGGAGATCCGCAATGCCCGCGCCGCCTCGGACTGATTCCATTGGCATCGCTCGAGCGCCTCGCGGATTTTCTGTTCCTCGAGTTCTGCCAACGCGTCTTCCAGAGGACGCAATGCATCAGATGCGGGTGACGGTGCAAACGTGCGATATTCCCTGGCGATTTCCGGCGGCAGGAGTGACGCATCGATCGTGGAGGTGTTCTGCGGGGCGAGTGCGACGATGCGCTCGGCGAAATTCTCCAGCTCACGGATGTTGCCCCGCCATCGTCGATGCTGGAGAAAGCGAATGAGGGCGGCATCGATCGTGGCGATGGGCTTCTTCTGCTCTGCGGCGAATCGCTCGACGAAGTGATTCACCAGCAGGGGAATGTCCTCCGTTCGCTCCTTCAGCGTCGGGACCTGAATCGGGAAGACGTGAAGCCGGTAATAGAGATCTTCACGGAATTGTTTCTGTTCGACGAGCGAGCGCGTCGATGCGCTCGTCGCCGCGATGATGCGCACATCGATCTTGCGCGTCTGATTGCCGCCGACCGGACGGATCTCTCCTTCCTGCAACGCGCGGAGGAGCTTGGCCTGCACGTCGAAGGAGAGGTTCGTAATTTCATCGAGGAACAGCGTGCCCCCGTCGGCTTCTTCGAACAGCCCCCGCCGGTTGGTCATCGCGCCGGTGAAGGCGCCCTTGACATGGCCAAACAGTTCGCTCTCGATGAGGTTCGGGGGGATCGCCCCGCAGTCGATGGCGATGAAGCGTTGACCGTTCCGGGTGCTCGTGGCGTGGATGGCGCGTGCGACCAGTTCCTTTCCCGTACCGCTCTCGCCTTCGATGAACACCCTCACATCGCACCGTGACGCGGCGCTGATCGCCCTGAGGAGCGAATGAAAGGCCCTGCTCCGACCGATGAGCCCGAGGGGCTCGTAGGAAGAATCGAGAATGTCGTCGGGCAGGGCCGCGGAGAAATGCTTCATCAAGGCTTGCGCGTTGCCGAGAAATGGTGCGCAGACAGCGGAGAATCGTTCGAGCGAAACGATGTCCGGCGCGTCATAGACAGGTCCACTCCGGTCGGCAAGAACGATCATGTGGCCTACAGTGGATCCCGCAAGCCGCATCGGAACGCACATCGCAGAGCGGTATGGCGACTCCCGGACATTGACATTCTGAAATCGGGAGTCCTGCGTTATGTCAGGAGTGAGAAACGGTTGCTTCTCCCGGAGCGACCATCCAATAAGCGTCGTGTGGATCACATGGAGCCGCTTGTCGGTTCTCCCCTCCGCAGCCAGGGCGATGGTCTTCCGGGTGTGCTGCGTCTGCGGATTGAGCATGACGATCGAGACCGTCTCGGCACGGAACGCCGCCAGCGCTTTGGTCGTCGCAAGGCGAACCATCTCCTCGAAGTCGGAATGCTGACCGAGGAGCAGTGCGAGGTCCGTCACCTGTTCGAGTAATGTGCCTTGCGAGAGTTCTTGGGGTTCCGTTCCCTGATCGTCTCTTTTGGTCATTGTGCCTTCAATCGCCGTCCTGGCATCATCCCCACGGAGGCGGCGGAATGGGTTTACTAATGGTCTGAGGCTCTATCTGAGCTTTTCCCCCTTCGACTGGTAGCGGCGTCGTCGCAGGGATCGGAGGTGTCGGCTCATATTCAGGTTTGGTCGGAGGTTTGGTAGATTTCATATTACAAAACAAATCAAGCAGCCCTGCTCCCGACACTACATATTGCTGATCTTTTCCAAGAAGTTTGTCGAGGAACATGATCTGCCCTGGAGTAAGCTCGAACCCGCCCGCCTTCAAGGCACCGGTGCCTTTCTGAAGGAGCCGCTTTCCAAATGCGGGATTGGCGCACGCATACCAGTAGATATAGTAAGGATTGGTATGGAGAAGTTTCTTCGGCTTGCTTGTCTTCTTGGTCTTTTTCGTCTTCTTGCTTTTCATGGAAACCTCCGGTGATGGTGGGTGGAACGAGGATTATGGGTGAAGAAAAGCAATTCGTGATCGAGCAAAATCAGCGTCTGGCGAGGTCGAATCGAGCATGAGATATCGCCGATAGAAGCGTAGCGCCGGTGCTGGATGCTTCGCAGATTCGTTGGCTCGGGCAAGCAGAAGCGTTGCGTGCGGATTAAGAGAGTCAACAGCCAGCGCACGAACAAGATGCTTGATTGCAGGCACTGTGTCACCCCGGGCACAGAGCGAGTCTGCGTTTGCCAGATGAACGCCGACAGGTTCCGCCGTCCCATGGAGAGCCTGGCGATAGAACGCTATGCCGTCATCGAACAACTCTTCGTTGATATACATGTCGGAGAGTGTCTGATAGATCGTACGCATCGTCGTTCCCTGTTGCGTCATTGCTCGCACATAGGCTGCGTTTTCCGCAGCAGCGGCGATGCTGTTCTCCTCCCGACGATAGATCGTTCCCATCAAGGCATGCGCTTCCGGAGGAACGTAATCCATCGAGAGCACTTGCAGGAGCGCAGCCTTTTCTCTTTCAAATTCATCGAGCATGCCCAATGCGTATGCAAGAAGGAGGTAGAGCGGCGGGTACTCCCAATGCCGGTCAGCGACCGGCTGAAGGACGTCGACACACCCCCGATAATCACTCTTGATATACCTGGCACGTCCGAGGCTGTACAGAAGGATCGCATTGCCGGGAGAGTACTCGAGTGCTGAGTTGAGAAGGCCAATTTGTCTATCGATATCCTGATCGATGCACGCGCTCGCCCAGTCGATCGTGACTCTCTCGAAGGGGCTCGCGGAGTCGCGAAGTGACGTGAGCACATGGAAATGGGATATCGCCTCGGCGTTCTCTCCCCGGTCCGCGAGACGGGTAACAAGCCACACCCTCGGCGTGATGAAGGTTGAGTCAAGCGCAATGGCGAGTCGAAACGCTTCTTCCGATCCGCTCTTTCCCCCGCGCAACGCGAGCCGACAGCCGCGTGCAAACGCCTTCAACGCGAGGACACTTCGAAAACGATTGGGCCACCACGGACGGAGATGCTCAGCCAGCTGTGGCGCGTTCGAATTCGCCTGGATGATCTCAAGCCCCGTCAGCGAGAGCGAATCGACCGCCCGGGGAATCTCGGACTCTGAACTGATGCTGGAAAGGATGGAGGCGAGCACTTCCTGATTGCTCGCCCGGCAAACATTCAGTTGAAGGACATACCGGCGGTCCTCACGAAGGATGCTTCCTTCAAACGTGAACTCGACGGTGGGTAGATGCTGCGCCGCCCCTCCGAAGGCGGCGGCTGCAGCCATGTTCGAAGGCGGAGAACGGAGGGAGTTGAATCCCACGGGGTCGTAGACCCGCAGCCCCTCGACCCCGGTCAGACATGACACCATCACCGACTGCACAACTTCCGGCCATCCGGCGGCCGTAGTGTCGTGTGTAAAATCTTTGAACTGCAGAATCGCCAACGTTTCCGGTCCGGCATGCGATTCCACCGCTTTCGGGAACTTTGCAATGAGAAGATACAATGCTCCCGCGACGAGGAGGACAAGCAACATCACGGGGGCTGTCCGGCGGAGAAATCGCGTCTTTGCTGTCTCCGCCGTTGGTGCTAGCTGTGCGAGCACGGCGCTCATCGATGGAGGCCGACCGGCCGGCGTCTTTGAAAGGCATCGTGAACAAAGCGTGCTCAGAGGTTCCGGGATGCCGGGGTCGAGTGAAGCAACCGGGGGAAGTTCGTCGTTCAAAATCGCATACATGATTGCCGCCGCAAGCTCGCCCTGAAACGGAAGCCGCCGGGTCAGCATCTCGTACAGCACAACGCCGAACGACCAGATGTCCGTGGAAGCATCGATGGCCCCGTTGGCGATTTGCTCGGGCGACATCGACGCGACGGTTCCGAGCGGCGCGCCAATGCCCTGCGTCATCGACTGACCCGCAAGTTTGGCAAGACCGAAATCGAGGATCTTCACCACACCTTCGGTGGTGAGAAAGACATTCTCCGATTTGATGTCGCGGTGGACGATCCCGTTCTCGTGCGCTTTGGCCAGTCCCCGGGCGAGTTGCGTTGCGACACGGATGACTTCCTCGGTCGGCATAGCCGAGCGCTCGATGCGTTTTTTGAGGGTCTCGCCCTGGTAATAATCCATGACGATGAACAGTCTGCCGTCGGGCGACTGGTCGATATCATGGATCGTGCATATATTTTCGTGCTGGAGAGCCGACGCGGCCTTGGCTTCGTGGATGAAGCGAAGCCGGGAGTCGGGATCGGCAGTGAGAAACGGTGAGAGAAACTTGAGGGCGACAATCCGCTCGAGGCGAAGATCAACGGCCTTGTACACCACGCCCATACCACCGGAACCCAGCTGCTCGAGAATCCTATAGTGGGAGACTTCCGTTCCGAGCATGCAGCCCTCGGGGATGGAGAGAGCGGCGGAAACGAGAAAGGGTGGAACTGACTCACACTAACTTAAGTCCGGAATCGGGGATAGTCAAGCAGAAGACAAAGCCGGTGCAGGAGGTGGGATTCCTTCGGATTTTCCTGCTAAGTAGGGCACCATCGAGGGTACAGCGTAGGGCGACCGGACCGGTCGCCCTACGACTCTTGAGAGGACGTGACTAGCTGGTGGGCGCCTCTTCTTTCTTCTTCGCGCCGTTGCCGTTCCATACAAACAGCCCTCTTTTTTCATATGTCGTGTGCAACAGCTCGTGCGACATATGGCCGAGAGGCTCTTTGAGGAAGTCGGTGTAGAGCCGTGTGACCTCCGGATTCTCGTGCGATTTCCTCAAGGGTTTGTTGCGGTCTTCCTCATACAACGCCGCCGCGCGCTTCTTCCGTATTTCTGTCGTCGTCGGGATGGGCTGACCGCCTCCGCCGAGGCACCCGCCGGGACAGGTCATGACTTCGATGAACGCGTACGGCGACTTTCCCTCTTCGATTTGACGGAACAGCTGCCGTGCATTCTTGAGCGTGTGGGCCACCGCCACCTTCACGACGGCGCCGTTCATCTCCACCTCCGCCTCCTTGATCCCTTCCATGCCGCGCACCGCGGTGAAGTTGATGTCGGGAAGCGGAGTCTTCGTGACAACCTCATACGCCGTGCGAAGCGCTGCTTCCATCACGCCTCCCGTCGCTCCGAAGATCACGCCCGCGCCGGTCGACTCCCCGAGCGGATGATCAAACTCCTCCGACGGAAGCGACGCGAATTGCACGCCGCTCTCTTTGAACATCCGCGCGAGTTCCCGCGTGGTCAGGACGTAGTCGACATCGTAGAACATGTCGTCCTCCGACCAGGAGCGTTTCTCTTTCCAGTAGTCGAACGCGCCGCGCATCTCCGGTCGCTTCGCCTCGAACTTCTTCGCCGTGCACGGCATGATCGACACGACGACCATCTTCCTCGGATCGATCCCCATCTTGGCGGCGTAGTAGGTCTTCGCGACGGCCCCGAACATCTGCTGGGGCGATTTGCACGTCGAGAGATGGCGGAGCGAATTCGGGAAAAAGTGCTCGGCAAACTTGATCCAGCCGGGCGAGCATGAGGTGATCATCGGCAGCGGACCGTCGCCGTTCAGCCGCCGGATAAGCTCATGCCCTTCTTCGATGATCGTCAGATCGGCGGTGAATTGCGTGTCGAAGACCTTGTCGAAGCCGAGCCGTCGCAACCCGGTGACCATCTGTCCGGTGACGAGCGCACCGTGCTCCATGCCCATCGCTTCCCCGATCCCGACGCGAATCGCGGGCGCGGTCTGCACGATGACCACTTTTTCCGGATCTTCGATCTCTTCATAGACTTCATCCGTCTGGTCGCGCTCGACGATCGCACCCGTGGGACAGACGAGAGCGCACTGGCCGCAGTTGGTGCACGCGACGTTGCCCAGCCCCTTGTCCATGTATGTGGTGATCTTGCTCTTGATCCCGCGGCCGTAGAAGTCGAGGGCATGGACCTCCTGGACGTGCGCACACACGGCGAAGCATCGCGCGCAGAGGATGCACTTGTTCGGATCGCGGATGATCGCCGGCGACGTCGTGTCGAGCGAGAAATCCTTGCGGGTCCTGCCGAACCGGTCGTCCTTCACCCCCAGCACGGCCGCCAGCGTCTGCAGTTCGCAGTTCCCGTTGCGCAGGCACGAGAGGCAGTCCTTCGGATGATTGGCGAGGAGCAATTCGACATTGGTCTTCCGCGCGTCGCGGATGCGGGGCGAGTTCGTGGCGATCTCGATCCCCTCGTAGACGCACGCTGAACAAGAGCGCACGAGCGAGCGCGCTCCCTTAACTTCGACAAGGCATACCCCGCACGACGCGTTGCGTGAGACGTCCTCGAGGTAGCACAAGGTTGGAATGGAGAAGCCGACCTGTCTGCAGGCATCAAGGATCGTCATGCCCTGAGGAACACGATACTGGCTTCCGTTGATCGTGATGGTGACCATCGTGGTTTCCATGGTAGGGTTCCCTGTCCTGTTATTCCACACACTTGATATCGCACCGCAGACAGCGGGCGGCTTCCTGAAGGGCCTCTTCGCCGGTGTACCCGGTGAGGACCTCCTGGAAGTTGGCGATCCGCTCTTTCACCGGAATCTTCTTCGGCTCGATCTTCTTGATTTCTTCCGGCTCTTGCGGCACTTCGTCCTTGTACACGAACTCCCGGAACAGGCGGTGGAACCGCTTTTCCTTCATCAGATCGAAATCGATGGCCTCCGCTGCATGGCGCGCGATGCCCATCGCTTCCGAGACGGTGGCGGGACCCGAGACGGCATCGCCCCCGGCGTAGACCTTCGCGACATTGGTCTGGTATGACGGAGCGTGTGCCCTGATCGAGCCGTTCTTCCGCAGCTCGACGCCGGCTTCTTTTGCCGCCGCAAAGTCGACCTTTTCGCCGATTGCGAGAATGATCGTGTCGCAATCGATGATCGCCGTCTCCCCGGTTGCGATCGGGCGCTTCCGGCCTCCCGTGTCGTAGCCCTCGTATTTCATCTTGTGGATTTCCAGCCCCGAGACTTTGCCGCGGGAGTCGCCGAGGATCTTGCTGGGCGCCGCCATGAACATGAACCTGATACTCTCGTCCATCGCGTCGCCGATCTCATGCGAATTCGCCGGCATCTCGTCCTTGCCGCGCCGGTAGACGATCATGACTTCGGAGCCGAGTCTGAGGCATGAGCGTGCCGCATCGATCGCGACGTTTCCCGCGCCCACGATGACGACCTTCTTACCCACCTTCGGCTTTCGACCGAAGCCGAGGTCTTCAAGGAATTTATACCCCTCGTGCACGCCGGTCAGGTCCTTCCCTGCGATCTCCAGCTCGATGTCCTTCTGCGCGCCGACCGCGATGAACACGACGTCGTTCTGTTTCTGGAGCGTCTTGAAGGAGATGTCTTTCCCGATCACCGTATTCAGCACGAACTTGACGCCGAGCTTCCGGAACAGCTCCAGCTCCTTGTTCAGTTCGTCCTTCGGCAGCCGATATGCCGGGATGCCGTATTGCAGGATGCCGCCGGCCTTCTTGTGACTGTCGTACACCGTGACGCTGTGTCCCAGACGGATAAGGTAGAATGCGGCGGTGAGCCCGGCCGGTCCCGCGCCGACGATTGCGATCTTCTTGCCTGTCGGTGAGAGCTTCTCCTTGATCAATCGGGCGTAGACCTCCTTCTCTTTCCCCATCTTGTACATCGTGTCGGCGAGGTAACGGTGGATTTCTCCCTGAGAAACCGGATCGTCCACCATCTCCCTGCGGCAGCGCATCTGGCAGTGGAAGTAGCAGATCCTGCCGACGGTGCCCGGCAGGGGATTGTCGCGGAGCGTAAGTTCGAATGCCTCCTCGATCTTCCCTTCCTTGAGCAGCTGCAGGTAGCCGGGGATGTTCATGTGCAGCGGACAGCTGTTTTCGCACAATGCCATGAACAGGTTGTCGCACACGCCCGCTTTGCACCGCTTCTGTTTGATGTGGCGCTCATATTCCTCGCGGAAATAGCGGAGGGTCGTCAGCACGGGATTGATGCTCGACTGACCGAGACCGCAGAGCGATGCGTCGCGAATGACGTACGCGAGGCGTTCCAGGGTATCGAGATCGTCCATCGTCGCTTCGCCGCGGGTGATCTTGTTGAGGAGCAGCAACGCTTGCGAGAGTCCTTCGCGGCACGGCGTGCACTTCCCGCACGATTCCGCGGAGGTGATGCCGACGAAATAGCGGGCGACATCGACCATGCAATTGTCCTGGTCCATGACCACCATGCCGCCCGAGCCCATGATGGTCCCGAGCTTGGTGAGCGATTCATAGTCGACCGGCGTGTTGAAATGTTCGGTCGGGATGCATCCACCCGACGGCCCGCCCGTCTGGACGGCGCGGATCTTCTTCCTTGTCCCGGTTCCTTCGCCCATCTGATAGATGATCGTTTCGAGCGGCGTTCCGAGCGGGAGCTCGACCAGGCCGGTGTTCTTCACTTTGCCGACGAGCGAGAAGACTTTCGTCCCCGTGCTGTTCTGTGTGCCGAAGTAGGCGAACTCGCTTCCGCCGTTGCTGACGATCACCGGGATGTTAAACCACGTTTCAACGTTGTTGATGTTCGTCGGCTTGCCCCACAGCCCTTTTTGGGCCGGGTAGGGTGGACGCGGGATCGGCCGGCCCGCGCGGCCTTCGATCGATGCGATGAGCGCGGTCTCCTCTCCGCAGACGAATGCGCCGGCTCCCTCCACGTACGACAGCGTGAAACGGAACGGCGTGCCGAAGATGCCCTCTCCGAGCAGTCCGTACTCCCTGGCTGCGGCGATAGCCTTTTTCAGCCGCTCCACCGCGAGCGGATATTCCGCGCGAATGTAGAGGATCCCCTCGTCCGATCCCATCACGTAAGCGCCAAGCATCATCCCTTCGATCAGCGCATGGGGATCGCTCTCGATCTCGTTGCGGTTCATGTACGCGCCGGGATCGCCTTCATCCGCGTTGCAGATCACATACTTTTTGTCGGTCTCCGCCTTCTTCATCATCTCCCACTTGATCGCGGTCGGAAACCCCGCGCCGCCCCTTCCACGGAGCTTCGCCTTCTTGACCTCGCCCAGGACGCTGTCCGGCGTCATTGAGGTGAGGGCCTTGAGGAGGGCGCTGTAACCGCCGACGGCAATGTACTCTTCGATGTCTTCCGGATTGATGAGACCGGCATCGCGGAGCACGATCTTTTTCTGCCCTTTGAAGAACGGGATCTCATTCCATGCCGGGATCCCCGGCAACCCCTTCCCAAAATCGACATGCGATGTGAAGAAGTCCCACGATTCGATCTTGCAAAGGGCCTTCTTGCCCGGCATGACCCCTTTGGCGAGGCTGGCGACGATTGCCGGAACGTCTTTTGGCGTGACGCGTCGCAACAGCACGAGGGGCTGGCCGGGAATGTAGCAGTTGACGACCGTCTCTTCTGCGCAGAAGCCGAAGCATCCCGTGCTCGACAGCGCGATACGGGCCTTCTTCGTCAGAATTGCCTGGCGGAATGCCTCGTAGACTTCGGCGGCGCCGTTGCCGATGCCGCAGGTACCCATGCCGACGGAAATTTTCGGGGTATCCGGAAGGAGTTTCTTCAGCCCTCTGTGACGGATCGCTTCGAGGGCGGAGGCGTCGATGATCTTCATGCTCGTTTTCTCCTCTTCGTGATCGCGCTCAATTTCCGCTGCAGCCGGGCGGTGGTCATATTGCTGTAGATGACACCGTCGATCGCCACGACCGGCGCAAGCGCGCACTGACCGAAGCATGCCACCGTGGTCACGGTAAACTCATTGTCGGGGGTGGTGTAGGTCCCCTCGCCGTCCGCGGTCTCTTTGCCGCGTCCCAGCATCAGGCCGATATCCTCGAGAAGGGAGCGCGAACCCTTGGTATGACAGGCGGTGCCGCGGCAAACGGTGATCGTGTGTTCACCCTGCGGCTTGAGGTTGAAGAAGGAATAGAAGGTCGCGACGCTGTAGACGCGGGCGAGAGGAACGCCGGTCCTGAGCGCGACCTGATTGAGGGACTCTTCCGGGAGGTATTTCTTGTCGTTGAGCAGCTGGACTTCTTCCAGAATGCTCAGGAGCTCACCATGCTGCCCCCGGTGCTTGTCGATAACTGCATCGATCGCTTTGACGTCTCGTGCGACGGTCTGGGTCTGTTCCATGCATACTCCTGTCGGGATATGGGTATACTTCCTGAAGCTTCGTCATAGGAGCGCTCACGTTGGGGATACACGATCTCCTGCGGTGCGTGTAGCACATCAGGACATCGATCGTGGGAACGACGGCCGCGCGTGGCGTGATCATAAAATCGCACGCTGGACGCGCGAAACGCGAAGGAAGGAAAGCGGATCGTCCGTGGCTGTGGCGCAGCACAACCCAGCTGCGTCATTCAGCGGGTTGATTGGCTAACGAAGGATGGAACAGCCCTATGCTTCGAGTATGAATGATACCGTCCCTTGCAGAACGGATTCATTGCACAACGCGACGGAACGACCCTCACCGGAAGCTGAACGAACATGCCGCAGGTGAGGGTAGGTGACCTGATCAAGCATCATATCGCTTTCACTTCGGGAACTTCACACTGCACTACTAATATAGTAAACGTCGAACCGAAATGCAGTAGTGTGCGTCACGGTTTTTGATCATAGATGAGATGTTGAGTCATCTATGATCGGCCTTCGGGGTTGGATTTCAGAGACTTCTTTCCGACATTGAGATGAGACGTATCGTGTGGCGAGTGCAAGTGTGCCGGCTCCGCCGTTCCTCGCCCCTTCGTGCCCGCTCTCGTCATCCCCCGAAAGAATTGTGAGAAGCAAGATCGTGGTCAATCCGCTCCGGCATTGGCTGGTCCAAACTCTGTGCGCAGGCTGCATTTCGGTCTCCCTCTCGCTTGCAGGAGATGAAAACCACACGTTGGTGACGAGTGTCCGATCCCTCGCCGACGGCGAAGCGATCGCCGGAGCGATCGTGTTCGTCCATGAGACCGGTGACCGCATGGTGTCCGACTCCGCAGGAATGTGCGTGCTGGGCCGTCTCAGAGAAGGCGCCTACACCCTGATGGTTCATCACATCGGATTTCGCGATGTGGAGATCAGGATCGTCATCGGTCCCGAAACGCCGGATTCTGTTTCGATCCGGATGCAGGCGTCGCCGTTTCGCACCGGCGAAGTCCTTGCACGCAGTACCCTGACCGATGCTTCGATATCCTCGACGCCATTTCCCATGGAGATCCAACAGGCCGACAAGCTCTCCTCTCTGCGGCCCGTTTCCGTTCCCGATGTCGCGTCGACTGCACCCGGCGTAGCGCTTGCCCGCGATGGATCGTGGGAAACGTCGATCGTCATCCGCGGTCTCGACCAGGCGCATGTCGTCAGCACCATCGACGGCGTGCGAATCGAATCAGCGACCGACCTGGCCGGCGTCCTCTCCCTGATGAACCTGAACGACATCGACCGGATCGAAACGATCAAGACCAGCGGGTCCGTCATGTATGGCACCGGGGCGATCGGCGGCGTCTTGGCGGTGACGACGAAGAAGCCGGCGTTCAGCGACCAGGCGCGGTTCCACGGCGAAGAAGTGACCGGCGCTTCGAGCGTTGACAACGGTGTCTCCCAGTACGTCGCGATCGACGGCGAATCGCAGAGCGTTGCCGCAAGAGTGAGTGGCGGCTTCAGGCGGGCAGGGAACACCCGTACCCCGTCAGGAATTCTGCAGAACTCCCAATATCACGACTTCGATCTCTCCGGAACCCTACTTGTCAGATCAGTCGGGACCCAGATGTTGGAGCTCTCGTATCAGCGCGCTCAGGCCGAGGACGCGGGGATTCCCGGCGGTTCTCCATTTTCCGGGAATGCCGTCGCGACCTACACCCTTGCCCGGCGCGAGCTCTTCAAGGCGGAATACCGGATCCCGAACCCTGTTCCCAACGTCGGCATGGTTTCGATGACGGCGTCGCACCAGGAAATCGACCGCAATGTCAGCGTGGTCCAAAGCCCGACGCTCACGCTCACGCCCCATGCCATCCATGCCACGAACAGCGTCGGCACGTACGCGGTGCTTTCCCCCTGGGAAGACGATATCCTTGCGGTCGGAATCGATGTGTGGCAGCGATCGCTCGAGAGCCGGAGGGAGAAGCACAACCTTGCGGCGATGACGATCACCGGCGAGCGTCCCGTGCCCGCGAGCAAGTTCCTGAGCGCCGGCGCGTATGCCCAAAACGAATGGCGCATCGGTCAGACGCCCGCAGCGCTTGTCGTCGGCGCGCGGTATGACGCCATCCAGGTGTCGAACGATGCATCGTGGAACCCGGAGTATGTCGTCAGGATCAACGGGGGACAGCCGGTGCCGACGCCGCAACAACTCCTGTGGCCCGCGTCATACGAGAAGAATGCTTCGTGGAGTGTGAATGGCGGCTTCAAGACGGAGGTCACATCGCTGATCGATGCCTCATTCCTGATCGGCACTGCGTACCGTTCGCCTTCTCTCGAAGAACGATTCCAATATCTCGACCTGGGAAGCGTCGTCCAGGTCGGTAATCCAGCCCTGCAGCCCGAGCGGAGCGTCTCGCTGAACCTTGGCGCTCAGTTGCATGATGCAGCCTTCACCACGCGCCTGGATCTCTTTTTCAATACCCTCCATGATCTTGTTTCATCGCTGCCCGGGACCTTTGAAGGACGTCCTGCACTTGTCAATGCAAACATCGGATCAGCCCGGTTGTTCGGTGGGGAGGCGTCTGCGGAAGTGACACTCTCCGGGCAGAGCGGAGTGAGGGCGTCGGTCGCCTATGTGCGTGGACAGGACACGAGGAGCCGGACAAACCTCACCCGGATCCCGCCGCTCCTTGCCCGCGTCGAATATCGGCAGGGATTCCATGCACTTGGAACTGTTGTTGCATCTCTTGCCGGTGCGGCACGGAAGGCCGACCCCGGACCCGGCGAGCTCCGCATACCGGGATTCTGCTGTGTGGGATGCGAGTACTCCACGAATCCCTTCGAGGTGGGTGGGCTCTCCCTGGTTCTCCGGGCAGGAATCGAGAATCTCTTGGATCAGGACTACCAGGACTTCCTGTCGACGCTGAGGGGAGTCGTCCGGTCGGAGCCCGGCCGGAATGTCTACGCAGCGTTATCAGCGAGCATATAGCATGCTCTGGTTCGTGCTGGCCGTCCTCTCCGCTCTTTTTTCCGCCTCAGCGGCGATCGCGCAGAAGAAGATCCTCTTCTCGATGAGCGCCCTCGAATTCTCCTTCGCGGTCTCCGTCGTCATCGCCGTGTTGTCGTCGACCCTTGCGATCTGGGTCGACGTGAGCGGGCTCACCGTTTCGACCATTGTCATCATCGCCGTCAAGAGCCTGATTTCGGGCGTGGCGTTTCTCCTCGTTATGACCGCGCTTGAGGCCAACCCGATTAGCAGCGCTCTTCCTCTGCTCGGCCTTACCCCTGCGGTGACTGCGCTTCTGGCGCTGCCTGCGCTCGGCGAGACGCTCCAGTGGTGGGAAGTGGTCGGCGTTCTTCTTATGGCTGCGGGTACTTACATCCTGGAATACAGGCCCGGCCACAGCGTGCGGGATATTTTGCGGGCGGATTGGACCGAGCGGGCACATTATCCCATCTTCGGTGCGCTCGTCCTGTTCGCGATCTCCTCGGTCCTCGACAGGAAGCTCGTTGGTGGTCTCAAGGTCCCGACCGCGACGGTGCTCGTGTACCAGCACATCATCTATTGTCTCGTCTTCGGCATCGTTCTTGCCTGGAGGCATGCCGGTCTGCGCAGGATCGTTGATCGTTCGCGCGCCGTGTTCCCGTTGCTCCTGCTCGTCGCACTGCTCACCATTGCGTACCGCTATCTCCAACTTCAAGCGACGGCTTCGGCTCCCGTCGCCCTCGTCCTCGCGGTGAAACGATCCTCGATCCTGATAGCATCCCTGGTCGGGGGACGGCTGTTCAAGGAGGAGCGATTGCGGATGAAACTCGTCGGCGCAACGATCATCGTCGGGGCGGGTTTCTTGATCCTAAGGAACGTCGGCTGAGACCCGTCTCAGCGTCCGCTGTCAGGCCCAGCGAGGAATGCGACCGCGCGTACGGGAGACCCGTCCGCTCGTTCGATCTTGAGAGGCATACAGCAGAAGAGAAATTCTTTTCCCACCAATCGATCGATGCCGGTAAGGTTCTCGACGATGATCATGTTGTGCGCGAGCAGGACCCGGTGGACCGGGAGTTCCGTTGATCCGACCGGATCGACGGAGATCGCGTCGATGCCGATCCCTTTGAACCCGAACCCGCCGAGCCAGGTCGCCGCCTCAATGGAGAGGACCGGGAAATTCCCGTAGTATCCTTCAGTTCCCCACTTCCGGTGCCAGCCGGTATGCAGAAGCAGGAATTCACAGTTCCGGAACTTCTCTTCAAATCCGCGCAGTTTGTCAACTGATACCTCCGGAGG
>Ga0335085_10004564_pt1 | contig 22853 bp, 17 predicted proteins | sample Lox_Sample_45_FD_206712 | JGI IMG/M metagenome (GOLD analysis project Ga0335085, IMG submission 206712) | Soil microbial communities from Loxahatchee National Wildlife Refuge, Florida, United States - Lox_Sample_4.5 | ecosystem: Environmental > Terrestrial > Soil > Wetlands | place: USA...
ATGCCGAGCCGAAGCCCTCGCAAAGAGGGCGAAGGCTAACTGGCATGCCGAGCCGAAGCCCTCGCAAAGAGGGCGAAGGCTGGTGGAGGCGGCGGGAGTCGAACCGGAGAATCCCCTTGAAGGGACTCAACTTATTGATTTCGAGAATGCCCGAATTGGCATGATGTCCACGATTGCCAAATCTGCTGTACGGTGACTGTACAGGCTTTTCCTAGAAATCCTAAAACTGCCAAACTCCACCTTCGGACGGCCCCATTTGCGATTGGAGCATTCTGAAGTTCGTTTCAGTATTACACGAATTCCCGCGGACGGAACGCGCCCTTCTCGAGCTGGCAAGCGCTCTCCAAGACTAAGAACTTCGCCGCCCAAGAGCGTATACGGTTGGGGTTACTCCCACTATCTGACGGAAAGCCCGGATAAACGCGCCTGTGCTCTCGTAGCCAACCTCGAAGGAGGTTTCCGTTACCGAGCGTCCATCTGCGAGCAGTTCGAGCGAGCGCAACACCTGCATCTGTCGACGCCATTGCCCAGGGCTTAGCCCGGTTTCCTTCTGAAAGTTTCGAAACAGCGAGCGCTCCGACAAGCCCACCTCACGCGCTAATGCGGCTAGATCCCTGGCGCCTTCGGGGCCCTCCGCCAGCCGCGTCGCCAAGCGTTTCAGTGCCGGATCACGGGGAGCCGGCAGGTGCAGCTGAATCTGCGAGGCCGCAGAAATCTCGTCGTGCAGTACATCCACGAGTCTCTGCCTAGCGGGACTCGCCTTCGGGTTCTCCACCCACGTCATCATCCGCACAACAATCTGTTTCAGCAACGAAGACAGCGCCAGAATGCGGGGCTCCGTAGGCAAGCCGGCATTCTCCCTCGCATTGACACGCACCATCCAGCCGCTGATCTTGCCACACGACCGCAAGGAATGCGCCATGCCGGCGGGGATCCAAACACAACGTCCGGGCGGGCACATCCAAGCGCCCGCATCTGTCTCGAGGATGGCAAGCCCGCTGTCCAGGCCGCACAACTGTGCCTCAGGGTGGTTGTGGGCGGGCATATGCCGGATTGTTGCCCGTGGCAGCTCCCACGCGGCGGCGCCCAGCCTTTGCAGAACTTTTGGCAGTCTCGGGTCATTCTTTGGCATACATAGTCAAGCGTCGCACAGACGGTATGCCTAGAGTACCTAGATAGGAGCACCGCTATGAAAGCAGCCGTCGTAAATTCCCCTGGTACGAAACCGATCTTTGGCGAGTTTCACCGTACCGTGAGCCGGGAGGGGCTAGAAGTCATTACGGTCACCGCAGCCGCTTTGAGCAATCTGACGAAAGGCCGAGCTGCCGGCTCGCACTACAGCGCAGACAACCACTATCCCTTTGTTCCCGGCGTGGATGGCGTGGGCACCCTCGCCGATGGTCGCCGCGTGTATTTCGCCATGCCCGAAGCACCCTTTGGAGCGATGGCGGAGCAGACCCTCGTCGACCCGCAGCGCACCATCACCTTGCCCGACAACCTTGACGATGTGGCCGCTGCCGCCCTGGCAAACCCCGGCATGTCCTGTTTCGCCGCGCTGACCGACCGCGCCCGCTTCCAGGCTGGTGAGACTATCCTCATCAACGGTGCAACCGGCGCCGCAGGGTCGATCGCTGTTCAAGTAGCCAAACAACTTGGAGCAAGAAAGGTGATCGCCACAGGCCGCAATGCGCAGGAACTCGAAAGCCTGCGTTCACTTGGTGCTGATGTCGTCATCCCTTTCGATCTCCGTCCAGAGAACCTTCAAGGCGTCGAACACTTTGAACAGGCCCTTACCCTGGTATTTGCCGACGGGCTGGATGTCGTCGTCGATTATCTCTGGGGCAGCAGCGCGCGCACCATCATCGTCGCGATCGCCAAGGCGGTTGAAGACGCGCACCCCGTTCGCTTCGTGCAGGTCGGAGAAGCGAGCCGCGAAACCGTTGAGTTGCCCGGCGCCGCATTACGTTCCTCTGCCATCCAGATCATGGGCAGTGGCCTCAAGTCTGTTCCCTTACCCAAGCTCATGGAAGGCATCCGCAGGACCTTCGATCTGGCCGCGCACGGAGAGCTTTATCTTCCTACTAGAGCCGTCCCACTTTCGACGGTTACAGAAAATTGGGACGCGCCCGGTAAGCCCCGATTGGTGTTCACATTGACGTAAGGCGTAAAGCAGGGCAGAGGAAGCTGCTTGACTCATTCAGCCAGTGCACGCGGACGACTCGATTTGGTACTCGGCGATTTGGCGTGATTCCTGAAGCACTCCGGGCGCCATGCACAGGTTTGCACTGATTCACGCCTACGGTGTAGTTTGAAAGTCAGTGAGGTACAGGGCGACATTGCCGCTGGTCCTGCTCCTGCTGGTAATCGGGCAGATGTCTGGTGAGCTTTGCATCGCACGATGCGAGGGCATCGCAACGATGGCACCTTCGTGCCGCCTGCCTGGCATGGCTCAAGGCCATTGCCCAATGTGCAAACATGCTTCCGCCAACGGCATAAGCATTGCTTCCTCAGTTCCGATAACCTGTTCCGGGCAAGCCTGCAACAGTGTTTTAGGGCTGGTGCAGAACCGCTCCGATCTCAGATTTGAGTCCTTGGTTTCACCGGTTTCGATCAATATCCTTGCTCCTCCAGTCCAGGACAGAGCGCGTGCGGCCCAATTCCGAGATGTGCGAAGTTCCAAATCCATCCTGCCGTTCGACCCTCTGATCTCCACTCTCCGCATTTAGTCCTTTTCCGCCTGCCCGAAACGCCAGGATTGGGTTGTCGTGTGCCTTTGCTCATCTGAGCGAATCCGCTCGGACTCCCGACTTTAGCCCAGCCCCAGCTTTCATTCATTCCCGACTCCCATTCGGATCTCCGGTGTTTGCGACAGTCGCTCACACCGCGATGGGCTTTCCCCTTTTTCGAGACTGCATTCAGGAGGAACGATGCGCAGAGAAGAGATGAATTTCAAGCGCTCCCCTTTGATTAGTCGCCGTCGATTTGTTGGAGGTATGGCGGCGGGAGCCGCGCTTGCGGCGCTTGGGTGGAAAGATCGGGCTGCATTCGGTCAAGACGCGCCGCTGGATTCGGTTGAACTGACCGGCACGCACTTTGACCTGACAATCCACACGATTCCTGTGAACTTCACCGGACGGCCCTCGCGCGCAACGGCGGTCAATGGGTCTACGCCTGGTCCGACCCTCAGATGGCGGGAAGGCGATACCGTCACGATCTCCTTGATCAACCGGCTGAAGCACACAACCTCTATCCATTGGCACGGCGTCCGCGTTCCAGCCGATATGGACGGTGTGCCAGGGCTCAGCTTCCCCGGCGTTCCACCGGGCGAGACCTTTGAGTATCGCTTTCCCGTCCGGCAAAACGGCACCTATTGGTATCACAGTCACAGCGGGTTTCAGGAGCAGACCGGACTGATCGGAGCGATCATCATTGACTCGCGCGACCGCGATCCAATTCGGTTCGACCGAGAATACGTCGTATTGCTATCAGACTGGACGGATGAGAATCCAGAAACCATCTTTAGCAACCTGAAGGGACAGAGCGACTACTACAACTACCACCGTCTTACCTTGCCCAACTTCATTTCGACCTCGGCGAAGGACGGTTTCGGTCAAACCGTCTCTGATCGGCTTGCATGGGCTCGCATGAACATGAGTCCAAGCGATATCTCCGATGTCACAGGCGCAACTTATACCTACCTCTTGAACGGACGTGCACCAAACGCGAATTGGACCGGGCTATTTCGCGCTGGCGAGCGAATTCGCCTTCGCTTTATCAACGGTTCTGCCATGACGTTCTTCGATGTCCGCATTCCGGGATTGAAGATGACCGTTGTGCAGGCGGACGGCAACGATGTCGAACCTGTCACCGTAGATGAATTCCGGATCGGCATCGCGGAGACCTACGACGTGATAGTGCAGCCGCCGGACGACGCGGCGTACACCATCTTTGCGCAGTCGGAAGACCGCACCGGCTTCGCACGCGGCACGCTTGCGCCAAGGGTGGGCATGACAGCAGCCGTTCCCCCGATGGACCCGTTCCCCATGCGCACTATGGCAGACATGGGCATGGGCAACATGAAGGGAATGAAGATGGGAGATGTGAAGGACATGGATATGTCCAGCATGGGCGGGGTGAACATGGACCATTCCGATTTGCCGGGCATGGAGATGGGCAGTGACATTGCAACAACACCGCTGCCGCAACCTGGCCCATACACCACGTCAATCATGCCCGTGAGAGGAATGGCGGACGCCGAAGCGCGACTGACACCATCGAATCCCGTTGATTTGCGCGTTGGGCCGCAGGTGGACAACGTGGCGATGGAAGTCAGCGGGCGGTTGAACGATCCAGGGGACGGACTGACAGGAAATGGCAGGCGTGTATTGACGTATGCCGACCTTCGTGCCCGCTATCGCGGCGTGGATGCAAGGCCACCGACGCGGGAGGTCGAACTTCACCTCACGGGAAACATGGAGCGCTACATCTGGGGGTTCAACGGGAGGAAATTCTCCGATGCAGAACCCATCGAGCTGGAACTCGGAGAACGGGTGCGCTTCGTGCTCATCAACGACACGATGATGGAACATCCGATTCATCTGCATGGATTGTGGAGTGAATTGGAAAACGGGCACGGCGAATTCAATCCCTATAAGCACACCGTCATCGTGAAGCCGGCAGAGCGCCTGAGCTACCTGGTAACCGCGGATACGCCGGGCCGATGGGCGTATCACTGCCACTTCATGTTTCACATGGACGCAGGCATGTTCCGCGCCGTGGTGGTGAGGCCATGAGCGCACGAATACGAAACTGCATCGGGGTGCACGTTGCCTCCGCCTGGTGTTTGCCCTTGGCGGTTGTCCTGGTACTCACAGCGGGTTCCGTGCACGCGGGTGCGCAAATGTCGATGTCGCCTCTCGGCCTGGGCGATGGCGCGTCTCCCCATATGAAGGACTCCATGATGGAGAACCCGGTATTCACGCACGCGCGGCTCGATCAGCTTGAGGGTCGCACGAGTGGCGCGGAGAGTGAATTCCGTTGGGATGGCGAAGGTTGGATTGGGACCGACATGAACAAGCTATGGGTCAAATCGGAGGGCTTCAGTGATAACTCGACGGTCAGTGATGGCGACCATGAAGCGCTTTACGATCGCCCGATACCGCGGATGCGATATTTCGATGCTCAGGTCGGCATGCGAGCGGATCTGGATTCGGGGCCGCACCGCGCCTGGGCTGCATTCGGTATTGAAGGGCTGGCGCCCGGCTATTTCGAGTTTGCACCGACTCTATATATCCGGGACGGCGGCAATGTGGCGGGCCGCTTAGTCGCGTCCTACGATCTGCTTCTCACGCAGCGTTGGATTGCGCAGCCAGAGGCAGAGCTGAACTTCTACAACAAAGACGATTCTGGACGCCAGATTGGCTCGGGTTTATCGGACTTGGATGCGGGCTTACGCCTGCGTTATGAGGTTGGCCGCAAATTCGCCCCTTACCTCGGCTTTGCCTACAACGGCAAATACGGCAATACCGCCAGCTATTCGCGCAAGGCTGGAGAAGCAGCCTACGGTTCCCAATTCGTGTTCGGACTTCGATTCTGGTACTGACAGTTGGCTCGTGCTCAATTTGCTTTTGTTCAACGTACCGTAAAGGAGAACTATCATGCTGAAGTTTCTTCTCGGATTCGCAGTAGCCGTCGTTTTGGTTCTGACGGCTGGCTTCTGCTATGTGCGCTTTGGCTTCGTTGACCCTCGCGCGGACCTTCCTGTCGATTGGCTCGAAAGCAAGATTGCGATGCCTGCTCTCGATGCCGCTATCGACCGGCGCGCTCCGGAGGCGCACAACCCGCTCCAGCCCACTGACGCCAACCTCATTGCCGGAATGAGGATCTATCAAACGAATTGCGCCGGCTGCCATGGCGACATTCAGCACTCACACGCCGCGTTTGGCGACGCATTCTATCCACGCGCCCCTCAATTCGTTGAGGATACGCCGGACATGCCGGAAAACCAGAACCTCTACATCATTCAGCATGGCATTCGCCTCAGCGGAATGCCTGCCTGGAAAGGAGCACTCAGCGAGCAGGAGACCTGGCAGGTGACCACATTCTTAAGCCACATGGATAAGCTGTCGCCGCAGGTCTCAGCGGAATGGAAGACAGTAGCCGGCGCTCAAGGCGCGAATTCTTCATCCGATGTGTCGACACCGGCATGAAAGGACGGGAAAAGCATGAGCATGCCGATGCACTGACCAACACTCCAGAAGCATTCGCCAACTTGTCTTCATCTGTTCTCGTAGGTCAGCTAGCGTTCGCCCATCTACTTGTCCATGATCCTCGAGTGGCGGTATCAGCCCAGAGCGCGTATCCAGTGCGGCAACCGGGGAGAAGGGGGTTGCCTATCCCGTCGCACACGAAGAAATTCAAAAATCTCGTCTCGAATGGACCTGCCATTCCCAGTCGCAGTACAGTGACAGAGATGTCGCTGGAATCAACTCGAAGGGAATTTGCGTGGTTCGAAAGACCTATGACAACGAAGCCATGCGCAGGAGTGCGCTCAAATTTGTACTGATCACGGGCGTGGTTAGCCTTTTTGCGGACTTCACATACGAGGGCTCCCGCTCGATCACTGGTCCATTTCTCCAGACACTTGGCGCAACTGGCGCTATTGTTGGTATCGTCGCAGGCCTAGGCGAACTGCTTGGATACGGGCTCAGATTCGTCTCCGGGAGAGTCAGCGAGCGCACCGGGGAATTCTGGCCGATCACTTTTCTTGGATACATCGTCCAGATGGCCTCTGTGCCATTGCTGGCCTGGGCGAGTGGTTGGAAGACCGCTGCTTTACTCATCCTGTTCGAAAGAATTGGTAAGGCGATCCGGAATCCGCCTCGCGACGTGATGATCTCTCACGCGGCTAAGGAGATCGGATTCGGCTGGGGATTCGGCATTCACGAAGCGCTTGATCAGTGCGGAGCATTGCTTGGCCCTCTTTTGGTGGCCTTCATTCTCGCTCATCGGGGCCAGTATCGACTTGCCTTTGGGACGCTGTTGGTTCCGGCGACTGTCACTTTATTGATGCTTTCGATTGCTCGGCTCCTCTATCCACGACCGGAAGATCTGGAAAGAGAGCCTTCGGCGGTCAAGGCAGCGGGGCTGACACGGATTTTTTGGATCTACCTGGTTGGTGCAGCGCTTGTAGCGGCAGGTTTCGCAGATTTCCAGCTCCTTGCATTCCACTTCCAGAAGGTGGGTTCCCTCAGTACAGTGTGGATTCCCATTTGCTACTCCGTTGCTATGGCCGTGAGTGGCACTGGATCGCTCGTCTTTGGAAGGTTGTTTGATCGATTCGGCATTGCCGTATTGATTCCTCTGACGCTCCTTTCGGCTTTGTTCGCGCCGCTCGTGTTCCTCGGCAGGTCCTCGCTGGTGTTTCTTGGAGCCGCTTTGTGGGGACTTGGGATGGGAGTGCACGAGTCAATCATTCCGGCCGCCGTCGCTACCATGGTGCCTGTCGATCGACGGCCTTCGGCGTACGGCTTTTTCACTGGCGCCTATGGCTTATCTTGGTTTGCCGGCAGCGCCGTCATCGGTATTCTTTACGATCATTCCATCGCTGCGGTGATCGGCTTTTGTGTTGTACTGCAGTTTGCCTCGATCCCGCTTTTTGTGACCGTCCATCGGCGAACAACAAGATAGGCAAAAACTGGATGGTACATTTACCAAGCGAATACTCCCTCGCGATCCACCATTTGAACCGCATTTTCAACAAGCCCACTGAGCGGAAAACCTGATACGCTCATCTGTGCATCGGGATTCCTGATGCGAAAGGGCGAAGGGGTTCGCCCAAAGTGCTGCTCCATCCTGATCGTGGGTGGGCGGATGATGACCCCTGGCGAGGAATTCGTCGGGAGTCTCCTGCCTCCAAAACGAATTCCTCAGCAGAATCCAAGCGCATATTCGGATGCACTCGTTCGGTCTGCGCATGCTGGGGGTTCCATGGATATATCTCTCTCGGTTCCTACTCCTGCTGAATTCACAGCTGTGGCGCCGCCACAGGCTCGCAGTCGCGCGCTTCCATCGGCCTTTAGCGGGAGCAGTTCATGCTGAGACTAAAGCAAATCTCGCTTGTTGGCTTCAAGACGTTTTGCGACCTTACAGAATTCGCCGTACCCGGGAATGGCATCGCCGTAGTAGCTGGGCCCAACGGATGCGGGAAGTCCAACATCCTCGATGGAATGAGTTGGGTCCTGGGGGAGCAAAGCGCGAAGAGTCTGCGTGGCGCTCTGATGCAAGATGTCATCTTCGCGGGAACGCCAGACAGAAGACCGCTGGCGATGGCGGAGGTGACACTGGTCCTGGTGGACCCCGAAGTGTACGAGGAACCTCTACCGGTTGGATGGAACCTGCAGGATGAACCGTCGGGGTCTGTGGATTGGGATGAAGAAGAACAGCGACGACAGCGAGCCGCAGAGGGAGAAAACATCGCGGCCTCCCTCGCCCATCATCAGCCGGTTCTTCGCCGGGGCGAGACGATCGTCACCAGACGGCTATTTCGCAGTGGCGAGAGCGAATACCTCCTCAATGGCAAGCTATGCAGACTTCGGGATCTCCAGGAAATCTTTCTGAGCACAGGGCTCGGACCCGATACCTACGCCATTATCGGACAGGAACAAATTGGCGAACTGCTCAATTCGAAACCGCGTGACCGCCGGGCGGTGATCGAAGAAGCGGCGGGAGTTGGCGGGCTCAAAACACAGAGAAAGTTGGTTGAAACGAGGCTCAATGGAGCCAAGGAGAGCCTGGCGCGAGTCGACGACATTTTGGAGGAAGTCTCCCGGCAGGTGGTCAACTTGAAGCGTCAAGCCGCCAAGGCTGAGCGTGTGCGAGAGGTTTGCGATGAATTGCATCGTCAACTGAGGATCGTGATGGCCAGTCGCATCGGCTTTGTCGCTGCGGAACTTGAGCAACTTGAATCGGGAATCGCGGACCTTAATGCCCAAATTCAGGAGGCTACGGCGAAAATCGAAGCGACTGAAGCACAGCAGCACACCCTGATTGAACAACGCTTTGAGCTGGAGCGAGCTGTTCAAGAAGCACGGAGCACGGTGAATGCTACGGAAGTGGAACATGAACGCACCGCAGCGCAGCAAGATGATAACGCCGAGCGTCTCCTGGAACTTGACAAACGTTTGCGCGAATCGGGAAGCGAATTAGAACAAACCCACACTGAGTTTGCAAGCGCTCTTCGGGAATGTGAGAAGCAAGAAGCTTCGTCCATATCCGAAAACGAAGCATTCCACGCCTTTCAGGACAAGATGGCGGAGCGAGAGCGCGATCTACGAGGCGCAAAAGAAGCGGTTTTCGCGATGGAACGGCAAGTAGCAGATCTCCAGCGACACGCCGCGCAGCTTATGATGCGCGCTGCCGAAGTCCGCAACTCTATCGTTCGGGCTCAGGAAAGCCTGGCGATGTTAGAGCGGGAAGGAGATAGACTCGCGTCCGAGATCAGAGACGGTGGAGAGAACCTTGCGGCCCTTCACTCAGAGAAAAGCAAGACATCACAGCAGTCCGAAGAGGCAGCCGACGCTCTGAAGCAGATCGAGAATGAAATTGCGATGTTGGGTGAAATGATGCAAGCTCGCCGGACGGATGAAGCTGCAGTGCGAAACCGGTCCAACGCATTGCGGGCAGAACAAGCCGCTGTTTTGGGCAGACGCCATGCAATCGACGCCATGCTGCGCGACCACGGATACGCGACTGAGACCGTGCAGAAATTGCTCCGCGCCGGTGAGGCTCTGAAGCCGGCCACAACGCTCGCAACCTATCTTGAGGTTGACGAACGACACGAACGGATCGTTGATGAATTCTTGCGGGACGAGCTCAATTACGTGGTAGTCGGAAGTTGGAGTGCGGCGGAAGCGGGTGTGCAACTCCTCAAATCCAGCATTGACGGGCGCGCGACCTTTCTAATTCATGCTGAGTCGCGAGAGCAAGATCCCGGCAATGGAAACCACGATTCGTTGGCTAGGCCTGGGATCACGCCATTGAAGGACGAAATTCACATTTTGAACGGAATTGGCGCATCTCTTGATGTGGCATTGCCCAAAGTAAAGAACGCGTACATCGTGAACGATCCTGAAGTGGCCCGTAACCTGGCAGTCGCGTTTCCCGAGGCCTTCTTTCTAACACCTGAAGGCGAATGCTTCCACAATGCAACCGTAACCGGCGGTACGCCCGCGCGCGAGGGACCATTGGCTTTGAAGCGCGAGCGCTTCATGATGGAGAAACGGCTCGCCGGCATCGAGCATGAATTGCTCAAGGCCGAGGCAGATGGAGCGGCATTCACAACGACCATCGAGCAGTTGTCAGAGGGGCTGGCAACTCAAAGTCTTGCGCGGCAGCGAGCAGAGACAGTTCTCGCGAATCAGCGCGCGGTCCTCAAGCAATTGGAATCGACGATTGGGCGCGTGGAGCGTGAGTTGCGGGACCGTACATCGCAGGCAAACCGCAACGACGAAGCTCAGGAGGCGAAACGCGCAAGCATCGTCGAAGCTTCCAACGCAGCCGATGAACTCGAAAAAGAGTGCAACGAAGCCGAGGGCACGCTAGATCACCAAACGACCGAACTCGCCGCCCTCCGCCTCATACACGGCAGGCTACAAGAAGATCTTGCAGCGGATACTGCGGAGTTGGCTAGACTCACTGAACGAGGACATGGGATAGAGGCTGCATTGCGGAACTCCAGGGACGCGTATGCCCGGCTCGAACAATGGCTGCTGACCGCCTCAGAACGGCAGAGCGCCACGGAAGCGGAACGCGTTGAAAGATTAAATAAGGCGGCAGAATTAACCGATAAGATCGGATCTCTGGCCGCGCTTTTAACCGAATCCCGGGCACAGGAAGAGGCGGCGAACGCCGCACTGGATTCGCTGCGTCAGCGTTTGACAACCCTCGAATCGGAACTCAAAGCAGAGAGGGCAGCCCTCGATCGCCTTCGTGAAGATCGGGACGGACGTTCGACAGAGATAGCCAGGCTGCGAGCTGATTTAGACCACTATGCCGCGGCTTCACACGCGAAGCTTGGCGTCGACGTATCGACCCTCCGAGCCGATGAGTCTATCCCGCGGCTCGCGGCAGATGAATTGGAGACGGCAGAAGAGACCTGCAGCCACTTGCGTGATCGAATCGAGCAAATGGGCCCGGTTAACATGATGGCCCTCGACGAATACAAGGAGACCGCCGTCCGCCACGAATTCCTTCAGACTCAACGCAAGGACCTGGTTGCGGCAATTGAAGGAGCGGAAGGAGAGATAAGGGAGATCGATCAGGTCACCGATGCTAAATTCAGTCAAGCCCTCGCCCAGATTAACGACAATTTCGAGAGGGTATTCGCACGGCTGTTTTCCGGCGGCCACGCACAGCTGCGCGCGACTCAAATGGAAAATCAGCGCGAAGCCGGCCTAGAGATCGTGGCGTCGCCGCCGGGCAAGAAACTTCAAAATGCTTCGCTGCTTTCCGGCGGAGAAAAGGCTCTAACAGCGCTCGCCCTGGTAGTCGCCATTTTTCAATATCGCCCCAGCCCTTTCTGTGTGCTCGATGAGGTTGACGCGCCGTTGGATGAGACTAACATCGGCCGCTTCGCGGATTTCATGCGCTCCTTGAGCGGAGATACCCAGTTCTTAGTGGTTACACACTCAAGGCGAATGATGCAGGCAGCGGACATCATCTTTGGCATCACTATGCAGGAACCCGGAATATCGAAGGTACTGAGTTTGCGGCTGAACTGCCGTGGGACCTGACGAGGTGGTTCGAGATCCAAGTTCGCCGGGCGGACGTAGCGCCAATCGTCGAGAAACTGATAGACTTAAAGGTGCATCGGTAGTCCTAGATGCTTAGGGCGAAGGGGTTCGCCTAAACTGCCGTTTGTCCGTCAACGAGATGGACAAACGGATGATGACCCCTGACGAGGTATCGTCGGGAGGTCTCTCGCCCCCACGAAAACCTTGCCAAAATCTGGACCGATCGGCTTGCTTTGCGCGAGATAGCGCGTGCTGCTTGAACGGAGGTTTTTGTGAAGATCGTTATCATCTCCGACATTCACGGGAATTTAGCAGCCTTAGAGGCACTTCCCGAAACGGATTTCGACCAACTCTGGTGCATCGGTGACCTCGTTGACTACGGGCCTCGCCCTCACGAGGTTGTTGAGTGGGTCAAGCGAAGAGCTAGCATCACCGTCCGAGGCAATCACGATCATGCTGCGGGGCTCTCTGTTGATCCTCAATGTTCGCCGCCTTACAAGCGCCTTGCAGCCGAAACATTGCGTTATACGCAGACCGTTTGTACGGAAGAGGATCTCCGATTTCTGAGCGATCTTAAGATTCAATCGGAAACGAGCGTCGATTCGACACGCTTCTATCTTGTGCATGCAACCCCGACTGATCCGTTGTTCGGATACTGTCCGGAAGATTCCGACCGCTGGGAAAAGGAGGTGGATTGGGCTCGATCCGACCTTCTTGTTGTGGGTCATACGCACACTCCGTTTATCCGGCACGTTGGTAAAACGATCATCGTCAACCCCGGGAGCCTCGGACAGCCTAAAACAGGCAGACCCCAGGCGTGCTTCGCCGTCTGGGAGGATGGACATCTGTCGCTGAAGGAATACGAGTACCCGATAGAGGACACGATTCGGCAGATTCGCATGATGCCGATCACCGAAGAAGATCAGGATGCGTTGATTCTTGTACTCAAAACCGGCTTCTTGCCGGGACCTAAGCCAGTGGCGAAAGTTGCCGGGGCTTAGCGAAGTTGGCCGGTCGCATTGGGCCTTGGAGGAACGATATGCTCCAATCCGAAGCCTCGCAGATAGCGAGCACGCTGAACGCTTTGTTTGCGGATTATGAAGGGCCCCCGTTCGGTATCCAACTCTGGAACGGGTGGCATTGGTCGTCCTTGGTTGCCGAGAGGCCGGTCTGCACGATCGTAGTGCGGAATTCGCGAGCATTGAACTCGTTAATCGCCGATCCCAATGAAATTGGGCTAGGTGAAGCCTATATCCATCAGGATCTCGACGTGGAAGGAGACATCTTCTCCGTGTTTTCGATCGGGGAGCATTTGCTCAACCGCCCACGCAGCTTGCGGCAGAAGATCCAAGAAGGTGCGGTGCGAACTCTGTTTGGGATAGGCCAGCGCTTGCGGCATGGTGGGCGCCATTCCATGCGCAGAGACAAGGTTGCGATCTCTTACCATTACGACCAGCCGTTCGCATTCTATCGCCCTTGGCTCGGGAGATCTCTCGTATATTCCTGCGCCTATTTTCGCAGTCCAAACGATACGCTCGATCTTGCTCAAGAGCAAAAGCTTGAGCTCATTTGCAGGAAACTGCGGCTCCAGCCGCTCGAGAGCTTTCTCGACATCGGATGCGGATGGGGCAGTCTTCTGCTGCATGCGGTAACCAATCATCAGGTCTACGCGCAAGGAATCACCCTAAGCAAGGAACAGGCTGATATCGCAAAACAGCGCATCCAGATGGCGGCTATGGAACGGCGATGCTCGGTGGAACTCAGAGACTACCGAACGCTGGAGTCGCTCACGCCGTCCTTCGACAAAATTGCCAGCGTTGGCATGTTTGAACACGTCGGTCTGAAGAATCTATGTCAATACTTCGGAACCGTTCAGCGCTTGCTGAGACCAGGAGGCGTGTTTCTCAACCATGGAATCGCGCGTTCGGCTCTCTCACCGACTCGAAAGTCCTCCTTCATCGACCGGTACGTCTTTCCGGATGGCCAACTCGTCACGCTGACCCAGGCCATCAATGCCGCTGAGTCTCAGGGCCTCGAAGTGAGGGACGTCGAGAACCTTCGAGAGCACTATGAGCTTACTCTGCGTAAGTGGGTTGAGGGATTGCGCCAGAACTCCGAAGAGATCTTGAAGCACGTTCCCAAAGTGACCTATCGGATTTGGCTTCTCTATATGGCTGGTTCTGCGGCCGCATTTCACCGGGGGGATATCGGCGTCTACCAAATCCTGCTCGCCCGATCAAGCCGCGATCGCGTTCGGCGAGCTCTCACGCGAGAGGACTGGTACGGCTGCGCCTCACCTCAATTGGAGATGCAAACGTGAGCACTCCGCTGAACCAAACGCCCGAACAACGGATCGATGATCTTGTCGAGTCTCTCGGCTCACTACAAGACGGCGATCGTGCGGTCGACATGTTGGTTGCTTGTGGAAAGAAGGCAATACCGCGTCTCTCCGACTTCCTGTTGAATCGCCTTCCCCGGACAATCGCGCTGCCGCGGTGTCGGGCAGTTCGCGCCCTAGGTGAACTTGGCGCCTGCTCAACCCTGATTGCCTATTTCAAGCAATATGTACGCCCGCAAGATGGCGCAGTGCTCTTCGCCGAAGACGCCGTTCGCAGCGCGTGCGCACAAGAATTGGCGCGGTATCCATCCACTGAAGTCTTCCAGGTATTGCTGGCAGCGGCTCGGGATCGCGCCACTGGTGGGCTTGTCCTCGCCCTTGGCGATTCTCATCGTCCGGAGGCAGTGCCGCTTCTTTTCGAGATTCTCGAAGACGATTTCTGCCGAGAAGACGCCATGAAGAGCCTGCGTAAACTTCCCGAGGCGGTCCGTCAGTTCGGGATCTTGTCGGTTCGTGGATTAACCGGGGTTACTCTCGATGGTCCAGGCGCCATCCGTCGACGGCGCGCCACTGTGCAGCTTCTCGCTGAAGTCGGAGTAAGCACAAGTGAGTGGCTGGATCTACGCAAATATCTACGCGTGGAAGATGCATCGACAGTAGTAGCCGCGGCCAGGATCGGCTTCGTCGAGACGAGCGAAGCTGATTGGCCCGAAATCATAGAGGCTTTATTCAGGATCGCAGGCCAGGCCAACTCCCTCGAGGAGGAAGAAATCGAAGAGTTGCTGGATGCTCACGCGGTGGCAGCTCAACGAGTTGCTATGGAAATTGCGAAGGAGAGACAGGGCCGCGGAAAGAAGCCGCACTGGTTGTCTCCCTTCTGGAGGCTCCTCAATCATGCACTGGGTGGGGCGCTCGAAACGAGATCGCCTACCGCCCGGAAAGCATGAATTCGCTCTTGGGTTGGCGCGCGATGGAGGCACATGGACCTAAAAGAGTACGAGCAAGAGAAATTTGCCATCGCCGACATTATTCGGTCGGCGCAGGCTGTCGATACCAAGGATGCGGATCTGGCCCATGAATGCCGCGATCTGCTCACGCGGCTCGCGGAAGATCGCTTCAACCTAATGGTTGTGGGCAGATTCAGCCGCGGCAAGTCGACCCTGATGAATGCAATCCTGGGAGGCGAGCTGCTCCCGACTGGAATTGTCCCGCTTACGTCCGTTATCACAACCGTCCGCTACGGAAGTAGAAAGCAAGTTGTCCTCCACTTCAATGGGCGCGGTTTAACGCGTGATGTTCCCCTTGCGGAACTTGCGGAATACGTGACCCAGCAGTCGAACCCCGGTAATGTCAAAAACCTTGCCTACGCAGAGATCGAACTGCCGGTCGAAATTCTTCGGCGCGGATACTTCTTCGTAGATAGTCCCGGCCTGGGATCATCTATTGTCGAAAATACAGAGACTACAGAACGATTCCTCCCAGAGGCAGATGCATTCGTCCTAGTGACAAGTTACGACAGCCCGCTATCCGAAGAGGAAGATCGAATTCTTCACCGGATACGGGTCACAAACAAGCGCCTCTTTGTGGTGGTGAACAAACAAGACACTGCCCGCAAAGAGGATCGGGATCAGGCGCTCGCGTTTGTCGCTGAACGCTTGAAGAGATTCGCATTCTCCGAGGCGCCCCAGATCTTCTCGCTCTCGGCGCGTGGAGCGCTTGAGGCGAAGCTGACCACTGACAAAGGTGCACTCGAAGCGAGCGGGCTTCCCTCTTTCGAAAATGAACTGCTGAGGTTCCTCACTGAGGAGAGGGCTCAGGCCTTTCTGGCAAATCTGTATTCCCGGACTGGAACATTGCTGGCGCAGTGGTCAAGGCGAATGCAAAAGCCGGGGCAAGTTGATCCATTTCTTCCATTCGTTGAACGGTTAAGGGTCCTTCGAGAAGCGAACATTGATACGGATACCGAGCAGGCATCCTCCATCGGTAAAGAGATCTCGAAGGGTTCCGTGTCTCTTCAATTCGAACAGCGAGGCGGATGCAGGATTTGCGGCGGCGTCCTGAATGACATTTTCCAGTTTCTCAGCAAGTATCAGTACGAACTGACCATCAATCCTGAAGCACAAAGCGAACACGCACTGCGAGGTGGATTTTGTCCCCTCCATACGTGGCAATATGAGAACATCTCTTCGCCTTATGGTGTATGCACTTCCTATCCGCAACTTGTTCATCGTATCGCTGGCGAACTCGAACAGATTGCGGTCTCCGAGGGAGAACCAGGGTTGCCAGCATCTGAGATGAAAGACCTGCTCGCCACAGTGAAAACCTGCAAGGTCTGCGAAGTACGAATCAGGTCCGAGGAAAGAGCGGTTAGATCAGCAGCAGTTGCGGCGCGCGAAGCGACATCCGCTGGCGGGGGCGTGCTGGGCGCCAGTTGCCTCCCACACCTGACGGCAGTCATTACGGCATTGGGTCCGGGAGAGGCAGCTATGACATTGCTTCACGCGCACGCCTATCTGCTTGACAGGACAGCCGAAGATTTGCAACGTTATGCCCTCCGACATGACGCACTGCGCCGATACCTGACAAGCGAGGAAGAGCGCAGAGCATCTCAGGTTGCGTTGTTGTTGCTTGCCGGCCACAAGAGTGTGAACGCACCCTGGGCTGTCGACACGATTCTCTGATCCGGTGGCTCAATAGCGGCCCATGCGGAAGTCAAGGTACAGCACATGCCCCTTAATCTGATCTCCAACCTGATATTGCGGCTTGTGCGCCATTTTCAGCATCTGCAATATTGCACCCGGATTGCCATCACTCCACTCCACTAGGGATGGCAAGACCGAGCCGAGGTTCGTCGCCTCTAGTTGGGCGCTTTCCGCTTCACGCTGCGCAAACTGAAGAGCAATAGAATGTGGCCAGTTCTTCATCTCCACCCGCTCGGATTTCAGCGCGCAAAGCGGTTGCAGCGCGCCGATATCCTCCATATGGGGTGATCGCGACGCAAAGATGACCGGCGTGCGGCCAAAGTAGTGAAGGTCTTTGATGATGCCCGTTACCACGCGCGAGGGGCCCTCGAGGTGATCGAGAACCATTTGATAAGGCTTGGTTTCGAGCGCGCGATGGACAACGCCTTTGAGCGAAGAAGACGACAGAGCCTCTACGTTCGCCGGCAGTTTGATCTTGGCGTCGGCCGAACGCAGAGCTTCGAGCAAACCATGGAGGAGCTCGCGTGGTGAATGCAGCTGCGGTACGTAGAGAGCCAGCGGTTGGTGCGCCACGAACACCTGGAGCAAACGTGATTTTCCGACGCCTTGCGGTCCAAAGACCAGCAGCGATTTCCGAGCTTTTGCTTGAGTCTCGAGGCGTTCCAATTCCTCTTCGCGCTCGACATAAGCCGTATACTCAAGCGAACGATCATTGCGGGCAGGAGACGTGGGCATGAGGCTGAACCCTTTCTCTAGGAAGGCCTAGCCTGCTTTCTGTTCCATGAACCGCTCATGGCTCGAACGGATAACCTCCTGAGCTACGTCACGATCCTTCCACCCGAGTGCTTTGGTGCGTTTGCCCTCCAGGTCTTTGTAGACCGAAAAAAAGTGCTCGATCTCACGAAGAATGTGCGGCTGCACTTCCGTGTAGCTTTGAACGTCCTGGAATCGCGGATTGCCGGTCGCGTAAGCGACAACCTTTTCGTCGGGTACGCCTTGATCCAACATCTCGAACAAGCCAATCGGACGCGCGCTCAACGTGCATCCGGGAAAAGTCCCGCTGTCGCCAAGGATCAGGATGTCCAGGGGATCGCCGTCTTTGGCGAGCGTCTGAGGAATAAAGCCGTAATCGCCGGGGTAGTGTACGGGCGAATGCAAAGTTCGATCGAGCCTGAAGACGTGAAGCTGTTTGTCGTATTCGTATTTGTTGGTGCCGTCGAGAGGGATTTCAATTACGACAGCAACAATGTCGGGAGAATTCTTGCCAATGGGAAGGTCGAGGTAGTCCATCGTTCTGCTCCTTTGCAACGAAAAAGCACAGGAGCAGGTTGCGCACTCCTACGCTTCGTAGGAGTCATTAGCCGCCTGTTTCAGGGGCAGTTGAAGGCGGATTCCATCGCCACTTATCATGATGCCATTGCCCGCTTCATAGTGGCAATCGGAGATCCGAACTTGTCCTTCGCTGCCGCCGAAGGTCCGCCGGTTTGTACGCGGCGGGCTCATCGGCGGACCGACGTTCTGGGGAGGGACAAAAAAGTGCAAAAACCTCCTGGCCTTTTGCGAGCAGACAAAAACCCCTACATCTCTGTAGGAGTCATCAGCCGTCCCATTTCGGTAGGCGCTTAAAGGCGGATTCCTTCGCCAAGTAATAATTAGCACAAAGCCCTTTGGAGGAGCAAGCCGTTTACTTCCCAGCTCGTTGTTTGCTCGGAGTGGTTCTGAGTGCAGGCGCCAGTTCCGGGCGGCCGCCAACCAACACTGCTCAAATGCACAGCCGATCCTCCGTTGATAAGGATCTGTTGATCTTGATTGACAGCGATTCTATACGGCCCGTAGACTTGAACTGAAGCATCAGGAGTGACTCATCCGACAGGTGAGTCCGGCAACCGGTTCTGGAGACGTACGGTGCCTGGGCGAAAGCCCGATGCGCGGAATGGATTTTCCGAACAGAGTCTCCGCCCTGAAGGGTTCATGCGAATGAGCGCTCGTGGGAACTCCTGATGCATGCTGCAAAATGGAGCGTGCATCTTATGGCAACTGTCCTTCCTGAGGCGAGAGCGGTTTCCCCTTCCTCCCTTCCCAAATCCTCAACCTATACCTTCACCTCCGAATCTGTATCGGAAGGCCATCCTGACAAGGTATGCGACTTCATTGCAGATTCCGTACTCGACGCGTATCTCGAGCAAGATTCCTCATCGAGGGTCGCCTGCGAAGTGCTCTGCAAGGACGATACAGTCGTCCTCGGAGGCGAGATCAGTTCCCGGGGTCATGTCCACCACGATGAAGTCGTTCGTGAAGCAATACGCCAAATCGGTTATACCGACCCGGCCGTTGCTTTCAGCGCGGATGGAGTCCAGGTACTGAAGTTCATTTCCAGGCAGTCCGCGGACATCGCTCAAGGCGTGGACGCCGAGAGCAACTCGAATCATGAACAGGGTGCTGGCGATCAGGGAATCATGTTCGGCTATGCGTGCAGTGAGACTTCCGAGTTGATGCCCCTCCCAATCTTCCTTGCCCATCGACTAACGAACGGTCTCGCGGAGGATAGGAGATCCGGGAAGTATCCGTGGCTGCGCCCGGACGCCAAATCTCAGGTCTCCGTACTTTACGAGAACAACAAACCGGTCGCAGTGACGGACGTGCTGGTCTCGACCCAGCACGGCGCAGAGATCGAACAACCGGAAATCGCTGACTACGTGCGAGGCGATCTAGCGCCCCGAGTCCTTGGCGATTGGTTCCATGGCGGCATACAGTTCATCGTCAATCCAACCGGGAGCTTCATCCTCGGTGGGCCCTCGGCAGACTGCGGAGTCACTGGCCGAAAGATCATCGCCGATACCTACGGCGGAGCAGCGCGGCACGGAGGCGGCGCCTTCAGTGGCAAGGATCCGTCAAAAGTGGATCGTAGCGCTGCGTATTTCTGCCGTTACGTCGCACGGCAGATCGTCAAACAGGGCCTTGCGGACGTAGCTGAGATTCAGGTCGCGTATGCGATTGGCATCGCCAAGCCGATTTCCCTCAAAGTCGAGACATTCGGCACCGGAGACACCCAGGAAGCACGCGAGTTCGCTTATAGATTTGATTTCCGGCCATCGGCAATCATTGAAAGGCTGGGACTACTTGCGCCGATCTATCGCCGAACGACGAATTATGGCCACTTTGGCCGCTCTGGGCTAAGTTGGGAGGACTGAGGCCCAACGAAGTTGAGACGTTTGTTTTTCTGCTGAAGCCGGGCGCGCTCCATTCTCCACTGGAGTGCGCCCCTTTTGAGAGGTTCAAGACGGTGAGGTCCCGTCGCAGCAGAATTCAATTCAGCGGAGACACACAGCTTCGCTATCGCGCCTATGCGCGCGACCATAGCATGACTCCAGAGCAGATTCGCGCTCACGATCGGGAGGTCTGCCCTGATAGCCTTTTGCTCCCGTATCTTTCATGGCTCAGCCTTAAGTGGTATGAATGGGGCAGACTGAATCCAGCTCGCGCGGCTCGCGGCCCCAAAGAACATGCAGATTTCGACCAATGGCTCGAACAATTGGTTCCTGCCTCGAATGCGATCAATTGCGAGTGCCACATGAAGTTGCCGGCTATTCGGCACAGGATGTAACGGGAGCCCCGTTTCAAAGTTTTACGAGTATAAGACTTCGCGAACTCTATTGCTCATCGCGGTTTGAGGTCGATGGAGGGTCGGCATAGTAGGCCCCGGCAAGGTCCGGATAGCGGGCAAGCCAATGAGTGATGTCGATGAGATGGCTTCTTTCAAGCGCGTCCCTAAGCCTCTTATTTTTCAGCCCGCGCCTCAGGATGGTCCGCCGCACCTCGTCCTCATCCCCCATTTCGAAACAGCAATTGAAAGCGCCCTCGTTCGTCACCCGGTCGCGCAAGATCACAGTGATTGCATACCGCACACGATAATCGCGCGCTGCGAGATCGTAGACCCTTTGACAATGCATTTGCGCCACCGGTCTCACGCCTATCAGAGTCCGTCCATGCGATGGACGCCGAGGACCTCTCCCCGAGCGTCATATGCTGTGAATTGATGCCACTCCTCTCCAGGTTCGCCGAGGCAGTAGACCATCCATACGATCTTGTCGATCCTCTGACAGATCTCCTCGGGCCACCAAGGTCGTGGGTGATAGGTCTTCCCGGAGAGGCTGCCCGTCCTTGCGATCTGGCGAGCTCGCTCTTCGCCGAACGTCTTCTGTACGTAAGGCATTGAATGCTATCTCAAGAGTGTTCAAAGATCGGAAGCGTTGAATGCAGGCATACTCCCATTCTTCACCGATCGCGTCGCCAGGCTTGTCGCGCGAACTCTCCTTTGGGCACGTTTTGGCGCAACCAAGTTGGCGACGAATCTCTCCGTCGGAGTGTAGTGGTGTATTGACCGTCCAGGCGATAGAGATGGCAAATCGCGGGCACGCGATGACTCCTGTTGAGGTCTGAGGAGTCATCATCCGGGCATCGATCAATGCCGGCGGTTAAGGGTGGACTTCATCACCCGTCGATTGATCTCAGTCTATACTTGACGCGTCTCGCATGTCATCGGGCTGTTCTATTTGAGAACTCCACATACACATTTCGAGCGTGGCACACCGTTGCGCGTAATTTTGCGAGACGGCCGGATCCTTTACGACCATTATGAAGATCATGGGTCAGGTCACATGAGGCTGCGCAAAGCCGGCAAACTGCAGCTCCGCCTGGTCAAATCTGTCACAGTCTGGAAGGGCAAGGTAAATGTGGGGCCCGCAGAATCCTGAGGGATCCCCACTGGCGTCGGCCATCGGGACAGCGGCCTTGGAAGAGTCCCAAGTAGTGGTATTTGTGTCCGTATTGAACCGACGGAGCTTGACGGAAAAATCGGCGCGAGCCTATAGTTAAGACGTTTTCCTCCGGGGATGAAGCTCCCCAGGTTGCCGAAAGGCTGATGGCTTCTACCGCGTTTCACGTTGCGTCACGGATTTCAGCGTGCCGCAAAGGATTTCGAAGCGGTGAGCCGATTCTCTTCAGCCCGGTGCCAGCGCTGGTCGCCTATACCTGACCGTTCCAGCGACAAATCGCATCCCCTCGTACCGATTCGAATCAGCCAAGCCTTCTCTCTAGTGATTGAAGCCAAAGGCCGTCAGCATTCCTTCTACTGGCGGACACGATCATTCTCGTTCGTCTTAATTCCCAACATACAAAATCGCAGGTCGCAACTTTTGCGCGCCTGCCCCGAAGTCTCTTCAGTACTTTGCCTGGATCGGAGTCCACCTCGGTCGAACAATTGCTTTTCGAATTCGACCTCCGGTTTCCCTCGGAGGATTCAGTCACCGTACGTGTCCAACCACGAAGGAGAAGGGTCACAATGAACATCAATTCTAAGTCTGTTGCGACGACGACTGTAGGCTACATGTGTCTTGCTTTGACAGGGTGGATGCTTTCGATGCCGAACGCAGCCTGGTTCTCGAAGCTCTATGGCCATGGGGCCGCAATGACCTATCCCCTGGCGATCGTGCTTGTGGTGATGGGTATTCTTAGCTTCACTCAGAACAGAGCCCTCGACGCCATCATTTTCTTTGGCGGGGCAGGGCTTTTCTGGTCCGACTACACCTATTACGTCGCGGCTAGCTCTCCGGCTTCGATCGACCCATCCAGCTACACAGGGTGGTACGCGTTCGTCTGGGCGGTCTTCTTTTGCTACGTTTGGTTCGGCTCCTTCAAGAGCGGGCTGCCAAGGTTGCTCTTTCTCCTGGGGCTTTGGCTGACACTGCTTGCCTTGGCCATCGGGAACTGGACCAGCGCCCACGGGATCATTGTCCTGGGAGGGTATTTGGGACTAATCACCTCCATCCTCGCGGCGATCACCTCAGCCAAAGATGTCATTAGGCATGGGATCAAGGTGAGCGATCCGAATCTTGAGCTCGTGAAAGCATAATCGGCTCGCTGACCTCATGGCGCTGGGTAAGGGCCTCACCAGAATGAGGCCCTTACCAGGGACCGCGACGACGCCGAAAATCAGGGTATTGCCAGAGCCAAATAGGGGAA
>Ga0335085_10004565_pt1 | contig 22852 bp, 24 predicted proteins | sample Lox_Sample_45_FD_206712 | JGI IMG/M metagenome (GOLD analysis project Ga0335085, IMG submission 206712) | Soil microbial communities from Loxahatchee National Wildlife Refuge, Florida, United States - Lox_Sample_4.5 | ecosystem: Environmental > Terrestrial > Soil > Wetlands | place: USA...
AACACGATCGGTTCTAAAAGCAATGATGCGATGATTGCAAGTGAAGCTGTATTTCTCAAGGGAGAACTTGAAAAACTTCGTGAGCAGGTCCAGAACGTTGAATGAATTAGAAGAAGGCGGGATGAAAAGAAAAGGCCAATTATTTGTGGTTTCTGCACCTTCTGGGACAGGGAAAACGACGATTTGTCGTGCCGTTGTAAAAACAGTGCCCGGCCTAACAGCATCTGTTTCATATACGACTCGGCCACCGAGACCGGCTGAGCAAGACGGGAAGGACTATTTTTTTGTAGACGAGCCCAAGTTCCTTGACATGATCAATCAAGAGGTTTTTGCGGAATGGGCGCAAGTCCATGGTCATTACTATGGGACTCCTAAGGCGGCGCTTCTCGCCTCGCTGAGAAGCGGCCAGGATGTTCTCCTCAACATTGATTCGCAGGGCGCCATGCACCTTAAAAAATGGTATCCACAAGGTGTTTTTGTGTATCTGCTGCCGCCCTCTTTTGAGACCTTGGAAACTCGTTTGATGGAGCGCGCAGCGGATTCCTCTCAAGTCATCCAACAAAGGTTGCAGAAGGCAACCGAAGAGATTAAAAAATATCCGGCGTATACTTATCTTATTGTGAATGATGATTTAAAAAAAGCAATCGATGATCTCAAGACGATTATCCAGGCGGAGCGTCTGAAGATCAATCAGGTGGATCATGCCTGGGTGGCTCGGGTTTTTCATTTAAGAAAGGATGGTATGTAAGATGGCAGACATAATTTCTCTTCCCATTACGATCCAAGGAGATGTCATAGATAGCCGCTTTCGGCTGGTGCTCATTGCCTCTCAGCGGACCAAGCATCTGATGCAGGGGGCAAAGCCGATCATCGAGACAAAGGCAAAAAAGGCGCCGACGATCGCGTTAGAAGAAGTGTTGTCTGGAAATGTCGTATTTTTTGTTGGTAAAGAAGCGCGTCAGGCCTTAAAAGATGCGCGGCGATTGAAAGAAGAGGAGGCCAAGGTCAAGGCGCTCATGCCGCGGCCCTCAGCGGATGTGGAAGAACTCAAGAAGGATCTAAGTGTTTATGTAGACGACTCAAAAGAGCGAGGTGATGCGGTAGTGGAAGAAGAGGAAGTCTGATCCGAACGGTGCCTTTTGATGCAGCTGAACAACCGAAAAATTCTTCTGGGGGTCACGGGCAGCATCGCCGCCTACAAGGGGGTCCTGCTTCTTAGGAAATTGACGGAGCTGGGCGCCAAAGTGACCGTGGTCATGACATCTTCTGCCCAACGCTTTGTGGCGCCGCTGACGTTCCAGACCCTCTCCGGGCGACCGGTCTACACGGATCTCTTTGAACCGCGAGAAGAAATTCTTCACTTGACCTTAGCGGAGGAAGCGGACCTGGTGCTGGTCGCTCCAGCAACCGCCCATTTTATTGCACGAGTTGCGCATGGCATGGCGGATGATCTCCTGACGACCTTGATCCTTGCCACAACCGCTCCTGTTATTGTGGTGCCGGCAATGGATGGAAACATGTGGGGCCACCCGATGGTTCAGCAAAACATCACCAAGCTTGCTGAGATCGGCATTTGGGTTGTGGAACCGGAGGTCGGGTCGCTGGCCTCAGGCAGGGAAGGAAAGGGAAGACTCGCTGCAGAAGCTCGGATCTTACAAACGGTCTTTGATCGTCTGATAAGGAAACAAAGCCTCGCCAAAGAGGTGGTACTCGTAACCGCCGGTCCAACCCAGGAGCCAATCGACCCTGTCAGGTTTCTCTCGAACCGGTCATCCGGGAAAATGGGTTATGCCATGGCAGAAGCGGCAAAGGATCTGGGGGCACGCGTGATCCTCATCAGCGGACCCACTGCACTTCCGAAGCCGGCTGGTGTCGAGTTGGTAGAGGTGAGGACATCAGACGAAATGGCTGAGGCGGTAAAGAAATTTTTCCCGGAGTCCACAATTCTGATTAAAGCGGCGGCTGTGGCCGATTTTAAACCGCGTGAGGCTGGTCTGCAAAAAAGAAAAAAAGATGAAATGCCACGGACCATTGAATTGGAAAAGACCACGGATATTTTGACAGGACTGTCGAAGATTAAAGGGGATCGACTACTAATCGGTTTTGCTGCCGAGACGCATGATCTCCTTGCTCAGACACGGGTGAAGTTGAAGGAGAAGAATCTTGATCTGATTGTAGCCAATGACGTTACGATGGAGGGAGCCGGTTTTGAAGTAGACACCAATATCGTGACCCTGCTGGACCGGTCCGGTCAGACAATCGAGTTCCCTAAACTACCCAAGCGAGAGGTGGCTAGAAGAATCATGGATTATGTCGTTAAAATGAGGCGTTAATTCTCATCATCATCCAGAATTCCTTGACTTTTCGAGAGTATTTGTTATGATAGCGTTCGGTTGTCCATGTCAGGGTAGTCATGGGGTTGATGCTCTTCCATGAAGAACGAGAATAAGGACAAAGGATTTTTATCTCCAGAGATCGTCAAACTCTCAGAGCGGCTTGCCAAAGACCCTGCCTCGAAGCTCTTTATGCCCCTTGCGGAAGAATACATCAAAGCCGGAATGCTGGAAGAGGCCGTAATGGTTTTAATGGATGGTCTGAAAGCACATCCCGGTTTTATCAGCGCACATGTAGCGCTCGGCAAGGTTTATCTGGAAATGGGACAGGTCAAAGAAGCCAAGGAGCAGTTCGTAACCGTGATTCAGGCCAGTCCGGATAACCTCTTGGCCCACCGAAAACTGGTGAAAATTTATTACGACGAAGGGGCCATCCAACAGGCCATTCAGTCCTGTCGAGCGGTGCTGAACTCGAATCCGAAAGATGAAGAGATGAAAAAGATCCTGGCGGAGTTAGAGACCCGTCAGAATAATGCCGCTGCCATTCAAAAACCTCGGCAAGAAGTTTTTACCTCCAACCAGGCTGAGGCACCAGAAATCGTCCACAATCTTGCTTTAGGAGAAGAGTCGAAACAGGTTGACGAACCAGCGCCGGAACTAGAAACGGAATCTGTTGTTTCTCACGAATCGCCCACTGTTAATTTCTCCTCACCTGTCCAGGAGGAGCAAGGCACCGTTGCTCCTCCGTCTGATAGTGCAGAAGACGAGGAAAAAGGCCATGTTGTCGAACTAAAGGAAGAGGAAGAGTCACTCGAAGAGATACTAAATCTGATGGAGCAGGAGAGTGAGGCGAAACCCGCTCCCGTGCCGCCTTCTTCTCAAACGGCACCCAAGATGGCCGAGGTGGAACTGGCAACAGAGTCCCTGGCGGAACTGTATATCAAACAAGGATTTTATGACAAAGGAGTTGAAATTTATCAGGTCCTCTTTTCGAAGGATCCTGAAAACATAGCCCTTCTTCAAAAACTAAAAAATGCCATTGCCCTCTCAAGAGCTGTGCCAAACGTGCCGAACAAATCAGAAATCGGAAAGACAGAGGAGCCACATTCAATAGAGTTGCCAGACGAAGCAGAGGCTGCTGTCGCGGCTGAAGAAATTCGTGACGGGGAGCAATCCCAGGAGCGTGTCGTGTCCAAGCCGTCAAGGCAGGGACGGTCTTCTAAGGAAGAGAAGATTCAGAAATTGCAGGCCTGGCTGGAGAGAGTCAAAAGGGGTCAAAGACAATGAGTTTTGTGGAAAGCCTAAGGCGTGTTACTAACAATCTTAAAGACTCAAAAGGCATCGCCCTCGTAGGCATGGACGGTATCGTTGTGGAAGAGCACAAAAAGGATCCAACGCTTGATCTTCAATCCCTGGGCGCAGAGTACAGCGGCATGCTGCGGGAGGTGCAAAAGACCAGCTCTGCCTTGCAGATGGGTGCTGCCAAAGAAATTTCGGTGCTTACGGACAAGGTGATTGTGATTTCACGACAGGTCAGCCCGGAGTATTTTATTGTCCTGGTGGTGGAGTCCGAAGGGAATTTTGGAAAGAGTCGTTTTTTGATGAAAAGAGAAATTGCCAATCTTGAGAAAGAACTCTGACCCCGATCATTGAAGGAGCAGGACCGCTCGAAAAAGAAGTTTTTATTCCGAAGTAGGAGGGGCGTGCACCGAATCCTGGTATTGCATGGACCCAACCTTAACCTCTTGGGCCATCGAGAGACAAAGATTTATGGGAAAGTCACGCTGAAAGAAATTAACCAGCGTCTTCTTGAGGCTGCCCAACAGGAAGGGCTGGAACTGACAACGTTCCAGTCCAATTCGGAGAGCGAACTGGTAGAGAAAATACAACAGGCGGCCGGGAAGTACCGGGCGCTTCTGATCAACCCCGCAGCTTTTACCCACACGAGTGTTGCCATCCGGGACGCGATTGCGGCTACGGGAATTCCAACGGTGGAGATTCATCTGTCGAACATTTATCAGCGTGAGAGCTTCCGACACCATTCCTATCTGGCGGAAGTTGTCGTGGGTCAGATCACCGGTTTTGGTGCTGAAAGCTACCTGTTGGGGCTGCAGGCCGTCTTGGGTTATTTGGGGAAAAAATCGGAGAGCATTCCGAAGCGCAAAACACGGAGACGTAAATAGACTGAAGGAGGTCTAGGGAAACGATGATGATCTCTACAAGCGAGTTTCGCAACGGTGCAAAGATTGAGCTGGACGGGGATCCTTATGAGATCGTGGAGTTCCAATTCGTCAAACCCGGCAAGGGAGGAGCCTTTGTAAAAACCCGACTCAAATCATTGAAGACCGGAAATGTTCTGGACAAAAACTTTCGATCCGGTGAAAAATTCCAGGAGCCTGATATCCTTGAAAGGGAGGCCCAATACCTGTATGCTTCTGGAAACGACTACTACTTCATGGACACCCAAACCTACGAACAATTTTTTCTTTCTTCAGCGCAGCTCGGCGAGGCCAAAAATTTTTTAAAAGAGAATATGGCGGCTCAGATCGTCTTCTACCAAGGCAAGCCGTTGAGTGTGGAACTGCCGATGTTTGTGGAACTAAAGATCGTAAAGACGGACCCAGGATTCCGTGGAGATACTGCCACAGGGGGGGGCAAACAGGCCACACTGGAGACCGGCGCCACAATCAAGGTTCCGCTTTACATGGAAGAGGGAGAGGTCGTTAAAATTGACACAAGAACCGGCACCTTTGTCGAAAGGGCCAGGTAGCATCCAGCGATGAATATCAAAGAACTAAAAGAATTGATTGATCTATTGAAGGACACCGAAGTCACGGAGCTGGAAATCGAGAAGGCCGGCGTCAAGGTCAGGATCAAAAAATACCGATCTGTTCAGTCATCCATTTCCGAGCGCACGGACGGCTCAGCCACCGCGCTGGTTGAGAAAGTTGCTATCCCAGAGGAGCCGGAACTTAAAGAAAAGCCTGCTGACAAAGGAATCATCACCATAAAATCTCCGATTGTTGGGACCTTTTTCCGCTCTTCTTCGCCCGATGCGGTTCCGTATGTCGAGGTCGGGGATGTGGTGAAAAAGGGCCAGGTTTTGTGTATTATTGAAGCGATGAAACTGATGAATGAGATCGAATCTGAACTGGATGGAAAAGTGGTTGAGATCCTGCTTGAGAATGCCCAGCCGGTTGAGTATGGAGAGCCGCTTTTCCGCATTGAGCCACTGACTTAACCGGGATTAATTTTAGCCTTCATCTGATCGCCCTTCTGGGAGGAAATCTTGTTTAAGAAGATTCTGGTAGCCAATCGGGGAGAGATTGCCCTCCGAGTTATTCGCGCCTGCAAGGAGCTTGGCATCAAGACCGTCGCCGTCTATTCAGAGGTGGATAGGGGTTCCCTCCATGTCCGTTTTGCGGATGAAAGCGTTTGTATAGGTCCAGCTGAACCAAGCCTCAGTTATCGGAATGTACCCAATATCTTAAGCGCCGCCGAAATCACAGGAACGGAAGCCATCCATCCGGGCTATGGTTTCTTAGCTGAGAATGCACATTTTGCGGAAGTCTGCGGATCAGTGGGCATCCGCTTTATCGGGCCATCACCGGAAAACATTGCTACAATGGGTGATAAGGCCAAGGCGAGAGAGATTATTGTTCAGAAGGGGTTGCCCGTCCTGCCTGGGAGCAAAGGCATTGTGGAGAGTGAAAAGGATGCGTTGGAGATCGCCACAAAGATCGGGTATCCCGTGATCATCAAGGCCGCTGCCGGAGGCGGAGGAAGGGGTCTCCGGGTGGTGAATAAGGGAGAGGATTTGATGCAGGCGTTTCAAGCGGCCCAGTCTGAGGCGAAGACGGTATTCGGCGATGGGGGGGTATACATCGAGAAATATTACCTTGAGCCGCGTCATATAGAGGTGCAGATCTTAGCCGATGAACGCGGTCGAATTATTTATTTGGGCGAACGAGACTGCACCGTACAACGTCGCCATCAGAAATTGATTGAGGAATCTCCATCCCCTGTTGTGGATGAACATCTCCGACGCGAGATGGGAGAGACGGCGGTTGAAGTTGCCAGAGCGGTGGGTTATCAGAATGCGGGTACGATAGAATTTCTCTTGGACAAGGACCAAAAATTTTATTTCATGGAGATGAATACACGCATTCAGGTTGAACATCCTGTGACGGAAATGGTCACCGGCGTGGATATCGTCAAAGAACAGATCAAAATCGCAGCGGGTCGCCCGCTCAGTTACAAACAACATGAAATCAAACTTCGCGGCCACAGCTTTGAATGCAGGATCAATGCAGAATGCCCGGAGAAGTTTACACCCAGTCCCGGGTTAATCACGGCCTACTCAGTACCAGGAGGCCCCGGAGTCAGAGTCGACAGCGCAGTGTATGCGGGTTATACGGTGCCTCCCCAATACGACTCTATGATTGCCAAGCTGATCGTTCACAGCGATAATCGGGAAGGGTCTACGCAACGGATGCTCAGAGCGTTAGAGGAATTTATCATTGAAGGGATCAAGAACTCGATCCCCCTCCATAAGCGCATCTTCGAAGACCCCAGTTTTCAAAAGGGACGCTATTCTACAAACTTTCTAGATAAACTCTTCGCTAGTCATGACGCTCCCACAGGACTTTGACCCGAACGAATCTTTCTCAACCCTCAGCAGGCCGAGCCTTTATCTTATTACAGACGCTTCGCTTATCCGTGATCTCACCGTTCCGGAGGCCGTTGAAAAGGCGATTCTGGGCGGCTTAAAGTTTGTACAGTATCGAGAGAAAAACCTCTCGCCTTCTAAGTCTTATGAAGTTGGAGAGATGTTGCGTCTCCTGACCCGGAAGGCCGGTGCAATATTCATCGTGAACGATGATGTTTCGTTGGCCTTAGCAGTAGAGGCAGATGGCGTTCATTTAGGACAGGAAGATCTGCCGATGCAAGAGGCAAGAAAAATCTTGGGTCATCGAAAATTGATCGGTATCTCGACCCATTCGGTTCAAGAGGCTATGGCTGCTGAGCAGGCTGGCGCGGACTATATCGGTTTAGGTCCGATATACTCCACGACGACTAAGCAGACGAGGTCACCCCTCGGTTGCGTCGTGATACGCCAGGTAACCGAGAAGGTTAAAATTCCCGTTTTTGCCATCGGCGGAATTAACCGCACCAATCTCAGAGAAGCACTGATGGCAGGGGCAGCCGGGATTTCTATCGTTTCAGCGATTCTGACCACCCCGGATATCACTCAAGCGACACGAGATTTCCTTGAGACCATCGCCTCGATAAAGAAGGCATAGACCTCCGAACCCCAGCGAAGATAAGCATCCCCCGCCGGGAATAAATATCAGTCGCTAACAGGAGATTTTTGCCTTGACAGGACCTGCGACCTTTTTTATACTAATTGGTATTGAAAATGATAAAATGCGGTGCTTTTGTGAACCTTCAACGACGATACCTGAAGCTTGGCGATGAGGTGATTCATACGAATTATCCTCAATGGGGCCGAGGTTTGGTGGTCGAAGAACGGAACTCTCAGATCTCAGGCGGGCTTTGTCTTGTGAGAGTCGTTTTCAACGATGGTATCGAGCGGTCGTTTCTTAACGATCTGGATAACTACAATTGCTGCTACTATGCTGGGGTCCGTATTTATTGCGATGCTGCCCATTAGACTAAAGCCTACCTGATTTTCAGATTCTTCTGAAGTTCCAATAATTCAGCCTGCCAAGGCCGGAAGGCCTCGACGATTTTTTTTACGCCATTTTTGTTGAACTGTAATTCTTCAATATAAGGAATCGGTCCGAATACCGGCAACTCCGTTAGCTCTGCCAGGATACCGGGGTTGGTTTTCTCTGCGAGGCCCTGTTTTATAGGCTGTGAGGTGTTCAGCAAAATGCCTGCGATCGGGATGCGGGCCTGTCTCGCTAGGTGGACGGTCAGCAGGGTATGATTCAAGGTGCCTAAGCCGGAACGTGCGACAATCAGCACGGGAAGGTTCAATTGTTGAATTAATTCGAGGACTCGGTCTGTCTTCGTGATCGGAGCCAGAATTCCACCAATCCCCTCGACGAGGATAAAAGGGTAGCGCTGCGTGAGCCGGTGATAAGCCCAAAGAATTTTTGGGAACGAAATTCGCTTTTGTTCGATCCTTCCGGCAACGAGAGGGGTCAGGGGAGAATGAAAACGATAGGGTGTAACCAGATCAATCCGGTCCGTTGTTTTTGCCGCCCACTGAAGAATTTTGGTGTCATCAGCAAATAGCCGGCCTCTCACCATCCGACAACCGGTCTGGATCGGCTTCATCACGCCGACCGCATGGCATTGAGAGCGGATGAGTATTGCCAAACCGGCCGTGACCACTGTCTTGCCGACTCCGGTATCTGTGCCTGTGATAAACAGTCCCTGGGCCATTTAAAGAGATTAGTAAGTAATGCGGCTGTCGAGATTAAACACCTGGCCTGATGTGGACGGCATGGCAGATAGCTGAAAAACAAAATCAGCGACTTCCTCCGTGGTGGTGGACCGTCCTAAGGTATTCGCCGAGATTATTTTTTTCCTTTTGTCCCGACTAAGGTCTAAGCTCATATCGGTCGGCAGAAACCCCGGCAGGACTGCATTGACCCGGATGCCAAACGGCCCTAACTCACGAGCGGCTGCTTTCGTGAGGCCAATCAGCCCTGCTTTAGATGCTGCGTAAGCGGCTTGACCGACGGCGCCTTGAAGGGCCACCAGTGAAGCGATATTGATGATGTGGCCCGCTTTCTGCTGCATCATTACTTTGGCAACTGCTTGAATACAGTGAAACGATCCCTTCAGATTCGTATCCAGTACTTCATCCCAGACGGATTCGCCCATCTTAATCAGAAGATCATCTTTCGTGATGCCGGCATTATTGATCAGCAGGTCGATCCGTCTCCATTGCCGGACTGCATCCTCCACCATCTGTTCGACCGATTCTTTATTCCGCACATCCGCCTGGTAGACGACGGCTTGTCCTCCCAATTGTGAGATGGTGTGCGCTACGCTTTCTGCGTCTTGTTTCCGCTCCTTGAAATTCACAGCGACCCGCCAATGTCCTTCACCAAACCGCAAGGCAAGTTGGCGTCCGAGACCTCGTGAAGCGCCTGTGATCAGTGCGACCTTTGAGTCGGATGTGAAAGGGGAGGGTTTCATTCTCCGCATCCGATGACGCCGATCTTCCGTCCAACGTTTCCGAGAACCGTCAAGGCATAATCCAGATGGGCCTTGGTGTGAGTTGCCATGACCGTAGTGCGGATTCGGCTGCTTCCTTTAGGAACTGTGGGGGGACGGATCGCAGGGGCATAGACCCCTGCCTCAAGAAGTCCGTTCGCCATTCTGACTGTGAGGCTTGTCTCTCCAATCAAGAGGGGAATAATCGGAGTTTCGCAACTGATGAGATCGTAATCCAGCATCTTAAGGCCTCTTACAAAATAATCTTGATTTTCCCAAAGTGCGGCCCGGCGTTCCGGTTCCTTTTGGATCATTTCCAGGCCCGCGATCGCAGCGGCAGCGATGGCGGGCGGCAGGGCTGTGGTGTACAGGAACGAGCGGGATTTGTTGATAAGATACGTGATCAGGTCATGCCTGCCGGTTACGTAAGCCCCGAAAACACCCACCGCCTTGCTCAACGTCCCCATCTGGATGACGTCTTGTCCCTTCAGGTTGAAATGCTCGATCGTTCCGCGTCCATGTCTTCCCATGACTCCGGTTCCATGGGCGTCATCTAAGATGACCGTTGCGGAATAACGCGCTGCGAGGTTCATGATATCGGGTAGAGGCGCCAAGTCGCCATCCATGCTGAAGACCCCATCGGTAACAATAAAGACCCGATGGCGGCCCAGGCGTTCAGATTGTCTTTTCTTGAGCAGCATCTCGAGATGGTTCATCTCTTTGTGCCGATACATATGAAAAGTCGCTTTGCTTAAACGACAGCCATCGATGAGGCTTGCATGGTTCAGTCGATCTGCGAGGATGAAATCGCCCGGGCGGGCCAGGCAAGGGATCAACCCAACATTAGCAGTGTAGCCGGAGTTGAAGATCAGTGCAGCCTCGGCGTCCTTAAACTCCGCCAACTTTTGCTCCAGGGCTTCGTGAAGAGCCATATTTCCGGAGATCAGTCGAGAGGCGCCCGATCCCACGCCATACCGCTCGATCGCTTTGATCGCAGCTTCTTTCAGAAATGGATGATCGGCGAGGCCAAGGTAATTATTCGAGGAGAGCAAAAGGACCTTTTGGTTATCGATCAAAACTTCCGGCCCTTGTGCAGACGTCACGCGTTTCAGAGAACGAAAGAGTCCGCCTTTTTTCATCTCCTGGATTTCTTTTTCAAACATCGCTGTACCCATTTCCGCACACGGCAGAGACAGACTGCAGCGGAAGTATATCGAAACTAGGTTGACTTTTCAATATCCTCCAGGTATAAACAAGGACCGAGAAAGGAGCCAAAAACGTAATGGTCTACAAAATTAAATCCCCCGTCAAAAAGCAGCTAAAGAAGCCGGACGAGTTTATCACCCTGTTCAGCCGGATCGTGTTGTATGTCAGGAGTCACACGCGGCAATTCATAGTTTATCTTGGTGTGGCAACCCTGGTCATTTTGAGTGTTGTTGTCTATCTCTTTTTCACCGGCCGCTCCAGCCGTCAGGCACAGGCTCTTGAGTACGAGGCCTCGCGCTACTATCAGGGTACTGCGCCAGTTGGAGATAAGGGCACAAAGGTGGAGCCCAATTATGAGAAGGCGCTTGAGTTGTACCAGGAGATCATTGACAAATATCCTGGGAGCTCTAATGCCCGGTTAGCTCAGTACTATATCGGCAACTGCTATTTCGAGTTAAAGAATTATGATGAGGCGGCCAAGGCCTATCAGAAATTCATTGAGAAATATCACGAGAATCGTGATCTGACTTCGTTGGTCCACGAACGGCTTGGCTATACCTTCCTCATGCAGGGCAAGAGTCAGGAATCTATGGATGAATTTAAGAAGATCGTTGCAATGCAAGATGCGAAGAACCAGGATCAGGCCCACTTTGAGATTGGACGGCTTTATGAAACGATGGGGGAGAAGGACAAGGCGATTGAAGAATTTAAGATCGTTGCTCAAAAAAATATCAGCTCGCCCTTGGCGGTAGAGGCCAAGGTCAGGATCAAGAACCTGGGCGGTGAGGTTCCGGCTGATGTTAAAGCCATTCCGGAGGTGAAATCGCTGATGGGAACGACAACCAAAGAACCGGTCCAACAAGCACCGGAAAAATGAGAGAGTTAAGAGGGGATGTCCAGAACTAACTTATCGCCTGGCCGAATCACACTATGTCTTCCAAGTCCATTCCAGCGTCTTAGATGATTAAGCGGAATATTAAAGTTGTTAGCGATGTCCCATAGCGTGTCGCCGCTCTTCACCTCGTAGATGATCTTTCGTCCCTTGTTGGGGAGTTCTGCCTGTCCCTGCCTGTCCCCAGCCTGACCGGCAGGCGGGATGCGGCTCTGTTGCGAAGCGGTCAAAACGGCCTTGTCCGTCCGCACTCGTTTTGTCTTGACGGTTACGGCTCGCGCCGAAGGGGGCAGGTAGAAGTGATCGCCCTCATGAAGAACCGCCCCGTCTTCCAAATTGTTTATCGTTTGAAGGACGATGACTGAGACACCGAATTTCTTGGCGAGACTGGTAAGGCTTTCACCGTGCTTAACCCGATACGGTGTGACACGGAATTTTTTGTCCGGAGAGAGATCGGTGTAATTCTTCAAAAAGGCCTCTTTATGCCCTTTGGGGAGTTTAATGAGGTATTGAGATGAGGTCGGAGGCGTAATCTCCCGCTTGAGTTCGGGGTTCAATGCTTTGAGGTCTTCATAGCTGATCCCTGCGGTCTCGGAAATGACATGAAGATCCACGGCGCCTTCGACCAAGACCTCCTCATACTCGAGCGGTTCATTGTATTCTAAGGAAAAACCGTAACGCTGAGGATTCTTGGCAATAATTGTGGCCGCCATGTATTTAGGCACATAGTCGCGTGTCTCTCGTTTTAAGTAGTGAGAATTATTCAGGTCCCAGAAATCTTCCCCTTTCGTCTTTACCAGAGCCCGGTGGACTCTTCCCTCGCCAGCATTATAAGAGGCTAACGCCAGCGGCCAGGATCCGAAAAGATCGTAGAGATCTTTCAAATAGCTTGCAGCCGCGATGGTAGATTTAATGGGATCCCGTCTTTCATCTACCCAATCGTCAATTTTCAATCCGTACTTCTTCCCCGTGCCCTTGATAAATTGCCAAGCTCCCGTAGCCTTCGATCGGGAGTAGGCATAAGGATTAAAGCCGCTTTCGATCAGGGCCACGAACACTAGGTCTTCGGGCAGACCACGCTGTTTAAAGATGTCACGCATGGTCGGTAAGTAGCGCTGAGAGCGGGAAAGCCATAACTCAAAGCGATCCTTCATCACGACGTCCTGAAAATACTCGATGTAACCTTCTACACTTTTATTCATGATGATCGGGACATCGTAGGTGGCTTCCTCCTCCTCATCCGATTCCTCATCTGATACGTTCGGCGCGGAACGATCTTCCGGTTGAGGCGGCAAAAACTGAGAAGCTGAGTTGTTTGACGGGGAAGGGGAATCCGTGCTGGGCGGATTTACCACTGGAGCGAGCTGTTTTTGTTCTGGTAGTTCTGGTAGTACAATGGGTATATTAATTGTTTTAGCCGGCTGATGGGTCTCTGCTGAGGCCTTCGCTGTAGAGGTTGGTTGTTCTTTTATAGGGACGGTCCCGCAGGACATCAGCGATGCTAAAAACAAGAATAGACCGATAGGCGCAATTGCTTTTATGATTCTAAATCGAAAGGATTGGACGGTCAATTATAACCTCCCACGCTTCTCCTGGCGCCCCCTTACTATGTAGAGTAATAGACTGTAATAAATGGTCTGCGGGATAATACGCAATATAGTCTTTTCTGTCAAGAAGATTGTGTCTCGGCGCGTATGTTCCAAGTCTAGCGGATTTTCTTGAGTTGTCAACTACACGGAAGTGGTGATTTAATGATCGCGTTTGCGGTTACCTGCGGTGATTCCATGCGTCTGCGGCGTACCTGGTCCGGGCAAGTTCCTGTGCCTGTGCGTTCTCTTCCAGTGTCAGATGACCTTTCTTCAATGTGATCCCGAGTCGTTTTTCAAACCCGAAGGCTAACGCGTCTTTTATTTTCTCAACTGAAGGGACCGAGTCCAAGAGATCCGAGAGTCTGACCGTTTTCTGGCTGTGGTTCTCGATCACGCCCACCATGAGTTCTTTCTCCAGTCTCCGATCGGTTCGAATAGGGATCGAACCGTGCTGGAGAAATACCTTCAGCCAGCGTCGCTGAGCGCTGCCGACCAGTTTACGACCGTCTACGGTGAGTTCGTAGAGTGATGGCGTTGAAAAGCAGTCCGGCGAATGGGGTTTTGTCCGTTGACGATGCATCGGTGGAACGATCTGGGCCGTCAAACCGATTTGTTGCAGCCCAAGTTGAAGCGCTTCAGCAATGATATGGCAGCAGTCCTGAAGACTAGAAGGAAAGAACGGGCTGGGGATGGGGCAGGCCACGCTGTAGGTCATCTCCGCCTCATGAAGCAATGCTCGGCCTCCGGTGATTCTCCGAACTACCGGGATTCCCATTGCCCGACAACGGTCGAGGTTTACCTCTCGAATAGGCTGGAACGCCCCGATCGAAAGGGCTGGCACCGCCCAGGTATAAAAGCGTATCGTAGGTTCGGCCTTCTCGGTCTCGACAGCGTGCGCGATCGCCTGGTCCACCGCCATGTTGAGGAAACCATTTTGAGGGCCGCTGTCCAGAAGTCGAAAACAGTGTTTTTCAATCGCCATCGATAAAACCTGCCTTAAGAATCATAACGGCTGAACTTTATTGAAAGCTATTGTATAATACCGCAGGATTTCATTCAACGAGGCAAGCGATATGAAGCCATCACAGGTCGTTGTCAAATTCTTAGATGGTCGGCTCCAAAAAGGCTGGATTGATGACTTCCGACCCCAGTCCGGGAAAGTAGTCATAAAATCTGCAGAAGGCAAGAATGAAATCATCCTGTCCGGTCTCAAAGCAATTTTTTTCTTAAGAGAGCCAACCGCAATTCCGGTTAGAGAAGAGACTTTGAAGCCCGGCGGCACCAAGGTACAAGTCTTGTTTGCCGATGGAGAAGAAATCACGGGCTACACCTATGCATTCAAACACCAGGAAGAAGGTTTTTTCTTGTACCCAATCTTAAAGATGGACAGCAACGAACGGATCTATGTGATCAAGAAGAACGCGATCAGAGTCGTCTAATATTATCCTAAAAGTTTCTTGACAAGTTAATCTTGCTGACGGTATTATTGGCATTCCTTTAGAGATGATTTTAAAATCCAATCTGGAGTTTTAGAATGCGAAAGCGTTACCTCTTAGCTCCCGGACCAACAACGGTGCCGAGCGAAATCCTGCTTGCGATGGCCCAGCCGATGGTCCATCACCGCTCGAAGGATTTTGAGCCGACCGTCGCTTCAGTGGAAAACGATCTGAAATGGCTCTTCCAGACGACGCAGGACGTGATCATCTTTGCATCCAGCGGGACGGGAGGCATGGAGTCAGCGATCGCAAACTTCCTCTCTCCCGGCGATAAGGCCGTCGTGATCAACGGTGGTAAATTTGGCGAGCGCTGGTTGAAGCTTTGTCAGGCATACGGTGTTCAAACGGAGGAAATCAAGGTAGAATGGGGACATGCGGTCCAGCCTGTACAGGTAGAGCAGGTCCTCAAGAAGGATCCCCAGACAAAGGCGGTCTATGTGCAGGCGAGCGAGAGTTCGACCGGCGTTGCGCATGACGTGAAGGCGCTCGCTGAGATTGTCCGCAGGTACAGCGGAACCATCTTGGTGGTAGACGCCATTTCAGCAATGGGCGTATTCGATCTGAAGACGGATGCCTGGGGTCTGGATGTGGTCGTGTCCGGTTCTCAGAAGGCCCTGATGCTTCCTCCCGGCCTGGCCTTTGTATCGGTGAGTGAGAAGGCGTGGGGCATGGCTGAGAAGGCGAAGTCACCCAGGTTCTACTTCAATCTTAAACGGGAACGCGATAATCTTCGTAAGAACACGACTGCCTATACGCCGGCGATCTCCTTAATTATTGGATTGGCCAAAGCGTTTGAGATGTTGAAGCCGGAAGGCCTGGACGGAATCTTTGCACGTCACCAACGGTTGGCGGAGGCTACCCGTCAGGCGATGAAGGCCATCGGGCTGGCCTTGTTTCCCAAAGGATCTCCCTCCAATGCGCTGACCGCGGTCGAAGTGCCGCCCGGCTGTGATGGCGAGGCTATCTACAAGACGCTTCGGGACAAATACGGCATCACGACTGCTGGGGGACAAGACCACCTCAAGGGGAAAATTTTCCGCATCTCTCATATGGGCTACGCCGATACTTTTGATGTGATCACAGCGGTTGCAGCGGTTGAAATGGTCTTAAAAGGAATGGGTCAGCCGATCAAGCTGGGCAGCGGCGTAGGCATAGCGCAAGAATTATTGATGAGATAGTTGATACGGAAAAATGACCTTTCGCTCACTCACAAAATTTTTGACCCAACTACAATAGATAAGAATATAGATAAGAATAAGGAAGGTAGTATTCGTATGAAAGTTCTGGTAACAGATCCGATCTCCCAACAGGGGATAGAGATCCTCAAAAATGGCGGGCTTGCTGTCGATGTGAAGTCCAAGCTGAGCCCGGAGCAGCTCCTTCGCGAGATCGGGGAGTATGACGGACTGATCATTCGAAGCGGAACTCAAGTGACCTCTGCGGTGATCGATGCCGCCAGTAAATTAAGGGTGATCGGTCGGGCCGGCTCAGGTTTAGACAATGTGGATCTGCCCTCTGCCACTAAGCGTGGTATCGCAGTGATGAACACCCCGGGTGGAAATACCATTACCACGGCGGAGCTTACTATAGCGATGATCGCCTCGATGGCTCGGCTCATTCCTCAGGCCAACGCCTCGGTCAAGGCGGGCAAGTGGGAAAAAGGACGCTTTATGGGGATGGAGCTTTATAACAAGACCCTCGGTATCGTCGGTGTGGGTCAGATAGGCAGCTACGTGACCAAGATGGCTCAGGGATGGATGATGAATGTGATCGGGTACGATCCCTATCTGTTGCCGGAGAACGCGGCTAAGATGGGCGTGGAATTAGTGCAACTTCCGGAGCTGTACCGGCGCGCGGATATCATTTCGATCCATGTGCCTCTCACGCCGGAAACGAGAGGGTTGATTAATGCAGATGCAATCCGGCAGATGAAGGACGGTGTGCGGATTGTGAATTGTGCCCGTGGCGGGATCGTGAATGAAGGGGCCCTGTATGATGCGCTTAAGAGTGGCAAAATCGCCGGGGCCGCCTGCGATGTGTTTGAAAAAGAGCCGGTGGAGCCCAAAAATCCTCTGCTTTCTTTAGAAAACTTTATCTGCACACCTCACATTGGGGCCGCAACGACCGAGGCCCAGGAAAACGTGGCTCTGGCAGTGGCGGAGCAGGTGGTGGATTTTCTGGTGAAGGGGATTGTCAGAAATGCCGTGAATATCCCTTCGGTCTCGGCAGAACTCCTACCGAAGATCCAACCGTATCTCGTTCTGGCTGAGAAGCTGGGGTCTTTTCAGGCTCAACGGTACGATGGGGCGCTTGAGCGTGTGGTGATCGAGTACCGAGGCGAAGTGGCTGGCTTGAGCGCTGCGCCGATCACGATCGCGGCCCTGAAGGGATTGCTGACCCCGATCCTCGAAGAACCTGTAAATTATGTCAATGCTCCGATCATTGCCAAGGAGCGTGGGATCGAAGTCAAAGAGGTCAAGAGCAATGATGCCGGTGACTTCGCCAGCCAGGTTCTATTACGCGTGAAAGTCGGTAATAAAGAAGGAACGGTTGCGGGGATTCTCTATAACCGCAAAGAGCCCAGGATTGTGGAGATTGATTCGCTCGAGATGGAGGTCATCCCGGAAGGTTACATGCTCATGCTCGCGAATAACGACCAACCAGGTGTCATCGGAAATCTTGGCACGCTCTTGGGGGACCATCACATCAATATTTCTCGGCTTCAGCTGGGGCGTGAAAAAGCTGGCGGCCGGGCCATTTCAGTATTTGGGATTGACGCGGCTGCCTCTCCAGACCTCTTGGCAAAGATCAAAAGACTTCCCAATATACTATCAGTACGGCAGATCAAGTTGTAAAGGCACCGGCCATCTCATGGGCGGTCTCAAAGATAAAACGCGATCCATTTTTCCTAAAGGGATAGCCGCTTTTGGCCCCATTACGGCTGCGAAGAAACGAGCCATTGAGCGGGAGCTTCTCTCCATTTTTTCTCAATGGGGTTACCAAGAAGTAATTCCTCCCATTTTTGAATATCTCGATGTCATGGCGGAAGGCCTGGACGAGGAGATGATCACCAAAGGCTACAAGGTCGTGGACCGCGGCAGCGGTCGGCTGCTTCTTCTCCGACCTGATGTGACTCCACAAATTGCTCGCATGGTGGCGACCTTGATGCGTGACGAGCCGCTTCCCCTGAGGTTGTGCTACAGCGCGAATGTCTTTCGAGATGAAGAGGAGCATGCAGGCCGGGAACGGGAACTATTCCAGATCGGCGGCGAGCTGATCGGCATGGAGACTCCTCAAGCGGATGCGGAGGTCGTTGCGATTGCAATTGAAGCGCTACGACATCTGGGTCTGCGACATTTCAAAGTGGCGATCGGTCAAGTGGAATTCTTTCGGGGTTTTCTGAACGGACTTGGGCTTTCCCTACAGGTACGGAAAAAAATTCGAAATGCGGTAGCCAGGAAAGAGACATCCGAACTTGAAGAAATTATCCGGCAGGCTAAGATTCCGTCAAAAGTGGCCAAGAAAATTACGGCTATTCCAGAATTATTCGGACAGGAGGAAATCCTGAAAGCAGCGGAGCCTCTTGTCAATGGGAGGGAAACCGAACGATCACTGGCCCGTTTAGAACAGGTCTACCAATTACTGACCGAGTGCGGTTATCGTGAACACCTGTTCATCGATTTGGGTGAGATCCGCGGATTTGACTATTACACCGGAATCGTATTTGAGGTTTTTGCAAAGGGTTTAGGCTACGCTTTGGGAGGGGGAGGGAGATACGATGGGATGCTTGGAAAATTTGGATACGACTGCCCTTCCACCGGTTTTGCCTTTGATCTGGAGAGACTCTACCATGCTTTAAACCCAGTCAGCGGTGTAAGCAATCATCACCTTTTAGATTTTCTGATCACGAATTCTGACAATCAATCGGTCAAGGCATTTCAATTGGCAAGTGCCTTGCGCGAAAAAGGATATCGGGTGGCGTTGAGAGTTTGGGATGGCAATCTGAAGGAGACCATCCGATACGCCCATGGGATTGGCATCAAAAAAATCCTGTTGATCGAGGAGCAAGAAGGAGCTTCGGATCAAGTCGTGCTGTTTGATGGACCGACTGGTTCGAAGAGACAGTTCAAGACCAACCGCCTTTTGTCACAGCTTTCAAGCAAGAAGTCTTAGGGGATCAGATGACGCCTTCCGATCTTTCACTTCAGAAGCTTCCACCTCAAAATCTTGAAGCCGAGCAGTCTGTTCTGGGCGCGATTCTATTGGAAAACGCTGCGCTCAACAAGGCATTAGAAATTCTTACACCAGAGGATTTCTATAAGCAGTCCCATCGGCAGATATTTTCTGCGATTTTGGATCTTAATGAACGCAACGAGGTGATTGATCTGATCACTATCACGGAGTATCTGCGCCAAAAGAATGAACTGGAACAAGTCGGAGGAGCGGCCTATCTATCCGCCCTGGTTAACAGCGTTCCCACCGCGGCCAATATTCGATTTCATTCCAAGATTATCCATGAGAAGGCCCTTCTCCGGAATCTCATCCAGATTGCGACGGAGATCGTGACCATTGGTTATGAGGATACCGAGCGGGTAGAGAGCCTCCTCGATCTTGCGGAACAGAAAATTTTCGCGATCTCGGAGAGAAAAGTCAGGCCCTCCTTTGTTCCCGTCAAAGAGATTGTCAAGGGGGCTTTTGAGACGATTGAGTTGTTATACGAGAAAAAAGAGCGTGTGACGGGTTTACCCACCGGCTTTAAGGATCTGGATGAAATGACCTCCGGTTTACAACCCTCAGATTTGATCGTCGTGGCCGGTAGACCTTCCATGGGCAAAACCTCATTGGCTCTGGGCATTGCCCAGCATGTCAGCCTAGAGCGGAGAGGGACCGTGGCCATTTTCAGCTTAGAGATGTCTAAGGAGCAGCTCGTTCTTCGAATGCTTTGTTCCGAGGCGCGGGTGGATGCCCACAAATTGCGATCCGGTTATCTGGGCAAGTCCGACTGGCCCAAACTCACGACTGCTGCCGGGAAGTTGACTGAAGCCGCGATCTTTATTGATGACACACCTGCACTCTCCGTACTGGAAATGCGTGCCAAGGCAAGACGATTAAAGGCAGAACACGGTTTGGATCTCATCGTGGTTGATTATCTCCAGTTGATGCGTGGACGAGGTGATGCGGATACCCGTGAGCAGGAGATCTCCGAGATCTCGCGTTCTTTGAAAGCGCTTGCCAAAGAACTCCACATCCCGGTAGTGTCCCTCTCACAACTCTCCCGAGCGGTGGAGTCGCGGAGCGATAAAAGGCCCATGTTGGCCGATCTCCGAGAATCTGGGGCGATCGAGCAGGATGCCGATGTGGTGCTTTTTATCTATCGCGGGGAACTGTATCATTCAACGGAAGAGAATCGCGGAACGGCAGAGGTGAATATCGGAAAACAGAGGAACGGTCCGGTTGGTACGGTCCGACTGGCCTTCATTGATCGGTACACTCGCTTCGAGAATTTAGAACAGACCCAATACGGCTGATCTCGGATTTGTTGATTTCACCTTGCATTCGGATTATACTGATTACAGTATAAGTCTATCAACAGGAGGGTCTGGTTTATGTTCGGAATCGGCATGCCAGAGCTGATCGTGATTTTAATCATCGTGTTGGTTATCTTCGGGGCCGGGAAACTCCCAGAGATCGGTACGGGGCTTGGCCGCGCGATTCGCGGATTTAAAAAGGGCTTGTCTGAAACCGAGCCGGATGACTCCAAAAGAATGAAAGGCGGGGACCAGAAAAATCATCCCTCTTGAAGCGACTGCCAATTCTGCATGCAAACGGAAGATCTTTCGAAAGATCTTACCCCTGTCCTTGACGCAACAATATACTTGTGATTAAATACAAGCATGTTGTGATGATTCTTACCCCCACCTAGAGGGCGGGGTTTATTCTGCAAAGGAAGCTAAACCTTATTTTTGATTCGCTCGTATTTACTCTCGCCCAAAAGACGGGACCGAGACGAGCCAGGGTACCGGATGACCCGAAAACCGATCAGTCTTTTCATTATTTTCGCCTTCCTGACTGGCTGCGTTGCCTTGTCTCAAACAAAGAGAGAAGATCAAAGTATCATGACCCCGGGGGAATCGACCTCCTATCCAATCCGCCTGGATGAATCATCCAATGCAGACGCCTATTACCATTTTATCCTCGGATATCAGGCGGAGCTATCGGATCATGATGAGACGGCCTTAAAAGAATATCTTGCGGCATTTAAAAATGATCCAGATTCAACTTTTCTGGCTGGGCGATTGGCATTGCTATTTTCAAGAAAGGGAGATTTTAAAAGTGCCTTAGGGTACGCATCCGGGGCCTTAAAATCTGCACCGAAAGATCAGCAACTCTTATTCCTTGTGGCCAATCTCTATGCCAGCAGCGGCCAAGCTGAAAAAGCAATCGAAGTTTATGAGCAGATTCTTCAGTCGGATCCCCTGAATGTCGATGTCCTTTTCAATGTAGGTCTCCTTTACGCAAACCTTCAACGGTTTGATGAGGCCGAAAAATCCATAAAAAAGGGGATTGAACTTGATTCGGTGTCTCCGCTAGGGTATTACTATCTGGGTCGAATTGCCCAAGAGCGGAAGCAGTACGATCAGGCGATCAGTTATTTTGAAAAATCGACCGCACTTCAACCGGATTTCGAGGCGGCCTATATTAGCATAGCCTCGATCTATGAGATTCAGGAAAAGTGGGACAAGGCGGCTGAAAAGTACCGGTTTATCCTATCGAAGGTGAACCCTAACAATCGGGACGTCTACTACCGTCTGGTTCAAGTTCTCATTCATCAAAAGGATTATCCAGCCGCATTGAAGCAACTCCAGGAAATTCTTGATCGGGATCCTAAGGATCTGGAGGCTCATCTCCGTATGGCCATGGTCTATTCTGAGATGAAGGATTTACCTAAGGCGATTGAGCAGCTTGAGAATGTTCGGACAGCAAAACCCCGTGAAATCAGAGTTCTGGATTATCTGGCTTACCTTTATGAGGCATCCAAGGCGTACGAGAAAGCGCTGCACGAGTACCAAGAGATAATACGGATCAATGACAAGGATGTGGATGCCTATCTTCACTTGGGAATCGTATACAGTCAACTTAAGAAGCCCGATGACGCGATTCAAGCCTTTCAGAAAGCGATTAAGCTGGATCCAAAGCGTTCGGATGGATACCTCTTTTTAGGTCTGACTTATCTTCAGTCGGAGCGCTATGCCGATGCAGTCAACTCCTTTCAAGAGGGGATCCGTCTGGATGCTAAGAACCCTGAACTTCATTTTAATCTGGGGGCAGCTCTGGATAAAATGAATCGGTTTGATGAGGCGGTCCGCGAAATGGAGGTAGTGATCCAACTCGATCCAAAACACGCCAATGCTCTCAACTATCTCGGTTACTCTTATGTGGACCGAGGGATGAAACTGACGGAGGCCGTGGATCTGATCCAGAAAGCTCTCGAAATCAACCCGGACGATGGCTACTACATCGACAGTTTGGGATGGGCCTACTATAAACTTGGAAGGCTGGAAGAGGCCATATCGGAGCTTCAACGTGCATTGACCTTCGTCTCCGAAGATCCGATGATTCATGAGCATCTGGGGGAGGTGTACTTTCAGAAGGATCTGAGGGCTCAAGCGAAATCGGAATGGCTCCGATCTCTGGAATTAGACCCTACCAATAAAAAACTCATGAAACGGTTTAAGGAGGCCGGATTTGGTGATCCTGAACTCAGATCTTCTTCACCTAGTCTAAATGAGCAAGTACCGATACGATCTCATTGACAGTCAAGTTCGAAAGAAGCGACAAAAATTGTTTATACTGAGCAAAGAATTGGCGACTTTTCGAGGCCCTATAATTATGAGGTGCTGATTGCCTCTATACCTATCTTATTGAAATATTGTAGACTTATTAAAGACATTTTCTCATGGCCTAGCTGGCACAGAAGCTGCATAATAACTGGGCAAAGTAATCGGCCCCGCTTCTGAGTTCAGGTAATCCAGTGGGCCTATTTAAGATAACAAAAATGAAAGGAGGACGCCATGTTTAAGAGATTCAGCAACCACAAAGGTTTCACCTTGATCGAGCTGATGATCGTGGTCGCCATCATCG